>Ga0209577_10000304_pt1 | contig 50054 bp, 44 predicted proteins | sample GraSoiAngelo_109_FD_185874 | JGI IMG/M metagenome (GOLD analysis project Ga0209577, IMG submission 185874) | Grasslands soil microbial communities from the Angelo Coastal Reserve, California, USA - 14_0903_12_20cm (SPAdes) (version 2) | ecosystem: Environmental > Terrestrial > Soil > Grasslands... | reverse complement strand
GGGTCCACGACTCGAGCTGGGTCGATTCGCTGCTGCGGCTCGAGTCGCAGCCGACCATCAACATCGAAGGGCTGGTCGGCGGCTACACGGGTCCGGGGGGCAAGACGGTGCTGCCGCACCGGGCCGTTGCCAAGATCGACATGCGCCTGGTGCCGGACATGACCGCGAGCGATACCCTCGCCAAGCTGAAGGCGCACCTCGCCAAGCGCGGCTTCGCAGACATCGAGGTCAACATGAGCGGCGGCTACAACCCGACGCAGACCGACCCCGACAGCAGGTTGATCCGCGCGCAGCTCGCGACCTATCGCAAGCTCGGGCACGATCCGCAGCCGTGGCCGCGCGGCGCGGGCTCCTGGCCGGGCTATGTCTTCACCGATCCGCCTCTGAGCTTGCCCGCGGGTCACTTCGGCCTGGGGCACGGAACCGGGGCGCACGCGCCGGATGAGTACTACCTGATCGAATCGGACAACCCGCGGGTTCTGGGCCTCGAGGGTGCGGTGGCATCCTTCGTCGAGTACCTGTACGCGCTCGCCTAGCGCTCGCCTAGCGCTCGCCAGGCGCGCGCGACTCAGAACGCATAGCTCAGCGTCATGAAGTCCTGCCCGCGGTTCGGAAGCCGGATGCCCCCGTTCGACCAGTGGCGTACCGACAGCTCGAGGTCGGAGCCGCTATCCGAGAGCCGCACCCGCATCGCGAGCTGCGACGCGAAGTTCCACCGCGTTGAATTGAGCGGATCCGATTCTGACTTGTACGAGACCCCGAACCCGAAGAGCAGCCGCCAGCGGGGCCTGCCGATGAGCCTCCAGCGCCTCGAAGCGGAGACTCCCCAGTAGGGCTCGGCGAGCAGCCGGGACACGTGGGGGTCCGACTCGCCCGTTGTCTGGTGAGTGGCCATCCTGAAGAGTCCCAGCTCATAGCGGTCGTGATCGAAGCTGAGCGTCACCGGAATCACCGTACCGCCGGTCCGGCCCCAGAAGTGATAGGTGCCGCCGACTCCCAGGCGCAGCTCACAGCCGTCGCACGGCAGCAGACTTTCTGCCGCGGCCGCACGCGACACCGCGCCGAGCAGACCTCCGATGATCAGACACCCGGCTAACCACAGCCGCCTTGCAGGTGCCTCCCTCATTGCGCACCTCGAAAACCGCAACACTTCGTTGAGACACCGTGCGTTGAAGCTAGCCGCGTCGCAGTGCGCTTCGCATCATGAGTTGCGGGGAGCTCACGATCCCGCTTTGGCGGGGTGGTCTGGCTACCACTTTGGAGTTATCTCAGCTACTTTTGACTGGTCGCATTCAACCTGGTCGGCGCATGAGTAACCCGAGAATCGGCTTCATCGGACTCGGCAATGTCGGTAGCCAGCTGGCCGGCAATCTGCTGCGTCACGGCATCGACCTGACGGTGCGCGACGTCGACGCGGAGCGGGTCGCCGCGCTCGTCGCGCGCGGCGCGCGGGCGGCGGACTCCCCGCGAGAGCTCGCCGCGGGCGTCGAGCTCGTGATCACGTGCCTGCCCTCCCCGGCCGTATCCGCGCAGGTCATGGAGCGGCCCGACGGCGTGCTCGCCGGGCTCGCGCGGGGCAAGATCTGGCTCGAGATGAGCACCACCGACCCCGCCGAGGCGCGCCGCCTGGCCGCCCGCGTCGAGGAGCGCGGCGCGATCGCCCTGGACTGTCCGGTGTCCGGCGGCTGCCACCGCGCCGCCACGGGCAACATCTCGATCTTCGCCGGCGGCTCGCGCGAGGCCTTCGAGCGGGTGCTGCCGGTGCTCGCGATTCTCGGCCAGCGGATCCTGCACACCGGCCCCGTGGGCTCGGCTTCCATGCTCAAGGTCCTCACCAACTATCTCTGCACGGTGCATCTCGCCGCGCTCGCCGAGGCGCTCACGGTCGCGAAGGTCTCGGGTCTCGACCTGAACACGACCTACGAGGGCATCCGTATCTCCTCCGGAAACTCCTTCGTGCACGAGACCGAGTCGCAGGTCATCCTGAACGGCAGCCGCGACATCAACTTCACCATGGACCTGGTGATCAAGGACGTGGGACTGTTCGATGAGCTGGCCCGCGCTCACGGAGTACCCCTCGAGCTGTCGCCGCTGGTGCTCGGCGTGTTCAGGGACGGCGCGCGCCGCTACGGCGAGCGCGAGCTCTCGCCCAATATCATCCGCCGCCTCGAGGAGGCCTGCGGGGTGCGGGTGCTGGGCGAGGGCTTCCCCCCGCAGATCGTCGACACCGAGCCCAAGGTACCCGGCTACGAGGTGGTGCCGCGGCGCGGCCCGGCGCCGTGAACGGCACGCTCATCGAAAAGCGCTCGATCGACTACGTGCCGCTCGCCGAACGGCACGGCAAGGTCTGGCATCTCTGGCCGGTGTGGTTCTCGGGGGATGCGCATCTGGCGACCCTCGCGGTGGGCGTGCTCGGCATCAGTCTCGGGGGGAATCTGCTCTGGACCGCGGTGGCGGTGGTGGCGGGCTGCCTTCTCGGCACCTTCTTCATGGCGTTCCACTCGACCCAGGGGCCGCAGCTGGGGCTCCCGCAGATGATCCAGTCGCGACCGCAGTTCGGCTACACCGGGGCGCTGCTGGTCTGGGGTGTGGCCATGATCGCCTACGTGGGCTACAACGCCTTCAATCAGGTGCTGGCCGCGCAGGCGCTGCACCAGCTGAACGGCTCGATCTCCCCCACCTCGCCCACGGCCATCGTGCTCTTCGCGCTCGGTGCGGCGGCCCTCGCGGCGCTCGGCTACGACAAGATCCACGCGGCGCAGCGCGGTTTCGCTTACCTGATGATCGCGATCCTCACGGTGTTCTCGGTCGGGGCGTTGTTCACGCTCTCTTTTCCGGCGGCGCAGTGGGACCCCGCGGGCTTTCGCGGGGTGCCGTTCCTCGCGCAGCTCTTCGCCGCCGCCTCCTACCAGCTCAGCTGGTCGATCTACGTGTCGGACTACTCGCGCTATCTGCCACGCGACGTCGGGGTGCGGGAATCGTTCTGGTGGACCTATCTCGGGGCTTTCGTAGGGGGCGCGTGGATGATGCTGGTCGGCACCGTCGCGGCCGCGGCCGCCCCCAAGCTCGACGTCGCCGCCGCCATGGAGCATGCGGCGGATGCGGTGCTCCCGGGGCTCGGCAGGGTGCTGCTCGTGGGAGCGCTCCTCGGGCTCGTCACGATCTCGGCGCTCAACTTCTACGGCGCCTCGCTGACGCTCCTGAGCTGCGCGGACACGGTGAAGCCGCTGCGTTGCACGGCGGTGAAGCGCCTCGTGAGTCTCGCCGTCGCATTCGTGGCGAGCAACGCGATCGCCCTCTCCTCCTCCAGCAACTTCGTCAACCGCTTCGAGGACCTGCTCGCAGTGCTCCTTTATCTCTTCACGCCCTGGACGGCGATCAACCTGGTCGACTTCTATCTCGTGCGCAAGGGCCACTACTCGATTCGCGAGATCTTCAATCCCGCCGGCATGTACGGCCGTTGGAACTGGCGCGGGCTCACCGCCTACCTGGCGGGCTTCGCCGTCATGATTCCCTTCTTCAGCTCGGGGCTCTACACCGGGCCCATCGCCCGTGCGCTCGGCGGCGCCGATATCGCGATGCTGGTGGGGCTGCCGGTCGCCGCCGGTGTCTATCTGCTCGTCTGCCGCTCGATCGACCTCAAGCTCGACGCGCAGCGCGCCGCCGCCGCGGACGTCGGGCTCGAGCCGGGCGATGCGCCGAGTGCACAGACCGCGTAATTGCCAGTAGCATCGAACCATGCCCAAGATCGTCGATCACGCGCAGCGCCGGGACGAGATCGCGCTCGTCGCCTGCCGGGTGGTAGCCCAGCACGGTTTCGACGGGGCGAGCATGGTGCGCATCGCGCGCGCGGCCGGCTATACCACCGGCATGCTGGCGCACTACTTCGACACCAAGCAGGACATCATCATCGCCGCGCTGCGGCTCATTCTGCGGCGCATCGAGGAGCGCCTCACCCAGCCGGCGGCGGGGGGCGGGCGGCCGGATCTGCTCCCGCTCCTCACCGAGGCGCTGCCCGTCGATGAGCACCGGCGCACCGAGTGCGCGTTCTGGACCACCTTCTGGGGACAGGTCAGCACCGACAAGCGGCTGAAGCGCATCAACGCCTGGGTGCACCGCGAGTACCTGCGTCTCTTCGAGCGCTGCCTCGCGCAGTGCTGGCCGGAGTGGGCACAGTGGCCTGCGGCGAAGCGTGACTACGTGCTGCGCTCGCTCGTCACCTTCATCAACGGACTCACCGCGAGCGCCGTGGCCAACCGCGGCGACTGGCCGCCGGAGCTTCAGATCGAGCAGTTGCGGCTGCAGCTGCAGCTGCTGCGCGCCTGGGCGACGGGCACGGCCGGCGCGCCGCTCGCACAGCAGGCGGCGGGCGCTTAGGGCTTGCGGCCGGCCGCGGGCGGCGCTGACTTCACCGCTCGCGTGTCACGCCGACAGGCAGAACGTCCGCGGCGCGCATCTCGGGATCCGCGAAGGCCTCGGGACGGTTCAAATACTCGAGCGCCATGTCGACGGCGTCGTGGCCCCAGAAGAGCTCCTCGCCGATCACCAGCGTCGGCACGCCGAAGACCCCGCGCGAGATCGCCCAATCCGTGTTCGCGCGCAGCCGCTCCTTCACCGCCGGATCCGCAATGGCAGCCTGCGGATTCGTGACTCCGAGCAGGGGCGCAAGATCGGCGATGACCGCGGGATCGCTGACGTCCCGGCCGTCCCGGAACACGGCATCGAGCACGGTCCCCGCGGCGCGGCGATCGCCGCCGGCTGCAATGATGAGACGCAACGCCGAGAGCGGGTTGAACGGGTGGGCCGGCGGCATGCGCATCGGGATCCCCATGCTCCGAGCGCGCCATATGACGAAGCGATAGGTGAAGCGGCGCTTGGACGGAATCTCCGCAGGCCCCGCCTGCCCGAAATGCTTGAGCAACCCGGCCAGCAGGACCGGTACGCACTCGAGCTGCACGTGGGGCGGCAGCTCCACGAGGCGCGGGAAGGCGAGGTACGAAAAGGGCGAGATGACGTCGAATACCCAGGCGACCTTCACGGCTTGACTCACCTCGGGCCCCGCGCGCAGCTTCAGGTCATGAACTCGATCTCGACCCCCGGGGGCGCGGGCGAGGTGCGGTCGATGAAAAGATCTCCGAGCAGCACCGCGCCCGGCTCGACGCTGTAGCGGGTGAAGTCGCGCACCCCCGCCTCGGCGAGCACGCTGTCGTCGATGAAGAAATGTCCGCTGCACTCGCGCGCGGGCCTGTTGAGGATGACGTGAGCGGCATCGGCCACGATCTCGGGCTTGCGCGAGCGGCTCATCATGGCAGCACCACCGAGCGCAAACTCCACGGCCGCGGTCGCGATCGTCGTCCGTGGCCACAGCGCGTTGCAGGCGATGCCGTCCGCGCGGTACTGCTCCGCGAGTCCGAGCATGCACAGCGACATCCCATACTTGGAGAGCGAATAGGCCAGGTGCCCCGCGAACCACTTGGGTCGCAGATCGAGCGGCGGCGAGAGCGTCAGGATGTGCGGATTCCGCGCCCGCTTCAGGTGAGGCAGGCAGGCGCGCGAGGTGACGAAAGTGCCGCGGGTGTTGATCTGCTGGATGAGATCGTAGCGGCGCATGTCGATCTGCTCGGTGGAGGCGAGATTGATCGCCGAGGCGTTGTTGATGCAGATGTCGATGCCGCCGAACGTGCGCGCGCATTGGCGCACCGCCTCCGCCACGCTCGCCTCGTCGCGCACGTCGACCACGAGCGGCAATGCCTTGCCCCCCGCCTGCTCGATCTCCCGCGCGGCGCTATGGATCGTGCCCGGGAGCTTCGGATGCGGCTCGGCGGTCTTCGCCGCGATCGCGACGTTCGCCCCATCGCGTGCCGCCCGCAGCGCGATCGCGAGCCCGATTCCGCGGCTGGCGCCGGTAATAAAGAGTGTCTTGCCGGCGAGGCTCACCGTTCCCGTGCCCCCTTCACCTCGATCCGATTGCCGTCAGGGTCCTCGATATAGAAAGAGCGTCCCTGGCCCTCGGCGCCGTAACGCGCCGCCGGATCGATGACGCCGACGCCGCGGGAGGCAAACCACGACGCGAGCTCCGGCTCGTTGAACGGCGCGAGCGCGAGACAAAAGTGCTCCACATTGGGTACGCCGGCGCGCGCGCCCGCGGCGGGGCGGCCGAGGGGACCGTCGAGCGTCACGAGGTCGATGAGGCTCCGTCCGGCCCGCAGCTGCGTGAGGCCGAGATCGGGCTGCTCGCGCTCCACGCGACAGCCGAGGACGTCGCGGTAGAACGCCAGCGCCCGGGGGAGCTCGCGCACCCGCAGCACGATGTGATCGATGCCTTGGACCACGAACGGCGGCTCGGACATCCGGCAGCTCCTACGGCTTGCCGGAGTAGTTGCCGTCCAGGTAGTCGAGGATCTGCCTGGCTTCCTCGTCGGTGAGCGGACCGCCGAAGCGATCCCTCATCTTCTGAACTTCCTTTTGCCACACGGCCCGGTTCATGGCCGGCGCGTTGCTCGGTATGTATTCGAGGCTGTGACAGATGTTGCAGCGACCCTCGGTCAGCTCGCGCCCGGGAGCATCCTTCAGCCGCACGGTCTCCTCCTTGAGCTGGGCGGGTACCCGCGGCTCCGCCGCCCCTAGCCAGCCGCCGGCGCCACCTAGCACGAGCGCCGCCGTGGCCAGTGCGGGCAAGCGGGCGAGCGCGACCTTCACGCGATCTCCAGGCTCACGGTCTGCACGATGTTGTCGTGGTAACCAGAAGGGTTGGGCGTCAGCTTATCGGGCTGCTTCGCCCCGTTGCGGCTGCGTGCCCGCACCGCCACATCGAGCCGGCCGGCCCTCGAGGTGTCGAGCACAAAGCGGAACTCGCGCCATGCAAAGCGCCCCAGATCGCGCTGGAGCGTGGCGTCGCGCCAGCTCTGTCCGCCGTCCGCCGAAACCTCCACCCCCTCGATTCCGGTGCCGCCGTCCCAGGCCTTGCCGGCGAGCTCGGCGCGCGCGCCGCGACTCAAGCGCGCGCCCGAGACGGGACTCACGATGAGTGAGTTCACCAACAACTCGGTGACGGGGGTGGTCTCGGCGGTCTCCTGGCTCGTGAAGCGCGCGCCGGGAAACGCTCCGGTCGGCACCCGGTACGCGGTCTTCATCCAGAAGCCGTCGAAGGCGCGCGGCTCGATGCGGATCGAGGCGAGATGCTTCATCCAGTAGGTTCCGACCCAGCCCGGCACCACCAGCCGCGCCGGTGCGCCGTTCCAGTGCGGGAGTGGCCGGCCGTTCATCTCGAAGGCGATCAGCGTGCTCTCATCGAGCGCCCGCTCGACGGGCAGGCTCTTGACGAAAGCCGGCGTCGCCGCAAGCACCGGGGCGTCCGCGCCGCCGAACACGACTTCCAGCGCGTCCGCGGCTACGCCGGCTCGCTGCAGCACCTCACGCAGCCGCACCCCGCGCCAGCGCGCGTTGCCCATCGCGCCGCCGCCCCACTGAACCCCGGGTACGCGGGGAGTGAAGAGCCCACGCCGATTTCCCGCGCATTGATTGACCGCCACGACCTCGACCTGCTCAAAGCCGCTCCTGAGCTCGGCGAGCGACAGGGTGAGTGGCCGGCGTGCGCTGGCGCCGGAGACCTGCAGCCGCCAGCTGTCAGGATCGATGCGCGGAATCACCGCGAGGTGATAGCGCACGAAGAACGCGCCGTTGTCCGTGAGCGGGACCGCGAGATCCGCGAGCGGGGTTTCGAAGTTCGGCGGGCGGAAGCTACGCCGGATGAGCGGCTTCTTGCCGGGGAGCGCAGCGAGTGCCTCGACCTGCGCCACCGTGCCCGCGCCATCAGCGGCCCACACGCGCCCGATGAGGCAGCCGCCCGTGGCGGCGAGCAGGAGCTCACGCCGGGTCGCCATGGCGACTCAATTCCGCTGGTTTCATTGGAATCCCCGGGCGCAGCCGACCTGGGTCAAGCGGGCGGGAAGGATACCGCAATCCCCCGAAGCGGGGGTACCGCCGCCGCCGGCCGGGCGCCGGCGAGCGGACCCTAGTACCCTTGGCTCCCAACGCCATGATGACGCGCATGCTCAGGTTCATCCTCGCGGCGCTTTCCGCGGTGCCGTGCCTGGCCATGCAAGCGGTCGCCGCTGCTCCCGCGGCGGCGCTGCCCGCTCGAGGGGCGTGGCTCGAGCGCACCGAAGCGATCATGGGGACACGCGTGTACGTCGAGCTCTGGTCGCAGGACCGGGCCAAAGGCAACGCCGCGATCGATGCGGTGATGGCGGAAATGCGCCGCATCGATGCGCTCATGAGCCACTACAAGCCCGAGAGCCAGTTGTCGCAGATCAACGCGCGCGCCAACCGCGAGCCGGTCCAGGTGGACAGGGAGCTGTTCGATCTCATCAAGCTCTCGACCCACTACTCCGAGATCACCGCAGGCGCCTTCGATATCACCTACGCGAGCGTCGGCTACCTCTACGACTATCCGCGCCACGTCCATCCGACCGAAGCGCAGATTCAGCAAGCGCTCCCTGCGGTCAACTGGCGCCACATGCTGCTCGATGAGCAGCATCACACCGTGCGCTTCGAGCATCCCGGCATGCGTATCGACCTGGGCGGCATCGGCAAGGGGTACGCCGTCGATCGCGGTGTTGAAATCCTCAGGGCGCGCGGCATCAAGCATGCGGTGGTCACTGCTGGCGGCGATAGCCGCATCCTCGGCGATCACATGGGTCGGCCGTGGCTTGTGGCCATCCGCCACCCCGATGACCCGCACAAGGTGGTGACCCGCATTCCGCTCAGCGATATCGCGATGTCGACCTCGGGAGACTACGAGCGCTATTTCGACGAGAACGGCGTCCGCTACCACCACATCATCGACCCGCGCACCGGCCACTCGGCCAGCAAGGTGCGCAGCGCCACGATCCTCGCGCCGACCGCCACGCAGACCGACGGCATGTCGAAGACCGCTTTCGTGCTGGGTCCTGAAAAAACGCTCGAGATCATCAACCGCATGCCCGAGTACGATGCGGTGTTCGTGCGCCCTGACGGGCGGGTGTTGTACTCCAACGGGTTACGGCCGCCGGCGCCACGGCCGGCGGGCGCCCCGCCGGCAACGCCTACTGCGGTGAGCCCCCGTGTGACACCTTGAGCAGCGCGCCGATCTCCGCTTCCGCGGCGAGCCAGTCCTCGGTCTCGTGACCGGGGGCAAAGCCGCGCCGCTCGGCCCGCAGGTATGCGTTTTCCGCGATCATCGTGCGCCGCATTTCGGCGGTCAGCGTCACCCGCGTGGGTTGCGGCGTCACTGACTGGGGCGGCCGCGCGGCAACGCGTGGCGTGCCGGTGCGTGCGGTGGAACTCGCCGGGATATCGCTTGAGCGTCTGGTAGCCATCGACTCCTCCTTCACCGAGGCGCTCACTGTGCGCGGGCAGCTTCGCGTGCGCAAGGGCCGGCTGCTCGCATGCAAGCGCTTACCGCGCGGCGCGCGTATCCCTCCGCCCGCCGGGACGGGGCTCGGACTTACCTTGTGCCGGGAGATCGTCGAACCGCACGGCGGGCGGCTGAGCCTCGCGAGCCGTCCGGGGGGCGGCGCGCTCGCCACGGTTTGGCTGCCGTGAGAGCGCCGCCGTTGCCGGCCGCGGCTGGGCGCGCGGGCGCGGGGGCGCCGGCCGAGAGGTCGAGACCCTGCAGGTATTTGCGAAAGCCGCGTCCGAGCTCGGCGTGGCCGAGCGCGTATTCGACGGTCGCCTGCAGATAGCCGAGCTTGCTGCCGCAGTCGTAGCGCTTGCCGCTGAAGCGATAGGCGTAGACCGCCTCCTCGCGCATGAGCGCCGCGATGCCGTCGGTGAGCTGGATCTCGCCGCCGGCGCCCGAGCCGATGCTCTCCAGATGCCCGAAGATCGCCGGGGTGAGCACGTAGCGGCCGACGACCGCGAGGTTCGAGGGTGCGACGGCGGGCTTGGGCTTCTCGATGATGCTGTGCACGCGGCTGGTCACCGCGCGGTCGCCGTCCACCGCGACGATGCCGTACTTCTCGGTGTCCAGCCGCGGCACCACCTGCACGCCGAGCACGCTGGAGTGCCGGGACTCGTAGACCTGCGCCATCTGTGCGAGGCAGGCGACGTCGCTGCGAATGAGATCATCCGCCAGATGCACGAAGAAGGGCTCGGCGCCCACGGCGGGCTGCGCGCAGAGCACCGCATGACCGAGCCCGAGGGGCGCCGGCTGCCGGATATAGATGCAGGAGGCGTAGGAAGGCAGGACGCTGCGCAGCTGATTGAGCAGATCGCTCTTGCCCTGCTGTTTGAGCATGAGCTCCAGCTCCTGGTCGGAGTCGAAGTGATCCTCGATGGCGCGCTTGGAGGCGCCGGTGATGAACACCAGGCGCTGCGCGCCCGCGGCGAGGGCTTCCTCGACCGCATACTGGATCAGCGGCTTGTCGACCACCGGGAGCATCTCCTTAGGGCTCGCCTTGGTCGCGGGCAGAAAGCGCGTGCCGCGCCCCGCCACGGGAAAGACCGCGGTGCGGATCGCCGACTTGAAGCGGGTCCTCATCTTCTCTCCAGGGCTCACAACGGGCCGCCGCCGCAGGTGGCCCCCGCCGGCCGCTCGGTGCGCTCGGCCCACTTGAAGACCGAGGGCCGCATGCTGTCCCAGGAGCGGCATTTCGGGCAGCGCCAGTACCAGCCGACGCTGTGGAGCCCGCAGTCATCGCATTGGTAGCGGCCGCCGGCATCGCCGATGCGCATCAGGAGCGCGCCGAGCGAGCTCGCCTCCGCGGCCGACTCGATCCCGCCGCCGAGGTCCGCAGCCAGGCCCGCAAGTCCGGCGGCGTCCGCGGGCGGCAAGGCGGTGGCGAGAAGCCAGGCGAGCTGCCGCGGCGTGACCCGGCCGCTCTCGTGCAGCCGCTTCCTAAGCTCGCTCAACATGTCGGCGCGCCCGATCTGGCGAGCGCTGCCGAGCACCGCGGGAATGATCTCGAGCGCAAGTCCCGGCGACATCTCGAGCGCGTGCAGGTAGAGGAGCAGCGCACCCGCGGCGTCACCGGCCTTCTCGGCGATACGCGCGGTGAGGATGTCGGCCCGCGGCAGCTCCCCCTGGTGCGTGCGCGCCTGCCGCAGCAGCGTCCGCGCGCGCTCGCTGTCACCCTGCACCAGCGCGTGCTCGGCGAGCTCGCAGAGGTAGTGGGCGGCGACCCGCCCCCGCTCGGCCTGCACGGCCGGCGGCAGCTCGTGGAACACCTTGAGCGCCTTGGCCCAGTCGCCCTGGGTCTCGTAGATGGCTACCAGCTGATCGAGCGCCGCGTGCCGGTACTCGCGCGAAGCCGCCAGCTCCTCGAAGACACGCTCGGCCCGGTCCATGAGTCCCGCGCTCTGATAGTCGAGCGCCAGAGCGAACGCGGCCTTGTCGCGCAGGCGTGGACCGCCGTGATCGCGCAGGCGCGAATGAAGCGCGATGGCGCGATCGACCTCGCCGCGGCGCCGGAACAGGCTTCCCAGCGCGAACTGCATCTCGGCGGCATCGCCCTCAGCCTCGGCGGCCATGCGCGTGAAGATCTCAGCGGCGTGATCGAAGCGGTCGTTGATGAGGTGGTCGAGGCCCACGTAGTAGTCGCGCGGCAACCGCACGGTGCGCGCCGCGCCGTTGCGGCGGCCGAGAAACCAGGCGGCGAGCCCGACGAGGATGAACGCCAGAGCCAGGAGCAGTGGGGGCAGCTCGAACACACGCCGACGATATCAGGTCCGCGTGGCAAGCGATAACGCCGCCCGCCGGACGGTGGACTTCAGTCGCGGATCGGCCGGCCGGCCCCATCGTTCACGCGCTCGCGCAGATCCTTCCCGGGCTTGAAGTGCGGCACGTGCTTGCCGGAGAGCGCCACCGCCTCGCCGGTCTTCGGGTTTCGCCCCTGGCGCGGCGGCCGGAAGTGCAGCGAGAAGCTGCCGAAGCCGCGAATCTCGATGCGCTCGCCCTGCGAGAGCGCGTCGCTCATGATCTCGAGAATCTGCTTGAGCGCCAGCTCGACGTCCTTGGCCGGCAGGTGCTTCTGCTTGGCAGTGATTATCTCGATGAGCTCAGACTTGGTCATGCGTTGCGACATAAGGCCAGAAGCGCTCAGCGTTCTCCGGAACCGATCTGCTCTTTCAGGAGATCCCCGAGGCTGGTGCCGCCCGAGGACGCCTGCTCCGAGCGGTAGCTCTGGACAGCCTCGGCCTCCTCGTGCGCTTCCTTGGCCTTGATCGACAACGAGATGGTGCGTGATTTCTTGTCGACGCCGGTGAACTTCGCCTCCACCTCGTCGCCGACCTTGAGGACCGTGCGCGCGTCCTCGACTCGATCGCGGCCGAGCTCGGAGGCGCGCAGCTGTCCTTCGACACCGTTGCCGAGATCGATGACCGCGCCGCGGGCGTCGACGTCCTTCACCACACCCTTGACGATCGTGCCCTTGGGGTTGTCGGCGATGTAGCTCGAGAACGGATCCTTCGCGAGCTGCTTGACGCCGAGCGATATGCGCTCGCGCTCCGGGTCGATCGACAGCACCATGGCCTCGATCTGCTGGCCCTTCTGGTAGTTGCGCACCGCCTCCTCGCCGGGCTGATCCCAGGAGATGTCCGACAGGTGCACGAGGCCGTCGATGTTGCCGGGGAGCCCGATGAAGATGCCGAAGTCGGTGATCGACTTGATCTGGCCCGCCACCTTGTCGCCGCGGTTGTAATTCTCAGCGAACTCCTTCCACGGGTTCGCCTGGCACTGCTTGAGGCCGAGCGATATGCGGCGGCGCTCCTCGTCCACGTCGAGCACCATCACCTCGACTTCCTGGCCGGTGTGCACGACTTTCGCGGGGTTGACGTTCTTGTTGGTCCAGTCCATCTCCGAGACGTGCACCAGTCCCTCGACCCCGTCCTCGATCTCGACGAAGGCGCCGTAATCGGCGATGTTGGTGACCTTGCCGAACACGCGGGTGTTCGGCGGGTAGCGCCGCGCGATGTTCTGCCACGGATCGGCGCCGAGCTGCTTGAGTCCCAGGCTCACCCGCGAGCGCTCGCGGTCGAACTTGAGGATGCGCACCTCGACCTCGTCGCCCACCTTCACGACCTCGGAGGGGTGCTTGACGCGCTTCCAGGCCATGTCGGTGATGTGCAGCAGCCCATCGATCCCGCCGAGATCGACGAAGGCGCCGTAATCGGTGAGGTTCTTGACCGTGCCGCGCACCACCGCGCCTTCCTGCAGGTTGTCCATGAGCGCGCTGCGCTCGGCGGAGAACTCCTGCTCGACCACCGCGCGGCGCGACACCACGACGTTATTGCGCTTCTGATCGAGCTTGATGACCTTGAACTCGAGCGGCTTGCCTTCGAGATACGAGGTATCGCGCACCGGGCGCACGTCGACGAGCGACCCTGGCAGGAAGGCGCGCACGTTCTCGATCTCGACTGTGAAGCCCCCCTTGACGCGCCCGGTGATGACGCCGGTCACGATCTCGGATTTGTTGAACGCCTCCTCGAGGCGTGTCCAGGTGCGGGCGCGCTTTGCCTTCTCGCGCGACAGGCGGGTCTCGCCGGTGCCGTCCTCGACCGAATCGAGTGCGACCTCCACCTGGTCGCCGGGCTTGACCTCGACCTCGCCGCGCTCGTTCTTGAACTGCTCGAGGGGGATGACGGCCTCGGACTTGAGGCCTACGTTGACGATGACGACGTCGGGGGTGACATCCACCACGAGCCCCGTGAGGATCATTCCCGGGCGGATGCGTTGATTGGCGAGACTTTGCTCGAAAAGCTGCGCGAAACTTTCTGTCATACCTTCACTTTGCACGCCAGCGGCGTGCCTGCACTGGAGCACTCGTCCTGAGGCCCAGGAAAGAACCACCGGGCACCCGCTTATCCTGCGAGTGCCGACCTCGAATCACCTTCCGTGCGTACGCGAACGAGTGGCTGTCACGGCCACAGGCGCCGGGCGGTCATGAGTTCCAGCACCCGCCCGACGATCGCCTCGATCTCGATGCCGGTCGAGTCGATCACGCAGGCGTCGGACGCCGGCCTCAACGGGGCGACCGGGCGGGTCTGATCCCTGAGGTCCCGCTCGGCTATCTCGCGCGAAAGGGCGGGAAGGCTAACATCCGATCCCTTGTCTTTCAACTGCTTATGCCGGCGCAGGGCCCTTTCTTCGGGGGTGGCGGTCAGGAAGATCTTCAGGTCGGCCCCGGGGAAGACCACGGTGCCCATATCGCGCCCGTCCGCGACCAGACCCGGGGATCTGGCGAAGGCCCGCTGGCGCCCGAGGAGGGCCGCGCGGACCGCCGGCCATGCCGCAACCCGCGAGGCCCCCTGCCCGGCGCCTTCCGAGCGAATCGCCTCGGTGACGTCGCGCCCGTCGAGCCACACGCGCTCGCTCCCGTCGGGGGCGGAGCCGAAACGGGCGTCCATGGACGCGGCGATCTGGCCATGACCGCGCTCGTCGACGCTTTCGAGACCCGCGCTGGCGCCGGCCAGCGCCACCAGGCGGTACAGCGCGCCGCTGTCGAGCAGGTGCCAGCCGGTGCGGCGCGCGACGGCGCGGCTGATGGTGCCCTTGCCCGAGCCACTCGGGCCGTCGATGGTCACGATAGGGGATCGCGTGCGGGACATCCTGAGGCAGCGTCCGTCAGAGCGCCTCGATCCGCAAGCCCGCGGCGCGCGCCGTGTCCACGAACCCCGGGAAAGAGGTCGCCACGTTCGCCACCGCGAGGATCTCGATCGGCGCGCGTGCTTTGAGCGAGGCGACCGCGAACGCCATCGCGATGCGGTGATCGCCTGAGCTGTCGATGGTGCCGCCGCCGAGCTCTCCGGCGCCGCGGATCCACAGGCCGTCGGGGAGCAGCTGGTGCTCGACCCCGAGACGCTCGAGCCCCGCCGCCATGGCGGCCAGCCGATCGCTCTCCTTGACGCGCAGCTCGAGCGCGCCGCGCACCAGCGTCTCGCCGCTCGCGCAGGCGGCGGCGATGAAGAACACCGGGAACTCGTCGATCGAGTTGGGAATCAGCGTCTCGGGCACGGTGATGCCGTGGAGCGCGCTGCGGCGCACCTCGATATCCGCGACCGGCTCGGCGTCGCCCTCCGCGGCTGCGGTGCGCGGCTGCACGCGGATGTCGGCTCCCATGCGGCGCAGCAGCTCGATGAGACCGATGCGCGTCGGGTTCACGCCGACGTTGGTGAGGGTGAGGGCGGGATCGGCCGCCAGGCAGCCGGCGACCAGGAAGAACGCCGCCGAGGAAAAATCCGCGGGCACCGCGATGCGCGTGCCGGTGAGCGGCTGCCCCCCCTCCATCGCAATCCTGCGCCCGTCGCGCTGCAGCCGTACGCCGAAGGCGCCGAGCATGCGCTCGGTGTGATCGCGCGCGGGCGCGGGCTCCGTGAGCTCGGTGCGTCCGGTGGCGGCGAGCCCCGCGAGCAGCACCGCGGACTTCACCTGCGCGCTCGCCACCGGGAGGCTGTAATGAATGGCGCGCAGATGCGGCGTGCCGCGGATCTCGACCGGCGGGCGGCCCGCGCGCGTGTGGATGCGCGCGCCCATCATCTGCAGCGGCACGGCGACCCGCTCCATCGGCCGGCGCATCAGCGACTCGTCGCCGATGAGCGTCGAGTCGAATCTCTGCGGCGCCAGCACTCCCATCATCAGGCGCATCGCCGTGCCGGCGTTGCCCATGTCGAGCGGCGCCGGCGACGGCGCGAGGCCGTGTGCGCCCACGCCGTGCACCACGACCTCGGTTTCCGCGGGCCGCTCGATCGCAACCCCGAGCTGCTCGAGCGCCCGCGCGGTGGACAGGCAGTCCTCGCCCGCGAGAAACCCGCTGATGTGCGTGTCCCCGTCGGCGAGTGCGCCGAGCATGAGGGCGCGGTGGGAGATCGACTTGTCGCCGGGCACGGTGAGCGAGCCCTTGATGCTCCCGCCGGCGCGCACTCGATAGCGGTCGGCGCCCGGTGGGCTCATTGCACCGCCCGCGGATAGGAGCCGAGCACCCGGAACAGCGAGGCGCGCTTCCTGAGCGCCGCCAGGGCCTTGGACACGCGCGGTTCGTCGGCATGCCCCTCGAGGTCCATGAAGAACACGTAGTCCCACTTGCGCCGCCTGGAGGGCCGCGACTCGATGCGGGTGAGCGACACCCGGTGGCGCGCGAGCGGCTCGAGCAGCCGGTAGAGCGCCCCGGGCGCGTCGGTGTGCCCCACCGAGACGAGGAGCGTCGTGCGATCCTCGCCGCTCGGGGCGAAGAGCCTGCGCCCGAGCACGAGGAAGCGCGTCGTGTTGTCGGCGCGGTCCTCGATCTCCGCGACCAGGATCTTCAGGCCATAGATCTCGGCCGCGGTCTCGCCCGCGATCGCGGCGCTCCCCTTCTCGTCGCGGGCGCGCCGCGCCCCCTCGGCGTTGCTGGATACCGGCACCTGCTCGACGCCCGGCAGGTGCTCGTCCAGCCACTGCCGGCACTGGCCGAGAGACTGGGGGTGCGAGCAGACGCGCTCGATGCGCGCGATCTCGCTCATGGCGCCCATGAGGTGATGACGCACGCGCAACTCCACCTCGCCGCAGATCTTGAGCGGGGAAGTGAGGAAGCGATCGAGCGTGTGGTTGACCGTGCCCTCGGTGGAGTTCTCGATCGGCACGACGCCGAAGTCGGCGCTCCCCGATTCCACCTCGTGAAATACCTCATCGATCGAGGCGAGAGGGAGCGCCCGTACCGAGTGGCCGAAGTGATTGAGCACCGCGGTCTGAGTGAAGGTGCCCTCGGGACCGAGGAACGCCACCTTGAGCGGCTCCTGCTGCGCAAGACACGCCGACATGATCTCACGGAACAGGCGCAGGATCTCCGCATCGCGCAACGGCCCGGTGTTGCGCGCCTGGGCCTGCCGCAGCACCTGCGCTTCGCGCTCCGGGCGATAGAAATCCACCGTCCGCGCGCCGCTCGTCTTCGAGATCCCGACCTGCTGCGCGAGGCGCGCCCGCTCGTTGATCAGCGCCTGAATCTTCTCGTCGACCGCGTCGATGCGGCCGCGCGCCTCCCCGAGATCGAGCGGCCCTGGTGCCGGCGCTGCCCCCGGCGCGATGCGCGCCGGCCCGTCCCCCACCGGCGCCCGAGGTGCGGACTTGCGGCGCGCCGCGCGCGGGGGCTTCGGGTTCTTTCGGGCCATGGACAGGCGCTCCCCCACGACGCGCGCTCAGGCGATGCGCGCCGACAGCACCCCGTCGATGGCGCGGATCCTCTCGAGGAGCTCCGCGCCGACGACGCCGTCGGCATCGATGAGCGTGTAGGCGTACTCGCCGCGCGACTTGTTCAGCAGGTCGGCGATATTGATGCCATGCGCGGCGAGACAGGTGGAGATCTGGCCTACCATGTTGGGCACGTTGCGGTTGGCGACGCTGAGTCGCGTGGTGTTCGGTACCCTCGGCAGCACCGCCTCCGGATAGTTGACGCTGTTTCTTATGTTGCCGTTCTCGAGAAAGTCGCGCAGCTGCTCGGCGACCATGACGGCGCAGTTCTCCTCCGCCTCCCCGGTCGAGGCGCCGAGATGCGGCAGGGTCATCACCCGGGGATGCTCCTTGAGCAGACGGCTCGGGAAATCGCACACGTAGGCATGCAGCCGCCCGGCGTCCAGAGCCGCGAGCACCGCGGCGCTGTCGACGATGGCGGCGCGCGCGAAGTTGAGCAGCGTCGCGCCGGACCTCGCGAGCGCGAGCCGCGCGCCGTTCACCAGTGCCTCGGTGCTCTCATTCAGGGGCACGTGCACCGTGATCGCGTCGGAGCGCGTGAACAGGTCTTCGAGGGAGAGTGCCTGTTCGACGCTCGACGACAGCTGCCAGGCGCGCTGCACGGTGAGCTGCGGATCGTAGCCGAGCACCTTCATGCCGAGCGCCAGCGCCGAATTCGCCACCTCGACGCCGACCGCCCCGAGCCCCACCACCCCGAGCGTGCGCCCGGGGAGCTCGAAGCCGAGGAAGCTCTTCTTGCCCTTCTCGACTGCGGCCTCGATGGCCGCATCGTCCCCCTCGAGGGCGCGCACGAACAGCCACGCGGGTCCGATGTTGCGCGCCGCCAGCAGCAGCCCCGCCAGCACCAGCTCCTTCACCGCGTTGGCGTTGGCGCCCGGGGTGTTGAAGACCGGAATGCCGCGCCGGCTCATCTGCTCGATGGGGATGTTGTTCACGCCCGCGCCGGCGCGGCCGATGGCGCGCACGCGCGGCGGGATCGCGAAGTCGTGCAGGTCGGCCGAGCGCACCAGGATCGCGTCGGGGTCCGTCACCTTCGCGCCGACCTCGTAGCGCTCGCGCGGCAGCCGCGCGAGCCCCCGGCTGCTGATCTCGTTGAGCGTCAGGATGCGGTAAGCCATTCGCCTTCAGCCGTGGCGGCGCTCGAATTCCTTCATGAAAGCCACCAGGGCCTGCACCCCCTCGAGCGGCATCGCGTTGTAGAGGCTCGCGCGCATGCCGCCGACGGAGCGATGGCCCTCGAGGTTGGCGAGCCCGGCGCGACGGGCCTCGGCGACGAAGGTCTCATCGAGCGAAGGCGTGGCGAGCGTGAAGGGCACGTTCATCCACGAGCGGCACTCCCGCGCGACCGGGTTCGAGTAGAAGCCGGAGCCGTCGATCGCCTGATAGAGCAGCTCCGCCTTGGCGCGGTTGCGCGCGGCGACCGCACCGAGTCCCCCCTGCGCCTTGAGCCACCGGAACACGAGGCCCGCGCAGTACCACGCGAAGGTGGGCGGGGTGTTGAGCATCGACCCTTCCTCCGCGATGCCTTTGTAGTCCCACACCGCGGGTGTCCCGGGCCGCGCCTTGCCCGTCAGCTCCTCGCGCACGATGACGACCGTGAGACCGGCCGGCCCGATGTTCTTCTGCGCCCCCGCGTAGATCAGGCCGAACTTCGACACCTCGAGAGGACGCGAAAGGATCGTCGAGGACATGTCGGCCACCAGCGGAACGCCGGCGGTGTCGGGCACGTACGGAAACTCCACTCCACCGATCGTCTCGTTGGGCGTGTAGTGCACGTAGGCGGCGCCCGGAGTGAGGCGCAGCGTCCCGGCGACCGGCACGGTCGTGTAGCGGGAGGCGGCCTCGTCGGCGACGATGCTCACCTTCCCGGCGAGGCGGCGCGCCTCGCCGATCGCCTTCTTCGACCAATGGCCGGTATTCAGGTAATCGACGGCGGAGTCGGCGCGCGCGAGGTTCAGTGGCACGGCGGCGAACTGACCCGTTGCGCCACCCTGCACGAACAGCACCTTGTAGCTCTCGGGAACCGCGAGCAGCTCGCGCAGCAGCCGCTCGGCTTCGCGCGCCACCGCGAGGAAGGGCTTGCTGCGGTGGCTCACCTCCATCACCGAGGCGCCCGAGCCCTGCCAGTCGGTGAGTTCCCCGCGGACCTGTTCGAGGACTTCCAGGGGCAGCGCGGCCGGCCCCGCTGCGAAGTTGAAGACGCGCATGGCCTAAGTATCTGCGGCCGGCTCGCCGGCGCCGGCCTGCAAGTCGCGCTCGGCCGCGGCCTCCTCTTCGCCCGTATCCAGGCTCTCGACGCGCCCGATCCCGGCGAGCCGCTCGCCTTCGCCGAGCCGGATGAGCCGCACTCCCTGGGTGTTGCGACCCTGCACGGAGATCTCGTCCACCGCGGTGCGCACCAGCGCGCCGGTGGAGCTGATCAGCATGATCTCCTGCTCCGGCATCACCTGCAGCGCCGCCACCGTGTCGCCGTTGCGGTCGGAAGTCTGCAACGCGATCACGCCCTGGCCGCCGCGGCCATGCACGGGAAACTCCGCGAGCGGGGAGCGCTTGCCGTAGCCGGCGGCGGAGCCGGTGAGCACGTGCCCCTCGCCGACCACGATCAGCGAGATCAGCTGCTGGCCGCTACCCAAGCGTATGCCGCGCACCCCGGCCGCTTCGCGCCCCATGTAGCGCACTTCGCTCTCGTGGAAGCGGATGGCCTTGCCGCCGCTCGACACCAGTATGATCTCGCGCTCGCCGTCGGTGAGCGCCACCCCGACCAGCTGATCGTTGTCGTGCAGGTCGACCGCGATGATGCCGGTGGAGCGCGGGCGCGAGAAGGCGCTGAGCGGCGTCTTCTTCACCGTGCCGGCGCGGGTGGCCATGAACACGAAGTGCTGCTCGTCGTACTGCTTGATCGGCAGCAGCGCGTTGATCTTCTCGCCCTCCTCCAGCGGCAGCAGATTCACCATCGGCTTGCCGCGCGCGCCGCGGCCCGCCTGCGGCAGCTCGTAGACCTTGAGCCAATACACCTTGCCGCGGTTGGAGAAGCACAGCACGGTGTCGTGGGTGTGGGCGACGAACAGCTTCTCGACGAAGTCCTCGTCCTTGACGGCGGTGGCGCTCTTGCCGCGACCGCCCCGGCGCTGGGTCTGATACTCGGTGAGCGGCTGGCTCTTGGCGTAACCGGCGTGCGACAGCGTCACCACCACGTCCTGAGGCTCGATCAGGTCTTCGGTGGTGAGGTCGAGGTGATCGCGATTGATCTCCGTGCGGCGCGCATCGCCGTAGTTCGTGCGGATCTCGAGCAGCTCCTCGCGCACCACCTGGGTGAGCCGCTCGGGGCGCGCCAGGATGTCGCTGAGGTCCCGGAGCTGCGCGAGGAGCTCGCGGTACTCGGCGACGATCTTGTCCTGCTCGAGCCCGGTGAGCCGGTGCAGCCGCATGTCGAGGATCGCCTGCGCCTGCGCGTCGGACAGCCGGTAGGCCCCGCCGGCGAGTCCGGCCTCGGCCGGCAGCTCCCGCGGGCGCGTGGAGATGGCGCCGGCGCGCTCGAGCAGCTCGCTCACGATGCCCGGCGGCCAGGAGCGCGCGAGCAGCCCCGCGCGCGCCTCGGCGGGCGAGGCGGCGGCCTTGATGAGCGCGATCACTGCATCGATGTTGGCGAGCGCGACCGCGAGGCCCTCGAGGATGTGCGCCCGCTCGCGCGCCTTGGCGAGGTCGAAGATCGTCCGCCGGGTGACGACCTCACGCCGGTGGCGGATGAACGCCTCCAGCATCTCCTTCAGCGACATCAGCTTCGGCTGGCCGTCCTGGAGCGCCACCATGTTGATGCCGAACACGGTCTCCAAAGGCGTCTGGGCATACAGGTTGTTGAGGACGATCTCGGTGACCTCGCCGCGGCGCAGCTCGATCACGATGCGCATGCCGTCCTTGTCGGATTCGTCGCGCAGCCCGTCGCCGGCGATGCCGTCGATCTGCTTCTCGCGCACCAGCTCCGCGATGCGCTCGATGAGGCGCGCTTTGTTCACCTGGTAGGGGAGCTCGGTCACCACGATCGCCTGGCGATCGCCGCGGCCGATGTCCTCGATGCTGACCCGCGCGCGCACCGACAGGCGCCCCCGCCCGGTGCGATAGGCGGTGGCGATCTCCTGCGCGCCGTTGATGATGCCGCCGGTCGGGAAGTCCGGCCCCGGCATGTGCTGCATGAGCGAGGCGAGCGGCAGCGACGGATCCTCGAGCAGCGCCAGGCACGCATCGACGGTCTCCGTGAGATTGTGCGGCGGAATGTTGGTCGCCATGCCGACCGCAATGCCGGTCTGACCGTTCACCAGCAGGTTCGGGATGCGCGTCGGCAGCACCGAGGGCTCGAGCTCGGTCTCGTCGTAGTTGGGCGTGAATTCGACGGTTTCCTTGGCGATGTCGGCCAGCAGCTCGTGCGCGATGCGCGACATGCGCACTTCGGTGTAGCGCATGGCCGCCGGCGGATCGCCGTCGACCGAGCCGAAATTGCCCTGGCCGTCGACCAGCAGGTAGCGGAGCGAGAACGGCTGCGCCATGCGCACGATGGTGTCGTACACCGCGCTCTCGCCGTGCGGGTGGTACTTGCCGATCACGTCGCCCACCACGCGGGCGGACTTCTTATAGGCCTTGTTCCAGTCGTTGCCGAGCTCGCGCATGGCGTGCAGCACGCGACGGTGCACGGGCTTCAGTCCATCACGGACGTCGGGCAGCGCCCGCCCGACGATCACGCTCATGGCATAGTCGAGATAGGACTGCCGCATCTCTCCTTCGAGACTGACCAGCAGCACTTCACGGGCGATTTCGGCCATCGAAGGGCTTGAGTCCCCCGCCTTATCCGGCGGCGAAATAAAAGGCGAATTCTATCACGCGAGCGCCGCCGCCCCGGGGCCTGACGGCCCCGCGAGGCGGCGGGCGAGCGCCTTCAGGCGCCCGGGGGTCTGTAGGAGAGCTTCTTCGTCAGCGCGCGATCGGTCTCCTCAACGGTGAGAAGCGCCGTGGTCCGGGTTCTGGCGATACCGGTCGCGGATACGGCGAGGGAAAGCGCCGCCGCGCTCACCGTGTCGGGGAGCTCCGCAATCACGACGACGTCGCTGTCGCCGAGCGCGAAGTAGAAAGCCTCGACCTTCCCCTCGAGGCTCTCGACCGCCTTGACGACTGCCTGCTTGCGACCGGACGCCTTGTCTTTCTGCAGACCCCGCAAGCCTTCGGCCGAATAGGCCGCCTGGATGAGGTACTTGGGCATGGTGTGCTCCTTGGCGTGAAAACCGCGCCGCACATTCTAAGCCCGCCCATGCACCGATATACTGCGCGTAAGCGCTTCGCGCTCATCGCGACAGCTCTCGGGGAGTCACCGCTGGGAAAACCGTGTCCACCAGGCAACCGGCCGACCTGCTGATCGAAGCCCGCTGGCTGCTGCCGATCGCGCCCGCGAACGTCGCTCTTGCCGAGCACGCGCTCGCGGTGTCGGCGGGACGCATCCTCGCGGTGGGTCCCGCGGCGGAGCTGCGCGAGCGCTTCGAGGCCCGCGAGCACGTAGTGCGTTCGCGCCATGTGCTGCTGCCCGGCCTGGTGAACGCCCACACGCACGCCAGCCACGCGCTGCTCCGGGGCCTGCCGGTGCGCGGTCCGCGCTCATCCTGGCTGCGCGAGACCCTCGCGCCCATCGAGCGGCGCTGCCTGAGCGCCGACTTCGTGCGCGACGGAACCCGGCTCGCGCTCGCGGAGATGCTGCGCGCCGGGATCACCTGCTTCGCGGACCTGAGTCTCCATCCGGAGGAGGCCGCGCGCGCTGCGGCCGCGGCGCACGTGCGCGCGGCGATCGCACTGCCGGTCTCGGAAGCCCCCACCCCGTGGGCGGAGAGTGCGACCGCGCATCTCGCCCGCGCCGAACGGCTCTGGGACGAGTACCGCTCGGACCCGCGGATCGCGCTTTACTTCGCGCCGCTCGTCTCGCACGGTGTGAGCGAGGCGCTGCTCACGCGAGTGCGGCGCGTGGCCGATGAGCTCGACGCCCGCATCGCGCTGCACCTCGAGGAATTTGCCGCCCTGACGGAGCCTTCCGGGCCCGGGCCGCAGGGCGCGCCTGGCGTCGAGGACAGCGCACGCGCGCCGCCCGGCTCACCCTGGCTGCGCCAGCTCAGGTCACTCGGCCTGCTGCGCGCGGGATTCACCGCGATCGGCGCCACGGTCTGCGATGAGGCGGATCTCGAGCTCCTCTCGCGCCACGGCGCGAGCGTCGTCAGCTGTCCGCAGGCGGATCTGCGCCTCGGCGCGCGCGTCCCGGTCGTGGCGAGGGGCGTCGACCGCGGCGCGCTCGGCACCGACAGTCCGGCCGCGGCCGGCGCGCTCGACGTGCTCACCGAAGCGCGCACCGCGGCGCTCCTCTGCGGGGTCGATGCGGCGCAGGCGCTGCGCATGGCGACGCTCGGCGGCGCCGCGGCGCTCGGGCTTGCCGCGAGGATCGGCTCGCTCGAGCCCGGCAAGGCTGCCGATCTCGCCTGCATCGATCTCGGGGGGCTCAGCGGCGCTCCGGGCTCAGGCGTCCACGACGCGATCGTGTTCGGCGCCGCCCGCGGCCAGGTGAGCGATGTGTGGACGGCCGGGCGGGCGGCGGTCTGCGCCGGGCGCCTCGTGGCACTCGATGAGGAGGAGCTCGCCGCGCTCCCCATGCGCTGGGCGGAGCGCATCGGGATGGAGGCCGCCGCGTGAGCGCACCCGCGGGCCCGAACGCACCGGTGGGCGTAAACGCGCTGGCGGGCGTAAACGCGGCGGCGGGCGCAAACGCCGACCCCGCGGAGCTCGCGCGGTTCGAGGCCGCCGCCGCGGGGTTCTGGGATCCGCAGGGAGAGTTCCGGCCGCTGCACCTCATCAACCCGGTGCGGCTCGAATTCATCGCCGAGCGCGCAAGGCTCGCGCACCAGCGGGTGCTCGATGTCGGCTGCGGCGGCGGGCTCCTCGCCGAGGCGCTCGCGCGCGCCGGCGCACGCGTCACCGCCATCGATCTCGCGCCCGGAATGATCGAGGTGGCGCGGCTGCACGCGGCGCAGGGCTCCCTCGCCATCGACTACCGCGTCGCCGCCGCCGAGGAGCTCGCGGCGGCGGAGCCTCGAGCCTTTGACGTCGTGACCTGCATGGAGATGCTCGAGCACGTGCCCGAGCCCGCAGCGATGGTGGCGACGCTCGCGCGCGCGCTGCGCCCGGGCGGCGCGCTCTTTGTCTCGACGCTCAACCGCAACCTCCGCTCGTTCCTCCTGGCCATCGTCGGCGCGGAGTATCTGCTCAAGTTGATTCCACGGGGCACGCACGAGTACGAGCGGCTCATCCGACCCGCGGAGCTGGCCCGCTGGGCGCGCTCCGCCGGGCTCGAGCTGCGCTCGATGGCGGGCCTCGAGCTCAACCCCTTCACCGCTCGCGCAGCGCTCACTCGCAGCGTCGCGGTGAACTACCTGGCGCATTTCGGGCGATGACGACGCTCGCCGTTCTCCTCGTCGCCGCGGCCGCGCTCGCCACCGGCGCGGTGCTCGGCGCCCTGGTGGTGCAGCTGCGGGCCGCGGGCCGCATCGAGGCGCTGCGGATCGAGCTCGCCGCCGCGAGCGTGCGACTCGAGGCGAGCGCCCTCAATGAAGCCGATCGCCTGAAGCTGCTCGAGGAATCAGAGACGCGGCTGCGCGCCGCGTTCGACTCGCTCGCGGGAGAGACGCTGCGCACGAACAGCGAGCTCTTCCTGCGCCTCGCGCGCGAGGCGCTGGGACGCGACCAGGCCGTGGCTGCCGGCGCGCTCCGGGAGCGCGAGCTCGCCATCGAGCAGCTGGTGCAGCCGCTGCGCGCCGCGCTCGAGCGCACCGAGGCGCAGGTGCAATCCCTCGAGTGCGAGCGCCGCGAGGCCTTTGCGACTCTCCGCACCCAGATCGAGACCCTCGCCGGCGGCCAGGCGCAGCTGCAGCGCGAGACGCGCAACCTCGCCACCGCGCTCCGCCGTCCCGAGGTGCGCGGCCGCTGGGGCGAGCTGACGCTTCGCCGCGTGGTCGAGCTCGCCGGCCTCTCCGAGCACTGCGACTTCACCGAGCAGCTGCAGGTGGTGGGCGAGGGCGGCTCGCTCCGTCCCGATCTCGTCGTGCACATGCCCGACGCGCGCGATCTCGTGATCGACGCCAAGACGCCGCTCGAGGCCTTTCTCACCGCCCTCGAGGCGCAGAGCGAGGAGGAGCGCCGCGAGGCGCTCAGGCGCCACGCGCAGCAGGTCGAGACGCGGGTGCGCGAGCTCGCCTCCAAGGAGTACTGGACGCAGTTCGAGCGCAGCCCCGAGTTCGCGGTGCTGTTCCTGCCGGGCGATCAGTTCCTCTCCGCAGCTCTCGGCGAGCGTCCGGAGCTGCTCGAGACCGCGCTCGGCCAGAATGTGATCATCGCCACGCCGTCGACGCTGATTGCGCTGCTCAAGGCGGTCGCCTACGGCTGGCGGCAGGCGGCGGTCGCGCACAACGCCGCGCTGATCCGCGACTTGGGTCAGGAGCTCTACCGGCGGCTCGCCACCTTCAACGGCCATCTCGGGCGGATGGGACAACGTCTCGCCACTGCGGTCGAGGCCTACAACGCGGCCGTCGGCTCGCTCGAGCGGCACGTACTGCCGCAGGCGCGTCGCTTCGGCGAGCTCGGCGTCACGGCGGACGCGCCGCTCCCGGAGCTCGAGCCGATCGTGCAGCTCACGCGCAGCCCCGGTGGCCCGAGCGCGGCGGAGCGGCCGACCGCCTCACCGCCCGCCGGCGCGTCCGTCGCCGCGTCCGGAGAGGACACGCCTGGCGTCGCCCAGCCCGCAGGCACCCCGGGCGCGAGCAATGCCCGACAGGCCTGAGGCGCCGGCCGCCCGCGCCCTCGCCTGGCTCTACTCCCCGCGGGCGTTGCGCGAGCCGCTCGCGACGCTCTTCGCCCTCGAGCGCGAGATCGGCGAGAGTCTCCGCCCCGGCCTCGACCACCAGCTCGCCCACGCGCGCCTCGCGTGGTGGCGAGAGGAGTGCGAGCGCTCCGCGCAGGCACGCCCGAGCCACCCACTCACCCGCGAGCTCGGCGCGCTGTTTGCGGCCTCGGGGCTCGCGCCGCCCGCAGGCCTCGCGGGACTGGTCGACACCGCCGTGTGGGACCTGGCCGCGGCGACTTTCGGAACGCGCCGCGAGCTCGAGGGCTATTGTGAGCGCTGGAGCGCCGCCATGATCGAGCCGGCGGTGCAGCTCGCCGCGCCGGCGGCGCCGGCGGAGCCGGCGCGCGCCCTCGGTCGGAGCCTGCGCGAGATCGAGCTGCTGCTCTCGCTCGCGAGCGATGCGCGGCTCGGACGGGTGCGGCTGTCGCTCGATGAGCTCGAGTGCGCCCCGGCGACGGCGGAGGAGCTGGCGCGGCCGCCGTGGCCGGCGGCCCTTGCGGAGCTGGTGCGCGCGCGGCACCGCCAGGCGCGGGCGGCGCTCGAGGCGAGCGTCGCTGCGCTTCCGCCCCTGGCGCAGCCGCCGCTGCGCGGTCTCATCGTCTGGGCCGCCGTGAGGCGCGCGCACTCGCGGCGCGCGGAACGCCGCTTGCCGCGCGCGAGCCTCTCGCGCGAGCATCACGCGCCGCTCGACGGCTGGTGCGCGTGGCGCGCCGCACGGCGGGCGGAGGCCGGACGCGGCTTGGCCCGATCAGGCTGAGTGCAAGGCAGAGGAGCGCTGAACCTTAGTGTTTGATCCCCGCAACCACACCGCAGGTCCCGCCGAGCTCGCCGGCCGGGTGATCGCGATCACCGGTGCAGGCTCGGGCCTCGGCCGCGCGGTCGCCCTCGCCTGCGCCCGCCATCAGGCGAGCGTCATCGTCGTCGGCCGCAACGCGCCGGCGCTCGAGGCGGTGCACGCCGAGATCGCCGCGGCCGGGCAGCCGGAGGCGAGCATCGCGCCGCTCGACCTCGAGAAGGCGGTGGCGCGCGATTACGAGGCTCTCGCTCATGCCGTGCTCGAGCGCTACGGGCGCCTCGACGGACTGCTGCACAACGCCGGGCTTCTCGGAACCCTGACGCCGATCGAGCACTATGACGTGCCAACCTGGTGCCGCGTGCTGCACGTCAACCTCACCGCGGCGTTCGTGCTCACCCAGGTGCTGCTGCCCGCGCTGAAGAAATCCGCCGACGCGTCGCTCGTGTTCACCGCCAGCAGCGTCGGGCGCCGCGGGCGCGCCTACTGGGGCGCGTACGCCGTGTCCAAGTTCGCCGTCGAGGGGCTGGCGCAGGTGCTGGCCGCGGAGCTGGAGAACGTGAGCCACGTGCGCGTCAACACTCTCAATCCCGGGCGCGCGCGCACCGCCATGCGCCGCCAGGCCTATCCCGCCGAAGACCTCGAGAGCCTGCCGCCGCCGGACTCCCTCACCGGACCCTACATTGCGCTCCTCGGGCCGGCAAGCCGCGGGGTCACGGGGCAGGCTTTCGACGCTCAGCCGCCGGGCGGAGCCGCCGGCCCGGGGAGCAGCGCGCGGCGCTCCGCCTGAGTGAGCTCGCGGAAGCGCCCGCGTGCGAGCGTGCGCTCGAGCATGACGGGGCCGAGCTGGGTGCGCAGCACGCGGCTCACCAGCGCCCCCTGGCGCTCGAAGAGCTGCCGCACCTGCCGACCGCTCGCGCCGCGCACCGTGAGCGCGTACCAGCGATTGGCGGCCTCCCCGCCGCCGGCCTCGCAGCGCTCGACCGCGAGCTGCGTCGCGCTGTCGAGGGCTCCGCCGCGGATGCCCTCCAGCTGCGGCGCGCTGAGCTCCCCTCGCACCCGCACGCTGAATTCGCTCCTGAGCGAGTGAACCGCGCGCTGCAGATGCAGCGCCAGCTCGCCGTCCGAGGTCACGAGCTCGAGGCCCCCATCCGGACGCGGCATCGGACTCACCGCGATGAAGCGCCGCCCCGAGCGCCGCGGCAGCCGCTCGAGGAGCGCCGTCCGGGGTGTCTGTCCCGCGGCGGGGTCCCCGGGGTCGGCCGGCGTCCGCAGCGGCTCGCCGGGCGAGCGGTGACAGACGAAGGCCCGCGCCCGAGCGGGCGCGGCGTGCGCGCGCACCAGGCGACCGTCGAGACGCACCTCGTCGTGGGGAGCGACGCGCGCCCCGAGCGTCGCAGTGCGGCCGTTGACGGTGAGCCGGCCGGCGCGGATCCAGACTTCCGCCTCGCGCCGCGAGGCGAGCCCGGCACGCGCCAGCATCTTCTGCAGCCGCTCGGCGAGCGGCCGCACCGCCGCGCGCGCCGCCGTCGGGCCACGCGGGCGGCCGGGAGCTCGGCGACGCGCGGCGCCGGCGGGCCGCGGTGCGCGCCGCATCAGCCCTCCAGATCGCGCGGCCCGGCGACCAGCTCGCGCGAGCCGCCCTCGGCGGACAGCTCATCGTCCTCGGGATTCTCCTCCTCCGCGAGCCCGAGCTGGAGGTTCACGTCGGAGATCGCCTTGAGCTCGGCGAGCGGCGGCAGCTCATCGAGACTCTTCAGACCGAAGTAGTCGAGGAATTCCCGCGTGGTTCCGAGCAGCTCCGGGTGGCCGGGGACGTTGCGGTGGCCGACGACGCGCACCCAGTTGCGCTCGATGAGAGTGCGGATGATGTTGGGGTTGACGGCCACGCCGCGCACCGCCTCGATCTCGGCGCGCGTGACCGGCTGGCGGTAGGCGATGAGCGCCAGCGTCTCGAGCAGTGCCCGCGAGTAGCGGGTCGCGCGCTCCGGCCACAGCCGCGAGATCTCGCCGGCGAGCTCGCGCCGCACCTGGATGCGAAAGCCGCCCGCGGTCTCCTTGAGCTCGATGCCGCGCCCGGAGTACTCCTCCGCGAGCGCGGCGACCACGGCACGCACCTGCTGCACGCTCGGGCGGGCGCTCTCATCGAAGAGCCGCGTGAGCTCCGCGACCGGGAGCGGGGCGCCCGCGGCGAGCAGCGCCGCTTCGATGACGTTCCTCAGGTATGAATCGCTCATCGGGGATCCTGTCCGGCGCGCGGTGCGCGGGGGTCGGCGCCCTCGGGCGCCGCAGCGGGGCCAGCTACCACGCGCAAGCCGGGCGCGGGGCTCGCGGCGCGCACGTGCAGCGGGCCGTAGGCCTCGGCCTGCACGATCTCGATCAGCGCCTCGCGCAGGAGCTCGAGCACCGCGGCGAAGGTGACCGTGACGCCCATGCGCCCTTCCTCCGGCCGGAACAGCTGGACGAACGGCACGAACCCCGAGGCGCCCTCCAGCTGCGCGAGGATGTCGCTCATGCGCTCGCCCACCGACAGCCGCTCGCGCTGGATGTGATGGTGGGCGAACATCTCCGAGCGCGCCACGACTTCCTTGAACGCGATCAGCATCTCCTGCAGCGCGATCTGCGGCAGCGCCTCGAGCGGGCGGCGGTCCTTCAGCTCGACGCTCGTCGGCCACACGTCGCGCTCCAGGCGCGGCAGGCTGTCGATCTCGGCGGCGGCGCGCTTGAAGCGCTCGTATTCCTGAAGCCGCCGCACCAGCTCCGCGCGCGGGTCCTCCTCGGCCCCCTCCTCGGCCTTCGGCCGCGGCAGGAGCATCCGCGACTTGATCTCCGCCAGCGTCGCGGCCATCACCAGATACTCCCCCGCGAGCTCCAGCTGCAGCTCCTGCATCAGCTCGATGTACTTGATGTACTGGCGCGTGATCTCCGCGAGCGGGATGTCGAGGATGTCGAGGTTCTGCCGCCGGATGAGGTACAGGAGCAGATCGAGCGGCCCCTCGAAGGCCTCGAGGAACACCTCGAGCGCCTGCGGCGGGATGTAGAGGTCGTGCGGCAGCTGCGAGATCGGCTCACCGTTGACGACCGCGAACGGCATCTCGACCTGCTGCGGCGGCGGCTCGGGCGCGCTCGGCTGGGGTGTGTTGGAGACCACGATCGAAAGGGTCGGTTTCGCCTTCATGGGGTCACCGCGTAAGTCAGTCGGGACGCAGGTGCATGGCGCGGCGGACGTCGTCGAGCGTCTCGCGCGCCGCCTCGCGCGCCTTGTCGGCGCCCTCGGCGACGATGCCGCGCACCAGCTCCGGGTTGTCCTCGTACTCCTGGGCGCGCCGGCGCATGCCGTTGATCTCCTCGACTATCTTATCGATCACCGGCTGCTTGCAGTCGAGGCAGCCGATGCCGGCGCTGCGGCAACCCTCGCTCGCCCACTTGCGGGTCGCCTCGTCGGAATAGATCTGGTGCAGGTCCCACACCGGGCACTTGTCGGGGTCGCCCGGATCGGTGCGCCGCACGCGCGCGGGGTCGGTCTTCATGGCACGGAGTTTTTGTACCACCTGCTCGGGCTCCTCGCGCAGCCCGATGGTATTGCCGTAGGACTTCGACATCTTGCGCCCATCGAGTCCCGGCACCTTCGGAGTTGCCGTGAGGAGCACCTGCGGCTCGGGCAGGATCGTGACGCCCGTGCCCTCGAGGAAGCCGAGCAGCCGCTCGCGGTCGGCCACCGTGATGCGGTTATTGCTGTGCACCAGAGCCTGCGCGCGCTGCAGCGCCTCGGTGTCGCCGGCCTCCTGGAACCTGCGGCGGAGCTGGCGGTAGTTGGTTGCGTTGCGTCCCCCGAGGCTCTTCACGGCGCGCTCCGCCTTCGCCTCGAAGTCGGGCTCGCGTCCGTAGAGATGATTGAAGCGCCGCGCGGCCTCGCGCGTCAGCTCGACGTGCGCCACCTGATCCTCGCCCACCGGCACGTAGGCGGCGCGATACACCAGGATGTCCGCGCTCTGCAGCAGCGGGTAGCCGAGGAAGCCGTAGGTGGCGAGATCCTTCTCTTTCAGCTGTTCCTGCTGATCCTTGTAGCTCGGCACGCGCTCGAGCCAGCCGAGCGGAGTGATCATCGACAGCAACAGGTGCAGCTCCGCGTGCTCGGGCACGTGCGACTGGATGAAGAGCGTCGCGACTCCGGGGTTGAGGCCCGCGGCCAGCCAGTCGATGAGCACCTCGCGGATGTGCTCCTGAAGCGGCGCCGTCTCGTCGTAGCCGGTGGTGAGCATGTGCCAGTCGGCGACGAAGAAGAAGCACTCGTACTGGTACTGCAGCTCGACCCAGTTGCGCAGCGCGCCGTGGTAGTTGCCGAGGTGCAGCCGGCCGGTGGGCCGCATGCCGGAGAGGACGCGCCGCGTGGGCGCCGGCTGGCTCACGTGCCTGGCCGCAGCAGCGCCGCGGCTGCCGGAGCGGGTGGCTGTGCGTCGCGGGGGATGGCGGCGGCGCGCGGTTGCCCCGCACGGCGCACGACGGATGGGCGCTGACTCACGAGGGCGAATTATAGCGCACGCCCGGTGATCGGGCCGAGATCGCCCTTGCCCTGGCGCACGATCAGCGGTGGCGTCACCGAGAGATCAACCACGGTCGTCGGCTCGATGCCGCAGTCGCCGCCGTCGAGAACCGCATCGATCTCGTGGCCGAGCCGCGCCATGATCTCGCGCCCCTCGGTGAGGGGTTGTGGGTCGGAGGCCAGCAGCAGCGTCGAGCTCATCAGCGGCTCGCCGAGCTCCTTCAGCAACAACCGCGGCACCGGGTGATCGGGGATGCGCACGCCGATGGTGCGCCGGCGCGGGTGCTGCAGGCGGCGCGGCGTCTCGCGCGTGGCGCGCAGCAGAAACGTATACGGCCCGGGCAGACACGCATGCAGCATGCGGAACTGCCAGGTCTCGAGCCGTGCGAAGCGGCCGACCGCGGCGAGATTCGCGCACACCAGCGTGAAGTGATGATGGCGATCCGCCTGGCGGATGCGGCGCACGCGCTCGAGTGCGGCCTTGTCGCCGATGTGCCAGCCGAGCGCGTAACAGGAATCGGTCGGGTAGGCGATGACCGCTCCGGACCGCAGCAGCTCCACGGCGCTGCGGATGAGGCGCGGCTGCGGATTGACGGGGTGCAGCTTGATGTATTCGGCCATTGCTTCGCGCTGCCGCAGAACTCCTGAGCCGATGGAACTCGGACGCCGCGCATGACAATATACGCGGCCGTTTTGCCGCGTACACCTCGACTTCGGAACACCCGCGCACCGCTCCCCATGCAGGCTCTCACCGCCCTCGCGCCGCTCGTGGCATTCTTCGCGACCTACCGGCTGCGCGGCCTGTACGCGGCGACCGCGGTGCTCATGGCCGCCATGGTGCTGGTGCTCGCCCTCGACTGGCTGCGCCACCGGCGCATCCCCGCGCTCCACGGGTTGTCGGCGCTGCTGGTGCTCGTCTTCGGCTCGGCGACGCTGCTGCTGCACAATCGCCTCTTCATCCAGTGGAAGCCCACGGTGTTGTTCTGGGCGCTCGGCCTCGCTTTCCTCGCGAGCTCGCGGCTCGGCGAGCGCACGCTCACGGAGCGGCTGCTCGCGCCGGCGCTCGGCGAGCGGCTGCGGGCGAGCCCCGCTCAGTGGCAGCGGCTGAACCTCTCGTCCGGGGTGCTGTACGCGCTGCTCGGCGCACTGAACCTGGTGGTGGCCTACAACGCCAGCGAGCGCGCCTGGGTCAACTTCAAGATGTTCGGGCTGACGCTGCTCACCTTCGCCGGCATCACCCTGCAGCTGCTGTGGCTCGCACGCGCGCGCATCGCCGCCGGCGCCGGCGCCGGCGAGCGCGGCTGAACGGAGGCAAGCGTATGAGCGAATCGGTCATGGTGCAGATGCGGACCGCGCTCGAGCGCGCGCTCGCGCCGAGCACGCTCGAGATCGTCGACGACAGCGCGCGCCACGCGGGCCACGCGAGCGCACGCGGCGGCGGCCATTTCAAGGTGACGCTGGTGGCCGGTGCCTTTCGCGGCCGCAGCCGCCTCGAGCGCCACCGCATGGTCTACGCCGCGGTCGCCCCGTTGCTGGGCGAGGCCGTGCACGCACTCAACATCGTCGCGCGCAGCCCCGAGGAAGCATCCGATCGAGGATGAGTCGTTACCAACAAGTCGTTTCCAGCAGCCAATCCGGTGTCTCCATGAACCACTCGCGTCTCCTGCTCCTCGCGGCCGCGCTCGCCGCGCTCGGCGCCTGCCAGCCGAAAACCGCGGCGACCGCGGGCGATGTCTCGCCGCCGGTAGCGACCGTGGACGGCACCCCCATCAGCCGCGACTTCTATGAGTTCTACATCAAGGGAATCAGCGGCAAGACTTCCGCGGAGCTCGCCCCCGAGCAGCGCAGTCTCGCGCTCGACAACCTGATCCGCGCGCGCCTCGTGGCCGAGGAGGCCGCCAAGGAAGGTCTCGACAAGAGCACCGACACCGCAGCGCTCCTCGAGCTCTCGCGCCTCAACGTGCTGCAGCAGGCGGTGTCGGACCGCTACCTGAAGGATCGCAAGGCGAGCGAGCAGGAGCTGCGCGCGGAATACGAGACGCAGCTGGGCAGTCAACCGAAGCAGGAATACCACGCGCGCCACATCCTGGTGGCCACCGAGCCCTTCGCCGAGAAGATCGTCACGCGCCTCGGCAAGGGTGAGAAGTTCGACGAGCTCGCCAGGCGCGAGTCCATGGATCCCTCCAAGAGCAACGGCGGCGACCTCGGCTGGTTCACCCCCGATCGCATGGTGCCGGAATTCTCGGGCGCGGTGATGGCCCTCAAGCCCGGTGAATACACTCACAAGCCCGTGCAGACGCAGTTCGGCTGGCACGTGATCCAGCTGCTCGACACGCGCGAGCTGACGCCGCCGCCCTTCGAGCAGGTGCGCCAGCGCCTCGAGCAGATCGTGCAGAACAAGAAGTTCCACGGCTACGCCGACGAGCTGATGCGCAGCGCCAAGATCCAGAGGTTTCTCGACAAGGCGCCCTCGGGTCAGGCGGCGGCGCCCTCGGGTCAGGCGGCGCCGGCTGGCACGCCGGCGGCGCCCGCGCCGAGCCCAACACCGAGAAAGAACTGAGCGCGCCGCTCACCCGCTCAGCCGCCGTCGCTGCCGAGCAGATCCAGGAACTGCTGCTCGTCGAGCACCGGCACACCGAGCTCCTCGGCCCGTGCGAGCTTCGAACCCGCCTCGCCCCCGGCGACGATGTAGCTGGTCTTCTTCGACACGCTCGCGGTCACCTTGGCGCCGCGCGCGGTGAGCGCCTCCTGGGCCTGCTCGCGGGTCATGCTGGAGAGCGTGCCGGTGATGACGAAGGTGCGCCCGGTGAGCGAGCCGGTGTTGCGGGGTGCGGGCTCCAGATCAGGCCACGTCACACCTTTATCGCGTAACGCATTGATAACTCTAAGGTGTTCTTCGGAGGCGAAGAAGGCTGCGATGTGCGCCGCGACCACGGGCCCGACGTCGGGCACCTGCTGGATCGTGCGCTCGTCGGCACTCATCAGCCGCTCGAGCGAGCCGAAGTGCCGCGCGAGGGCGAGCGCGGTCGCCTCGCCGACGTCGCGGATACCGAGCCCGTACAGCAGTCTCGGCAGGGTCGTTTGCTTGCTCTTCTCGATCGCCGCCAGCAGGTTCGCGGCCGATTTCTCTCCCATGCGCTCGAGCTGCGCGAGCTGCGGCAGAGTGAGCGCGTAGAGGTCGGCGGGCGACTTCACCTGGTCACGCTCGACCAGCTGCTCGATCATCCTCTCGCCGAGACCCTCGATGTCGAGCGCGCGGCGGCTCGCGAAGTGCCGCAGCGCCTCCTGGCGCTGAGCGCTGCAGGTGAAGCCGCCGGTGCAGCGCGCCACCGCCTCCCCCTCGACGCGCAACACCCGCGAGCCGCACACCGGACAGCGCTCCGGCAGCTGTACCGGCCGGGCGTCCTCTCGCCGCCGGTCGGGCACCACGCTCACCACTTCGGGGATCACATCCCCGGCGCGGCGCACCACCACGGTGTCTCCGACCCGCACGTCCTTGCGGTGCACCTCGTCGATGTTGTGCAGCGTGACGTTGCTCACCGTCACGCCGCTCACGAACACCGGCGCGAGCCGCGCCACCGGCGTGAGCGCTCCGGTGCGGCCGACCTGGAACTCGATGTCCCTGACGACGGTGAGCGCCTCGTCGGGAGCAAACTTGTGGGCGATCGCCCAGCGCGGCGCGCGCGACACGAATCCGAGCCGCTCCTGGTCGGCGCGGTCATCGAGCTTGTAGACGACGCCGTCGATCTGATAGGGGAGCGAGCTGCGCCGCTCGCCCAGCTCGCGATAGTAGCCGAGGCAGCCCGCGACTCCGCGCACGGTGCGCGCGTCCCGGGATGTCGGCAGGCCGAGCCTGCGCAACCACTCGAGCAGCTCGCTCTGGCGCGCCGGGGGGGCGGCGCCCTCGAGCGCCCCGAGGCCGTAGAAGAAAGCCGTGAGCGGCCTCGAGGCGGTAATGCGCGCGTCGAGCTGCCGCAGGCTCCCGGCGGCCGCGTTGCGCGGATTCACGAACACCTTCTCGCCGCGCTCGCGCGCCTCGCGGTTCATGCGCTCGAAGCCGGCGAGCGGCATGAAGATCTCCCCGCGCGCCTCGAGCAAGGGCGGAGCCGGCGGGCGCAGGCGCTGCGGCACGGCGCGAATGGTGCGCACGTTGGGGGTGACGTTCTCGCCGGTGAGGCCGTCGCCCCGCGTCGCGGCTTGTGCGAGGAGCCCCTCGCGGTAGATCACCGTCACCGCGAGCCCGTCGAGCTTCGGCTCCGCGACGTAGTCGAGGTCGCCCGTGACGCCGAGACGCTCGTGGACGCGGCGGTCGAAGGCCTGCACGTCCTCCTCCGAGAAGGCGTTGTCGAGCGAGAGCATCGCAACCTGGTGCACGACCTCGCCGAAACTGCCGCCCGGCGTTCCCGACACGCGCTGCGTGGGCGAGTCGGGCGTGATGAGCTCGGGTTGCGCCGATTCCAGCGCGCGCAATTCCAGCATCAACCGGTCGTACTCGGCGTCGGGAATCAGCGGATCATCGAGCACGTAGTAGCGGTAGTCGTGTTGTGCAATCTGCGCGCGCAGCTCCGCCGCGCGCGCCGCCGCCTCCTCCGTCATGCACCCGCCCCGGCGCCGAGGCGCTCGCGCAGCAGCGCGATGCGCGCCGGGGTGAGGGGACTGCCCTGCTCGTCCTGCAGCTCTCCCTGGAGGCGCTCGTTGAGGCTGCGGGCGGTGAGGATGAGCTCCTCGAAGGTCTCGGGCGGCGGCTTCGGCCCCGGCAGCACCGCAAAGAGCGACAGCCCGCCGTAGTGCTGCGAGTCCATCGTGTCCTCATCGAAGGTGCCGGGCGTCGAGAGACTCGCAGCGCTCAGCACCGCGCGCTGCTGCTCGTCCGGCTTGTGGAAGATCGCGAAGCGACCGAGCACGAAGCCTTCCGCCGCGAGCGCCTGGCGGAGCGAGCGGCCCGCGAAGCGCTCGGATTGGGTCGCGACCAGCCGCAGCGCCACGACGCGCCGCCGCTCACCCGGCGGCCACTCGACCCTTGGTACGGGCGCCGGCGGCAGTCGTGGCAGGCTCTCGAGGGGCACGCCCGCCACGGCGCCCCCCTGGCCGGAGACCGGCGGCTCGCGCTCGTCCTGCGCGGCGGCCGCGTGCACCTCGGCGGCGCGCTCGCGGGGGTCCGACCGCCCCGGCGCTCGCTCCGGAGCAGCCGTTGCGCCCGCGGCTCCGAGGACCGGCAGAGCGTCGCTCACGAGCGGATCGCGGGCGCGCATCGTCGGCAGCGTGAGAGTCGGCTCGCGCCGCGGCGGCGGGGAAGCTTCCGCGGGCGGCTCGCGCGGTGCGATGCGCGACGCGCCACCGGCCCCCTGGCGCGGTCGACGCCGCTCCCACCACCCGAGCCCGGCAACGAAGGCCACCCCGAGTATCAGCAGCGTCCAGCGCAGCTCGGACATTAGTGCCCCGCTCCGTAAGGATGGTCAGACCGCCGCCAGCCGCACGGCCTCGTCGACGTCGACCGTGACCAGGCGCGAGACGCCCGGCTCGTTCATGGTCACGCCGATCAGCTGCGAGACGAGCTCCATGGTGGCCTTGTTGTGGGTGATGAGCACGAACTGCACGCGCGAGGACATGTCGCGCACGATGTCGCAGAAGCGTCCGACGTTGTGCTCGTCGAGCGGCGCGTCGACCTCGTCCAGCAGACAGAACGGGGCGGGGTTGAGATCGAAGATCGCGAACACGAGCGCCACCGCAGTCAGCGCCTTCTCGCCGCCGGACAGGAGGTGGATGGTGCTGTTTTTCTTGCCCGGGGGGCGCGCCATGACGGCGACGCCGGCGGTGTGCTTGTCCTCGCCGACCAGCTCGAGGTAGGCGTGCCCTCCGCCGAAGAGGCGCGGGAACTTGTCGCGCAGCCCCGTGTTGATGCGTTCGAACGTGTCCTCGAACCGCGCACGGGTCTCCTTGTCGATGCGCCGCATTGCCTCCTCGAGCGTCGAGAGCGCCGACGTGAGGTCGGCGTACTGACTGTCGAGATACTCCTGGCGCTGCGTCTGCTCCTTGAGCTCGTCGATGGCGGCGAGATTGACCTGTCCGAGCTTCTCGACCTCGGCACGCGCCTCGGCGAGCGACTGCTCCCAGGCCGCCACGTCGGCGCTCGGCTCGAGCCCGGCGAGCACCTCGCCGAGGTCGCAGCCGGTCTCCGCGAACTGCTCGGCGAGCGCCGCCCGCCGCACGTGAGTCTCCTGGGCGGCGAGGCGTGCCGCATCGAGCTCGTCCCGCGCGGCGCTCACCCGCTGCTCGGCCGTCAGGCGCCGCTCATCGAGCGCCTTGAGGGCGGCGTCGGCTTCCTCGAGGGCGCTGCGCGCCACGGCCAGCTCCGCTTCCACCGTGAGTCGCAGCGCCAGCGCCTCGTCGAGGCGCGCCTGAAGCGCAGCGATCGGCTCATCGCCCGTGGCCAGCTCCTGCTCGAGCTCCGCGCGCCGTCGCTCGAGCTGCTCGCGCTGCTCGCTCATGCGACGCAGGCCCACGGCCATCGAGCTCTCGCTCGAACGGCGCGACTCCACGCTCACGTGCAGGTCGCGAGCCCTCGTCTGCGCCTCCTGTGAGCGCGCACGCGCCGAGCCCAGCGCCGCGCGCCGCTCCTCGCGCTCCTCGCTCAGCGTGCGCTCGCGCGCCGCGAGCTCGGCGGCCAGCGCCTGCGCGCGCGCGAGCTCGGCGGCGGCGCGTGACAGGGCCTCCTCGGCGGCCGCGCTCTCGCGCGCGATGTCTGCGGCGCTCTGCTGCAGCCGCTCGCCGCGCTCGCTCACTTCCTCGGCGCGCGCCTGGGTCGCCTTGAGCCGGCCGAGGAGCTCGGCGTGCCTCTGCTGTGCGGCCTGCAGCGCCGTCTGGGTACGCTCGCGCTCGGTCTCGGCCTGCGCTTGCCGCTCGCGCGCCGCGGCGAGCTCTGCTTCGGCCTCCGCGACCCGCTGGTCGGCTTCCGCCGACGCACCGCGCAGGCTCCTCAGGCGGTGCTCGCGCTCGAGAGTCCCGGCCCGCGGGTCGGGGCCGCGGCTGACGCGCAGCCAGTCGCGGCCGACCCACTCGCCCGCGGCCGTGATGAAGGAGCGTCCGTCGACGAGGGCGCCACGCGCCGCGAGCGCCTTGCCGAGCGATTCGGCCGTCGACACCGCGGCGAGCCGCGCGATGACCGCCGGCGGACCCTTGACGTGGGCGGCGAGCGTCTTCGCCTCAGCACCACAGGCGCGTTCGCCGCTCTCCACCAGGGTGAGTCGCCCGGCGGCGAGACCGGCGAGTGCGCCCGAGAGCTCCTCCAGCCGCTCGACGCACACGGCCTCCAGGTAGTCACCGAGCGCGGTCTCGACGGCGCGCTCCCAGCCCGGCTCGACTTCGAGATCCGCCGCGAGCCGCGGCCGCGCGGCGAGGCCCGCACCGCGCAGCCACTCGGCGGCCTGCCCCGCATGATCCGAGAGCGCCGCCGCCTGCAGCGCCTCGAGCGAGGTGAGCTCGCCGCGCGCCGCTTCGCGCGCGCCGCGCGTGCCCTCGAGGCGCTCCTCGCAGCCGAGCTGCGCGGTGCGCAGCGCCTGCACCCGCGCCTGCGCCTCCACGAGCGCGCCCGTGCACCGCTCGCTCGCGCGACGCGCCTCGGATTCCTCGAGCGCGAGCTGGCCGAGCTGCGGGCCGCCATCCTGCGCGCCGAGACTGAGCCGCTCTCCGGCGAGCCGCTCGGCCTGCGCCCGAAGCTGCCGCAGCTGGTTCTCGAGCTGCTCGATGCGGGTACGCTCGACCTCGGTCGACTGCTGCGCCCCGCTCGCCGCCCGCGTGTGCTCTTCCCAGCGCTGCTGCCACTCCTGGAGCGCCTGCTCGCTCGCCTCGAGCGCCGCGCCGGTGCGCTGCTCGGCCTGCTGCGCGGCCTCGCGCTCGGGCGCGAGCCGCGCGATCTCCGCACGCACCGCGGCGAGCTCGCCCTCGTCGCGGGCGATGTGCACCGCGAGCTCCCCGAGTGTCGCCTGCGCCTGCGCGAGATCCGCGCGCTGGCGCTCGCGCAGCTCGCGCGTGTGCTCGATCGACTGCTCGAGCCGCGAGATGTCGGCTCCGACCTGGTAGTAGCGCCCCTGCACCGCCGACAGACGCTCGCCGTGAGCCGTCTGCACCGCACGCTGCTTCTCGATCGCGGCCTCGGCGGCGCGCTGCGCGGCGAGCGCCTCCTGCATGGCGAGCTCGCGCCCGCGCACCGCGGCGTCGTGCACCTTGCCGCCGCTGTCGAGGTCCCGCAGGCGCAGCGCCAGGAGCTCCGCGGCGAGGCGTCGTTCCTGCTCCTTCAGCGCCTGGTAGCGCCGGGCGGTCGCCGCCTGACGCTGCAGGTGCCGGATCTGCTTCTCCACCTCGTCGCGCACGTCCTGGAGCCGCTCGAGATTCTCGCGGGTCTCGGCGATGCGCGCCTCGGTCTCCTTGCGCCGCTCCTTGTAGCGCGAGACACCGGCGGCTTCCTCGACGAAGGCGCGCATGTCCTCGCTCTTCGCCTCGATGACGCGCGAGATCGTGCCCTGCTCGATGATGGCGTAGCTGCGCGAGCCGAGCCCCGTGCCGAGAAACAGGTTGGTGATGTCCTTGCGCCGGCAGCGCACGCCGTTGATGAAGTACGCCGAGGTGTCGTCGCGCGCCACCTGGCGCTTCAGCGAGATCTCGCCGTAGCTCGCGTAGGCGCCGCCGATCTTGCCGTCGGAGTTGTCGAACACCAGCTCGACGGAGGCCATGCCGACCGGCTTGCGCGCGGCGGAGCCGTTGAACACCACGTCCGCCATGTTGTCGCCGCGCAGATGCTTGGCGGAGAGCTCGCCCATCACCCAGCGCACGGCGTCGATGACGTTCGACTTGCCGCAGCCGTTGGGACCGACGACAGCGGTGAGATTGCTGGGGAAGGTTATTTGGGTGGGATCGACGAAGGACTTGAAGCCGGCGAGCTTGATCTTGGTCAGCCGCATCGCGCCTATCTTCCGCCTCCTGGGCGGCCCCGAGGATGGTGTAGTGTAGAGGAATATGCCCACGACGCCCACCAAGGCTCTCGAGACCTTCGCGAACCCCGCGCCCGATCGCGACTACACCATTCGCATGCAGATTCCCGAGTTCACGTGTCTGTGTCCGCGCACAGGGCAGCCGGACTTCGCGACGCTGGATCTGGAGTACGTGCCCGACCGGCTGTGCGTGGAGCTCAAATCGCTGAAGCTCTATATCTGGTCGTTCCGCGACCGTGGCGCGTATCACGAGGCGGTCACGAACGAAATTGTCGATCACCTCGACGCGACGCTCCGCGCGCGGTTCCTCCGCCTCACTGCGCGCTTCAACGTGCGCGGCGGGATCTGCACGACCGTTGTCGCAGACAGACGACAGAACGCCTGGGAGCCGCAGCCGAAGGCGGTCCTGCCGTAGAGTCCCGCGTCCGCGGATGCGCCCGCGGCGGCGCAGCGCACCCGCGCGGAAGCGCAGCACCCGCGCAGGGCGCACATCAGGTAAACCACCACCCCGCAAGAGGCCAGGTTTCACCACCTGTACACCCCGGGAACCGCCGGTATAATCGCGCGTTCTTCACGAGGGCTGATGCCGATTTGAGGAGCCATTAGATGCCGGCCAAGAGACCAGCGCTTAGGTCCGCGAAGGGCAAGAAGGCGGCCAGCCGGCCAGCGGTCAGAAAGGCGACCGCGCACAAGCCCGAACCGCTGCGTGTGAGAGCGGTCGCGGCGCCGCCGCACAAGACCGCGCCCCCGCCGAAGAAGCCCGGCGCGGCCGCACCCGCCGCCGCCAGCGAGCCGGCTGCCGAAACGAGAAAGCCGCTGCGCCCCGGGGCTCCCGCGAGCCCGCCCCGCGCTGCGACCTCGATGCTCGGCGGCAACCGCATCGGACCCGCGCCCGCTGCGACGGCCGACGGCGAGGACGCCGAGCTGGTCGAGCCGGGAAGCCTGCTCGCCGGTCCCCGCAACGTCCAGCCGTACATCGCCAAGCGGGGCGAGCAGTACATGAGCAAGGAGCAGCTCCAGCACTTCCGCAACATTCTCAACAGCTGGAAGCGCGACCTCATGGTCGAGGTGGATCGCACCGTCACGCACATGAAGGACGAGGCGGCGAACTTCCCGGATCCCAACGACCGCGCAACGCAGGAGGAGGAATTCAGCCTCGAGCTGCGCACGCGTGACCGCGAACGGAAGCTCATCCGCAAGATCGACGACGCCCTGAAGCGCATCGAGGATGGCTCCTACGGCTACTGCCTCGAGACCGGCGAAGAGATCGGGATCAAGCGCCTCGAGGCGCGCCCGGTGGCCACGCTCAGCATCGAAGCCCAGGAACGCCGCGAACGGCGCGAGCGCCAGTACGGCGACCGCGACGACCGCTATCGCTAGAGCACCCCGGGCCGCGCGGGCGGACTACGTCGGGCGCTTCGCGCCCTCCCCGACCGGATCGCTCCATCTCGGCTCGCTCGTCGCCGCGGTGGGCAGCTTCGCCGATGCCCGCAGTCGCGGCGGCCGCTGGCTGCTGCGGATGGAGGACCTGGACGCATCAAGGGTGATTCCCGGCTGCGCCGAGCGCATGCTGCGCATGCTCGAGGCCTTCGGGCTCACCTGGGACGGCGTGGTCGAGTACCAGAGCGCCCGCACGCATCACTACGGCGAGGCCCTCGCCACCCTCGAGGCGCTCGGCCTCACCTTCCAGTGCAGTTGCACCCGGGCCGAGCGCAATGCCGACGGGGGTTATCCGGGCACGTGCCGCAACGGACCGAAGCGCCGGGGAGCCACTGCCACACGCTTTCGCGTCGATGACAGAACCGTCTGCTTCGAGGACCGGGCGCAGGGGGAGTGCCGCTTCGAGCTGCGCGAGCGCGGGGACGTCATCATCCGCCGCCGCGACGGGGCGTTCGCCTATCAGCTGGCGGTGGTCGTGGACGATGCGCTGCAGGGGGTGACGGACGTCGTCCGCGGTGCCGACCTGCTCGACTGCACGCCCTGGCAGATCGCGCTGCAGGAGGCATTGAGGCTGCCCACCCCGCACTACCTCCACCTGCCGCTGGTCACGGAGCCCGGCGGCGCGAAGCTCGCCAAGGCGCGGCGCTCCGTGGCGCTCGATCCGCACGCATCAGGCCGGGAGCTGCACGAGGCCCTCAGGCTCCTCAACCAGGACCCTCCGGACACGCTCAAGCTCGAGTCACCCGGCCGGGTGCTCGAATGGGCCTGCGTCCACTGGGAACTGGACCGGTTCCACGGCGTGCGGGAAGTCCGCGCCGCCGCCCCCGGCGCCGACTGAGGGAAGTCTCCGCAAGCGCGCTCGGCGAGTTGGGTTCGCGGCGCCGCTACCGACGGATGTAATATGGTATGTCGAAACGGCCCAGCACTAGGGAAGGTGCATAACCCATAGTGAGGGACCTGCGATGAGCGCACCGCGAATAATTAAGAAGTATCCCAACAGGCGGTTGTACGACACGGTAGAGAGTCGGTACATCACGCTCGCCGATATCCGCCGGCTGGTGATCGAGCGGGTCGACTTCGTCGTCATCGACAAGAAGACCCAAGGCGACATCACCCGCCCGATCCTGCTGCAGGTGATCGCGGAGCAGGAGCATGACGGCGAGCCGCTCATGAGCCGCGATTTCCTCTCGCAGGTGATCCGCTCCTACGGCGACGCCATGCGCAGCACCGTCGGCAGCTACCTGGAGCAGAGCCTGAAGCTGTTTGCGAGCCAGAACGGCGGACGCGGGCCCCCGGGCTGAGAGGGAAGCGCGCCGGGCCGCGGCCGTCAGGAGTCGAGGTCGCGCATCGACAGACGGATGCGTCCCTGGCGATCCACCTCGAGAACCTTCACGCGAATCAGATCGCCCTCCTTGAGCTTGTCGCTCACCCGCTCGACGCGCTCGTTCGAGATCTGCGAGATGTGCACCAGCCCGTCGCGGCCGGGAAGGATGGTCACGAAGGCTCCGAAATCCATGAGCCGCGCGACCTTGCCCTCGTAGATCTGGCCCACCTCGACGTCGGCAGTGATGAGCTCGATGCGCCGCTGCGCCTCGCGCCCGGCGGCGCCCGAGACCGAGGCGATCTTGACCGTGCCGTCGCTCTCGATGTCGATGGTGGTGCCGGTCTCCTCGGTGATCTGGCGGATGACCGCCCCGCCCTTGCCGATGACGTCGCGGATCTTCTCCTGATCGATCTTGAGCGTGATGATCGACGGGGCCCACTCGGACATCTTGGCGCGCGGCTCGCGGATGACCTTGTTCATCTCATCGAGGATATGCAGGCGGCCAGCGCGCGCCTGCTCGAGCGCCACGCGCATGATCTCGGGCGTGACGCCCTCGACCTTGATGTCCATCTGCAGCGCCGTCACGCCGTCCCTGGTGCCGGCGACCTTGAAATCCATGTCGCCGAGGTGATCCTCGTCGCCGAGGATGTCGGTGAGCACCTGATAGCGGCTGCCCTCGAGCACCAGCCCCATGGCAACGCCCGCCACCGGCGCCTTGATCGGAACCCCCGCGTCCATGAGCGACAGCGACGTGCCGCACACGCTCGCCATCGAGCTCGAGCCGTTCGACTCGAGGATCTCCGACACGACGCGGATCACGTACGGAAAGGCAGTCATGTCCGGCATCACCGCACTGACGCCGCGACGCGCGAGATTGCCGTGCCCGATCTCGCGCCGCTTCGGGGCTCCCATCATGCCGGTCTCGCCCACCGAGAAGGGCGGGAAGTTGTAGTGCAGCATGAACGGCTCGCGCCGCTCGCCCTCGAGGGCGTCGATGATCTGCGCATCGCGGGTGGTACCGAGCGTGGTCAGCACCAGAGCCTGGGTTTCCCCGCGGGTGAAGAGCGCCGACCCGTGCGTGCGCGGCATCACGCCGACCTTGACCGTGATCGGGCGTACGGTGCGCGTGTCGCGCCCGTCGATGCGCGGCTCGCCGTTGAGGATCCGCTGGCGCACGATGCGGCTCTCGAGCCTGAAGAGCGCGCTCTCGACGGCCTCCTGGGTCCACTTGGGCTGATCCCCTCCGGCGAGCGTCGCCAGCGTCTGGGTCTTGATCTCGGTGAGCCGCGCGTGCCGCTGCTGCTTCTCGGTGATGGTGTAAGCCTGGGCGAGCGCCGCCTGCGCATGGAGGCTGAGCGCGCTCACGAGCTCGGCGTTCTCCGCCGGCGGCTGCCAGCTCCAGCGCGGCTTGCCCGCTTGCGCGGCGAGCTCCTTGATGACGCGGATGGCGGTCTGCATCTGCTCGTGTCCGAACACGACGGCTCCGAGCATCACTTCCTCGGGCAGCCCCTTCGCCTCCGACTCGACCATCAGCACCGCGTGCTCGGTGCCGGCGACCACCAGATGCAACTGCGATTGCGCGAGCTCCGTCGCGGTCGGGTTGAGGACATAACGGCCGTCCTTCCAGCCGACCCGCGCAGCTCCGATCGGGCCGTTGAACGGAATGCCCGACAGGGCGAGCGCGGCGGATGCGCCGAGGAGCGCCGGAATGTCGGCATCGATGTCCGGGTCCATCGACAGCACCGTCGCCACCACCTGCACGTCGTTGTAGAACCCGTCCGGAAACAGCGGGCGGATGGGGCGGTCGATGAGGCGCGAGGTCAGCGTCTCCTTCTCGGTCGGCCGGCCCTCGCGCTTGAAGAAGCCGCCCGGGATGCGCCCGGCGGCGTAGGTCTTCTCGACGTAGTTGACGGTCAGGGGAAAGAAATCGCGCCCCGCGGTCGGGGTCTGCTGTATGCAGGCGGTGACCAGCACGACGGTATCGCCCATGCGGACGCGCACCGCGCCTTCCGCCTGGCGGGCGAGCTCACCCGCGTCGATGGTGACTGAATGCTGACCATATGAGAATGATTTGCTGACGACGCTCAAGGGCTCAATCCTCGAAAAGTTGGATCTTCAGAAATCTCTAGGGCGAAAACACAAAGGCCGCGCGTTGCCGGCGGCCCTTGAGTTTTCAGCGGCGAAGCCCGAGTCGCTCGACGAGCTCCTGGTACTTCTGGGGTTGCGTGGCTCTGAGGTAATCGAGGAGCTTGCGCCGCTGGTTCACGAGCTTCACGAGCCCGCGGCGCGAGGCGTGGTCACGCTTGTGCGCGGTGAAGTGCTCGCCGAGTCCGTTGATGCGCTCGGAGAGCAGTGCCACCTGAACTTCCGGTGAGCCGGTGTCGGCCGGTCCGCGGCGGAACTGCGCGAGGATTCCGCCCTTTTTCTCGCTGGTTAAGGCCATGGCGCGATCGTCCTAACTAATTGTCTCAAGAGCCCTTTTAGCAAGCGCGGGATTCTACCCGCCCGTAGCGTGCCGCTACAAGCCGCACGCGATGCGTTCCGTTACGCGGCCGTCCGATGAGCGGCGCAACGGTGTGCGCTCGTCGGCGAGCCGCACGGGACGACTCACCTGCCATGCGGCGCGAGAATCGCGGGGGGGCGGCGTGCGATTCCGAAGTGCGGCGCGCCCCTGTCCTCGGTTTCCATGAGGCGCCGCTCACGACATAATGCGGCCGACAAATCAGCGACTTACGAATCCTGTCTCAGAAGGCACTGCGCTGGCGCGACGTGCATCTACGACTCCCCGGCCAGCGCGTCCGTAGGATCGCACGCAGTTCTGTCGCGATCCTGAAACGTCTGCCCGCATGAGCGCTGATGCATTGATCGAAGGACTGCCCGATCTCGTCGTCCTGATCCGACGGGACGGCCTGGTGCTGGAATGCGGCGGAGGACACGGCGTGCCGGGCCTTCGCTGCCGCCTGGATGCGGCCGGCAAGCGGATCGAGACTCTCTGGCCGGCGCCCGTCGCGGAGTTCCTGAAGCTGCTCATGCGCCGGTCGCTGGCGCTGCGCACCACGGCGGAAGCGCGATTGGAGCACGACGGCATCGCCTATGAGGCACGCGCCAGCGCCCGCGGTCCGGAGCGCGCGCTGTGCATCATCCGGCAGGCCTCGGCAAGCTCGCGGGACGACTCGCTCGAGGGGAGCGACGAGCGGCCCCGTCCCCAGCTCGACCGCCGCGGCTTCCTCAGACGTTGCAAGGAGTCGATGGCGATGGCGGCGCTGCGCGAGCGGCCGCTCGCGGTCGCCGTCATCCAGCTCGACGGTATCAGCGACATCGCGCAGATCATCGCCACCAAGGTCTCCGAGCAGATCATGAGCACGGCGATCCTGCGTCTGCCGGCCAAATCGGACGAGCGGGACGGTAAGCCCTGGTGGTACCTCGGGCAGCTGAGCGAGAGCCTGCTCGCGCTGGTGCTCGAGAGTGCGGATCGCGAAGCGATCGGCGAGTGCGTGGCGGGGTTGTCCGCGAGCCTGCGCGAGCCGATTGCGATCGGCGGCGCGGAGTTCCATCTGACGCCGTACGCCGGCGTCGCCATCCTCGGCCAGGACGCCTCCACGCCGAAGCTGCTCCTCGATCACGCGCGCGCGGCGGCGACCGAAGCGCGCCGCCGCGGCTCCTCCGAAGTGTGCTTCTTCACGGATACGATGCGGCTCGAGTCGCTGGCGCGCCTCGACATCGCCCGCGAGATGCGCGAGGCGATCGCCCATCGCGACATCCGCCTGCGCTACGTCGGCCGGCACGATCTCGAGACCGGGCGCCTCACCGCCTGGGTCGGGTATCTGCGCTGGCTGCACCCGCTGCGCGGTGAGATCCGGCCGGCCGAGTTTCTGCGGGTCGCCGAGACGACGGGCCTTGCGGCCCAGCTGTCCCGGGCCGTCCTCGGTTGCCTCAAGGAGGATTTCGCATCGCTCGCCGCCGCTGCCGACCCGGACGTACGGGTGTCCTTCGGAGCGCTGCGCCATCACGTGCTGCACGAGGATTTTGCGGCCGACATCGGCCGCTTCCTGGCGGAAGGGGCGCTGCCGCCCGAGCGGCTCGAGCTGCGCATCGCCGAGCGCGCGCTCGTCGCCCGCGACCCGCTCGATCTTCACGACCTCGCGCGGCTCGGCGCCCGAGTGGTCGTCGATGAGGTCGCCCGCGGCATGGGCTCACTCGAGCTGCTGGCACGCGCGCCGCTCTGGGGCCTGCAGCTCGATCGCGCCTGGGTCACGGGGCTGCGCCGCGAGACCCAGTCACGCAAGGTGTGCCAGGCCGGCATCGCGGTCGCCCAGGCGTTCGGGCTGACTCCGATCGCCAGCGGCGTCGACGATTCCGGGCAGCGCGAAGCGCTCCTGGCGCTCGGCTGCCGCTATGGCAGCGGCGACCTGTTCCGCGATGCCGCACCTGACATAACAGCGCCCGCGCGCGCGGCCGTCGGAGCCTGACCGGCCCTCCCGGGCCTCACCGGCCGCGCCGCGCTGGAGGCGCGCGTGGGTCGGTCTGTGTCGCAGTCTCGCCGGCGATTTGACAGGCCTCTTATGCGAAGCACGTCACACGCCGCTGCCGGCCATGCGAGTCCGGTTCCGCTGTGACCGGCGTCACTTCCCGACGACAATGCCGCCCCAAGAAACCCCACTAAGAGACTCCGGGATATGCGAACTCTGCGCGCCAGCGCCTCGATACTGATCGCGCTGCTGTCGATGATGGCGCTCGCCGCTGCGGCACCGAGCGCCGAGCCGACTCCCGGCACCCCGCCCGCTCCCAGCGCGCAGCGGGCGCGGTGGATCGTGCAGGCCTCGAGCGTCGCCGCCGCGCGCCGCAGCGTCGCGGACGTCGGCGCAACGGTCGATCGGGAGCTCGACATCATCAACGGCGTGTCCGCTTACCTCAATCCCCGGCAGATCGAGCGGCTGCGCGCACGAGCCGGTGTGCGTCTCTACGAGGACCGCGCAGTACAGACGCGCTGTCTGCTCGGCTCCGTGGTCTCCACCACCAACACCCTGGTGAGCTCGACCAACAATACGCTCGCGACCAGTCCGGTCGGCACGGTGACCAGCTCGACCTCTCCGCTCGTCTCGACCGCTACGACGCTCCTCAGTCCGGTTACCTCCCCGCTCGTTGCCAGCCTGAGCTCCGGCACCAGTACCCAGGACGGTTCCGGGGTCTCCGCCCTGACGCTGACCTACCAGACGAACTATCCGATGCTGGTCGGCGCCGACGCCCTGCAGAAGGCGGGCATCACCGGCAAGGGCGTGACGATCGCGGTGCTCGACACCGGCCTGTGGCAAGACATCCTGCAGAACTACGGTGGGCGCGTGGTCGCAACGCTCGACGTGACCAGCGGGGGCACGGGCCCCGTGACCGGCGACCCCTACGGCCACGGCACGCACGTCAGCTCGATCGCCGCCGGTGGCGCGCAGAATCTCGGCGGGGGATATCTAGGCATCGCGCCCCGGGCGAACCTCGTCATCGTCCGCGCCTTCAACGGCACGGGCGCCGGGCGCTACGTGGACGTGATCTCGGGTCTGAACTCGATCGTCGCCGCCAAGCAGAAGTACAACATCCGGGTGCTGAACCTGTCGTTCGGCGCGCCGCCGCAGTCGTACTACTGGAACGACCCCCTCAATCAGGCGGTGATGGCCGCCTGGCGAGCCGGCATCGTGGTGGTGACCGCGGCCGGCAACGAGGGACCGAAGCCGATGAGCATCGACGTGCCCGGCAACGTGCCCTACGTGATCACGGTGGGCGCGCTCACCGACAACTACACCCCCTACAATCCGAGCGACGACCGCCTCGCCGCGTTCTCGTCCACCGGACCGACCTACGAGGGCTTCGTGAAGCCCGAGATGGTGGCGCCCGGCGGCCACATGGTCGCTTCGATGTCGAGCAGCAGCTATCTGGCGAACATCGACCCGAACTCCATGATGCCCACCGAGCAGCTGTTCACGATGTCGGGCACCTCGATGGCGGCAGCGGTGACCTCGGGAGTGGTCGCCCTCATGCTGCAGTCGGATCCGACGCTCACCCCCGATAACGTGAAGTGCCGCCTGCTCGCCTCATCGCGCCCGGCGGTCACTTCCTCCGGTACGCTCGCCTACAGCGTCTTCCAGCAGGGCGCGGGCCTCATCAACGCGGTCGCCGCGGTCAATAGCTCCGCGACCGGTTGCGCCAACGTGGGCCTCAACATCGGCGCCGATCTGGCGGGCACCGAGCACTTCGGCGGGCCGGCCAACCGGGACAAGTACGGCAACTACTACATCATGAACATGTCCGGCCGGAAGTGGGGCACGCCCGCCTCCGGCGACGGCCTCTACTGGTCCTCGGCCTACCCGTGGAACCAGGGGTTCTACTGGAGCCAGGGTTACACCTGGAGCAGCGGTTACACCTGGAGCAGCGGTTACACCTGGAGCAGCGGTTACACCTGGAGCAGCGGCTATACCTGGAGCAGCGGTTACACCTGGAGCAGCTCGGTGCCGTGGTGGACGAGCTCGACCTCCGGCACCAGCGCTACCTCGCCGGCATCGATCGTGACCTGGGTACCCAACCAGTAAGCCGACTGTGACGCAGCTCTCGTAAAGCGGACCGGCAGCAGCAAGCCTGACTTCGGTCAACACATCCGGAACCGCTCCCATGCATCCTTGGCGCGTGAGCACCAGCATGCACAGGGGCATCCGGCCCGCCGCGCGACTCGCCACGGCCGCGTGCCTGCTCGCGGCGGCCTTGAGCGCGCGCGCCTCCGATGCGCCGCTCATTCTCGAGCACCTGACCACTTCCGACGGCCTGCCGCAGGGCACGGTGTTCGCGACGCTGCAGGATTCGCAGGGGT
>Ga0209577_10000303_pt1 | contig 50152 bp, 47 predicted proteins | sample GraSoiAngelo_109_FD_185874 | JGI IMG/M metagenome (GOLD analysis project Ga0209577, IMG submission 185874) | Grasslands soil microbial communities from the Angelo Coastal Reserve, California, USA - 14_0903_12_20cm (SPAdes) (version 2) | ecosystem: Environmental > Terrestrial > Soil > Grasslands... | reverse complement strand
AGCGCCGCCCGGCGGGATCGACCCCGAGCGCGTCGAGCGCGTTCGCCAGCTTGATCCCGCCGCGCGATACGAACGGCGGCGGCTCCTCCAAGCTCAGGGCGGTGTCGCTCGGGACGAGCTGCCCCGGCTTCGCCGCGCTCTGCCCGTCCTCGCCGATCCGAACCGCCCCCGCGAGCACGGCCGCCGCCGCACGCGAGCGGGTCTCGAACAGCCCCCGCTCGACGAGCAATGCGTCGAGCCTCGTCTTCGTCATGGCGCGGGAGCGTACCCGGCGCCGGTCCGTGCCCCGACCCTGCTCGGTCCGAGCCTGGTTGTGTGCCTCAGCGCACACATGCCCGCCACGAACGCGCGTACGCTGGCTGCAAGCTTCCTCGCATCCCCCATAACGCATTACTCCTCCCTCGAACGGCCCGCCTCCGGCGGGCCGTTCTGCGTCTGGGCTCGGCCTAGACGAGAGCGCCCGCGCGCCCGCTGACGGTCTCCAGCACGCGCTCGGCGATCGCCTCGGGCGTCAGCCCGACCTCCTTGTGGAGGAGCGCGGGCTTCCCATGCGTCACGTAGCGGTCGGGGAGCCCTACGCGGAGGAGCCGAACGTCGCCGGCGAGATCCGCATCCATCAGGTGCTCGGCCACGGCCGAGCCGAACCCTCCGTTCAGGACGCCGTCCTCGATGGTCACGAGCAGCTCGTGCTCGGCCACCAGGGAGGCGATCAGCTCGGTGTCGAGCGGCTTCGCGAAGCGAGCGTCAGCGACGGTGACCCTCAGGTCGTGCTCCTCCAGCAGGGCCGCCGAGCGCAGCGCGAGCGAGACGCCGAACCCGTAGCCGAGCAGGGCCACGCGGTCTCCCTCACGCAGGACCTCGCCGCGCCCCACCTCGATCGCGCGCGGCTGCGACGGGATCGGCACGCCCTCCGCCTCGCCGCGCGGGTAGCGCAGCGCGATCGCACCATCGTCCCACTGCACGGCCGTGTGGAGCATGTCGACGAGAACCGCCTCGTCGCGCGGCGCCATCAGCACGAGGTTCGGGAGACAGCGCATGTAGGCGATGTCGAAGGCGCCGTGGTGGGTCGGGCCGTCGTCGCCCACTAGGCCCGCGCGGTCCATCGCGAACACGACGTTCAGTCGCTGCAGGCAGACGTCGTGGACGATCTGGTCGTACGCGCGCTGGAGGAATGTGGAGTAGATCGCGGCCACCGGCTTCATCCCTCCGAGCGCGAGCCCGGCGGCGAAGAGGACGGCGTGCTGCTCGGCGATCCCGACGTCGTAGTAGCGCTCCGGGAGCTCCTTCTGGAGCAGGTTGAGGCCGGTGCCGGAGTTCATCGCGGCGGTGATCCCGCAGACGCGCTCGTCGCGCCCGCACTCCTCGACGAGCGCGCGACCGAAGACGCTCGTGTACTGCGGCGGCGGAACGGGCTCGATCTTTGCGGGGGGCGACTTCTTGGGTGCCGCCTTGCGGTCGACGATCGACGCGGGCTTGGCGGCGTGCCACTTCTCCATGCCCTCGAGGCCGCCCTCCTCGGCCGGGGCGAAGCCCTTCCCCTTCACGGTCCTGATGTGCACGACCACCGGGCGGTCGGCCTCCAGCGCCTCGCCGATCGACTCGCGCAGCGCCGACACGTCGTGCCCGTCGATCACGCCGACGTACGCCAGGTCGAGCTCCTCGAAGAAGAGCCCGGGGGCCCAGAACGCCTTGATCGACTCCTTCAGCTGCGGGCCCAGCCGCTCGAAGCGCTCGCCGACGCCCGCCGGGATCTTCGTCAGCCCGGTCTCGACCGCCTCGCGCGCGCGGTGCAGCCCCGGGTTGAGGCGGATCCGGTTGAAGTAGCGCGACAGCGCCCCGACGTTCGGCGCGATCGACATCCCGTTGTCGTTCAAGACGATCACGATCGGCATGTCGAGGCCGCCGGCGTTGTGAAGCGCCTCGAACGCGACGCCGCCGGTCAGCGCTCCGTCGCCGATGACCGCGACGACCTTGCCGTCGCGCTCGAAGCCGCGCTGCATCGCCTCCTTCAGCCCGACCGCGTAGGAGACGGAGGTCGACGCGTGGCCCGCGCCCATGATGTCGTGCTCGGACTCGGGGATCGAGCAGAACGGCGCGAGGCCGCCGTACTTGCGGATCGTCGAGAGCCGCTCGCGGCGGCCGGTGAGGATCTTGTGCGGATAGGCCTGGTGCCCGACGTCCCAGAGGATCTTGTCGCGCGGCGAGTCGAGCAGGCTGTGGAGCGCCACGGCGAGCTCGCAGGTACCGAGGTTCGCGCCGAAATGGCCGCCGATCTCACCGATCGTGTCGATGATCAGCTCCCGCACCTCCTGCGCCACCTGCTGAAGCTCGCGCTCGGAGAGCTCGTGCAGGTCCTTCGGACCGTCGATCTTCTCGAGGAGGCTCACTGCTGTCTGTTCAAGATGTAGTCGGTTATCTGCTCGAGCGCCCCGGTGCGGCCCTGGGCCTCCGAGAGCGCGGCTCGGGCATTGCCGTGCGACTCGGCGGCAAGCTCGCGAGCCCTGTCGAGGCCGAAGACGCTCACGTAGGTGCGCTTGCCATGCCGCTCGTCCGATCCGCGCGGCTTGCCGAGCTCCGCCTCGTCCCCGGTCACGTCGAGTATGTCGTCGACGATCTGGAACAGGACGCCCAGCTCCGCTGCGAACCGGCGGAGGCCAATTGTCGCAGGTCCCGTCAGGCCGTTCAGATGGAGTACGCATTCGACGGACGCTCCGATCAGTCGGCCGGTCTTGAGCTCGTGTAGGTGGCGCAGCTCGGCGCCGCTGTCGTCGGCGGCCGTCACGTCGAGGTACTGGCCGCCGACCATCCCCCCCACCCCCGCGGCGTCGACCACGGCTCGCAGCGCGGCCAGGACGAGTCCCGGCTCGCCGGTCTGCTGCTCGAGCACGAGGCGCATCGCCTCGGCGAACAGCCCGTCGCCCGCGAGGATCGCCACGTCCTCGCCGTAGGCGACGTGACAGGTGAGCTGACCGCGCCTCAGGCGGTCGTCGTCCATCGCCGGGAGGTCGTCGTGGATCAGCGAGTAGGTGTGGATCAGCTCGATCGCCGCCGCCAGCGGGAGCACCTCGGCGGACGGGCGCTCCAGCGCCTCGGCGGTGGCGAGCGTGAGGACCGGTCGTATGCGCTTCCCGCCCGCCAGCAGCGAGTAGCGCATGGCCTCTTCGAGACCCGCGGTTGCGGGCTCGCGCGCGAAGCGAAGTTCGTCCAGGTAGGAGTCGACCTGCGCCTGGAGCTCGACCGGGTAGGCCGCCGCCGCGTGGGGCGTGCTCAGAGGAGTCTCTCCTGGCCGGCCGGCAGGTCGTCCGGATCGGCGCTCGACCGGCGATCGAGCTCCGCGCCCACGCGCGCCGCCAGCTCCGCGCAGCGCTCGACCAGCGCCGCGGCCTCGTCGGACTCGATGTCGCCGCTGCGAAGCCGCGCGGCGGCGCTCTCCAGCTCGGCGATTGCGTCGTCCAGCGCGCTCATGCCCGGGCCGCTCGCTCGCGCACGACCGCCCCGAGGATGCCGTTCACGAAGGCCGGCGCCTCACGCGAGCAGAGCTCCTTCGCGGCCTCGACGGCCTCGTCGATCGCCACCTCGTCGGGGATGTCGTCGCGGTGGAGGAGCTCGAAGAGCGCGACGCGCATGATGTTGCGCTCGAGCGGCGCGATGCGGTCGACGGTCCAGCCCTCGGCAAAGCGCTCGATCAGCGCGTCGAGCTCCTCGGTGTCGGTGTCGACGCCCTCCACCAGCTCGCGAGTGAACGCGGTCGCGCGGGGGTCTACGAGGTCGGAGAGCGGACGATCCGTCACGTCGCGCTGGTACAGCGCGACCACGGCGGCCCGGCGCTGGTCGGTGCGACGCATCGAGCCGTCCCCGGGCCCCGCTACGCGCGGGCGACGTACTCGCCCGAGCGCGTGTCGACGCGCACGCGGTCGCCCTCGTTCACGAACAGCGGGACGCGCACCGTCACGCCCGACTCGAGCCTGGCTGGCTTGTCGCCGCCGCCCGACGCCGTGTCGCCCTTGACCCCCGGCTCGGTCTCGGCCACCGCGAGCTCGACGGCGCTCGGCACCTGTACGTCGGCCGGCTTCTCGTCCACGTACAGCAGCTCGACCTCCTGGCTCGGCAGGACCCAGCGGAGGGAGTCGGCGACCTGGTCCTCGGGGATCCCGAGCTGGTCGTAGGTCTCGAGGTCCATGAAGTGGGCCTCCGAGCCGTCGGCGTAGAGGAACTGCATCTTGCGCGTCTCGGTGCGAATGGGACGGAACTTCTCGCCGGCGCGGAAGGTCTTGTCGATGACGGCGCCGTCGCCCGTCCGCTTGAGCTTCGTGCGGACGAAGGCGCCACCCTTGCCGGGCTTGACGTGCTGGAACTCGACGATCTTGAAGACCGTGCCGTCCACCTCGATGTGAGTCCCGTTCTTGAACTGGTTGGTGGAGATCATGTGCTGACCGCAGTCTAGGACGGCCTTTTTGAGAGCATCCCCGGATGCGAGCAGAGGAGCTCCGCTCCCTTCAGGCACCGCTCAAGGAGCGATACCGCGAGGACCCGGGCGCGGCGGAGGTGACGCTGACCGCCAGCGGGAACCTCGACGAGGGAATCAGCTGCTCCGTCCGGACCGGAGCGGCCGTCGCCGCCGCCGGTCTCCATCCGGCCACCGGAGGCGACGGCTCCCTGCTGTGCTCCGGCGACATGCTGCTGGAGGCCCTGGTCGCCTGCGCGGGGGTGACCCTGCGCGCGGTGTCCACCGCGCTCGAGATCCCCGTGGAGAGCGGCACGGTCACGGCGGATGGAGATCTCGACTTCCGGGGCACGCTCGGGGTCGGTGACGACGCGCCCGTGGGGTTCAGGTCGATTCGCCTTCGGTTCGATCTGGTGAGCGCGGCGAGCCGCGAGCAGCTGGAGACGCTCGTCCGCCTGACGGAGCGCTATTGCGTGGTGCTCCAGACGCTCACGGCTGCACCGGAACTGACGACGTCGTTCGGCTCCTCAGCGACCTGACCGATCGACGCCGTCCAGCAGCGCCCAGTTGGCCGCGAGCACGTCGCGCGCCGCCTCCACGAGCCGATCCTGGTCGACGCCGCCGAGGCGCCGCTCGAGCATCGCCCGGTGCGCCGCCGCGTGCTCGCGGTCGCGCGTCGCGTGGACGTCGAAGTACTCGGTCGCGGGGCCCGGCTCGAAGCCGTAGAGCTCGACGAGGCCGTCGCGCTTGATCTCGGCGATGGCCGGCTGCGCCGACTCGATCGCATAGAGCGCCGCCAGCGCCTCGTCGGGCGAGCGGCCCTCGCCCGCCCATGACTCGGCGCAGCGCAGGGTCTCGGGCAGCTGCGACGCCGATCGGTCGCCGCCCGCCGCGTCCAGGAAGCGGTCCCAGAGCTCCACGTGCTCGGCCTCCTCGGCGGCGTGCTCCTCGAGATGCTCGTGGAGGTCGCCGTCCGCGGCGGCCGCCGCCGCTGCGGAGCCGCGCGCCAGGCCCGTGACCGCGTGGCGGTACTGGCCGGAGTAGGTCGCCAGCTCGTCGCGCAGGAGCTCGCCCCGCGACCAGCGCTGGTAGAAGGGGTGGGCTAGCACGTCCCATTCGGCTCTCACGGCGTCGAGGCGGTCCCAGAAGTCCATCGGTTGCTCCCTTGTCGGCGGCGTCGAGCCGGGCATCGTACCCGGGGAGTCAGCTGCCGGGTGAGTCGGGGACGTCCCCGACGCGACCCTCCTCGTGCAGCTTCGCGAGGTGCGCCTCGAGTGTCTGCCTCGCCGCCTCGCGCAGGAGCGGGTGCGCCGAGAGGTCGGTGTCGGCCCACGCGCGGTCGAGGATCTCGTCGCGTGTGCGCGCGCCCGCCCGAAGCGCCTCGAGGATGAGCCGCTCGCGCTCGAGGCGGTGGGCGATGTACTCCTCGAGCTTCGCGCGCGGATCCCACACGAAGGGCCCGTGGCCCGGGCAGATCACCTCGAGGTCGAACGCCAGGAGCCGGCGGAGCGAGTCGAGGTAGCCGGACATCGAGCCCTCCCCCGCTCCGACGAACACACTTCCCTCCCCCAGCACGGTGTCGCCCGTGAAGCAGACCCGGCGCCACACGAGGCTCACGTGGTCAGCCGAATGCCCCGGCGTCGCGATCGCGCGCAGCGGACCCGCCTCCTCGCCGCCCGCCGGACGAACGATGGGCGCGCCGGTGCGCTCCGCCAGGGCGGGAGCGCCCTCGTCGTGGTCGTAGTGGGCGTGCGTCACGGCGATCCCCTCCACTCCGCGCGCTCCCGCCGCCTCCACGACCGCGTCGAGATGGCCCGGGTCGGCGGGCCCGGGATCGACCACCCAGCCGTCGACGACGTAGGTGTTGGTCCCGTCGAGGGTGAGCGGCGACGGATTGTCGGCGCGGACTCGCACGACCCCGTCCGGCGCGCGGTCTCCGGCGCTCACGGCCGGCGGGCGCTACTCGCCCGCGAACACAGCCACCGTGGCGGTGAACCCGTGGACGAAGTTGCGACCGCCCACGGGGCCGATCTCGCCGGCGCAGAAGAACCCGGCGGCCGGCGCGCCGCCGAACGCGTCGTCGATCGCCAGGGCGTCGTGATCCGGCGTCGAGAACATGTTGCGCCCGCGGCCGTTGCAGGTGAAGACGAGAGCGCCCGCAGGCCGGGTGGGCATCTCCCCGAGCTGTCGCTCGAGCGCCTCGCGCAGGTCCTCGTCCGCCGAGTCCCCGTCGCGCACCTGGAGGCGCACCGTCTGCCCGACCCGCACGCGCTCGCCGACCGTGAGCGTGCCCGCCTCCTCGTCGACGTCGAGGAGGCCTCGAATCAGGAAGTCGCCGCGCCCATAGTCGGGCTGGTTCTCATCGATGACGACGCCGAGGAGGAGGCCGCGGGCGGCAAGCGCCCGCTCGTCGAGGTCGAGCTCGGCGATCGCGTCCTTCAGTCGCTCGAGCGCCGGCTTGCTGGCGAGCTCCGCGATCACGTTGTCCTCGGCCTCGGTTACGACCATCTCCGGCCCGATCGGACGCGCTCCCTGGGAGACGCAGGGCCGCACGTCCACGCCGCCGAGCGCGACGCCCACCGCGCCCCGCTGGACGAGCTCGCCGTCGTGCATCAGGACCCCCAGCCCGGGGCCCCCACCGGCGCTCGACAGCCCACCGATCACCGGGAGGCCCGGTCGCTCGTCCGCGAGCTCCGAGAGGAGGGGCTCGACCGGGAACGAGTACGGGTCGGCGAGGAGCACGACCGCGTCCGAGTCGTCGAAGTCCGGCAGGCCCGCCATGGCGAGTTGCGACTCGTCGACGCTGACGGCGTCGGCGTGGAAGGTCTCCACGCGCGCGCCCGGCAGGGATGCCGACCACACCGCCACGCCACCGCTCTCGAGCTCCCGTCCGGCGCCGAGGACGCCCTGCGCGCCGCAGCCGATGAGAGACGTCGCGCCGGTCCGCTCCGAAACGATCTCGAGGCCCTCCTCGACGTGAGTCAGGTTCGGCGCGCCGGCGAAGACCACCGTGAGGTCCGGGCGGGTCCCGCCGAGCCCGAGCGCCGCGCGGCCGGCCGCTTCGGCGAAGGCGTCGACCCCGGCGTCGTCGACGGCAAGTCCGGTGGCGATACGAGCGGACATCGGCTACGCGCCGCCGGCGGCGTACGGGGGCAAGCCGCCGGGCAGGTCGCCCGGGTGCAGGTCCGGTGGCGGCCTCGGCTGCTTGGCCTCGGTCGATGGTGTGAGCTGGTCGCGCGTGGTTCGCTTCGGAATATGCGCGCGCGCGACTGACCATTCGCCGCGCTCGTCCTGGCGAACCCCCCAGTGGAACTCGTCCCGCTGCGGATGCTCGCCATTGAGCGTCGCTGCTCGCGCGCTTGCCTCGTCGCGGGTCACGCCCGAAGCGTAGTCCGAGAACGTGCGCCCTACTTACGCACAGCGCGTCTTCGGGGAATCCCTCCCAGGTGCAGATCGCGTGTTTCGACGACCTGCCCCGCGGCGTCTAGGAATTTGGCCTCACCAAGGATGTCCTGGCCACAGGCGACGGCCGCCATCCATAGCCCGGATCTCGTCTTGGATCTGTAGGGACGGCCGTCCGCAACGATCTCGACGGTTCTCGCGCCGCGCGGCAGACGGCCGGCTACGACCCATTCGTCCCACGGTGCTGCGCTCGCGGCCTCGCCCTCGCCGAGCAAGCCGTATCCAACCCCGTCCTGACTTGCGCTCCCGAAGCAGAGCTCGGTTGTCCCCGGCCGCCGCGCGATGAAGTACCGGTAGCCGTTGGCATCGAGCCGTAGAAGCGGCTTTTCGAACAGCCTCGACATCAGACCACCCGCAGCTGGCCCTCATGCGGCGACGGGCCCGGGTCCTGGCCCATCAGCTCGCGGAAGCGGCGCGCCGCGGTCGGTGCGTTGTCGCGGGCGTTGTTGTTGAACTGGACGTGCACCTCGCCCGCCTCCTCGGCCATCCCGCGGGCGCGCTCGGCGATCTCCTGGAGCTCCTCGTCCGTGTACTCCCAGCCGAACCGCTCGGCGACGGTCCTCCCGGTCATGTAGCCCTCGGCGTTGCGCCCATGTGCGCGGAGGTACGCGAGGTCGTCGCGTGTGACGGCATCGACGGGAGGCATGATCGGGACGTGCTCGGCCCGCGGAGCGTCGACCGACACGAAGGCGGCGCCGAGCTCCGACAGCTTCGCGAACGTCTCGGCCGCCCGTTTCTCGGACACCCAGCCGCGGTGGCGCAGCTCCACGGCCACCGTACGCGGCGCGAACCCTTCGATCAACGGAACCAGCTCGTCGAGACGGTGCTCGTGCGGCGAGAACCCCGGCGTGAGTTGAAGCAGCAGCGCGCCGAGCTTGCCCGCCTCCTCCAGCGGCGAGACGGCCTCGATGGTGCGCTCCACCATCGCCGTCTCGAGCTCGGGAGTTAGCCGCACGCGGCCGCGGGGGCCCGTCTCCACGTCGTCGCGAATGTCGGGCGGGAGCGAATCGATCGCGGCAGCGTGCCGCGACAGCAGCCGATGGAGCTTGACGTCGAACGTGAACCGATCGGGGGTGGCGCGCACCCATCGCGCGACGGTCCCGACCTCCGGAATGGCGTAGAAGCTCGAGTTGAGCTCCACGACCTCGAAGCGCTGGGCGTACCAGGGCAGGCGGTCGCGGGCGGGCATACCCGGCGGGTACCAGTCCTCGACGAAGCCCGGATCGGCCCAGCTCGAGGTCCCGACCAGGATGCGTCCACCCATGAAGGGACCGTAGCTACCCGCGCCGGCCGAAGCTGTGGGCGGCGGGCACCACGGCCCGCAGGTCGCCGGCCGTCTCCTCGCTGCTCCAGGCGCGGCGTGGCTCGATGTGGCGGACCTCGCCGAGCGGGAGGTCGGGCCGCTCCAGCCGCCGGACCTCCGAGACCAGGACGTTCGTCACGCCCTCGCGGCGCTCGAGCTTCCCCCGCGCCTCGACGATCGGCTCCGCGCGCACGACCAACCGGCAGCGCTCGTACACCGGCGGTGGCACGATCAGGTTGATGGTGCCGTGCTCGTCCTCCAGCAGCATGAACGTGACGCCGTGGGCGGTGGCCGGTCGCTGGCGAGCCACGACCATCCCCGCCACGCGCACGGCGGCGCCGTTCCGGGTGCGTTCGAGGTCCGCGCTCGACAGGACGTCGTCCGCCAGGTCGGGACGCATCAGCTCGAGCGGGTGCTCGCGCAGGGTGACCTTCGTGGAGCCGTAGTCGGCGAGCAGCCGCTCCCACGGCGTCAGCTCGCGCAGTGCGGGCGCCTCGTGCGGGTCGATCGGGAGAGCGAGCTGCGTCCCGGCCGCCACCGTCACCCCCGGCGCCGAGACGCCCAGGAGCCACAGCGCCTGCCGACGGCCGCCCTCGACCAGCGCGTCGCACGCGCCGGCCCAGGCCAGGCGCTCCAGCGCGTCGCGCTGGGCGCCGCAGCGCGCCGCCATCTCGGCGATCGAGGCGAAGGGTCCGCTGCGACTGCGCTCCTCGACCAGCTCGCGGACGTCCTCCTCGCTCACTCCGCTCACGTAGCCGAGGCCTATGCGCACGCCCAGGCCAGCGGCCGAGGCCTCCTCCACCCTGCATTCCGCCTCCGAGCGCATCACGCACGGGGGCAGCACCGGGATGCCACGCCGCTGCGCCTCGTGGACCAGCGAGTCCGGCGGGTAGAAGCCCATCGGCTGCTCGTTGAGCAGCGAGCACAGGAACTCGGGCCCGTAGTGGACGCGCAGCCAGGTGGACTGGTACGCCAGCAGCCCGAACGCCGCCGAGTGCGCCTTCGGGAAGCCGAACCCGGAGAAGCCGACGATCTGCGAGTAGACGCGCCGGGCCACCTCCAGCGAGGCGCCGCGCGCGACCGCGCCCTCCACGAACTTCACCTCGTACGCGCGCATCGCGGCCTCTGATCGGCCGCGGCTCATGGCCCGGCGCAGGCCCTCCGACTCGCCCGGTGAGAAGCCGGCGAAAACCATCGCCACCTCGATCACCTGGTCCTGGAAGACGATCGCCCCGAGCGTGTCCCGCAGAACGGGCTCGAGCGACGGGTGGTCGTAGGGCACCTTGTACGAGGGATCCGCGCGCAGTGCCTTGCGGCGCTCGATGTAGGGGTGGACGGCGCCGCCCTGGATCGGCCCCGGGCGCACCAGCGCCACCTGCACGGTGAGGTCGTCGAGCGACTCCGGCCGGGTGCGCTTCAGCATCTGCATCTGCGCGCGGCTCTCGATCTGGAAGACGCCCATGGTCTCGGCCGCCTGGATCTCCGAGTACACCCGCCGGTCGTCGTAGTCGATGCGCGATAGGTCGATCCGCTCGCGCCGCGCGCGGGCGATCTCGTCCACGCATCGCTCGACCGCCGACAGCATCCCCAGGCCCAGCAGGTCGATCTTCAGGAAGCCGGCGTCGGCGCACGAGTCCTTGTCCCACTGGACCATCTGGCGGCCGGTCATCGCGGCCGGCTGGATCGGGCAGATCTCGTTCAGCGGCTGGGTGGAGATGACCATGCCGCCGGGATGCTGGGTCACGTGGCGCGGAAGCCCCCACGCGTGGCGCACCAGCCGCACGAGCGCCTGCCAGCGCGGCGAGGCGGCGCGCTGCTCGCCGATCGCCTCGGCCAGGTTGCGATCGACGTCCACCGTGCCCCAGGGGTCCGCCGAGCGCGCCGCGCGCTCGATCTCCCCCGGCGGGAGCCCGAGCGCCTTGCCGAAGTCGCGGATCGCCGAGCGCACCTGATAGGTCGCGAACGCGGCGACAAGGGCCGAGCGGTCGTGGCCGTAGCGATCGTGAACGCGCGGGATCAGCACGTCGCGGATGTCGCGCGGGAAGTCGAGGTCGATGTCGGGGAGGGCGGTGAGCTCCTCGTTCAGGAAGCGACCCAGGAAGAGCTCGTTCTCGACGGGGTCGACGTGCGAGAGCCCGGTGAGGAAGCAGACGATCGAGGAGACGCTCGACCCGCGGCCGCGACCTGGGGGCAGGAGCGCCCGCGCGGAGTCCGGCCCCCGGACCTCGCACGCCACCTCGCGCGCCAGCTCGAGCAGGTCCCGGTGCAGGAGGAAGAAGCCCGACAGGCCGAGCGAGCGGATGATCGCCAGCTCCTCCTCCAGGCGGCGCTCGGCACGAGCCCGGGTGGCGCGGCCGGCGAAGCGCTCGGCGACGAGCGTGCGGCAGAGCTCCGCCAGGCGCCGGTCGGTCGAGCCGTCCTCCGACCCGGGGTAGCGATAGCCGAGGTCCGAGGTCAGGTCGAAGCGCAGCCGCTCCGCCAGGCGGCCGGACTCCTCCACCGCGTCCGGGTGGTCGGCGAAGCGGTCCGCCATGGCCTCGGGCGGGGCCAGCACGTGCGAGGAGTTGCCGCGCCGCACGGGCTCTGACTCGTCGAGGGTCGAGTGCGTTCGTACGGCGACGAACGTGTCCTGGAGCGGCACGCGCGTGCGCAGGTGCGCGTGGACGTTGCCGGTGGCCACGCACGGCACGCCGAGGCGCTCGGCCAGCTGCGCGAGCTGACGATTGCGGCGGCGATCGCGGCGGCCGAACGGCCGCTGGAGCTCGATCCGCATGCGCTCCGGGCCGAACGCGCGCAGCAGGCGGCGACCCACGGCGGCGGCCTCCGAGTGACGCTCGCGCTCGATCCTCCCAGCCACCGCGCCGTCGCGCGCGCAGCCCGACAGGCAGACGAGCCCGTCCGCGTGGCGCTCGACGTCGTCAAGCCGCACGGCCGGCGGCTGCGGGTCGGCCGGCCGGTCGCGGGTGCCCTCGTGCGCGCGCGTGATCAGCCGGCAGAGGTTGCCGTAGCCGGTGCGGTCCTCGCAGAGGAGCGTCAGGTGATGCCCGTCGTCGAGCGTGACCTCCGCGCCGACGATCGTGCGCACGCCGAGCGGCTTGGTGGCCTGCGCCAGCTCCATCGCCCCGTACAGCCCGTCGTGGTCGGTGATGGCGAGCGCCGCGTGGCCCTGCTCGGCAGCTGTGGCCGCGAGCTCGACGGGGTGCGACGCGCCGTCGAGGAACGAGAACGACGAATGGCAGTGGAGCTCGACGTAGGACATCGGAGGCGATCGGCTAGCCGCGCTGCTCGTACCACCCGCCACCGGCCAGGTCGCGGAACACCACCGCGTTCCGCCCACCGCGCAGCACCAGCTCGAAGTAGCGGCGGCGGAGCGGTTGGCCGGTCCACCAGCGGTCCTCCACGACCCACTCCTCGATCGCCGCCTGCACCGGCTCGCCGACGACCGCGACGGGCCTGCCCTCGGGGGCGGCGCGCACGTCCGCGGGGCGCGGGGTCCCCAGACGCCGAACGCTCATCGGCCGTCCCCGTCCGGGATCGGGAACGGCGCCAGAACCGCTCTGCGCTCGGGCAGCCGGGAGTCGGGGTCGACCCCGAGGACGCGCAGCGCCGCCTCGGGACCGGCGGCCTGGCGAGCCTGGCCGACGGCGTCGGCGATCCGCCTGCGCCGCACGGACGCCGGCGACTCCGGCAGGAGGCGGCCCTGGTCCTGCGCGGGCGGCCCGAACCCCTCGACCTCGAGGCCCAGCGACTCGGCCGGCGCGGGCAGCTCCGCGAGCCTCGTGGCGAGCGCGATGCGGATCCGCCTGGCGTCGGCGCTGGCAGCCCGCAGCGTGACCCGCGTGCGCCAGGTGCCCCCCTCCACGAAGCGCGCGGACAGCGCCAGCGCTCGCAGCGTGCGGCCGCGCCGCTCGCGCCGCGCCAGCACGCGCGCCAGCAGCAGCTCCAGCGCCCGCTCGAGCTGCGGCCCGGAGGCGGCCTCGGGCAGGTCGATCCGCTCGCCCACGGGCTCGGGCGGTCGGCGGGGCTCCAGCGGGGTGTCGCGTCCCTGGGCGAGGTCGAGGGCCAGGAGGCCGGGGTGGCCGAAGCGCTCGGCGACGGCCGGCGCGGGGAGCGCGGCGAGCTCGCCGAGCGTTCGGATGCCGAGGCGCTCGAGCACGTCCGGCAGCTCCGCCAGCTCCGGCCGTGAGCGCAGGAGCCCGACGGGAAGGGGCGCCAGGAAGGCGCGCACCGCCCCGGCCGGGACCGTGACCGTTCCGGGAACGGAGACGGTCAGCTGGGCGCCGGACGACGGCGTCGCGCGGCGGCGCGCCCGTGCATGGAGAGCCGCCGCGTATGCGCCGAACCGACTGGGCGCGCAACCCAGCCTGGCCGCTCGCCCGAGCGCCCTCCGGGCGGCGCCGAGCACCCCGTCCAGGCCCCCGTGGATCCCCTCGAGCCCGTCCGCGTCGAAGAACGCGACTCCCGCGCCGTCCGACTCGCAGGCGGCGCCGATCCCCGCGAGCCGGTCGAGCAGCTCGTTCCACGCCACGCGGACACCCTCTGGATCGGGCGGCACCAGCAGCAGTTCCGGACAGCGGGCGAGCGCCTCCCCCACCCTCATGCCGGTGGCCACGCCGAACGTCTCAGCTGCCGCTGAGACCTCCCCCACCATCTGGCGTCCGCCGGGCTGGGGAGCCAATGCGACCGCCTGCCCAGGCAGAGCCTGCCTGCCCTCCATCGCGGCTATCAGAGCGAATCGGAGGTACAGGACGGAGACGACCATGACGAACGTATGTTCGCACATGCCGGCGCCGCCCGCAAAGCTGGGGAAAGTCCGCCCGAGAACGGGCGTAAATGGCTAAAGCAGGCCTCTCCAACGGTCGATAAGGCCCACAAGCCGGCGTCCGCTCGGAACCCCGGCCCACCGACCCGGCTCAAACTGACCAAAGGACCAACCTTGCTTTCCAAGCTGACCCAGCGGCTTCGCGACACGCGCGGGTTCACCCTGATCGAGCTCCTCGTGGTGATCATGATCATCGGGATCCTCGCGGCGATCGCCATTCCGGCTTACCTCGATCACCAGAAGAAGGGCCACGACGCCGACGCCGAGTCGAACGCCCGCAACCTCGTCTCGAAGGTCGAGCTGTGCTTCGCGACGCAGGAGGACTACACGCAGTGCGACACGGTGGCCAAGCTCGGCAACGACGTGGGAGTTCCCTACGGGACGAATCCCGGCGAGGTCAGCGTCGTCGCCTCGAGCAAGAGCACCTACAAGGTGACGGCGATCTCGACGGCGACGAGCGACGGCTCGAACCACACCTACTCGATCGAGCACAGCCTCGCCGGCACCAACGACCGTACCTGCACCGCCGGCACGTCGAACGACAACGGCTCCTGCAAGAACGGCGTCTGGTAGCCGGGGTCCCCTGCGCGCGCGGGTGTCGCGCGCGCAGGCCGGTCAGGCGACCGTTACCAGGTCCTTCGGGAAGCCGCTGAGGACCTCGGGGCCGGACTCGCCCACCTCCACCAGGTCCTCGATCCGCACGCCGATCTCGTCCGGGACGTAGATCCCGGGCTCCACCGTCACCACGTTCCCGGTGGCCAGCGCGCCGTCCGCGGTCCGCGAGAGCGTCGGGCCCTCGTGGACCTCCAGGCCCACGCCGTGGCCGAGACCGTGGCCGAAGTGCTCGCCGTGGCCGGCGGCCTCGATGCGCGTCCGCGCGAACGCGTCGACCTCGCGGCAGTCCGCCCCCGACCGCACCTGCCCGAGCACGGCCACCTGAGTCTCCAGCACGAGGTCGTAGACGGCGGCGGCGTCCCCGGACAGCGGACCGGTCGCGAACGTCCGCGTGCAATCCGAGCAGTAGCCATCGACGACGCAGCCCAGGTCGACCACCACGAGCGTGTCCCGCGCGATCGGCTCGTTGCCGGGACGGGCGTGCGGAAGGGCGCCGTTCGGGCCGCCGGCGACGATCGTCGGGAACGAGGGATCCGAACCGAGGCGGCGCATCTCGGCCTCGAGCTCGACCGCGACCTCGCGCTCGCTTCGCCCGGCCAGCGTCCCGCCCGAGAGGGTGCCGAGCACCTCGTCGGTCAGCGCCGCGGCAGCGCGGATGCGCTCGAGCTCCTCCAGCTCCTTCACGGCGCGGACGTCCTCCACGAGCCGGCCCGCCGCGACGAGCTCCACGCCGTCCCCGACGAACCCGCGCAGCCGCTCGTGCGCCCGCACGGTGAGGTGATGGTCCTCGAAGCCGACCCGTCCGGAGAGGTGGCGCGCGGCGTCTTCCAGCAGGTCCTGCCTGCCCTGCTCGCGGTCGAACGCGGCGTCCACCTCGCGCTGGGCCTGGGTCACGTAGCGGAAGTCCGTGAAGAAGAGGCGGAGCCTCTCGCCGACCACGCAGGCGCCGTTGGTCCCCGTGTAGCCGGTGAGGTAGCGGACGTTCACGAGGTTGGTCACGAGCAGCGCGTCCAGCTCGCGCTCGCGCACCAGCGCTTCGACGCGGTCCGCGCGGGTCACGCCGGCCCCTGCAGGGCGCCGCGCAGGACCTCCAGCGCCTCTCGGTATCCCTCCACGCCCTTGCCCTGGACGGTCCCCACGCAGAGCTCGCGAATGACCGAGCGGCGGCGCCACTCCTCGCGCTCGTCGACCGCGGATAGGTGCACCTCGACGGCTGGGAGACCGCACACCTCGAGCGCGTCGCGGATCGCGTACGAGTAGTGCGTCCACGCTCCGGGGTTGAGGACGAGCCCGTGCGCCGTCCCGGCCGCCTCGTGCAGCGACTCGCAGAACTCCCCCTCGTGGTTCGTCTGCGAGAACGACGGCTCGAGTCCCAGGTCGAGGGCGAAGCGCCTGACCTTCACCTCGAGCTCCGTCAGCGTGAGGTCTCCGTAGTGAGCGGGGTCGCGCCGCCCGAGCTGGTCGAGGTTCACGCCGTGCATCACCTCCACGCGATACCTCACGCCGAGCAGACCTCCTCCACCGCGGCGCGCAGGTCCGCCTCGGCCACGCTGTGGCCCGGCGTCACCCGGCCGGGCGCCTCCACCAGGACGAACGGCACGCCGCCGGCGCGGCGCTTCTTGTCGTGCTCGACCAGCGCGAGCACGTCGGCCAGATCGATCCCCTCGGCGCGGACCGGCAGGCCGCCCGCGCGCAGCAGCTCCTCGACCTCGGTCCGAAGCGCGTCGCGGCCCGAGAGGCGGAGGGCGCAGAGCAGGCCCAGGCCGACCGCCTCGCCGTGGCGGAGGCGCTCGTAGCCCGTGGCCGCCTCCAGCGCGTGGCCGACCGTGTGGCCCAGGTTGAGGACCTGGCGCCGCCCGGCGTCGCGCTCGTCCTCGGCCACGATCGCCAGCTTGGTTCGAAGGCAGCCGAGCACCAGGGCCGCGTCCGGCTCGTCCCCGCGTCCGACGCGCTCCCAGAGCTCGCCTCCGGCGATCAGCGCGGTCTTCACGACCTCCGCGTAGCCGGCGGCGCGCTCCGCCTCGGGAAGCGTCTCGAGCGTGCCGACGTCGACGAGGACCGCCGAGGGCTGGTGATAGGCGCCGACGTAGTTCTTTCCCTCCGGCAGGTCGACTCCCGTCTTCCCGCCGTATGCCGAGTCGACCTGCGCGACGAGCGTCGTCGGCACCTGGACGTGGCGGATCCCCCGCTGGTAGACGGCGGCGCAGAAGCCGCCGAGGTCGCCCACGACTCCGCCGCCGACCGCGGCCACGAGGTCGTCGCGGGTCACGCCGGCGCGCGCCATGGCGCGGAGCACCTCCTCCGCGCGCGCGGGCGTCTTCTCGCGCTCGCCCGGCGGAAGCTCGAACGACCAGTCCGCCTCGACCCGGTGCAGGCGCGCGACGTTCGCGTCGCTCACGGCGAACCGGCGCGCGTCACGGGGGTGGAAGAAGTCGGCCGCAAGCAGGCCGTGGCCGACGAAGACCGGGTACTGGCCGGATCTCGCTGTCGCCCAGACGAGGCGCGTGCCGGACGGGGCTTCCGCCAGCGCGAGAAGCGCCGGCAGCGTGCTGACAGCAGTCCCGGGGTCGCCCGCGGGCAACGTCGCGTCGGCCACCGACTCGTACAGCCCTCGTCGCTCGGCGTGCAGGGCGTGGAAGCGATCACGGTCGCGCGCGAGCGGGCGGCCGCGCCCGGACGCGCGGCGCCAGGCCGCCTCCGGATGAACTTCGAGATGGACCACCACGTGCCCGGCGAGCGCCTCCCGCACCCGCTCGGAGCCGGGCGCGCCGCCGCCCAGCGCGACGACCCGGGCATCCGGCCGCGCCAGGAGCTCGAGCACGACGGCCTCCTCCCGGCGGCGGAACTCCGCCTCGCCCTCGCGGTCGAAGAAGGTCTCGATCGGCTCACCCAGGGCGCGCTGCAGCTCGGCGTCCGAGTCGAGCGGCCGCCCGCCGATCTGGGCGGCGGCAGCGCGTGCGGCGCTCGACTTGCCCGCACCCATGAAGCCGACGAAGACGAGTGCCCGACCCTCCCCCAGCGCGCGGGCGGCCGGCCGATCGGCGGGGCGCCCCGCCGGCGCTACGGCCTCCATCCGATCCGCTCGCGGTAGGCGCGAAACGCGGCGAGAGCGTCGTCCAGGTGGTCGCCGCCGAACTTGTCCCGGCAGGCCGATCCCAGCACCAGCGCGACCATGGCCTCCGCCACCACGGCCGCCGCCGGAACGGTGCAGGAGTCGGTGCGCTCGCGCAGGGCCTGGGCCGGCTCCTTGGTCGCGATGTCGACCGACCGCAGCGGCTTCGTCAGCGTCGGAAGCGGCTTCATCGCGCCGCGCACGACCAGCGCGTCGCCCGTCGACATGCCGCCCTCGAGGCCGCCGGCGCGGTTGGTCTCGCGGTGGTAGCCGCGGTCGTCGGACCAGAAGATCTCGTCGTGGGCCCGCGATCCGGGCAGTGGGGCGAGGTCGAACCCGTCGCCGATCCCGACCCCCTTCATCGCCTGGATCGACATGACGGCCTGGGCAAGCCGGCCGTCCAGGCGCGTGTCCCAGGAGGAGTACGAGCCGAGCCCGGGCGGGACTCCGAAGGCGCGTACCTCGTAGATGCCGCCCAGGGACTCGTTGGCCTTCCGCGCGGAGTCGATCTCCGCCACCATCGCGTCGCTCGCGTCGGCGTCCAGGCAGCGGACCGGCGACTCGTCGACGTGCTCGAAGTCGGCGGGCTCGAGGTCGTCGCGCCGCGGCGCCTCGACCGAGCCGATCGACAGCACGTGGCTCAGCACCTCGACACCGAAGCGCCGCAGGAACGCCTTGGCGAGGGCTCCGCACGCGACCCGCGCGGCGGTCTCGCGCGCGCTCGCGCGCTCCAGCACGTCGCGCACGTCGGTGAAGCCGAACTTCTGCACGCCGGCGAGGTCGGCGTGACCTGGGCGCGGGAGGTGCACCTCGTCGACGTCGCCGTCGACCGGCCACGGGTTCATCCGTTCCTCCCAATTGGCGTAGTCCCGGTTCACGATCCTGATCGCCACGGGGCTTCCAAGCGTGCGCCCGTGGCGGATCCCGGCGGTGACCTCGGCGCGATCGGACTCGATCTTCATCCGGCCGCCACGCCCGTGCCCGAGCTGACGCCGCGCCAGGTCCCGGTCGAGGTCCTCAGGGGTGAGCTCGAGCCCGGCCGGAAGCCCCTCGACGACGGCCACGAGCCCAGGTCCGTGCGACTCGCCGGCGGTCGTGAAGCGCAGCTCCATGGGCCTCCAACCCTAGCCCGCGTTTCCCCGGGCCACGCACCGCGACGGCGCTCCGGAGCTTCCCGACGGCGACCCGAGGGGGTAACCTCCAGTGCCCGTGGTGGGCTTCATCCTGTTCTTCGTCGCCGGGTTCGTGTTCGGTTACGCCGCGCCCGGGGGCTGGGCGTTCCTCCCCGTCGTGATCCCGATCGTCGTCGGGCTGTACACGATGCTTACGGAGGGACTGGACGCGACCGTCGTCCTGCTCACCCTCCTCGGCATCGTTGTCACAGCGGCGGGCACCATCGCCGGCAAGGCGCTCCTGTACCGCCTCGAGAGCGACGAGGCGGCCGGCTCCGCGCCCTAGACGAGGGCCCGCACGGTGGCGGGCCCTCTGGCGCTGGCTGGTGTTTGGGGGGGAAGTCTCAGCCGCTGAAGCCGAGCAGCTCCGGGAGCGTGGCGAAGCTCTTCACGCGCGGCTTGCGCTTGGACGGAACAGAGGCCGGCTTGAGCGATGCCTTCTTGGACGCCTTCTTGGGCGACACCTTCTTCGCCGGTGTCGTGCTCCCGAGGGCCTTCTTCTGGTCCACCGCCTTGAAGTGGATGGCCTTCAGCTGGAGCGTGTAGGAGGTCGTCCCGTCGGTCGACGTGATCGTCTCCTCGTTGCTCGAGTCGCTCGTGGTGAGCTCGAAGAACCGGCAGTCCGACGCCTTGCAGTGGCCCTCGCCGTCGGCGTGGAAGCCGGCGTCGGCGATGAAGAACATGGCCTTCTTACCTCCGGTCTCGACACCCATGAACGCGATCACCGGGTGCTTGCCGGGCGGCAGCAGGTCGAGCGCCCCGAGGCCCTTGTAGGTCTTCAGCTTGCCGCCGAGCGTGCCAAAGCTCGCGTCCACCGTGAACACCCAGTAGTGCACGCCCGGGGACAGCGAGTGGCCGTCCGGGCCCTTCGGCGACGTCCCGCTCGACTGCGTCGAGGTGGAGCCCGAGCTGGTGGTCGAGCCGGACGTTCCGCCCGAGCTCGAGTTGCTGTTGGACACCTGGTTCGCGACGGTCTGCCCGATGGGCTGACCGGTGGTCGTGCCCGGGGCCGCGGTCTTGTCGCCATGCGACGTGAAGGGATTCTTCTCCTTGAACGCACCCAGGCTCGAGCTCGCGATGGAGCTGTCGTCGAGGCTGACGGCCGGGAGCTTCGCGCCCTCGGTCGAGGCGGTCGGCCCGCCGGACGGCGCGCCCGACGACGCGGGCTTCAGCACCGCCACGGGGACGGCGATGGTCGCGGCCACGAGGGCCACGGCGACCGGCCACAGTCGCTTCTCGCGAAGGTCGTGCCAGAGGTCTAGGAGAAAGGTGGTCATGGGGTCGCGGTCGCGGTCGGGGGCGAAGTGGACGGGGTGCCGCTGGAGGCGGGCTGCGGAGCGCCACCGGGAACGCTGGGCCCGGGGCCCTGCGGAGTGGCGCCCGCGGAGATGCCCTGATCCGCCGGCGTGAGGTAGACGGTCGCGTTGACGGAGGCCGTGAGCGTGGTGCTGGCGACGTCCGTGTTCTGGAAGCTGAAGCTGTCGATCGTCAGCAGCCGGCCGCGCACCACGATCTGGTCGTTGACGACCTGGACGAAGCGCTTCATCCGGTGGAACAGGTCGGCAAGCCCGAAGAAGCTGCCCTTCATGGTGAATGTGAGCGGGACCTGCACGAGGCCGGGCGTCGAGCCGGACGAGCCCGCGCCCGTCGGGCCGCTGGGACCGGTCGGGCCGGTCGGGCCGCTGGGACCATTGGCGGTCGCGTTCGCCTGCGCCTGACTCGTGTTGTTCGACTGCGTGACGGCGTTGCCGGCCTTCTGGGCCTGCTTGCCCGGGAAGCTCTGGGCCGGCGCCGACCCGGGCGCCGCCGGGTTCGAGCCGCCGCCCGGAGGCGAGCTCGCGCTGGACGCGTTCCCCGAGGTGCCGGCGTCGCTGCGCGGGCCCGGCTTGAAGTCCTGGAAGGTGAGGCCCGTACCGGCGGCGGCCTGGTTGACCTGCAGGATCAGGCTCGGCATGTCGACCGAGGTGGGGACGGCCTTGCCCAGGCGGATGACGGTCGCGTAGTCGCTCGGGAAGGTGGCCTTGGCCTGGTCGAGCTGCGTGACCTGCTGCTCGGCCTGGTCGCGCTTGCTCTGGGCCTGCGTGAGCTCGCTCGCGATCTTGTCCGCCTCCTGGCGCTTGGGCGCGAGGACCATGAAGTAGTACGCGATGACTGCGACGATCGGGATGAGGATCAGGACGATCTTGCGATCGCGGGCGGTGAGGCTCATGCTCCACCTCCGAGGCGAGCCGGGACCTTCTTGGCCGCGTCCGGCGTGGAGCCGGGGTTCGGCGCGAACATGACGGTCGCGTCCCACTTGAAGTTGGCCTTCCCGTGGGTCTTGCCGCAGTCCGTCGCGCCGCTGCCGCCGGTGGCCGTGGCCGCGGTCGTGTCAGGCTGGCTGATCTCGTTGAGCTGGACGTCCTGGGCGCCTGAGAGCTCGCGCAGGCGAACGAGCGTGACGGCCACCTGCGGATGCGACGGCGCGCAGCCGGTCAGCTGGACGCTGGGGTTGCCGGAGGTCGTCGAGGACGTGACCGGCGAGGATGCGTTGCCGCTGGCGGCGTTGGCCGCCTGGCCGCTCGAAGCGGCGCTGGCCGTGAGCAGCCAGACGTTGTCCGGAAGCACGAGCGCGAGACCGCGCGCGAGCCGCTCCCAGTCGATCCGGCTCGCGGCGAGCTGCTTGACGGAGTCGACGCGCTGCTGCTTGACCTGGCTGAAGTTCCCGTACGCGGCGAGCTGGGCGGCGCGGGCGTTCGCGACCGCCGTCTCGGTCTTGGCCTTGGCGACCTCGCTCCTGCGCGTGTTGATGCCGTTGACCGTGAGGACGTAGATGAGCGTCATCACGAGGACGGCGCCGAGGATGCCGAGGACCACGTAGGCGCTGCCCTGCTGGCCGCCGGTCGGCGTCCGCGGGCGGTGCTTGACGGGGAGGAGGTTGACGGAGTTCACGCCGCCCCCAGTGCAAGGCCCGTCGCCACCGTGTGGCGGTAGGGGTCCTCGTCGGCCGGCAGCTTGCCCGCCTGCAGGCGGCCCAGCGGATCGGCGACCGTTACGGGGACCTCGATGAGGCCGCTCAGCTCGTCGGCGAGCCCGGCGCGGCGCGATCCGGGACCGGAGAGGACGATCTCCCCGACCCAGCGCGCCTCGGGCTGCGCCATGTAGAAGTCGATCGAGAGGCGAATCTCCTCGGCCAGCGCGCTGGCCACGTTGTCGTCGTCCGAGTCCCACTGCGTCGAGAGCGGACGCGTGAAGAGGCAGGTCGTGCCGACGGCGATGGCGAGGTTCGTGACGCCTCCGAGGTGGCAGAAGACCCGCGCCGTCTCCGTCGAATCCGACGGCACCGCGAGCGTGCGGACCAGCGCGAAGGCGTTCAGGTCGATCCCCTCGGGGCGAAGACCCGCGGCGCGAACCGCCTCGACGATCCGGGCGATCATCGACTCGCGCGCGGCGACGACCACGACGCGGAGGCGCGCGGAGCCCTCGGGGCTGACCGCCTCGCCCACCACCTGGTGGTCGAGCACGACCTCGTCGAGGGGCATCGCGATCGCCTCGGCCGCCTGGAAGCGGACGGCGGCGGCGCGCTCCTTCTCGTCGTCGATCTTCGGGATGTCGAGGTGGCGGACCACGATCTGCTGGTTGGAGATGCCGAGCCGCACCCGCTTGGGCAGCCCGTTCGCCTTGAAGAACTCGCGCAGGGCCTCGGTGAGGGCCGTGACGTCCGTGACCTCGCCGTCGCTGATCACGCCCGGGGCGAGCTCGGTGCTCGCAGCCCGCGAGACGCCATCAGGCGATGCCTGAACCGCCGCGAGGTACGCGCCGTCCAGGTCGAGGCCAACCGTGCCACGGTTGGAGTTTTTGCGCAGAGCCAGTGCCATCTCTCGCTTCCTTACAGACGGGGTATCGACCGTTCCGGGGAGTCCTTTAGAGGCGCGATGCGAGCCGCCGCCGCTAGAGGTAGTGGTGCGCGTAGACATGAACGAGCTGGGCGCCGACGAGCAGGCCCACGACGCCACCGAAGGCCAGGAACGGAGCGAACGGGACGCCCTTCTTGCGGCCCTTCGCGCCGTGCCGGACCATGATCGCGACGCCCAGCAGGGAGCCGCTCAGGAAGGCGATCAGCAGGGCCGGGGCCACCGACGCCCCGAGGTAGAGGCCCATCACCCCGGCGAGCTTCACGTCGCCCATGCCCATGCCGGCGGGGTAGATCAGCGCCGTAACAAGCAGGAACGTGAACGCCGCCGCTCCCGCGATCAGGAGCTCCGGCAGCTCATGGGGCCGCACGACGGCGCTCGCCGCAACGCCCCACACCGCCATCGGCAGCAGGATCTTGTTCGGGACGATGCGGTGCTCGAGGTCGATCCCGGCGACCGCGATCAGCATGGCGGCGAACGGGAGCTCGACCACGAGGTCGTCGCGGAGCCCGTGCGCCAGGACGACGGCGCCGAAGACCAGGCCCGTGATCAGCTCGGTCAGCGGGTAGCGGGCGGAGATGCGCGTCGAGCAGTGACGGCAGCGGCCGCGCAGGAGGAGCCACGAGACGACCGGCAGGTTGTCCCAGGGCCTGATCGCCGTGTCGCAGCCGGGGCAGTGCGAGGGCGGGGAGACGAGCGACTCTCCGCGCGGGAGGCGGTAGGCGACGACGTTCAGGAACGACCCGATGATCAGTCCGAAGGGGGCTGCGACGGCGATTTCCATCTATTCGTCTCTAAGCCGGCGGGGCGCGAAACTCGTCGGCGGCGCGGAGCCGCCGGGCGCCGATGGGAGGGACATCGTGGAATTGATCGGCCTTCCAGGCCTCGGACTTGAGCCGAATGAGAAAGAGGCGGGCCCGAAGGCCCGCCTCTCAGACAGCTAGATAAGCGGTCGGCTTACCAGTTGCCGCTCGTCGGGCAACCGCCGACGGCGGTCGGGGTGCAGGTGCGCGTCGAGGCGCCACCGAGACCCGACTTGGTGATCACGAACGTGTGAGCACCACCGCCCGAGTTCGCCTTCGACACGGCCGTGACCGTGTACGAGGAAGCGCTCGGGGCCGCAACCGACACCTGACCCGCGCCGGTGCCGATCGCAAGACCGGTGTTGGCGGGGGCGGTGCACTTGGTGTAGTCCTGCTCGCTGGCGAAGCACGACTCCACCTGCGAGACCATGTTGCGGGCGTTGGACTTCGCGTCCGCGTCCTGGCCCTTCTCCTGCTGGCCGAGGAAGGCCGGCAGGGCAATCGCGGCAAGGATGCCGATGATCAGAATGACGACCAGGAGCTCGATCAGGGTAAAACCGCTCTCCTCGGTCTGAATACGCTCGCGGAGCTTCCGCAGCATTGACTCGTCCTCCTTGAGTCTTGATTGATGCCAGCTCCGCGGTAGCCCCCTTGGACTTGGTCCTGGTGGTAGTCCGGCGCGCTTCGGCATGAGCCGAATCCGAAGCCCCGTGACTTTGCGTCCCCGCCTCGCGACGGGTTTGCCTTTTACACCGTGGGACTGGCTTTGATGCCCTTATCGACAGCCCTTGAACGTCGCTTTAATGACAGGCAAGCCCTCGCGGACGGAAGGCCAGGCCGCGCGCTCCAGCGGCATACCATCGGCCGATGCACCTGCGGCGCGCACTGCTCCTGATGGCGCTCGTGCTGGGGGTGGCGGCCGTCGTCGAGGCGCTCGTACCGGTCCCGCGCCAGCGGAGCGCGGCGCCCCCCAGCCAGCCGGTCGTGACCCCCGCCCCGACGGATACGGGGGGGACGACGCGGACCGTGGGGTTCCGCTACCCGCCCGCTGCCCAGCCGCCCGTCCGCAGGCTGCCGGTGGGCACGCACGCGATCCTCGTCGTCTCCTCCACGGAGACCGGTCAGGCGTCCCTGGAGGGGCTGGGCCAGGTCCAGGCGGTCGAGCCGGGTACGCCCGCGCGCTTCGACCTGCTGATGAGCGGGGCCGGGCGCTACGCCGTCGCGTTCCAGCCGGAGGCCGCGCGGGCCGTCCGTCTCGGGTCGCTCGTCGTCAGCGGATCTGGTCGTAGACCTTGAACATCGGCATGTACATCGAGATGATGATGAAGCCGACGATTCCGCCCACGACGATGATCATGACGGGTTCGAGGATCGAGGTGAGGGCCTTCAGGCCCGCGGAGACCTCGTCCTCGTAGAAGTCCGCGATCTTGCTCAGCATCTGCTCGAGGGCGCCCGTCTCCTCGCCCACGCCGATCATCTGCGTGACCATCGTGGGGAAGGCGGACGGCTCGGCGCGCATGGGCGTCGTGAGCGATCCGCCCGCCCGGACCGACTCGCCTACGGAGACCATCGCCTTCTCGATGACCCGGTTGCCCGAGGTCTTGCCGGTGATCTCGATCGCCTGGAGCATCGGGACGCCTGCGCCGATCAGCGCCGAGTAGGTCCGCGCGAAGCGGGCCAGCGCGACCTTCTGGACGAGGTCGCCGATCTTCCAGGGGACACGCAGCTTGAAGCGATCCCACTGCTCACGGCCGCGCTCGCTTCGCTTCCACTTCTTGAACCCGAACACGATGGCGGCCACGCCCCCGACGAGGACGTAGGGGGCCCCCGTGACTATGTGCGAGAAGTCGACCGTGACCTGCGTGATCGAGGGCAGCTTGCCGCCGAACTCCTTGAAGACCTTCTCGAAAACCGGGACGAGGAAGGTGACCAGCGCGAGCAGGACCGTGATCGCGAAGACCGAGATCATGATCGGGTACATCATCGCCGCCTTCACCTGGCGTCGAAGGGAGTCGTCCTTCTCGAGCTGGTCGGCGACGCGCTCGAGCGTCTCCTCGAGGATTCCGCCGATCTCGCCCGCGCCGACCATGGCGATGTAGAGCTCGTTGAAGATGTCCGGGTGGCGGCTCAGCGCGTCGGAGAGCGCGAGCCCCGCCTCGACGTCCATGCGGACGTTGGTGATCGCCTCGCGGAACTTGTCGCTGCGGGCCTGCTCCTCGAGCACGTAGAGCGCACGCAGGAGCGACATGCCCGACTGGATCATGGTCGCGAGCTGGCGGGTGGCGACGGTCAGCTCCTGCGACTTGACGCGCTTGTAGCGGCCCAGGAAGTCGCCGATGTCGGTGGTCTTCTTCTCCTCGATGTCGAGGACGATCAGCCCCTTGCCGCGAAGCTGCGAAGTCACCGCCTGCTTGTCGTCGGCGTCGAGCTCGCCTCGCGTCGGGACGCCGGCGAGGTCGACCGCCTTGAAGACGAACGTGGCCATGGCCTAGCTCGCCGGCACCCTGCCCGGGGCGCCGTTGCTCGCGCCCGGGTGCGGCTGCATCGCGCCGTTCCCCATGCCGGTCATTCCGAGCAGGCGCTTGAACTCGTCGGGGGTCGACGAGCGCCGCTCGGCGAGCTGCTGGGTGATCGCGCCCCGGCGAACGAGGTCGACCAGCGCGGCGTCCATGGTCTGCATGCCGTGTGCGCCGCCGGTCTGGAGCGCCGAGTAGATCTGGTGGGTCTTGCCCTCGCGGATCAGGTTCCGCACGCCGGGCGTAGGCACGAGGACCTCGGTTGCGCAGACGCGGCCCTTTCCGTCGGCGGTCTGCAGCAGCTGCTGTGTGACGATGCCCTGGAGGGCGATCGAGAGCTGCACGCGGACCTGGTGCTGCTGCGCCGGCGGGAAGGCGTCGACGATCCGGTCCACGGTCTGCGCCGTGTCCTGCGTGTGCAGCGTCGCGAACACGAGGTGCCCGGTCTCCGCCGCGGTCAGCGCCGTGGCCATCGTCTCCAGGTCGCGCATCTCGCCGACGAGGATCACGTCCGGGTCCTGCCGCAGGGCCGCCTTCAGCCCGAGGGCGAAGGTGCTCGCATCCGTGCCCAGCTCGCGCTGGTTCACGATGCACTTCTTGTGCCGGTGGAGGAATTCGATCGGGTCCTCGATCGTGAGGATGTGCTCGTCGCGCTCCTCGTTGATCCGGTCGACCATCGCCGCGAGCGTCGTCGACTTGCCCGAGCCGGTCGGCCCCGTGACGAGGACGAACCCACGCGGCTTGCGGGTGAACTCGAGCAGCACCGGCGGGAGGCCGAGCTCCTCGAGGTGCGGGATGTCGGACGGGATGGTCCGCATCACCGCGCCGATCGAGGCGCGCTGGAAGAACGCGTTCACGCGGAAGCGCGCCTTGCTGGGCACCGAGTAGGACAGGTCGATCTGCCAGTCGGTCTCGAGCCGCTTGCGCTGCTCGTTGTTGAGGATCGAGTAGACGATCTCGCGCGTGTCCTGCGGCGTGAGGTTCGGATAGTCGAGCGGCCGCAGGCGTCCGCGCTCGCGCACCATGGGAGGCGAGCCGGCCGTGAGATGCAGGTCCGAGGCGTCGGCCTCGATGACCTCGAGAAGGATGTCGGCGAAGTCGAAGTTCATGTCTCCCGTCCTGTTATCGGCATCGCCTTTAGGAGGCGACGCGTGCGACCTCTGCGATCGAGGTAACTCCGAGCCGCACCTTCTCCAGCCCGTCGTCGCGCAGGAGTCGCATTCCCTGCTCGACGGCCTTGTGTCGGATGGCGTCAGCGGAGTCGCGCTCGATGGTCATCTCGCGGATCTCGTCGCTGATCGTCATCACCTCGTAGATGCCGACGCGGCCCTTGTAGCCCGTGTGGCTGCAGCGGGCACAACCGACCGGCTCGTACGCCTCGATGTCGAAGGCGGCGTCGTGGAAGTTCGCGGACTTCAGCGCCTCGGCCGTGAGGACCGTGCGCCGCTTGCAGTAGTTGCAGAGCCGCCGCGCCAGGCGCTGGGCGACCACCACATCCACGGCGGACGCCGTGAGGAACGGCGCGATGCCCATCTCGGTGAGCCGCGTGATCGCCGAGGGGGCGTCGTTCGTGTGCAGCGTCGAGAGGACGAGGTGGCCGGTGAGCGCGGCCTCGATCGCGATGCGCGCGGTGTCGGCGTCCCGGATCTCGCCGACCATGATGATGTCGGGGTCCGCGCGGAGCATCGAGCGCAGGCCCGTCGCGAAGGCCAGGCCGGCCTTGAGGTTGACCTGCATCTGGTTGATGCCCGGGATCTGGTACTCGATCGGGTCCTCGATCGTGAGGATGTTCTTCTCGACGCTGTTGACTGTGTTGAGCGCGGCGTAGAGCGTGGTCGACTTGCCCGAACCGGTCGGTCCCGTGACCAGCACCGCTCCATAGGACTGGCGGAAGCCCTCCTCGAAGCGCTCGCGGGAGTTGTCGCGAATCCCGAGCGCGTCGAGCGTGAGCAGCACGGCGTCCTTGTCGAGGAGCCGCATGACGATGCCCTCGCCGTACGAGGCGGGCAGCGTGACGATGCGGACGTCTACGTGGTGACCCTCGACCTGCAGGGTCACGCGGCCGTCCTGCGGGAGCCGCTTCTCGGCGATGTCGAGGTCGGCCATGATCTTCACGCGCGACACGACGCCCGCCACCATGCGGCGGGGGATCGTCGTGGTCTCGTGCAGCACGCCGTCCACGCGGAAGCGCACGCGCATGTCACGCCCGTGGGGCTCGAAGTGGATGTCGGAGGCGCCATCCTCGACGGCCTGGGCAATGATCGAGTTGACCAGCTTGATCGTCGGCGCGTCGGCGGCCGACTCGCGGATGTCCGCGACCAGCGTCTCGTCGTCCTCGTCCTCGACCTCGGTGGCCTCGGCCACCGCGTCGTCGAGGCGGTTCATCTTCACGATCAGGCCCGCGACGTCCTCGGCGGACGCGACCGCGGGCCGGATCTCGTACCCCGTCATCAGCTTGAGGTCGTCGATCGCCAGGACGTTCGACGGATCGGACATGGCGACCAGCAGGTGGCCGTTCGAGTGGAATCCGATCGGCACCGCGTTGTATCGCCGCGCCGCCTGCGGGGTCAGCAGGTTGACCGCGGAGAGGTCTGGCTTGTAGACGGTGAGGTCGACGTGGTCGAGGCCGAAGCGCTCAGCGGTCGCTCGGGCGAGCTGGTCCGCGCTCAGGACGCCGGACTGGAGCAGCACGTCCTCGGGCGAGCTGCTTGTGGCCCTGGCCTCCTCCACCGCCGCGTCGACGCGTGCCTGCGGCAGGAATCCGAGCTCGACGATGACGTCGGTGATGAACCGGGCGGCGCCCCCTCGGCGATTCGGCAGTGTGATGCCGGCGAGGCCCTCGGCGCTCGCGTCGCCGTCCATCGGGCCGGCGATCGCGTCGTCCAGCGGAGCGCTGACGTCGGCGTCGACCAGGTCGTCGAGGGGCACTGACCGGAACTCGGCCGGCGCCTGAGGCTCGTTCATCGCTGGGCGTCCGCGACGTTCTGGCGGAGGGTGCCGGAGTCGACGAAGCCCTGGAACAGGACCGCGCGGCGGCCCGGCCTGACGATGACGGTTGCGGGCACTTGGGAGATGCCCAGACCGGAGAGCATCGGCCGGTAGGCCGCGATCCGATCGAAGCTCGCGTCGAAGACCGCGACGCCCTTCACGCCCTGGAGGCTCTGCACCGACTGGCGCGTCGCGGTGTCGTCGGCGGCGCCCGGACGGCCGAAGAAGAGAACGACGACCTCGCCCTGGCCGAGTGCGCTCGCGGCGCGCTCGACCTCAGCCGGAACGCCCGAGACCGGCCGCGGCTTCGCGGGGCGGTTCGCGACCGGCTTGCTGGCGGTCGTCGGCGCCGCGCGGTGAGCGGGGCGGGTGTGCGCGGACGGCGCCGGCGCCTTCAGCGCGGGCGCGGGCTTCTCGCCCATCTTGGTGGCCTGGGTCACGGACTCATTCGAGCCGCTGCGCGTGACCAGAAACACACAGGAGACGAGGGCAAGACCTAGCACGGCAAGCAGTACGGGGCGAGGAACTGCCATCGCCGCCTCTATCGGCAGCGATCGGACGCATGTTTAGGTCCCCCGCGATCTTTTTACGCGCCGGGTGCGATCAGCCGAGCGCCGCGGCCTTCCGCATCTCCTCCACAGGGGCGCGGACGCCGGTCCACAGCTGGAAGCTCAGGGCCCCCTGCGCGACCAGCACCTCGATCCCGTCGACGACCCGGGCCCCGCCACTGCTGGCCCACAGGCAGACCGGGGTCGGCCGCCCGTCCGAGCGATACACGAGGTCGGCGACGAGCTCGGGTGGATCGAGCTCTGCCAGGTCGAGGGCGGCCAGCGCGTCGCCCTCGGAGAGGCCGGGATCGAGCCCGACCGACGTCGCGTTCACGAGCAGGTCGCTCGGCTCCGGCCGGACGGCCTGCGTCACGCCGAGATCACGGGCCAGCTCGGCCGCGCGCCCGGGCGTCCGGTTCCACACGAGCACCTCGGCCGCGCCGGCCTCGCGGAGCGCCCAGGCCGCCGCCCGTCCCGCTCCACCGGCGCCGAGGACAAGCGCTCGGCGGCCGGCGATCTCCGCGTCGAGGGCGTCGACGAGACCGCCGGCGTCCGTGTTGTCGGCCTCGATCGCGCCGTCGCCGAACAGCAGCGTGTTCGCGGCCCCGATGGCACGCGCGGCGGCCGACGCCGAGTCGGCGACGCGGAGCGCGGCGGCCTTGTGGGGAATCGTGACGTTGGCCCCGCGATAGCCGGACGCGGGCAGGGCGCGAACCAGCTCCTCGAACCGCTCGGGCGGGACCGGCAGCTTCACGTAGCGCCAGTCGAGACCGGATGCGCGGAACGCGGCGTTCTGCATCGCGGGCGACCGGCTGTGGCCGACCGGGTGGCCGAGCACGCCGCAGAGCGCCTCCGGGCTCATCCGGGACAACGAGTCGGCGAGCGGCCGCCCCTGGCCGCCCGGGCTGCGTTGTAGCGAGCCACGTCCCGCTGGAACTGCCCGTTGTTGGTCGAGAAGGCGTGCTCGCCGCAGGTCCCCGGCTTCACGACGTAGTAGAGGAACCGCGTCCGCTTCGGATGGGCGGCGGCGCGCATCGAGGCGAGCCCCGGGTTCCCGATCGGCCCGGGCGGGAGACCGAGGTTCGTGCGCGTGTTGTAGGGCGAGCGGACGTGCAGCTGGGCCTGGGTGAGCGGCTGGGTCCAGTTACCGGTCGCGAAGCGGATCGAGGCGTCGATCCCCAGCGGCATGTGGAAGTGCAGGCGGTTGTAGATCACGGACGCGATGAGCGCCCGCTCGCGGGGGACCTCCGCCTCGCGTTCGACGAGGGAGGCGATCGTCAGGACGTCGAAGGCGGTGAGGTTCACCCGCCGCGCGGAGCGCAGGTCGACCGACCTGAAGGCGCGCTTGAACGCGGTCAGCTGCCTCGCCACCAGGAGCCCAACCGGCGCGCCCCGCCGGAGCTGATAGGTCGAGGGGAAGAGGAAGCCCTCCAGGTCGCGCGCGCGGGAGCCGCCGTAGCGGCCTGGATCGAGGGACGGCGAGCGAACGGTCGCGGCCAGGTAGCTCCCGCTGAGTCCGTCGGGTGCGATCAGGCGCTGGATCTCGCGCCGGGACCTTCCCTCGGGGATCGTCACCGACACGACGTTGCGCCTGGGCCCCTCGACCAGAGCGTCGATCGCCGCGCCGTAGCTCATGTCTCGTTTCAGGGTGTAGGCGCCGGGCTTGAGGTCGCCGCGGTGGCCGGCGAGCGTGACGCGCACCTCGAAGAGGAAGCCGCTGCCGACCACGCCGCGGCTGGCCAGCACGTCGGCGATCCTGGTGACCCCCGAGCGGGGCGGGATGGTGATCGCGACGGCGCCGTGGCCGGAGCCCTTGAACGGCTCGAACAGGGCGATGAGCAGCCACGCCAGACCGAGCGCGACCGCGAGGACGACCAGCCGCAGGAGTCGCCTGCGGCGGGGCAGGCTGCCGGTCCTCACGGACCCGTCCGCGCCTTGTCCGCGGCGTCGAGCCACGCCTCGAGCAGGTGCGCAGCCGCGCGGGAGTCTTCGTCGGCCGTGCCGCCCGTCCGCGCCGCCTGCCGGGTCGTGAGCCGCTCGTCGTGCAGTTCGACCGGCACGTCGGCGGCGCGGCGAAGCCGGCCCGCGAACGCCCTGGCGGCGGCCGCCTGCGCGCCCTCCTCGCCCGACATCCCGATCGGGAGGCCGACGACCACCCGGCTCACGCCGGTGTCGCGGACGAGCTGGACCAGCTCGCGGAGCCCCTCTGGCGCGTCGGGGCGCGCGACCGCGGCCAGCGGCGTGGCCAGCGTCCCGCTCGGATCCGAGATCGCGCAGCCGCAGCGAGCCGCGCCGTAGTCGAGCGCGAGCACCCGCGTCACGAAAGCGCGCGCTCGATCGCCAGCCTGGCGGCGGCTATCGCCTCGGGGAGCTTGTCGGGCGCGCGCCCACCGGCCTGCGCCATCGTGTCGCGGCCGCCCCCTCCGCCGCCGACGATCTCCGCGGCCACCCTGACCACGTCGACCGCCTTCACGCCCCGCTCGACGGCGGCCGGCGCGACGTTCGCCACGAGGTGCACGCGCCCGTCCTCCGTCGAGCCCAGCACGACCGCCCCCTCCCCGAGCGCCTGCTTCACCCGGTCGGAGAGCTCCAGCAGCTCGCGCGGCTCCGGCACGTCCACGACCTCCGTGACCACTCGGACGCCGGCCACCTCCGTGGCGCGCTCGACCAGCGAGTCGGTCAGCTCGCGGTCGTCCTCCCGTGGCCGCCGCTCGAGCTCCCTGACCCTGTCGGCGAGCTTCTGCACGGCGCCGACCACCTCGGGCTCGGGCACGCGCAGCAGCGCGGCAAGCTCGCGAAGCTCGCGCGACCGCTCGCGGGAGGAGTCGATGGCGGCCGCTCCGGTGAGCGCCTCGACGCGCCTGACGTTCGCGGCGCTCGAGCCCTCGCTCAGGAGCTCAAAGACGCCGACCTCCGCGGTCGAGTCCACGTGCGTCCCGCCGCACAGCTCCCGGGAGACGTCCTCGACCTCCACCATCCGCACCCAGTCGCCGTACTTCTCGCCGAACAGCGCCATGGCGCCCATCGCCTCGGCCTCGGCCCGCGAGGTGTGCACCGCCCGGACCGGGTGGTTCTGGGCGATCCAGAGGTTGACGCGCTCCTCCACTGCGGCGACGTCATCGGGGGAAAGGCGCTCGCCGTGGGTGAAGTCGAACCGGAGCTTGTCGGGACCGACGTAGGAGCCCGCCTGGCGCACGTGAGTGCCGAGCCGCTCGCGCAGCGCGGCATGCAGCAGGTGCGTGGCGGTGTGGTTGTTCATGGTGGCGATGCGGCGCTCGCGGTCGACCGCGGCCGTGGCCGCCTCGCCGACGCCCAGCTCGCCCTCGAGCGGCTCGAGCGCGACCGCCTGGTCGTCGCCGATCCGGTAGACGCTGTCGACTCGGGCCAGGCCGGATGGCGTCCGCACGGTGCCGGTGTCCGACACCTGCCCGCCCCCCTCCGCGTAGAACGGGCTCTCCGCCAGCTTGGCGAGCACGCGGCCGTCCACGGGCTCGAGCGCACCGACGATCGTCTCGGCCTCCGTGGCCTCGTAGCCGACGAACCGCGTCTGGAAGTCAGTCCCGCGCGCGAAGGCGAGGACGCGCTCGTGGTCGCCCTGGCCATCGGCCCGCGCGCTGCCCGAGCGGGCGACCTCGCGGGCCCGCTCCATCAGCTCCTCGAAGCCCTGGTCGTCGACCGCCAGGCCCTCCTCGGCCAGCAGCTCCTTGGTCAGCTCGTAGGGGAAGCCGTAGGTGTCGTGCAGCCGAAACGCGTCCTCGGCGTCGATCCACGAGGTCTCCGCGGTCTTGGCGCGCCGCACGAGGTCCGCGAGGAGGCGCTCGCCCTGAGCGAGGGTCCGGCGGAAGCTCTCCTCCTCCGCCGCCGCCCACTTCGCGATCGTCGGCGCCTCCTCGCGGAGCTCGGGGTAGGCGTCGCCCATCACCTCGACCGCGCGCTCGCACAGCGGCTGCAGGAAGTTGTCTTCGACCCCGAGGACGCGCCCCTGCTGGATGGCGCGACGCATGATCCGGCGGAGGACGTAGCCGCGGTCCTCGTTCGACGGGACGACCCCGTCCGCGAGCAGGAAGGTCATCCCGCGACCGTGATCGGCCAGGATGCGCAGCGCGCGGGTGACGGCCGCGTCGTCGTGGTACTTGCGTCCCGAGAGCTGCTCGCCAAGCTCCACGAGCGGCCGGAAGTGCTCCGTCTCGAAGGCCGACGGGACGTCCTGGAGGATCGCCGCCAGCCGGTCGAGCCCGAGGCCGGTGTCGATGTTGCGCTTCGGGAGCGGGGTCAGCGAGCCGTCGGCGCCGAGCTCGTACTGCATGAACACGAGGTTCCAGTACTCGAGCAGGCGCTCCGTGTCGTCGCCGGGACGATCGTCGTCCCCCCCGAACGCGGGGCCGCGGTCGTAGTACAGCTCCGAGCACGGGCCGCACGGACCGGTCGGTCCGGCCTGCCAGAAGTTGTCCTCGAGGCCGAGCTGGACGATCCGCTCGTCGGGCACGCCCACCGACCGCCAGCACTCGATGGCCTCTTCGTCGGCGCCCAGCCCCAGCCCCTCGTCGCCGCCGAAGACGGTCACCCAGATCCGCTCGGGATCGAGCCCGAAACCGCTCGTGGACAGCTCCAGCGCCCATTCCACGGCCTCCTCCTTGAAGTAGTCGCCGAAGGAGAAGTTGCCGAGCATCTCGAAAAAGGTGAGGTGGCGCCCGGTGGTACCGACGACCTCGATGTCGACCGTGCGGAAACACTTCTGGCAGGAGGTGAGGCGTGGCCGAGGCGGCTCCTCCTCGCCCCGGAAGAACGGCTTGAACGGCTGCATCCCCGCGGTCGTCAGCAGCACCGAGGGGTCGTAGGTCGGAGGGACCAGCGAGGCCGACGGCGTCCGGAGGTGGTCGCGCTCCTCGAAGAACGACAGGAATCGCTCGCGGATCTCAGCCGCCCTCACGCGGCCAGTGTAGCCCTGGGCAATCTCCCCACCGGTCCGGATAAAGCGCCCCTTCGGGGCATAGGTTCGGCCGTACAAACGTCTGCAAATCTCGCGCTCGATCCCGCGCACGCGCGCGTGCGCCGAGAAAGATCCGTGGCATGGACGTAGAGGTTCTGGTCGGCGAGGCCCGCGAGCGGGAGCTGCAGCCCATGCCTGCCCGTGAGCGCATCGTGGCAGGGGCCACGGCCATCGCCTTCCTCTGCGCTGCGGGGGTCGCCGCCGCGGTCATCCCGCCGAACCGGAGCTTCGAGCCGCTCACCTGCATCGGTCTCGTGGCGCTCCTCTGCGTCGCTCGCAGGGTGACGTTCGAGATCGGCAACAACTTCGCCACCTCCGACCAGCTGGCGTTCATCCCGATGCTGTTCCTCGCCCCGATCGAGGTCGTGCCGCTCCTCGCCGCCTGCGGCTACATCCTCGCCCGGCTCCCCGACTTCGTACGCGGGCAGGCGCACACCGACCGCTGGCTGTACACGCTGGGCGACGCCTGGCACTCGATCGGCGCGGTCGCGGTGATCGCGGCGCTGGCGCCCGGACCGCCGACGGCGGCCCATCTGCCGGTCTATGTCCTGGCGCTCCTCGGCCAGGTGGGCGTGATGGCCGCTCTCGCCGTGACCACGGACTACCTGGTGCACCGCACGTCCCCGCTCGAGGCCATGTGGCTCGCCATCTGGGCGTGTCGCATCGACGCTCTGCTCACCCCGATCGCCTACATGGTCGCCGCCGTTGGCGAGCGCCAGCCCGCCGCCGTGCTCGCGGTCGCTCCGGTCCTCGCGCTGCTGCAGGTCTTCTCGAGCGAGCGGCGCGACCGGATCGCGGCCGCGCTCGAGCTCAACCAGGCGTACCGCGGGACGGTGATGGTCCTGTCCGACGTCGTCGAGGCCGAGGACAACTACACGGCCAGCCACTGCCGCTCGGTCGTGGAGCTGGCCTCCGCGGTCGCCGACGACCTCGGACTGAGCTCGACGACCAAGCAGGAGCTCGAGATCGCCGCCCTGCTCCACGACGTGGGCAAGATCGCGATCCCGAACGAGATCCTCAACAAGCCCGCGAAGCTCACCGAGGTGGAGTTCGACCTCATGAAGACGCACACGGTGGAGGGCCAGGCGCTCCTCGACCGCGTCGGCGGCAGGCTCGCGCGCGTCGGTGAGATCGTCCGCTCGTGCCACGAGCGCTGGGACGGCCGGGGCTATCCCGACGGCCTCGCCGGCGACGAGATCCCGGTTGCCGCGCGCATCGTCTTCTGCTGCGACGCCTACAGCGCGATGACCACGGACCGGCCCTATCGCCGCGCGATGACCATGGACGGGGCGCTACAGGAGCTGCGCGAGAACTCCGGCACGCAGTTCGAGCCGAGGGTCGTGGAGTCGCTCGAGCGGGTCGTCCACTCGCTCGATCCGTCGGTCGACGCGCCCTACGCCGACGCCCTGCGAGCTGTGCTGATCGGCAGCGCGGCCTCGCGCGCGCCGGCCGAGCTGCCCGCCTAGGCCCCCGGGGCCGGCTCCGCGGCCGGCACGACGGCCACGCCGTCCTCGGCCGGTGTCGTCTCGTCGGACCACGTCGCGCGGAGCGCCGCGCTGGCAAGCGCCCAGATCGCGAGCGCCCCGATCCCGGCGATGAGCAGGACGGTCCGCGTGCCCGCGAGCGACAGCACCGCGGCCGCGCCGAGGAAGGCAATCGCGAATCCCCACGAGCCAGCCGTGTCGAAGACGGCAAACGCGCGCGCGAGTAGGTGCTGAGGGACGACCCTCTGGCACAGCAGCCGCTCGTTCACGAGCATCAGCCCGTTGCCGTAGCCGGTCAGCGCGAGCCCCGCGGCTGCGAGCGCGTAGGACGGGATCACCGCTGCGACGAGCCCGAGCGAGATCAGGAGGATCCCGAGCAGGTAGCGCCTCTTCAGCTGCGCCAGCCGCGCGCTGCGCGCGCCGGAGAGAGAGCCGAGGACGAACCCGCCGCCGGCGGCCGCGACGAGCATCGAGTACCCGACCGAGCCCGAGTGAAGCGCCTTGGCGAGCAGCAGCTCCGCCACATTCAGCATCGAGCCGAACAGGATCATCCCGCTCGAGGCGAGCACGAGCGTCCGGATCCCGCGCATCCGCGCCACGGCCGCGACCCCCTCACGGGCCTGGGCGAGCACGCCCGGCCCGCCCTCGCGCTCGGACCTCGAGACGGCGCCGAAGCTGACCGTCGCCAGGACGGCGGCGGAGATCAGGAAGGTGACGCCGTTGGCGATCACCACGGTGTCGGCGCTCGCGATCGTCAGCACCAGCGCGGCCAGCGCGGGGCCAACCGTGCGGCCCGCGTCGGTGATCGCCCCATAGAGGCTCGTCGCGGCGGGCAGTCGCTCCTCGTCGACGAGGCTGGGCAGGCCCGCGAGCAGGGCCGGTGTGAACATGCCGGCTCCCACGCCCACCACGAGGGCGAGCGCCACCGTTGCCCAGATCCCCCCGACCAGGCCGAGTGCGATGAACGCGCCGGCTCGCAGCAGGTCGGCCACCACGGCGGCGCCGCGGCGCGACCAGCGATCCGCGGCCGCTCCGAAGACGGGACCGAAGACCATCGCCGGTACGAAGTCCGCCATGAGCACGAGCGTGATGGCCCACGGGGAGTGCCAGCGGTCGTACGCCAGCACGACGAGCGCCACGTACCCGGCGCCGTTGCCGAGCGAAGACTGCGCGTACGCCGCGAAGAATCGGCGAGCGCGGGGCTCGCCCCTGAGAAGACCGAGGATTCGGGGCATGCGCAGAGAGCACGGGAGCAACGAAGGGGAACCGAAAAAGGGCGGGGAGACTGGGCCTCCCCGCCCCATTCCAGCTAGCGCCTCGCGATGCTCATTAGGGAGTCCCCCTGTTGAGGCTCATCCCCCGACCTGCCCAAGTTGCACGGGATGGTCGGGCCGTTCCTATGCCGAGCCCACCCTAAGCGCGCCCTCCTTGCGCTGTCAACTCCCCCATTTGAGTGAAAAAAACCGTGCAAAGGCGTATATCTGGGACCTCGCCTTGAGCGGTCGCCAGCGCTCGTCAGCCGCCGGCGCCTGAGGCCGTCAAGCCGGGGAGGTGCTGCTCGGCCTCGGCGTCGGTAAGCGGGAAGTGACACGCCGCGACGTTGCCGCCCGCCTTCGCCTCGAGCGGGGGCTCCTGGACGGTGCAGAGGTCCTGGCACTTTGGACAGCGCGTGTGGAAGCGGCACGCGGCCGGCGGATCCGTCGGGCTCGGGACGTCGCCGCGGAGCACCTGGCGGCCGCGGCGACGACGCGCGCTCCGCGGCTCGGGCACCGGCACCGCGGACAGGAGCGCACCCGTGTACGGGTGGCGTGGGTGGGCGAACAGGTCGTCCGAGTCGGCCAGCTCGACGACCTTGCCGAGGTACATCACCGCGATCCGATCGCACATGTGCCTCACGACCGAGAGGTCGTGGGCGATCAGCACGAGCGTTATGTGGAGCTCGCGCTGCAGATCCCGCAGGAGGTTGAGGATCTGCGCCTGGATCGACACGTCGAGCGCCGACACCGGCTCGTCGGCGATGATCAGCTTCGGGCGCAGCGCGAGCGCGCGGGCGACGCCGATCCGCTGGCGCTGACCGCCCGAGAACTCGTGCGGGAAGCGGTTGTAGTGCTCGGGGTTCAGCCCCACCTGCTCCATCAGCGACTGCACCGAGCGCTTGCGCTGCGCTCCGGACTCGAGCCCGTGGATGGCGAACGGCTCGCCGACGATGCTGCCCACGGTCTTCCGCGGATTCAGCGAGGAGTACGGGTCCTGGAAGATCATCTGGACCTCGCGCCGGAGCGGCTTCAGGTGCCGCTTCGCGCGGTGCGTGATGTCCTCGCCGTCGAAGCGGATCGTTCCCGACGTGGGCTCGAGCAGGCGGGTGATCAGGCGGGCGGTCGTGCTCTTGCCGCAGCCCGTCTCCCCCACGATTCCGAGCGTCTCGCCGCGGCGGACGTCGAGCGAGATTCCGTCCACGGCGTGGACCACGCTCACCTGGCTCTGGAACACGATCCCGCGCGTGACGGGGAAGTGCTTGACGAGGTCGCGGACCTCCACCAGGGCGTCGCTCACGCCGACGCGCCTCCCATCCCGACCGCGGCACGCGCCTCGGCGGGCTCCTTTCCGGCTCGAAGCTGCGCCCACAGCCGCCGTCGGGTCTCGGCCGGAAGCAGGCAGGCGACCTCGTGTCCGGGGTCCCCCGGCACGTGCTCCAGGGCCGGATCGTTCCGGCGATGGGCGTCGCGCACATAGGGACAACGAGGGTGGAAATGGCACCCGAGCGGTGGCGCGACCAGGCTCGGCGGGCGACCGGGGATCGGCACGAGGGGAACGTCCCGCGGGAGGTCGAGCCGCGGGATCGAGCGCAGCAGCCCCCAGGTGTAGGGGTGCTCGGGAGCGCTGAAGATCGTCTCCGTGGACGCCCGCTCCACGATCCGACCGGCGTACATCACCGCCACCTCCTCGACCGTCTCCGCGATCACGCCGAGGTCGTGCGTCACGATCACGACGGCCATCCCGAGCTCGCCCTGGAGCCGGCGGATCAGCTCGAGGATCTGCGCCTGCACGGTCACGTCGAGCGCGGTCGTCGGCTCGTCGGCGATCAGCAGCTTGGGCTCGTTCGCCAGCGCCATCGCGATCATCGCCCGCTGCCGCATGCCCCCGGAGAACTCGTGCGGGTACATGCTTGCCCGTTCGAGCGCGCTCGGGATCTCGACCAGCTCGAGTAGCTCGACGGTCCGCAGGAGCGCGGCGTCGCGGGACACATCGCGGTGCGCCTGTATCGCCTCCGCGATCTGCCGGCCCACCCTGTAGAAGGGGTGAAGCGACGAGAGCGGGTCCTGGAAGACCATCGCGATGTCGTCGCCGCGGATCCGCCGCAGCTCCTGGTCGGAGGCCGTCAGCAGGTCGCGGCCCTCGAAGCGCGCGCGACCGCTCACGCGCGCGCCCTGGAAGCGGGTCAGTCCCATCAGCGTCAGGTTGAGGACGCTCTTTCCCGATCCCGACTCGCCCACGATCCCGAGCGCCTGCCCGCGCTCCACGCTGTACGAGACCCCGTCGACCGCCTTGACTGGCCCGTCGACGGACCCGAACTGGACCCGCAGGTCCTCGACCTCGAGCAGCGTCTCGGCCACATCAGTCATCTAGGCGTACCTCACGCGCGGATCGATGAACGCGTACAGGACGTCCACGACCAGGTTGAGGAAGATGATGAAGAAGGCGCCGAGGAGGACCGTCCCCTGGATCATCGGGAGGTCGCTGTTCTGGATCGAGTCGTAGGCGAGCCTGCCGATGCCCGGGATGTTGAAGACGGTCTCGACGAGGATCGCGCCGCCGAGCAGGATCCCGATGTCGAGGCCCGCAGCCGTGACGACCGGGGTGATCGCACTGCGCACCCCGTGTCGGAGGACCACGCGCCGCTCGCTCAGCCCCTTCGCCCGGGCGGTTCGGATGTAGTCCTCCGAGAGCGTCTCGATCAGATTTGCGCGCAGCAGCCGCGCGTAGAACGCCGCGAAGCTGGCTGCCAGCACCGTCCAGGGCAGGATCAGCGACGTGAACCACTTGGTCGGGTCGTCGGCGAGCGGCGTGTAGCTCCCCGCCCCGGGGAAGACGTGCAGCTTCCCGATGTCGTTCGCGAACAGGTACAGCGCGACGAGCCCAAGCCAGTACACGGGAGCGGAGATCCCGACGAGGGCGCCTCCCATCGCGATCCGGTCGATGACCGTCCGGCGCTTGACGGCGGAGAGGATCCCGATCGAGATGCCCGCCGCCAGCCACAGGACGGCGGCGCCGATCGCGAGTGAGGCGGTGGGCCCCACCCGGTCGAAGATCTGGGTCTTCACCTCGATGTTGTTCTGGTAGCTCCGGCCGAGGTCGAAGTGCAGGACCAGCGCCTTCATGTAGTGGAAGTACTGGACGTACCACGGCTTGTCGAGTCCCAGTTCGTGCCTGATCTGCTCGACCAGCTGCGGGTTCGGCTGGCGCCCCGCTCGCAGGAGCGCCGGGTCGGCGCTCGGGAAGGCGTAGAAGACGATGAACGTGACCAGGCTGACCAGGAACAGCAGCACGATCACCCAGAGCAATCGCCGGATGATGTACTCGAGCATCGGGCGGCATCAACGCGCGAAGGCCCCGCGCGCTCTCGGCGGCGGGGCCTCCACGGTCGCCTTTCGGCAGTCGCCTCTCTTCGGCACTACTTCAGGGAGCTGTACGTCAGGTCCCAGGCTCCCGAGTTGAACTTGCTCTTCACCCCGTTTGCGTTCGTCGACTCGAGGCCCACGTTGTTGTCCCACAGCCACGCGATGAAGTAGGACTGATCCGTTACCTCGCGGTCGAGCTGACCCCACGCCTTCGCCACCGCCGCGGGGTCCGTCAACGTCTTGCCCGCGTCGATCTTCGCGTTCAGCTTCGGATCGTTCACCTCCGCGAAGTTGACGTTGCCCGTCGGCACGATGTTCTTGCCGTTGAACAACGGGTCGATCATGCTCTGGCCGGAGAAGAAGTCGGCTCCCCAGCCGAGGGTCACGCAGATCGCCACGGCCGCCTTCGGCACGTTGCAGAACTTGGAGAGCAGCGTGGAATGCGGCACCTGGCGGAACTGCAGCTTGAAGCCGAGCTTGGCCATCTGGCTCTGGAACGCCTCCCCCGTCTCCTTTGCGGGCGGGGCGCTGTCAGCGAACGTGAGCAGCGGCGGCCCGCTGTACCTGCCGTTGGCGAACCCGGCCTTCTTCAGGTACTGCTGCGCTAGCGGGATGTTCGCGGTCGGGCTCGACACGAAGTCGAAGCCCGGGCCCTTGGCGCCGCCGGCGTCGGCGAAGCCCTCGATGTCCGGCGGGATGAAATGCGTCGCGAGGACGCCGACCGTCGGACCGCCGCGGGTCTGCCGCAGCGCGGTCCTGTCGACCAGGGCGCTGATCGCCCGGCGGACGTTGACGTTGTCGAGCGGCTTGATCTTCGTGTTGAGCGCGATGTAGCGGTTCCCGCCACTCGGGCTGATGCTCACCTGGCTCTTGCGAGACGTCACCGCCTGCTTGAGGACGGCGACCGGCGGTGCGGCGTAGTCGCCGCTGAGCATGTTCGAGCTGGTGAGCGTCTTGCGTGCCGCGACGGTGGCGTCGAACCCGCCCTTGAACTCGATCCGGTTGAAGTTCGCCGGCCTGTAGTCGGTCGCCCTGTCCCAGCTCGGGTTGCGCACGAGCGTCAGCTTCTTCCCGGGCTGGTAGCCGGTCATGTTGCCCTTGCCGTCGTTCTCGACCATGTACGGGCCGGTGAAGACCTGGTGCTCGCCGTACGTCGAGGTCTTGCCCTTGTCGTACTTCTGCGCGTAGTCCTTCGGGATCGGGATCGTGCACGGCATGCCGAGCGCGCGGCCGCTCGTAATTACCCCGATCGGCTTCGCGGTCTGGATGACGAGCGTGGTGTCGTTGGGAGCCTGGATGCCGCTGATCTCCTTGGCCTTCCCGCTCTGGAAGTCGCTCACGCCCGTGATGTCGCCGTAGTACGAGGCGGCGTAGCCATTCCCGACCTGCGGCAGGAAGCAGCGCTCGAGCGCGTACTTGATGTCCGCCGTCTTCACGGTCCGGCTCTGAAGCGGGGCGCTGTACTTGATCCCGCTGCGGATCTTCACCGTGACGGTCTTGCCGCCGTTCGAGGCGGTCGGCAGTCCGGTGGCGAGATCGGGCGTCGGCGTGGTGCCGTCGGGCTTCCACCCATACAGCCAGCGCTGGGTGGTCTGGCCCATCTCCTGGTAGTCCGTCTGGTAGTACCAGTAGCCCGGGTCGAGGCTGTCGATTCCGCCCTCGGTGTCGAGGATCGTGACGGTGCCGCCCTTCTTGGCCTTGCCTCCGCCACCACACCCGGCGACGACGAGTGCCAACACACCCAACGCCGCGATGACGATCAACGGAACCCGTCGCATACTCATCCCTTCGCTCGACTCGCTCGCTCCAGCACTGCTCAATACCGCGCTTTTCAGGATTTCCCTGCACGCGGGTTGAGCGCGTCCTGCAGGCCGTCCCCCAAGAGGTTGAACGCGAGTACCGTGAGCAGGAGCGCCGTACCCGGAAAGACCATGTACCACCAGGCGGTGTCGAAGATCGGGGTGGCGTCTGCAAGCATCGCGCCCCAGCTCGCGTCCGGCGGCTGGACCCCGACGCCCAGGAACGACAGGGCCGCCTCGAACAGGACGTTCGTGGGGATGATCAGCGTCGTGTAGACGATGATCGGCGCCACGAGGTTCGGCAGGATCTCGCGGAAGATGATCCGGCTGTTGGACGCGCCGAGCGAACGGGCCGCCTCCACGAACTCCTTCTCCCTGAGCGACAGGACCTGGCCCCGGATGATCCGCGCGATGTAGGTCCAGTTCACGAAGGCGATCACGAAGATCACCACGGTCAGCCCGGGCTTGATCGTCCCCCCGAGGCACCCGTTGCCGAGCGAGCACGCCGAGGCGAGGCCGAGCGCCAGGAGCAGGATGGGGAAGGCGAGCAGGACGTCGATGAACCGCGACAGGAGAGTGTCCACCCACCCGCGGTAGTAGCCGGCGATCATCCCCACCGTCACGCCGAGCGCAACCGACAGCGCGGTGGCCACAATCGCGACCTCGAGCGAGACGCGCGCCCCGTAGAGCACGCGGCTGAACACGTCCCGCCCGAGCGGATCGACGCCGAATATGTTGTGGTCGTTCGGGCCGGTCGGAGTGCCGAACGAGTCCAGGTACTTCGTGGCCTGGTCGTTGGGCGGGCGGGCGCCGACGAGCTTCACGATCAACGGCGCGGCGATGGCGGCGATCACCAGCAACACGATGAACGCCAGCGCGAGCAGCGCCACCCTGTCGCCGCGCAGCCGGCGCCAGAAGAGCTGGAGCGGCGACCGAGCGGCGAACTCCGGCGCCCCCTCGAGCGGGGTCGCCGGGACGCCCCCGCTCTCCGTGTCGTGCAGAAGCTCGGGTATCCCAGCGGTCACGGCTGCCAGTCCTATTCGCGGCGCCGTGACGCACGCCTGCCGCTAGATCTTCTCTAGGTCAGCTGCGAGCGCATCCGCTCCAGGGAGCGGCGGATCAGGCGTGAGACGTGCATCTGAGAGATGCCGACCTGCTCTGCGATCTGTGTCTGGGTCAGGCCGTCCTCGAAGCGCATCCGGAGGATCTCCTGCTCGCGCTGCGGGAGCGCCGCGAGCGCAGGCTCGAGCGAGGCCCGGTCATCGGTCCGGCCGAACTCCTCGTCCTCCGAGCCGATCGTCTCCATCGGGTCGAGCTCGTCCTCGCCACCGGGGCCGGCCGAGAGGGACAGCGGCGCGTACGCCGATCCCGCCTCGAGCGCCTCGAGTACCTGCTCGGTGGAGGTCTCGAACTCGGCGGCGATCTCCGCGATGCTCGGGGAGCGGCCGAGCTTGGACGTGAGCCGCTCGATCGTCGGTCCCATCTTGCCGTTCAGCTCCTGAAGCGCCCGCGGAACGCGAATCGCCCAGCCCTTGTCGCGGAAGTGGCGCTTGATCTCGCCCACGACGTTGGGCGTGGCGTAGGTCGTGAGCGCCACGTCGCGGGCCAGCTCGTAGCGATCGATGGCCTTGATCAGGCCGATCGCCCCGACCTGCTCGATGTCCTCGAGCGCCTCTCCGCGCCCGGCGTAGCGGCGCGCCAGCGACCGGACGAGCGGCAGGTGCCGCTCGACCAGGATCTCGCGCGCGCTCGCGTCGCCTCCCTCGTGGTAGCGGCGCAGCAGCTCGCGGTCGGTCTCCCCGGTCTGCTGCACAGGGCTCACTGCTGCCTCACGAGCTTCTCCAACCGCACCACGAGGTGCCCGTCGGCGACTTCCTCCACGCCGTACGAGTCGACGACGGTGGAGAGGATGCGCGGCAGCGTGAGCTCGCCGGGCGGAGGCTCGGGTCCCTGGAGGGCCTCGGCGAGGGCGGCGTCGCGGAGCGGCCCGACCCGCGTGCGGACGCCGCCGGGGCTGAGCTCGAACGAGAGCGTGACCGGATCGTGTGGATCCCCTTCGGCGAGCAGCCGCTCGACGGCCAGCTGCAGATCGTCGAGCTGGTCGAAGCCGAGGTCGAGGCGGTCGGCGATGCCACCGAGCACCATGCGGATCACCGCCTCCCATGCGCGGCCCACCGGCGTGGTCAGCTCAATGCGGTCAGACGGCAACGGCAACCTCCCTCGTTAGCGGCTCGGTCTCTTCAGCTCGGGCGGGCGGCTCGTCGCCCGTGTGGGCACTCGCGCGAATGGTGGCGAGTCCCACGACGACGTCATCGCGCAGAAGACACGCGACCTGTCCGGGGGCCACGCCATCGACCGCCGTCTCGAGCTCGAGCGTCAGCCTGCGGTGCCGCCCTCGGCCCGCGTCGCTCTCGATCCGGCACGGCACGGCGCGCGACCGATAGCGGAGCTTCACGGCATCGACCTCGGCGCCGTCGCGGTACAGGACCGCGCCTCCGATCTCCACCCGGCGACGCGCCAGGGCGGTGCGGGGGCCGACGACGACGCGGTCGCGGGCGGCGTCCTTGCGGACCACGTACAGCGGCACGGGTCCCGACACGCCGATACCGCGTCGCTGACCGACCGTGAACAGGTGCTGCCCGTCGTGGGTGCCAACGACGCGCCCGCGCAGGTCGACGATCTGGCCCCGCCGGCCGCCGCGCGGTGCGGGCGCCGGACCGCCGTGGCGGCGCAGGAACGACCTCCCGTCCGTGCCCGCGAGGAAGCACAGGTCCTGGCTCTCCGGCCGCTCGGCCACCGGAAGGGCGTTCGCGCGCGCGATGTCGCGGACCTCCGGCTTCGTGAGCTCGCCGAGCGGGAAGTCGAGGCTGGCCAAGTGGGCGGGATCGACGCGCGCAAGCATGTACGACTGGTCCTTGGCGGGATCGGCGGCCCGGCGGACGAGCGCTCCCTCGGGATCGTGTGCGACGCGGGCGTAGTGGCCGGTGGCCAGCCGCGCCGCGCCGAGGCGGCCCGCGAGCTCGAGCATCCCGTCGAAGCGCACCAGCCCGTTGCAGCGCACGCACGGATTCGGCGTGTCGCCCGCCGCGTGGCCAGCCACGAAGTCGTCGACGACCCGGCGCCGAAAGGCGTCTCGCATGTCGAGAGTGATGTGCGGCAGGCCCATGCGGTGGGCCAACGCGCGCGCACCAACCACGGCCTGCGGCGAGCAGCAGCTCTTCTCGCCGTCGCCGGCCGAGTCGGACCAGAGCTCGAGCGTGACCGCGACGACCTCGTCGCCGCGGTCGAGCGCGAGCTGGGCGGCCACCGCGCTGTCCACGCCGCCGCTCATGGCGACGAGCGTGCGTCCCGCCCTGGGCGCGAGCTCCGCGGCGCCGTCGGCGCAGGCGGCGCCGTGCAGCGCGTCAGCCGCGAGCTCCGCGGCATGCGCGCGCTCCGGCGACAGCCCGCCGAGCTCCGCCGCAACCGCAGCCGGCTGCAACCGGGCAGCCTCGAGCAGCGGAGCGCCGAGCACCAGCTCGACCACCGCGCTGCCGGCCGCGCGAGCCGCGGCGCACCCGTGCGCGTCGAAGCCGGCGTCGACCACCGTTTCCCCCTCCACGCGAACCGCGAGGCGCACCAAGTCCCCGCACGGCGCTCCCCCGGCCGATCCGCAGTGCCGCGAGTCGCCCAGCCGTCCCCACCCGCGTGGGGCGTCGAGATGGTCCTCGAGGGACGAGAGCGTGAATCCGGAAGAGAGTTCCTCCATGGGGCGAGTCCGGCCCGAAAAAGGGGGTTCCGTCAGCTTAAAGGGGTGGCCCCAACTTGGCGCTGCCGCCGGGGAGTTGAACCTGCTCTCGGCAAGCTCGGGTGCCCTCCGGCACGGGCCACGACCCGTACCGAGCCGGGCTCCCATCCCAGTGATGTTGGCTCAACGTGCGTGGCGGCTGGCGGACAAGCTCGGGCCGTGCCCAACGCTACCAGCAGCTACGGAGCTCGGACCGACACGCCCAGCTCGCGCAGCTGCTCCGCGTCCAGCGGGGCGGGCGCGCCGGTGAGGAGATCGGCGCCGCTCGCGGTCTTCGGGAACGCGATCACCTCGCGGATGTTGTCGTGGCCCGTCAGCAGCGCCACGACGCGGTCGAAGCCGAACGCGATCCCGCCGTGCGGCGGCGCGCCGTACTGGAAGGCGTCGAGCAGGAAACCGAAGCGCTCGCGCGCCTCTTCGGGCGGAAGCCCGAGAGCGTCGAACACCCGCTCCTGCACGTCCGTGCGGTTGATACGGATCGAGCCGCCTCCCAGCTCCCAACCGTTGAGGATCACGTCGTACGCGCGGCTGCGCCAGGTCGCCGGATCCGCGTCGAGGTCGCCGGCGGGGGCCGTGAACGGATGGTGCAGCGGGTCGAGTCGTCCCTCGCCCTCGTTCCACTCGAACATCGGGAAGTCAACGACCCAGAAGATGTCGTGGCCGGACCGCGGCCCGGCCAGCTCGAGCCGCAGTGTCCCCAGCACGCGCGCGGCGATGTCGGCGTCGCCCGCGACGGCGAAGATCGTGTCGCCCTCGCCCGCCCCTAGCGCCCTGGCCGCCCGGCTCATCTCGTCCGCGGCGAGGAACTTGGCGATCGGCGAACGCCAGTCGCCGCCCGACTCGATCGTGGCCCAGACGAGCCCCTTCGCGCCGAGCTCGCGCGCCCGATCGGTGAGGTCGTCGAGCCTGCTGCGCGGGAACTCGCCGCTCGCGCGGAAGCCGCGCACCACGCCGCCGGAGGCGAGCGCACCGGCGAAGACCTTGAACTCGGAGCCGGCGAAGACCTCGCCGAGGTCCTCGATCTCCATGCCCGGACGGCGGTCCGGCTTGTCGGTGCCGTAGCGCAGCATCGCGTCGTCGTAGGGGATCCGCTCGAGCGGGAGCTCGATCTCGATGCCCGCGACGGCGAGCACGGATTGCAGCAGCCCGTCGACGAGCGCGATCACGTCATCCTCGTCGACGAACGACATCTCCACGTCGAGTTGGGTGAACTCGGGCTGGCGGTCGGCGCGGAGGTCCTCGTCGCGGAAGCAGCGGACGATCTGGTAGTAGCGCTCGAAGCCCGCCACCATGAACAGCTGCTTGAAGAGCTGGGGCGACTGGGGCAGCGCATACCACGACCCGCGCTGCAGGCGGCTGGGCACGATGAAGTCGCGCGCGCCCTCTGGCGTCGAGCGCGTGAGCATGGGCGTCTCGATCTCGAGGAAGTCCGCGCCGTTCAGGTATGCGCGCATGGCCTGCGCCAGCTCGTGCCGGACCTCGATGTTCGACTGCATCCGATCGCGGCGCAGGTCCAGGTAGCGGTACTTCAGGCGGGTCGACTCGTCGATCGCCCCCTCCTCGTCGACCTGGAAGGGAGGCGTGCGGGCGTCGGCCAGGCGCTCGAACGCGCGGACGCTCAGCTCGATCTCGCCGGTCGGCATCGCGGGGTTCACGTTTCCCTCCTCGCGCGGGACGATCGGCCCCTCCACCGAGATGACGTCCTCCGAGCGAAGCGAGTGCGCGGCCGCGTGCGCGTCGGGTGCGTCCTCGGGATGGAAGACGAGCTGCAGCAGCCCGCTTCGGTCGCGCAGGTCGATGAAGATCAGTCCGCCGTGGTCGCGGCGCCGATGGACCCAGCCGGCCACGCGCGCGTCGCCGCCGGCGTCGTCCGCGCGGAGGTCGCCCGCCCACGCCGTGCGGTACCGGTTCGCGCGCGGGGGGTTCAGCCCGAGCTCCCCGCCACGAGGTCGATCACGTCGGCTGTCGAGGAAACCGGGCGCTGCTCCCCGCTCTCCATGTCCTTCACCTGCAGGTCTCCCTCGCCCACGATCACCACGAAGTCGGCCCCGAGTCGATCAGCGTGCTTGAGCTGGCCCTTCAGGGAGCGACCCGCCTGCTCCATCTCGGCGCGCACGCCGTGGCGGCGCAGCTCGCGCGCGACCGAGAACGCGAGCGCCGTGCTCCCGCCGTCGGCGCGTACCACGAACGCGGCCCGGGCCTGCGCCGCGGGCGGGACGTCCGCGGCGAGCAGGATGCGCTCGATACCGGCTGCCCAGCCGACGCCCGGGGTCGGCGGCCCGCCGAGCTGCTCGACGAGGCCGTCGTAGCGACCGCCGCCTCCCAGCGCGCTCTGCGCGCCGAGCTCGGAGCTCTCGAACTCGAACACGGTCCGCGTGTAGTAATCGAGCCCGCGGACGAGAGTCCCGTCGACCTCGTAGGCCTGATCCGCAGCGTCGAGCAGAGCACGCACCTCGGCGAAGTGCTCGGCGTCGTCCGGCGCCAGGCGGTCGAGCAGACGAGGCGCGTCCTCGAGCGCGGCGCGGGTGCCCGCGTGGTCGGAGTCGAAGGCGCGGAGCGGGTTCCGGTCGAGACGGGCGCGGACATCGTCGGAGAGCTGATCCTCGCGCGCGCGAAGGTGCTCGCGGAGCTCGTCGGAGTACGCGCGCCTGGTCTCCGGCTGGCCGAGGCTCGAGAGTCGAACCCGAACCCCGCGCGCTCCGGCGCGCTCCAGCAGCTCCGAGAGCAGAAGGATCGACTCGGCGTCGAGCGACGGGTCGTCGCTCCCGATCGCCTCGATGCCCAGCTGCGTGAACTGGCGGTAGCGGCCCGCCTGCGGCGCCTCGTAGCGGAAGAAGGGGCCCCAGTACCAGAGCTTCACCGGCTGCGGGAGCTTGTGCATCCCGTGCTCGACGTACGCGCGGCAGACGGGCGCGGTCCCCTCCGGTCTCAGCGACAACGAGCGCCCGCCCTGATCCTCGAAGGTGAACATCTCCTTCTCGACGATGTCGGTCGTCTCCCCCACCCCGCGGGCGAACAGCTCGGTCGGCTCGAAGGCCGGCGTCTCGATCGGTCCGTAGCCGGCGCGGCCGAGCGTCTCCTCGCACAGGCGCAGCAGACGGAGCCGGCGCTCGGCGTCCTCCGGCAGCACGTCCGAGGTGCCGCGCGGGGCCTGGATGCGCTCCATCTACGTTGCGAGCTCGACGAGGAACGGATTGGTGGCCCGCTCGGCCCCGAGCGAGGTGATGCCCATGTGGCCCGGGTACACCGTCGTCTCCTCGGGCAGCGAGTCGGTCAGTGATCGGATCGACTCGAGCAGCGTTGGCCAGTCGCCGCCGGGCAGATCGGTCCGGCCGACGGATCCCTGGAACAGCACGTCGCCGGAGAAGACGGCCTGCTCGTCCGGAATCGAGTACGTGACGTGTCCCGGGCTGTGCCCCGGGGTGAAGAGGACGTCGATCTCGAACCCGGCGAGGTCGAGCCGCTCGCCACCGGCGACGGTGTGCTCGGCGTCCCAGCTCTCAAATGGTCCGAAGCCCGCCCACGGGACGAAGCTCATGATGTCCGCGAGCACACCCTTCTCGATCTCGGGCACCCACACCTCCGCGCCGGTGGCCTTCGCTACCGGCGCAACGGCTCCGACGTGGTCGAAGTGCGTGTGCGTGAGAAGGATCCCGTCGAGCTCGACGCCGAGCGACTCGATCGCGCCCAGCAGCTTCGGGGCCTCGTCGCCCGGGTCGACGATCACGGCGCGATCCGATCCGTCGCGCCGCAGGATGTAGCAGTTCTCCTGCACCAGCCCGACCGTGAACATGC
>Ga0209577_10000302_pt1 | contig 50301 bp, 40 predicted proteins | sample GraSoiAngelo_109_FD_185874 | JGI IMG/M metagenome (GOLD analysis project Ga0209577, IMG submission 185874) | Grasslands soil microbial communities from the Angelo Coastal Reserve, California, USA - 14_0903_12_20cm (SPAdes) (version 2) | ecosystem: Environmental > Terrestrial > Soil > Grasslands... | reverse complement strand
GTTCTTGGGAGACAACGATCTTCAGATTGCGCTCTACGATCCGACTACCGGGGGTTGCCGAGACGGCCTGCATCCCGACCGGGCAAATGAGAATCAGGGAGCGGAGTCGACCTTATCCTTTTTGATGGCGCTCCTGGAACTGCGTAAGTTGGAAGAAGCCGACGGCACAGAAAACAAGTTGTGACGAGCAGGGCGGTCACTTTAGCCTGAGCAGGATCTCGCGAGATGGATTCAATGAGTGTCGTGAAAACCTCTATGAAAGCAACGATGAAACAATACGAAACGCTATTCTGCCGGCACCCGGCCAATCCCCTCTTGACCGGAAAGCATTGGCCCTATTCCATCAACAGCGTTTTCAACGCCGGCGCAACACTTCTGCCTGATGGTTCAACCCTGCTGCTTTGCCGCGTGGAAGATCGCCGGGGAATCTCTCACTTGTGCGCTGCCCGCTCGGCGAACGGGGTCGACGGATGGCAGGTCGATCCCGAGCCGACGCTCGTGCCTAATCCCGAGCAATACCCCGAGGAGGTCTGGGGCATTGAGGATCCACGCATCACCTACGTGCCGGAACTCGAGAAATTTGCTGTGGCGTATACCTCCTATTCTCGCAGTGGTCCCGGCGTGTCTTTGGCTCTCACAGAGGACTTTCGAAACTTCGAAAGACTTGGTGTTGTGATGCCGCCGGACGACAAGGACGCAGCGCTGCTGCCTCGAAGGATCAATGGATTCTGGGCATTGATCCATCGGCCCATGACACCTCTCGGAGCTCACGTCTGGATCTCCTACTCTCCCGATCTGCGGCACTGGGGAAGTCACAAGCTTATGCTGGAAGCCCGCCGTGGGGCTTGGTGGGACGCCAACAAGATTGGTATGTCCCCTCCGCCGATCGAAACGTCAAGGGGCTGGTTGATGATCTATCACGGCGTGCGAAGGACGCCATCAAGCTCCATTTATCGGCTGGGTCTGGCGCTGTTCGACCTTCAACAGCCCGATAAGTGCTTGATCCGCGGAGATTCCTGGATGTTTGCGCCCGAGGCGGAGTACGAGCGTCATGGAGACGTCCAAGATGTCGTATTTCCCTGCGGCTACACGTTGGCAGCGGATGGGGATAACATCAATCTCTATTACGGCGCTGCCGATTCAAGCATCGCTTTGGCGCATGGCAGCATTCGCGCGCTCCTGGCCTGGTTGGATGCCAACGGCCATGCGGAACACAGTCGAGATCGACGTCACAAATGAGCTTTTCGCGGTGCACTCACACATAGTTTTCTCACTGGGCGAATCGTGTGCGCTTGATGACCTGAAAAGATTGCTCGACCGTCGTATTGATGCTCTTGCTCCTCCCTTACTTTCCACGCGTAACAGGTAGCCGGTGTCACTGCAGTCGCAACCCTGCGGCTAGCTTTTCGAGTTGCACGATTCAATGCGCAACGGGCTTTTTCTTTGGATTCTGCCATTCTGTCAGGGACTTTAATGGCGGAACCAGCTCTTTAGACGGTCAAGGTCCTTGAGAATTGCGGTGATAACCTGTTTGTGCTTCCCATTTCGGCTTTGTGGCATATGCGATTGCACCAGGGTTTTGAACTACATCGGTGTGATCGGTGTGGTTTTTGGCTTGACCGTGCCGCTGAAGATTGTTAGAAAGAAAATTGAACAACAAATCTGGCAGGAAACACTGACCAAAGAGGATCAAGGAACCAAGAAGAAAACGTTGGCAATAGATCTCTTGTGGCCGCAAGAAGACTAGCACATGCTCTCGGGCGGAAGTGTGGAAGCAATCGTGAATCGCCGCAACAAAAAATCTAAGAATATTCCTCGGGAAACTGAGCGGTTTGATCTCCAAGCCTTTCTCAATTCTGCCGGGGTGGCGAGAAAAATTAGAAAGTTCAAAAGAGCGGAGGTCGTCTACTCTCAAGGTGATGCTGCTAAGAGCGTAATGTACATACAAGAAGGCGGTGTCAGGCTCTCCGTGGTTAGTGAAGGCGGCAAAGAGGCCGTCGTCGCGATGCTGGGACCGGGCGACTTCTTTGGCGAAAGGTGTCTGGCAGGTCAGCCCGTCCGTATGGGGACGGCTACCGCGATTACGTCCAGCACCGTGCTGGTCATTGAGAAGAGCGAAATGTTCAAGGTGCTTCATGAACAGCATGCCCTTTCCGACCGGTTCATCACTTTCATGCTGGGGCGGAACATTCGAATCGAAGAAGACCTGGTCGATCAGCTATTCAACTCCAGCGAGAAGCGCCTGGCCCGCACCCTTTTGTTGCTTGCCCGTTACGGCAGAGAAGATGAGCCCCACGGAGTGCTTCCCAAAGTATCGCAAGAAACGCTGGCGGAGATGATCGGCACAACGCGTTCACGGGTCAATTTTTTCATGAACAAGTTCAGGAAATTGGGCTTCATCAGGTATAACGGCGGTCTTCAGATCAACACTTCTCTCTTGAGCGTTGTGCTGCACGACTGACGCAAACCGCTATGCCGCAATTGCGTTGCCGAGACTCACGATTGTTGAGTTCCTGCTGACGTAGGAACTTGTCCGCTTGAAGACTTACCCGTGGAAGCTGGTGTGTAATCGCCATTGCGGCCCGACATTTCGCCTGCTGGCTTCGGAACTGATAGAGGCGATCAAGTACCCTGACCGGCCCCGGCAGCTCTTGCGCGCTTTTCCTTCATCCCATACAGGGCCCCGTCCGCTGCGTATAGCAGGGCCCCAATGGTATCGGCATCCTTTGGATAACTTGCTACCCCCACGCTGACGGAAAGCATTGGCTCCTCGTTGTCTTTCGCAAGAAGATCGCAAATCCGGTGCGCTACCAATGTAGCAGCGGCCATGCTTGTCTCCGGCAGTACCAGCGCAAATTCGTCCCCGCCATGGCGTGCTGCGGTGTCGATAGCGCGGCAGCAGTCCCGCAGGATCTGTCCGAGTCTGCAGAGCGCCCGATCCCCCGTCAGATGACCAAACTGGTCGTTGGTCTTCTTCAAGCCATCGAGGTCCAGCAATACCAAAGAGCATTCTCTGCCGGTTCGTTGGGATCGGCAGACCTCCGCGTGCAGGACCTCGAAAAGGTGGCGATGATTGGCCAAGCCGGTCAGTGAATCGGTCGATGCCTGAAGGCGCAACTGATCCTCAAGCGTTCTCTGTTCTGTGACGTCTACCGCGATTATTTCGTGGCCAGCAAAGTTCCCGTAATCGTCGTGGACGCCCCGGCCGCTCAACCTCACCTTCAGTGTTGTTCCGTCCTTGCGTTTCCATTCTTGATCGACTGGCTCGATCTGTTTTTTTTCGGGCGAGCGTGTTCCAATTGGCAGGCTGTTGGGCAAACTTGGAATGATCCCGGACTTATGATTTCCCGCGAGGAGTTGCTCTTTGGACTCATACCCGAGCATCCTTAGCAATGCTTGATTTATCTCGAGCAATTCCCCTTCAGCGTTGCACCGGTACACTCCGTATGCCGGATTGTCCACGAGCGCTCTATACAGAGAGTGCGAATGTCTCAGCGCTTTTTTGGCTTCTCGTAGTTCATCGCGCAATTTCTTTTCGTTCAAGACTCGGCGAACGGTCATTGGCAATTGAGCTAGATGCTCTAGCTCAACGTAATCGAAAGCACCATGGCCAGTTAATTGCAAGATGGATTCACTTCCAATGGCCGTGGTCACGAACAGGAGGGGGATCTCCTGCACTGCTTGATCGAGGAGTTGCAAAGCTTGCGAGCCCTTCCAATTCGGGCTGGGGTACTCGGCAACAACTACATCATAACGCTGGAAGCGCAGCTGTTCTGTGCACTGCGCTAAGGTCAAGACGAAACCGGCACTGACAGTGAATTGCGCCTTTTTGAGCTCTTGCAGGCACCTTTCTACCGCGTCTCGATCGTGGTGGACGAAAAGGACGTGGAGGGGCCGGGGTCTGTGGGAAGCCGTGCTCTCCGGACGGCCACTCCGTTGATCAGACTGGATTTCGTTCTGAGCCGGCTGTGACATTGATGCCATGCCCGGAATCAGCGAAGCCGCGTAGGAAGATATAAGTGAGCGGCCGCGGTGTACCCCCCCCATCCTCACCATATGATGCCGAGATAATGGAGTCTGTTCAATTTTGAACAGTCGCCCCGTCATGCAAATCGAAGGTGACCACGGGGGCAGCCAACGCAAAGCCTCAGATTAGCCAATGGATTGCGGCAAGCGGATCCTGGTGTTCAAAAGGAAACAGAGAAGGTCCATCACTTGGCGCACACATGGAGAAATTGTGATGCCGAGCTGCCCACAGTGCTGCGGTCAACGAATCCACCAATCAAGACGAAAGGGCATCCTGGAAAAAGGAATCCTCGCCGTGATCTTCATCAGGCCGTTTCACTGCGAAAAGGGCAAGGTCCTATGAATCCGGAACTGGAACGCGCCCTCAAACGACACACGCAGTGGTTCGGGTCCTACAAGGCATCCGGCGAACTGAAGAAAATACAGGTGTGGCTCCTTGTGAATGACGGAAGGATCGAATTCCTCACTCCGGGGAATTCCTATAAAGTGAAACGAGCACGAAAGAATCCGCGTGTCATGTGTTATGTGGGGAGCAAGGACGGTCCCGCGATTTCTGGAACGGCCCAAATCATTACCGACCCAAGCGAAGTGGCGCGGGTTTACCGAGGCTACTGGAAAACCCACCCGTTGCGGATGGCGATTGTGATCGGACTTCGACTTTGGATTGAGATGCTGTTGAACAAGCGGGTGGTGGTCCGAGTCCAGCCGGACGAGCCGAATCCCTTAGAGGGGCTGACCGATCCTGCTCTGCCTGAATAATTCAGAAAACTGCCCAACTGGACATCCTCTTTTGTGAATGTGAGGCCAGGGTTGAACGTGAGTGGATACGTTGACAATGACCCGTTGGGATCGACCACAAAAAAACGTCGAATTCCCCAGGGCTCGTCCGTAAGCGGGTAGACGATTTGAAGACCGCGTTCGATGGCACGTGCGTGGACCTTGTCAACGTCCGCGACCTCTATGGACATATTCGGCAACGGTGTTGAAGGATTGTCATCGCGTACGACACTGATTTGGGCTGTCGGATTGCTGGGCGATACAAACGTGACGATCCAGCCCAAGTCCATCCCCACCTTCAGGCCAAGGAATTGGCGAAGGTGACGCTGGTCGACGTTTTACTGCCGACACGCATGGGGTAACTCTCCGCCTCCGCAAGCGCTGCATCAGTCGCCCGACCGAGCACCAGGCCATTCTGTTGCAGCGCCTCGGTCTGGAACTACCGAGCTCGCTGGAAATAACTCAAGTGTAGTGAAGACTCGGGCATACCCTTGTTGAGAATACAGGACTGCGTCCCACAACTGCGGAAGATGAGCTAGCGACTATAGCGTAAGTGCTAGACTTAGACTAGGGCCAAGCCAGCGACGTTCGAGTCTCAGACTGATCTTAATGTCTCGGACCTCTCGCCTCGACGACGACGTCCATATTTGCCGACTGTAAATCCGACTGCCGTTCACTAGGCGGGTGAGAGTCGTGAGCAATGTGGCGCAGACTACCGCGGCGAAAGGCGCCAGAATCGTTTCTGGATGACCAGCAAGACCAACGGAGCCAGTTAGCAGGCCACTGCTTATAAGATCGTCGGCTCTGTCAAGAGACACGTAGATTGCACGAGCTGAACGGCTCGTTGTTTTTCTTCACCCGAAAGGATCTTTCTCTTTCCTTTTCTTGCATTGCGCCCAAGACTCGCTTCGTGAATCGTTCGGTGGAAACTCGTTCCACCAACCAAGGAGACCACCACCAATGCACATGACGACATCCATTGAGCGGCCGTACCCTTTTCCTTCTAGACTCTAGACTATTGCCCGTTAGCCAGCCAGTGGCCCATCCAACGAAAATCCCTAGCACCATTAACATGGCTTTTCCTTTGCGAGAGAAATGACACTTCGAGACACCGTTGGCGTACTCCTGAAACGAAGGAATGTTTCATGAAACAAGAGCCAGACGCGCAAGAACGGCAAAACTTAAAATCGGGCAACGACAACTGTCCTCTCACAGTTAATTAAGGTTTTGGATTTGTGACGAACTGGTATCCGAGTCCGCGGATCGTAAGCAAATAGCGGGGCTTCGAGGGTTTGAGCTCAATATAACGACGTAAACGCACAATGAAGTTGTCTATGGCCCGCGTGTTCGTATCCTCGTGCAAATTCCAGACATCCTGAAGAATCGCTTTCCGGGAAACGGGACGTCCTGCGTTCCTGATCAAATAGCGGAGCAGGTCCAACTCCATCACCGTGAGTTGAACGATGCTGCTGCCGGCGCGCAATTGAAGATTCTGAAAGTCCACGACTTTGTCGTCGAAGCGAAAGATGTCAGGTGAATCCGAATTTGGCCGCTGCTGATCCGGCGCGTGTAATTTCGCCGCGCGCGACCAGTTCTTCCGGCGCAGCAGGCTTTCAATCCGCGCAATCAAGATCGAGAGATTGAACGGCTTCGGCAAATAATCGTCTGCACCCGACTCAAACCCCTTGAGCACATCCTCTGGACGCCCGCGGGCCGTCAACATAAGGAGCGGAATGTAATTCTTCGCTTCCCTTAACTCCCGGGCAACAGAGAATCCGTCTTTGTCCGGTAGCATCACGTCGAGCACAAGAGCGTCGAAGTTCTCTCGATTCTTCACTAGGCGGGTCAGCGCGTCTTCACCGCGTTCGGTCGTTTGAACGGAGTGCCCTTCGGCTTCAAAATTAAAGCGAAGGCCCTGCGCGAGGTGCGCTTCGTCTTCGACGATGAGTATCCGGCTCATGCGCGATAGATTCTGGGAAGTCGCATGGTGAAGGTGCTGCCCAGGCCTTCCCCTTTACTCTCGGCGTAGGCATCGCCGCCGTGACGACGGGCGATCGAACGCACAATGAATAGACCCAGGCCGGTTCCGTTCACTTGCCCGGCCATGGAATTCGGCGCGCGGTAGAAGCGCTTGAAAATGCGTTTCAGCTCTTTCGGCTGTATTCCCACGCCGTTGTCACATACGCGCAATGAAACGGTATCGAGATTGGGCGTCGAGATATCGACAGCGATATTCTTTTCCTTCCCCGAATACTTGACGGCATTGTCGAAGAGATTAAAGACCGCAGTACGCAGCTCCTCGGCGCTCCCCATAACGGTGATTTCGTCCGTCCGCTCACTGCTTAAATAAAGTGAGCTGGCGGATAAGTGCTGCCGCAAACGAGTAAGTTCTAGCACATCGTTCACAATTTCGGTGAAATTCACGCCCTGCCAGTTCTCCCGCAGACTCCTGTGCCGTACCTGGCTGGCCCTGAGCACTTGCTCAACCGTGCCAAGCAGTCGGTCAGTATCTTCGAGCATGATGCGGTAAAAATCACGCCTCTGAGTATCGTCCAGTCGACGGCTTTCGAGCGTTTCCAGGTACAAGCGAATCGACGTGATCGGCGTCTTCAGTTCGTGGGTAATTGCGTTCAGGAAGCTGTCTTGCTGCTCATTCCGGCGGATCTCGCGGACAAGGAAAATCGTATTCATGACGAGGCCAGCAATCAGCAGTCCAAACAGAATGCTACCGAGGACCAGCGGAACAACTTGACGCCAGTGGAAGATCATCCAGCTGACGTTGAGAGCCGTTGCCAGCGCAACGAGGCAGGTACCTAATGCGATAAAGAACGCGATAGCCTTCGTGCGGCGCGTAATTCGCATGTCTTTAGTTTACGCCGAAGATAAGCTTCTCGTGTCAGATTGAAATGGCGCCGCGCGCCCGTTTTTTTCCTCGCGCGTTGGCGTCCGCTCTAGTCCGCCACGATGGTTGGCAGCGGGACTCGGGACTTCAGCTGGCTGTGTTGCGGCGTGGCGCAAGCTTCTGCTGCTTGATGTCCCAGGCGAGGCGGAGCGTCCGCAGGGCGCAGATCCCGTACCAGTTCATATCGAACTCATACCAGGCAAGGCCGTGCCGCGCGGCTTGCGCCGACGCATGGTGATTGTTGTGCCACCCTTCCCCGAACGTGAGTATGGCCACCCAAAAACTGTTCTTCGACGTATCACCTGTGATGAATCGCTGCGATCCCCACATATGCGTCGCCGAGTTGACGAGCCAAGTGGCGTGGAGCCCGACGGTTGTCCTTAAGAAGAGTCCCCACAACAGGCACGACCAGCCACCGATTGCGAAGATAAGCAGACCGAGCAATGCGACTGGGACCCAGTGCCACTTGCTGATCCAGAGATGAAACTTGTCTCGTCGAAGATCCGGTACGAAAGGTAAGAGCTCTTTGGCGTTGTTGTGCATCGCCCGGCCCGTCAGAATCCAACCCATGTGCGCCCAGATCCCGCCATCGCGCGGAGAATGCGGATCACCTTCCTTATCGGTATTCTGATGATGCACGCGATGCGTGGCCACCCAGGCGATAGGGCCGCCTTCGAGGGCTAGAGTTCCGCAAACGGTGAGGAAATATTCCATCCATTTCGGTGTCTTGTAGCCCCGATGCGTGAGCAACCGGTGGTAGCCCATGCCGATGCCAAGGCTCCCAGCAACCCACGAGAGCAATATCGCCAACGCAAGCGCCTTCCAAGTGAAGAAAAACAAGGCTATGATCGCACCGACGTGGAATGCTGCTATGAAGGAGCTTGTTATCCAATTGATGGGTTGTGCAAATGTTTTGTCGCGTCCAAAGATGCTCATGGTCCCGTAGTCCTCTGTGGCGCCCTGCTGCCTACTCCCACAACGTAGCACCCGGGCGTCCGAGCTTCTGTAATAGTTGTGTAATTGCGCCGGGCAAAGGAGAGGTCCTCGCCCACATACGCCGCAGAGGGGTCTTCTAGGCTTTCGTAGCCTGACAGGAGGTGCGCGCCCCAAAACTACAAGCAGTCACGGTGGCGGCCATGGGACATCAAAGCGCGCTCGGGTCGAAATCGCGTCTCAGTGAAATCCAAAACATCACGAATCCGGTTGTCACCCGTGCCGTTCGAAAGAAACGCAGAACCGGATCATTGGCCTAATCTGCCCCTTTTTGCCCCTGCGTGTTTCTGTTAAGTGTCCACTCATCAGGAAGATGGATGGTAGGGGTCGTGGGGATCGAACACGACCCCCAAACTACAAAGTCCCGTGGAATGAAGGCGTTGGCTGTGCGCCAAATCCAATTGCTAATTCTGCTGACTGAACCGTTGTGGCCATCCGGGCCACTTCCGTTGGCCGCTTTTGAACTGCCCCCCGAGGAAGTTGAGCGCGCCAACCGATCGGCAGTTTGGCTTTAGCAGGGAACCGCCTGAGGTTCTGGTCGGGTTGTCTCGAAGGCTGCATAAGTCGGATACCGTCCTTCGATAGAACCAGCACATCCTTCATGGTGATTTCATCCTTCGAACCATTCTGAACCTGAATCACCAAGTTCGCGGCTACACCGTGTGCGATGGTGGCAATGACACTGGCTCTTATGGTTCGCGGCTATCGCAACCGAGGGAGAAGCGGAGTGCGGTGCAGATTTCCTGCATCCGCGTGGAACTTAGCTGAGCCACGCGCCTCCCCAACCGCTGTTGCGAGACCGTAACCGCGTTGTGCAGATTGACTGCACAGGGCGCTTTCATGCCATCCTCTTCGTTCAGGACCACCTCCGACGGGACACCACGGATCGTAGGGGTGATCGGCGCTACGGTGACGGTCGATAGATAAGCAATAGAGCTGTTGCGAGTAAGCACAACCGCTGGTCTGTTCTTGTCGGGCGGCGGCTCACCGATCTCGCTGGCCATTCGGCAGACGATGTGCTTCGGCAGATGCAAGATGAGTTACTCCAGAATCGCGAACGCGGGAACATGGTCCCAGGGGCTAGGTGGGATACGTAAGGCGCGTGCGGCGAATCCGGCGCGAGGCAAAGGGAAGAGGGGAGGTTATCGATACCTGTTCCTTTACTTGTACTTGGAGCACACGCAGCACATCCAGCTACTGGATGAGCAGGAGGATTTGGACGATACCCAGCGGAAGCGCTTAGAAAGATGGTCGCGGACCTGAAGAAGCTTTAGGGAGGTTAATTGTGGCCAAGACCAAGAAGAAGGTAATCAACATTTTCGACGATCTGGGCAGTTCCTTGCTGACGCGCAGGCATACGAGCGCGGTGAAGAGGTCGATTTGCGTGTGATGGAGATTGCGGCTCCGCCAAAACCCATGAAGCCCAACGAGATTCGTAAGGTCCGGGAATCCTTGCACGCGAGTCAGACCGCGTTCGCGCATTTTCTCTGCGTCAGTCCAAAAGCGGTACAGAGTTGGGAGCAAGGAGTTCGACGACCACAGAGTACGGCGTTGCGCTTGCTCGACATTGCCAAAAAAAATCCCAAATTCTTGTTGGCAACGGTGAGCGCACGAGCGAAGTAAAGAACTAATGCTGGAGCGCAGCCTTTGAATAGGTTGGCCCTTTTCGTTGTGCGCATCACAATGGGATGCTAACTGGGGGGACGGCATTCTCCTTAGGATAGTCGATGCACGGTTTTGTTGGTGAGTTCGGTTGGCCAGTTGGCCAATTCACGGGCTGCCAGAAGTTTGTATGTGACGCCAAAGCAACGACTTAGACATTTTCACCCCCGGCTGTTCACCGAAGGGTTGCTAGTTCGAATCTAGCTTAGCTAGCTTAGCTAGCCCTGCGAGCCAACTTCTTCTCTTCGACCACTTGTCCGAAGATCAGAAGGAACTTTTCATGGACTCAGCTGCGGCCGAGGACGAACCGATCGAAGCGTCTGACCACGTCACGGAGATAGGCTTCGTCGCCTCCCTCAAGTTCGGTGACGGCACTGCCAGAATAACCTATATCCGCAAACGCTTGCCGTACTGCCGGCCAATCCACGTCGCCATCACCGAGGTTCACCCAGGCGTAACCATCCTCCTTGCGCTTGAAGTCCTTGACGTGAACCTTGACGATGCTGCTTCCGAGAGTGTGAATCCAGTCCTGCGGATAACCGTAAAGCAACACGTTTCCCACGTCGAACCAGGCTTTAACCCAAGGACTCTGAAATTCACTGATGTAGTTGACCATCTCCAGCGGGCTCAGGAGGAATTTGTTCCACACTTCTTCGATGGCGATAATCACTTTCAATTCTTCCGCGAGCGGAATCAGTTTGCGGATTTCCTTTTGCGAACGCGTCCAGGCCTCACGGTAGGACGTTTGCGGATTCACTACCGCGGGAACAAGCAACACGGCATCTGCCCCCCAGAATTTGGCGTTATGCAAAGAGGTGCGCATTCCCGCCAGGCTCTTCTCCACGACCGCAGGGTCGCTCGACGACAGGGGATACTTCCAATGGTCCATGTTCATCACCGACTCGATGCGGATACCCGCAGCTTCGGCGGCTTTCTTGAATTCTTCGGTCTTGCGCTGGTCCGGCTCGGTCGGCACTTGGGCGACCTCGAAGCCGACGTCGCGAGCCATTCTGAAGCGATCTGCGATGCTCAGCTTCGCCGGCAGCATTCCAAACCAAACGCCCTTCTTTAGGGAAAGCGTTGGGGGAAGTAATCGAGTCTCAGAGAGCACCTTGGCCACCGGCGGGTCAGCCAGAGCTTGGCCGCTGAGACCTGCTGCGCAGACCGCTGCAACCGAAGATTTCAAAAACTCGCGACGGGATGAATGACGCATGGGACCCACCTCAGGGCAGCTTATTGAGAACTATCCGATCAGTTTTTCCAAAAATGTCTTTGCTTCGCGAACGTCCGCCACTTGTTGCGGTCCGGAAATCTCCCGCTCAATGGTGACCGCGCCGCGATAGTCCAGCTGCTTCAGTCTTTCAATAATTCGCGGGAAATCCACTTTGCCCTTGCCGATGGGAACTTCTTTGCCAAGTTCTCTCGGGTTTGTCGGCCACAAGCCGTCCTTGGCGTGGATTCCCTGAATGTACGGACCGAGGAGTCCAATAGCATCCACGGGATTGGCCTTGCCATAAAGTATCAGATTCGCCAGATCAAAGTTGACTCCTTGATTGTCCAGGCCAACATCCTGCATGGCGCGTACTAAGGTGATGGGCGTCTCCTGGCCGGTCTCGTAGCGGAAGTTCTGGCCGTTGTTCCTGCAGTACGCGACGACCTCACGCGCCGCTGCGACAGTTTCCTTGTAGAGCGGGTCGTTGGGATTTTCGGGTATGAAGCCGCAGTGCGTCTGAACGGCTTCGATGCCGCATTGCTTGGCGAAATCCGAAGCCTTTTTGATGTGGGCGATTCGCGCAGCGCGTGTCTCGCGCGGAACCAAGCCAATCGTAAGCGGACCCCCGTAAAAGTCCCAAACTTCTTTTCCCGGTCCTCCGACGACCAGCGAGGTAGGCTCAATTTGATGCTTTTCAAGCGCCTGACGCAGTCGCCCCGCGAGATCCATCTCAAACTCCTCCACAAATATCTGGCTTGTGGGTAAGCCAAGGTCGCGGACCTTGGCCATGGCGGCATCGGGATCTTTACCGATGCCGATAATCAAACCGAGGCGCAGCGGCTTTTTCCCTTCGTTGGCGGTTACATTTGGCGCGCTTTGAGCAGGGCCAAGGGACTCTATTCGTGGGGCGTCGGCAACAACCAAATCGTTTTTGGCCTCAACCGCTCTGCCGAAAGGCGCGGCCAAAGCTGCCGCAGCCGAAGTTTGCAAAAACTTGCGACGATTCTGTTTATTCATGGTAACCCGCCCCGGGTGACACTCTAAGCTAAGCCAATGATCTAATTCCCATGATGAGCTTCGTATCAGCAGTGTGCTGCTTCTTATTCCTGCTTCAGGTAAATGTCCTTCCAACGCATTTTCACGCCGCCTCCGGTATGAATCTGCAAACCGATTACTCCGTCTGTGAATTTGGGCGATGTGTCCGTGAAGTCCACAATCTTTGTTCCGTTGAGCTGTGTAACCATGTGTGTGCCGCGCACTGACACTTCCAGGTCATTCCAATCGCCAGGCTTCAAAGCCTGCTCGCCTTCCGCCCTCGGCATCGCCACCCAACCGCGACCGCCGCTTTCGTACAAGCCACCTGTATGCTTGCCTACGTTGGGGTCAACCTCCACCTGCATCCCTTCAATATCCGGCCCATGCTGCGGATCAATACCGAGAATCCTGGAGTGAAAAAAGACCCCACTGTTGCCCGCGGCCTCACCCTTGAACTTGAGGCGCAGAGTAAAATCACGATAGGTGTTCTCCGTGGTCAGGTATCCGTATTTGTTCGCTGTGCTTTCGCAGAGGATCGTCCCCTGGTCGACAATCCACTTCTCGTCGCCGTTCTTCTTCCAACCAGCTAGGTCTTTTCCATTAAAGAGAGGCACCCAGCCGTCTTCCCTAGGAGCTTGGGCTCCTGCGCCAATCGCGAGAAATAACACGGCTACGAAAATGCCACCACATCTATTCATATTCACGCCAGAGCCTCCGCCCCCCGAATGGCTTTGGGTTTTAGGGCTTTCCCGGCGCCATCGGGGAAGGAAATCAAGCCCAAGGTGTTTCTACCGGTCCGGGAAAAATGGGAAGAGTTTGCGAATCTCTTCCTCGCTCGGCTGATGTCCGTACTCGGTGATCTCAAAAGCTTCAGCATGCTGAACGCGCGCCGCTTGGGCTCCATAGCGCTTCTCCAGCGCTTCTCTCCACTCAGGTTGCAGTTTCCTCGTTGCCAGCGGCCCTGCCGCAAGCCATTTCTTCCGCTCCGCTGGATCTTTGGGAACCTGCTCCAACTGTCCTTCGGTCCACGGCAGCCACTCGTAGAACTGCGACACGTGTGCGTCCAGCATGTTCATCTTTTTCTCGAACACATCGTCGATCGATACCACGATGTCCGCGTGAAAGGGCTGCGGGCGCGTGAACCTGTCGCTGTAGTAGAGGAAAACCGGGTTTCGCTTGAGAGGCGGGGTATCCGTGACCAAATCCGGCACGATCACCATGTAAGACGCGTCCTGGACCAGCACCCCCGTGTAACGATGATCTGGATGATAGTCATTCGGTCGCGGCGCAATGACAATATCCGCCTTCCACTGGCGAATTTCGCGAATAATCTGCTCGCGGACTTCTAGAGTCGGCAAGAGCATGCCGTCGTGATTATCGAGGACTTCGTATTCGATCCCGATGCGACGTCCGGCTTCTTGCGCTTCCGCTTTTCGCCGCCTGGCAAGCTCTTCTCCGCCCATCGACTGATGTCCCGCGTCGCCGTTGGTTACCGACACGAATTTCACCTTATCGCCGTGCGCGGCATATTTGGCGGCAAGGCCGCCAGCACCAAGGTCGCAATCATCGGGATGCGCACCGAAAGCGATGATGCGCACAGGTTGATTCTGTGCGCGCACAGGCCAAGCTAGTAGGCCCACCGCAGTCAGAACGCATGCCAGCCGCGCACCATCCAACACGCAGTTTGTCGAATGCCGCACCCTCATTCTCATCAGACCGTTTTCATCGGATGGATTATATATCGGTCGTTCCCCGGCGAGGTGCTATTTTGGGGCTTCGTCGAGGATCGCCTCGGCGTTAGGATCCCAGCAGATTCTTTTCCCCGTCCGATAGGCATGCGTAGCCATCGTGTAGGTCCACGGAGCCGAAGGGGATGATTTGCGTTGGATGCTGTTTCGCCGCGTCGAGGACCACTTCCTGTTAGCAAAAGGGCGTGAGCACACACGCCGTGAGATTCAGCCTGTAGGGAAAGCTTCAGCAGTTGGTCAAGGAAACGGGAATTGCTTTCATCGAAATGCACATGTACGTCGACGCTTCGGTCCGGCATTTCGGGAGCGGCAGTCGCCCCCCTCACCTAATGGCACCAGCTGATTGCCCGGTCATTCCCACCACAAAACAATCTAAAGCGTCCATGCCGCGTCTCGCGGCGCCACTCGCCAAGACGATTGGAACGGGCCTTGGTGCGGCGCACCAAGGGCGTCCTGGACATCGATGGCGACAGCGAGCTTGCGCGCCTCTCGCTCATTAGGCAAGAAGATACCTTCTTGGCGCAACGGCTTTGCGTTGTAGCCTACCCCGTACCAAACACATGATTTGCCGCATCGGAAATGAATGAGAGTTTTGGAGGAGATCATGAACGCAAAACAAGTATCCGCAAGTTTGGCCGGGAGTGTTCCACTCGGCCGAGAAGCCTCTGTGCATCGTCTGGGCTTCGGGGCCATGCGCCTCACGGGAGAAGGTATCTGGGGCCCTCCGAAAAATCGAACGGAGGCAATAGCGGTTCTACGCAGAGCGATGGAACTCGGCGTGAATTTCATTGACACTGCGGATTCCTACGGACCTAACGTGAGTGAGGAGCTTATTGCGGAGGCATTATCCCCTTATCCCAGCGGTCTTGTGATTGCAACTAAGGGAGGCTGGAATCGTCCAGGCCCGAACCAATGGACTCACGACGCGACTCCAGCACATCTGCGAAAGGCGGTCGAGGGCAGTCTAAGAAGGCTGCGAGTCGAACGTATCGACCTTTATCAGTTACATCATCCCGATCCAGTGGTATCTCTCGAGGATTCCGTGGGAACGTTATCGCAACTCAAAGATGAAGGGAAAATTCGGCTCATCGGCTTGTCGAACGCGACCCAGGAACACATCGAGCGAGCGCGCCGGATCGTGCCCATCGTTTCGGTACAGAACCGCTATAGCTTTGCCGATCGCGAGTGGGATTATGTTGTGGATTATTGTGAGCGCAACGGTATCGCCTTCATCCCTTGGTTCCCGCTAGGAGCCGGCCGAGTTGCTGGTCAGGCACTTGATCAGATTGCGCGAGAACATCGAGCCACCCCGCATCAGGTAGCAATTGCCTGGCTCTTGAAACGATCTCGCGTTATGCTGCCCATTCCCGGAACCTCGTCGGTCAAACATCTCGAAGAGAACGTTGCCGCTGCATCCTTGCAATTAAGTGATGAAGAATTCCAAAAGCTTTCCCGGGTACCTCAATTGGCGGCCACGCGCTGATAAATCACCGCTGATTATCGCAACGCCCAGCCCTCGACAACAGGGGCGCAAGAGAACAGCCTCGTTGGTCGAAACTACCTGCCTCAGGTCATCAGGGTAAATCGCCCGCGCGAATGAGAATTGACCCATCCAGTTCTGTGTCGCCAGCGAGATACCTCCGCCGTATCTCCTGCTCGATCGGCTGGCGGTTCGCTCGGAACACCTTGAGTTTGTCCTTGCCGTCTCCCTGGAAGTGAACGTCCAGGGTTTCCCCGGTGATGGCGCACCGCACGACCGCGTCGCCATCTTGCCCGTAGAAAAGGACCATGTCGCGCCCGAGAACGAGGCTCTCCATGGGCGCTGGGAATGTCAGGTCGTGCGGTTCCAGGCGCCATTGCACGCGGCGTACGATAAAGATCGTGAACGGATGGATGTCCATCTCGATACTGGCGCGGTCCAGGGCGCTTAGATAGGACTTGCGATCCACGATCCGAATCACGGTCCAAGGGTAGCCACCCGAAGCGAGCATGACATTCATCAGGAAGCGCGCCATGCGTCCGTTGCCATCCGGGTACGGGTGGATATAACCGAGAAGCCAGTGTCCTAGCACCGCCCGCACCGAGGGCTCGGGTTCCTTTTCCAGAACATCGAAGAACGCTGGCATAGCTTCGCGCACCGCTTCCCACCTCGGCGGAACGTAGCGCGATCCGCGCAAATATACAGGCAAATTCCTGTAGCCGGCCAAAGCCCCCGGTTCAAGCAAACCGGCGGTAACGCAGGGCTGGAACAATTCGCGATACCAGTCGTTGTGCGCAGCGCGGGCGAGCGTGGCGGGGTTCTCCCCGGCGATCACTTTCTCTACTTCTTTTTTCACCAGCTGAAACGCTTGCCAGTATCCCCGCGCCGCGAGCGCGTCGCGGTTTCTGCGATCGCCCGCGTCATGCTCGGGGTCCCAACCGCCCTGCCGCACTCTCTCAACCAGGGAAGGCGTGACGGAATAGCCTTCAATGGACAACGAGTGGTAGGCATCAGTGCGATAGATTTCGTCGACGCAGCGAAGATAGGCTTCCCTGTCTGTCGGAAGCCCCGGCGGCTTCGGGAACGCCGCGAGGACCTTACCACGCATCGATTCCCAAAGCATTTCGACGCGGCTCATGATCGGAGCGGCTCGCTGCGGCTTGCGGAAGATTTGTCCCGCTTCAAATGGACTGCTCTCCCGCACATCGTATCCGGCGCCCTTCATCGCGCGGAGGATCTCGTCAGCGAGTTCAGGTCGCCCGGTTTGGCGGAAGGCTTTGGCCAGATAACCGGCTTTCGCGGAATGACCACCGTTCAAGAGGAGCCGAAGCAGGTCGGAGGCGTCAGCGAGGCTCGCCATCACCACCTGCGCCTCGAGGGGATACAGCTGAAAAAATGATTCCGGCACACGTACCAAGGCCGCCGCCGCCGTAAACAGACGCAATCCGTCCCTCACCGTGAGAGCCGCAGGCGGGGGCATCTCCGCAACTTTCAGATCGTAGAGGGTCGTGCCGAACAAAAGCTGGATATCGTTATTCGTCGCTTTCGGACTGTGCACCACCAACTGATCTGGGATCACCGTTCTCTCGCCGTGCAAAAAAAGGGACTGCTCCGGCGATAGGTGCCATTGATCGCCGAAGCGCTCATCGCAGTAGCGTGCGCAGAATTCCCAGAACGATGCGTGCCAAGGGGTGCTCTCGCCCGCTTGTGTATCGGGGCTTGAAGAGATCAGCCAACCTTTCATGACTTCCTGCAAGAAGCCGTTCTCGACCAGGCGTTCGCGGTGAACCCGGCTCAGGTCGTCGGACCGGAACACGCGGCGATGGCCTTCCTGGAGTGCCTTGAGGACGTCTAAGGATTCCGCCAGCTTTTCGTTGGGCAAGGGCACGGAGCTCTCCTCCATCCTTACGCCAGGTCGTTACCAAGCTTCTTGTGGCGATTATTAAACACAAGTATATCATGCTGGTTGACTACAAGTCAATTGTGTTGTGCAAATGCAAGTAAATGATGGCGTGCCTATACAAGTTACTCGTGCTGTGCAAACTCAAGTATATAGTGTGAAGTCTTCGTATAAGCATCTTACTCTCAATTAGTTACCTAAGATTTCTCGCTTTGTGAAAGTCAACTGTTCAAAGCTGCCGGACCGCCCTGGGGGAAGCATGGAAGCAGAAAGGCAGTTAACCAAAGGCCAGATTCAGCGTGCAGATTTACAATTCGAAGAGAGCTCAAAATGGCGACAACACGGAGAACGGCAGACTCGTTGACGAAACAAAGCGCGCCCGTAGCTGCGCGCCTGACCGCTATTGAATTTGGCAGGGAGATTTGCAGCTCTCTGGAAATTGCCGAACAGCGTGAGTGGCTGGTCACGAATGGAATCGGTGGGTATGCTTCCGGGACAATAAGCGGGAACTTGACCCGTCGTTATCATGGCCTTTTGGTCGCCGCCCTCCATCCACCGGTCGCTCGAACGCAGTTGGTCGCCAAGTTGGAAGAAGACGCGAGCTACGACGGCAAGGATTACGCGCTCGCGACAAATCGTTGGGCCAATGGCGCGGTCGAGCCGAAAGGCTATTTCAACATCGAGGGTTTTCGCTTGGAAGGCACGACTCCTGTCTGGCGGTTTGCGTTTGCCGACGCGCTTCTCGAAAAGCGCATCTGGATGCGACGGGGCGAGAACACCACTTACGTCCAATACTCGTTGGTCCGAGGAAGGGGACCTGTTCGCCTCGCGCTCAAGGCACTTGTCAACTACCGCGACTTTCATTCGAGCACGCATGCTGGAGATTGGCGCATGCGGATTGCACCTGTCGAGCACGGAATAAAAGTTACCGCGTTTGACGGAGCGACCCCTTTCTACCTCCTAACCGAGGATGCGAGATTCGAACCCAAGCATGAGTGGTACCGCGACTGCTTTATGCTCCTGGAGAAGTACCGCGGCCTCGACGATCATGAGGATCATCTGCTAGCGGCGACGGCAAGCCTCGAACTCGCTGTCGGCAAGAGCGTGTCATTTGCTTTCACGACCAACCCGCAATCAGAGCTAGACGCAGCCAAGAGCCGCGCGGATCACATCGAATACGAAAGCAAACTGTACTCGCGATGGTTGGAAACAGACGCTGCGGCATCTACCGCGCCTTCCTGGATTCGCCAGCTTATTCTTGCGGCCGACCAATTTATCGTGAAACGAAGCCTGCCCGAAGAACCAGACCGAAGGTCCATTATCGCGGGCTATCACTGGTTTGGTGAGTGGGGACGCGACACGATGATTGCGCTTCCCGGCCTCACGCTGACGACCGGTCGCCCCGAAATCGCCAGAAAAATTCTCTTCGCGTTTGCGCGTTACGTGGACGGCGGGATGTTGCCCAACAATTTTCCAGACTCGGGCGGTAAACCGGAATACAACGCGGTAGACGCAGCGCTGTGGTATTTCGAGGCGGTCCGGCAATACTTCGCGTCCACCAACGACACGGAAGGGGTATCGAGCTTGTACCCGGTCCTAGCGGAAATCATCAACGCGCATCGCAACGGTACGCGGTACCACATCCATGTGGATGACTCCGACGGTCTTCTCTATGCCGGCGAGGACGGCGTGCAGCTGACCTGGATGGATGCGAAGGTCGGCAATTGGGTGGTCACGCCGCGCATCGGCAAGCCCATCGAAGTTAATGCGCTTTGGTACAACGCTCTCGGAACGATGGCCAGGCTTGCATCCGTAGCCGGCAAATCCGCCGAACCGTTCCAAAAAATGGCCGACACGGTCAAGCAGAGTTTCTCCAAATTCTGGAACTCGCGCACGAACTGCTGCTTCGACGTGATTGACGATCCGCGCGTCGGCAACGATGATTCCCTTCGTCCCAATCAGATTTTTGCGGTTTCGCTGCCGGAGAGTCCTCTTTTTCCGGAGCAGCAAAAGGCCGTCGTGGACGTTTGCGCGCGCCACTTGCTCACGTCGCACGGCCTTCGCAGCCTCGCTCAGGAGGAGCCCGGATACCAGGGACATTACGGCGGCGATCCTAGCGGGCGCGATGGAGCCTACCACCAGGGAACCGTTTGGGGGTGGTTGCTGGGACCTTTTGTGCTGGCGCACTTGCGGGTTTACGGAGACCGCAAAGCGGCCCAGAGTTTCCTCGAGCCGTTAGGGGGGCAAATTACTTCCTATGGTCTCGGGACGCTCGGCGAAATCTTCGATGGGGACCCTCCCTTTGCGCCCCGAGGATGCATGGCTCAGGCCTGGACCGTTGCCGAGGTGTTGCGAGCCTGGCGCGCGACAACCGGCTGATTCAGCGGCTGGTTTATTTTTGTCGATCCCACTATTGCGTCTCTCCTCCGCAACTTTTGAATTATGAGCGTTGGCGCCAGCTCCGCGTGCTCCCTACCCTAATTCTCAATTAATTAATCGTATGCTTCTTGGACCAAGACCTTTTCTGCGTGGAAATCGTGTAGGCCTTTTCTGACAGCTTGTCAGATAAATTTTACAACAAACTTCCTGCTTTGCGCGTTGACTTCCCTTTTGGTTCGGGTTATTTAAATGCTTGCAACTGGGGTGCTTCCTTATTCTTTCATCAACTTGGTTAGCTTGCTCAATGCACCAGCCCTTGCCCTGGGTCTCGGCCATGGGGGGATCGTGTGTCCATACTTGCCGCGTTTCGCCGCGCTAAGAGGACTCCTTCCACCACGGCCTAGTTTGTCCCCGGTCCTGCAGCCAGCGCACCTCGCTGGTATCTCGTTCAAGGAGACACCAATTTATGCATGTAAAGCCCAGACTGGCGTGTGTCCTAGGAGGCATTCTGGCACTGGCATGCAGCTCCCAGTTCGCACGCACTGAGAGCGCGCAATCCAGATCCCCCCGCGTCCTAGTCACAAAGAACATAGAGGAAGCAAAGTTAGTGACGCTTCGCGGTAATGTGCGGCCGGAGGTAAACACTGTCAATGATCGAGGCGCAGTCTCGGAAAATTTTGCGATGGAACATATGCTGTTGCAGTTGCAGCGCCCGCCCGAACTGGAAAAAGAACTCCAGCAATTCATTGAGGATCTTTATGATCCAAAATCGCCGAATTTTCATAAATGGATCACCGCGCAACAGTTCGGTCAAAGATTCGGCGTCGCTCAGCAGGATATCGACGCCCTAACGCGCTGGCTCGGGTCTTACGGATTCAATATCAACGCGATCTATCCGAGCAACATGCTGATTGACTTTTCCGGAACCGCCTCGCAGGTGCGCGCCGCTTTTCACACCGAGATTCATAACCTTGAGGTAAAAGGAACGCGCCACGTCGCCAATATGAGCGAGCCGCAGATTCCGGCAGCACTCGCGCCGGTCGTCCTGGGCATCGTCTCGCTCCATAATTTCCGGCCGCACGGGGCCCACAAGATGCGCATGCCGAGCGCGTCGTACACTTTCGCCGGCTCATCGGGCGGCACGGAATACGGGATGGTGCCGGGGGATTTGGCCACTATTTACAACCTGAATCCCCTTTTCACTTCGGGCGTGACCGGAAAGGGGCAAACCATCGCGCTCATTGAAGACACAGATCTTTATACGACGTCGGACTGGAAAACTTTCCGATCGACGTTTGGCCTTTCGTCTTTCTCGTCGGGCTCTCTCACGACAGTGCACCCCGGAAGCAACTGCCTCGCTCCTGGCTTGGTCGGCTCAAACGAAGCCGAAGCGATCTTGGACGCGGAGTGGGCCACCGCCGCCGCGCCGAACGCCGCCATTGAGATGGCAACTTGCGCAGACACCGCGACGACTTTCGGCGGTTTGATTGCCATTGAAAACCTCATCAACGCGAGCAGCCAGCCGCCGGCCATCATGAGTGTGAGCTACAGCGCGTGCGAAGCGGAAGACGGCTCCTCTTCGAACGCGGCATTCAATTCCGCTTACCAGCAGGCCGCCAGCGAGGGTGTCTCTGTCTTTGTTGCGGCGGGGGATAGCGGAGCCTCCTCGTGCGACAACGGTGCCTCGGCCGCAACGCACGGAATCGGGGCCAATGCGCTGGCTTCCAGTCCCTACGATGTGGCTGTGGGCGGAACAGACTTCGGTGACACCTATTCGCATACAAATAGCACTTATTGGAGTTCCACGAACTCCTCGACCTATTCTTCCGCGCGTTCCTACGTTCCCGAGATTCCTTGGGACAACTCCTGCGCAAGTTCACTGATTTCCAGCTTTGAAGGCTATTCCACAACCTACGGCTCCGGGGGTTTTTGCAACAGCCCTCTCGGACAACAGCACTTTGAAACCACGGTAGCCGGCGGCGGCGGGCCGAGCGGGTGCGCCTCTGGCTCACCTTCGATCAGCGGCGTTGTCAGCGGCAGTTGCCAGGGATGGGCGAAACCTTCGTGGCAATCTGTCCTGGGGAACCCGAGCGATGGCGTGCGTGATCTGCCCGACGTTTCGCTCTTCGCAGCTAACGGCGTCTGGAGCCATTACTACGTCATATGCTTTTCAGACCTCGCCAACGGCGGAGCCCTTTGTTCAGGCAGCCCAAGCGGCTGGTCTGGCGCAGGAGGAACCTCCTTCGCCGCGCCCATTCTCGCGGGAATTCAGGCCTTGGTTAATCAAAGCACTGGCGCTCGCCAGGGGAACCCTAATTCTGTTTATTACCAACTCGCGGCGGGTGAATACGGCTCGAGCGGCAGCAGCTCTTGCAATTCCTCCAATGGGAACAGCGTGGGGAGCTCCTGCATTTTTTATGACGTCACCCAAGGCGATATGGACGTGAACTGCACCGGTTCAAGCAACTGCTACTTACCCTCTGGTTTTGAAGGCGTGCTCTCCACGTCGAACAGCTCGTCTAAGCCGGCCTTCGGTACAAAAGTGGGTTGGGATTTTGCCACAGGCATCGGCACCGTCAACGCGGCCAATCTGGTGAAGAACTGGCCGGGCTCGAGCGCACCACCACCAAGCCAGCCGGATTTCTCCTTGTCGGCTTCGCCCAGCAGTTTGACAATTACGCAAGGCTCGAGCGGGAGTAGCAAGATCACCGTTAATGCGTTGAACGGCTTCAATAGCAGCGTCAGTCTAGCTGCTTCGGGTCAGCCGACCGGGGTGACAGCTTCTTTCAGTTCGAACCCGGCAACGGGTTCGAGCACGCTGACGCTGTCCGCAAGCGGCACAGCAACGCTGGGAACAACAACGGTAACTGTGACAGGCACGTCAGGAAGCTTGACGCATACGACGACCATCAGCCTGACAGTGAGTTCAACTGCTCCTGCTCCCTCACAACCGGACTTTTCTCTTTCCGCTTCCCCGGGCAGCGTGACGATCACGCAAGGAGGTTCGAGCAGCAGCAGCACGATCACCATTAATCCAATAAACAGCTTCAGCGGCAGCGTCAATCTAACGGCTTCCGGGCCCAGCGGGATCTCCGCTTCCTTCAGTCCCAACCCGGCAACCGGTTCGAGCACACTGACGTTATCCGCAAGCAGCACGGCGACCCTGGGCACGGGGAACATAACGATTACCGGAACATCGGGCAGCTTGTCGCATACAACGACTATCAGTCTCACGGTGAATGCGCCTGCGCCACCGCCTTCGCAACCAGACTTCCTGCTCTCTGCCTCACCGAGCAGTCTGACCGTGGGACAAGGCTCGATAACGGCGACCACAATCACAATTACTCCGCAAGGTGGCTTTAACAGCCCCGTGTTCTTGTTTGTGCTGAATCCACCGCCTGGAGTTTTTGCTGGTTTCAGCGCCAACCCGGCAAACCGACAGAGTATATTGACGTTCAGCACCTTCTCGATTACTCCGCAAGGCACGTACTCGGTGACGCTGCTTGGGTTTGGCGGCAACACCATACATGAAATCAATGTCACCTTGAGAGTGGCTCCCTAAAATCGCTGGCCGTTTTTTAACAGGCACCGAGCACCCGCAGACCTTTTGCAAGGCCAGGTGCTCGGTGCTTCATCATTTCTGAACGGCAACTGCCCTCGCGAACTGCTCCCTTTGTGACGCGCTTTTCCCACTCACAATCCAAAGACCCTCCGGATACACCAAGTGTTTCGCATCGCAATGTCTTTGCGTACGCGAAAGCTCTTTATGCCCGCATGCGACCGAGGCAGGAGCCCTCGCGGGAAAGAATTGTTTGATTTTGGGCGTTTCAGCGACGGTTTCTCGTTCGTTGGGGTCAAGAACCCATTGGTGCGCGGGTTTTTCCCACTTACGTGATCCGAAGGGACTTGCCTAAACTGAGCCCGCTTTCAGCCCGTGCGCGATCGTGGGGTGGAAACTCGCTCCGCAGCGCAAAGTCAAGCTCAAGGAGAAATCAATGAGTATAAAGCTAGGAAAAACAGCCGCAGCGGTCCTGATGGTAGGGCTGTTGTGTCTGTCCCAACTCCCCGTACCAGTGCAAGCTCAGAGCGTCGCCCTGGTTTCCGGGGCAATCACCGTTGCCGGAGCCACGTCGATCTCAGGTAGCACGATTGTGGCCGGGTCGACGATGGTTACCGGAGCCACGGTAGTGTCGGCTGGTAGCGTGCTGGAAACCGGTACAGTGGTAGCAGCGGGAAGCGTGATCAACGGTGCGTCGGTAGCATCGTCCACGGTTCTTGCGTCAGCCACCTCTGTGAACAGCACATCCGTGCTGGCCAGCAGCAGCACCATCGCGGCTGGCTCCACTTTCGCCAGCAGCACGATGCTGGCAGCGGGGACAGCTCTCGCGGCTGGCAGCTCGATTGAGGCTGGCAGCACACTCGCGACCGGCAGCGTCATCGCTGCGGGCAGCGTGGTCAACGGCAGCAGCTTCAGCTCAGCCACCACGTTGAGCCAAGCCATGGTTATCTCGGGCACCTCCACCCTCGCCTCTGGTAGCACGATTGCGGCGGGCAGTTCACTCGCGAGCGGCACAGCCATTGCGGCTGGCTCAAGCGTTGTGAGCGCCACCGCAATTGCACAAGGCAGCGTTCTGGCAGGTGGCAGCTTTGCGTCCTCCAGCAGTATCGTTAACGCGGTAGCGGTCTCCGGTGGCGAGTCTTTTGCCGCCAACACGGCGATCGTAGCATCCACCAGCTTGGCTGGCGGCAGCGTCATCTCTGGCGGTTCTATGCTGGCGGCTGGCAGCGCGTTGGTGAGCAGCACGACCATCGCGGGAACCACGTTTGTGGGCGGATCGGTTGCCGTTGCTAACACCACGGTGGTGGCGGGCGGCAGCATGCTGGCAGCGGGCACTGTCGTAGCGGCAGGCAGCCTGGTGAACGGCACGAGCGTCTCCTCAGCGACCGTCCTCAGCTCGTCAACAGTGGTAAGCGGTTCGACCGTTCTGTCCTCGGGCAGCACTGTCGCGGCCAGCAGCGTGTTCGCTGCCGGTACCATGGTCATCTAGCCACCGCAGAGCACCTACCTTAGTTCAGTTCTAATAACTCAACACTTGCCCAGTCATCCTTGGATGGGAAAGAGGCCTGTAGGGGAAACCCGCAAGCCTCCCCCATCCCTTGTGTAAATCTATGTGTGAATGAGGCGACCTACGTTCATGTGACTGCGGACCTGAATCAAGATCAAGCGAGTGGGGACGACCAGCTGTCTCCTTAAACCTCAGAACACAAAAGAGAAAAAGTAAAAGGGGAGGTTAAAATGCGCAAACAAAATCATGTGGGGAAGAAATTCACCACACTAATGGCGGCCGCACTCTTGGCGGGCTTCGTTCCCATCGGCATGCTGCCGGAGCCTAGTTACGCCCAGAGTAGCGGCGGAACAATCCTGGTGGCCGGAAACACCACCCTAGCTGGCGTCGCCATGGTGAACGGAACGATCATGATTCAGCAAAGCATGACGCTGGCCGCAAACAGCGAGCTGGCCGCAGGCAGCTTTATTGCTGCGGGCAGCGTGTTGAATGGGCAGCGGGTCAAGAAAGGGGAAACGTTAAGCAGCGTTGTAGTGGTTACCGACAACACGGTTCTCAGACCGGGCAGTAAGCTCGCTTCCGGTTCGGTCTTTGGCGCCACAACCGTCTTAGGTGCAGGAACGACCTTATCCCCTGGCACCGTCATTGAAGTCGGGAGCTCGCTCGGAGCGGGAACCATAGTGACCGCGGGAAGCTCCGTGAACGGCACCACCTTTGACGTAGCAACGACTCTTTCTTCCAACACGCCCATTGTGGTTGTTTCTTCTCTGGCCGGCGGCAGCGTCATCGCGGCAGGCAGCACCTTGGCGAATGGCTCCACTTTCGAAGGTACTGGGCAGCTGTCCGGAAGCACTACGATCGCTGGGGGCAGCGTGATTGGAGCAGGTAGCTTTGTGGCACCGGGAAGCATGCTGAACGGTGTGGCAATGGCAACCGGCGCCGTCATGGAACAAGACACCCAGGTGGTGACCGCCAGCAGCCTGGGTCCAGGCAGCTTTTTCGCAGCTAACACTTCCATAGCGGGCGGCAGCTCGCTGGTGTTAGGGCTCTCGATGCTGGGACCGGTGACAATTACGGGTACCGTCTCCGTGGCGAGCCCTGCCCTTCTGGCCAGCGGGAGTCAGCTCGCTCCTGGAACTCAGGTCGTAACGGGCAGCCTAGTGAACGGCGCAAACGTCTCGACAGCCACCTCCTTGGCAACCCCGACGACCGTGCAGCAAGCCACTGTTTTGGCAGCGGGCAGCGTGCTGGGACGGGGTAGCCAGTTAGCGGAAGGTAGCATCATTTTTTAACTGATAGAAGAACAACTGGTCAATTGCCGGAGGCCGCTCGGTGAACGCTGGGCGGCCTCCTTTTGGTTTATGGCGAAGGGAACACGCTCTTCGGAGCCGCAACGTTAATTTCCACGAGACCTTTGGAAATTGCATAGCGAGTCAGTCCGGCAACGTCGTGGATCGCGAGTTTGTCCATGAGCCTCTGCCGGTGTCGCTCCACGGTCTTGACGCTGATGCCGAGCTCGGCGGCGATTTGCTTATTGCTCCCGCCTTCGGCGATTAATTGAAGAACTTCGTTCTCGCGGGAAGTGAGCAGGTCGGTACGCTTTCTGACGGGAACCCCGCCGACGATAGTTTCGCGATAGCGGTCCGTAAGCCGCCGGGAGATAGCAGGGCTGAAAAAGGCGTTGCCTTTCTTGGCTTCCCGGATGGCCCTGACCACGTCGGTAAAGTCAGCCTGCTTCAGCAGGTAACCTGCGCCTCCGGCTTCGGTTAGCTCATGGACGTATTCGTCGTCGTTGTAAGAAGACAGAATGAGCACGCGTGTAGAGGGAAGTTGCTTGATGATTTGGCGCGTGGCCTCGAGCCCGCTCAGCATGGGCATGGCGATATCCATAAGTACGACATCAGGCCTCAGAGCGAGGGCCAGCTGCACAGCTTGCCGCCCCGTCTCAGCCTCCCCGACGACTTCTACGTCCCTCTCTGTCTGCAGCAGGGAGCGGAGCCCCCGGCGCACGATGGTATGATCGTCAGCGATCAATACAGTGATTTTCTGCATAGGACCTCACACAGCTAGTAAGCTCGGGAACTTTCATTGCGCTCAAGGGAAAGCGAACTCGTGGACTCAGGCGCTCTCATGCTCGCCAGAGGGATTTCCACGGTGACCGTGGTTCCACGGCCAGGAGCCGACTGCAACGTGCAGCAGCCGTTCACTAGGCACACACGCTCTTGCATTCCGAGCAGGCCTAGTCTCTTGCTCTCGGGGGCGGAGCACTGCTGCTTCACGGCAAACCCTTTTCCGTTGTCTTTGATGCGAAGCTGGACTCCCCCCTTGACCAGCCCCAGCGTGACCACCACTTCGGTCGCCTGCGCATGCTTGGCGACGTTGGTGAGACTTTCTTGAGCGATGCGAAAAAGGGTCGTTTTTTGTTCCGAACTCAATTGCATATCGCGTGAGGCACGCTCAAAACGCACCAGCAATCCTGTGCGCTCGGCGTAGTCCTTAAGGTAGGAGCGCAACGCCGGCATGAGCCCCAGATCATCGAGCGCCGCTGGCCTCAAATCGCGCGCAAAACTGTGCATTCTGTCGATCACGCCAACCAGCAGCTTTTCGACGTCTGCGATTTCCGTCTTGAAAAGGGGTTCTCGCTCTCCACCAACGCAGTCGCGCTGCAAAAGTGCGAGCTGTGTGTTGACAGCCGTGAGGACTTGACCGATTTCATCATGGAGTTCACGACTGATGCGTTTTCGTTCTTCTTCTTGTATGTGGAGAATTTGAATGGCCTTCTGCTGGCGCCGGATGATGCGTTCTCGTTGTTCAACAAAACTCACACCAACGGTGTTGGCGATGCGATTGGCGGCGGGTTCATACGCATCCAACATGCGGTTCAGCAGCTCTAAGTTCTTATGATATTTCTTGAACAGCGACCGCGCCAGGACGTCGCGCAGCAAAAGAACTATGCCAAGCACCTCATGGATTTCGACGCCGCGGTGAATGATACGCCGGGACAAGTCTCTGGCGTAGGCTTGCAAATCCTTGACGTTGCCCGTTTCCAAGGCTTGAATGTAGTTGTCGAAAATCTCCGTTGCTTCCGTGAAAACCTCTTCTCTGCTCATGGCGGTAAGCAACCCAGCTTTGTGAATGCGCCCCGCCCATTCCTCCCGCAGAGAAGCACGGTTTAATCGCAGGTGCTCCACAAGTTCTCGAAACAACTCGCCTTCGCTGCTGGTTGACAAATGGTTCTCGTAACTGTCGCTCTGCTTAGAGTTGCCTTTCATGGATCACCGATGCTTGAACTTTGCCTCTCTGGAACGTTTAGCGATGCAAACTGGATCATGTGATTCCCTTCGTTGTCGTCTGTGGCCGCAAAGCGGTCGACGTGGCTCGCTCTTAAGATCATAGGGCCTGGGTTTGCAGAGTAGCAGTAGTGATTCTGTCCAGTCGCGCTTCTGTAACTCACGCTTAGGACGCGAAAGGCCTTGTCAAATTTCCTTCGCAATTGGTAAAACACCGCCCGGATGAGCATTGTGAACCTGAAGAAATGCGCGGAATCATCTTTTCCGCACTGTGGTCCTCCGGAGAGGCGAGCGGTTGTACTGCGGGCCGAGCGAGATAAAATCCAACGGACAGGGACCGAATCGTCTTTTTTCTTTTGTCTTTAACCGACGCGCGAAAGTACCACAGTGGCCGGGGCAAGGAAATCAGGGTTTCTCCTGATTCTTTTTCCTTTCTCCCCTCAGGTCCTCGAATTGGCCCGTTCTAGGGATTTGCTTTCCCGATAGCGCCCGATTCGAGCAAATTTTTGCAGCCCTTCAGGTTTTTCTTCCACATTGATGTAGGGGATTTGCCTGATTAAGAAATGCGTCTTCGTCGCGCCATTCGCTTTCCTCCAGCAGGTCGACGCCAATCGCAGCCGCACGGAAAGTTTCCGGTAGCATTGAGGCTTTAGTGCGCCTGTTATAGACTGCGCGTTCACAAATGTTCTGCCGTTTCTTTAGGCGGGTTTGCGCCGTGGATGGCTCTCTGGACTTGGTCGAATTCCCACGAATCCCGAGGATCCTTGGAGGAACACGATGACAAGAGTTGCCCGGCATGCGGCGATGGGCTTTCTGATGGTGGCTTGGGCTTGCGCCCTGGCGTCGAGCGCCGGCTTTGCTCAGGGCTGGCACCACATTAGCAATGTCCAGCATGTCGAAAGACTTAAGGACGCTGTTCAGCTGACCGCAGGAGCCGCGAAAGTTCGCATCACCGCGTTTCGAGACGGCATTTTCCGGGTTCGCCTCGCGCCAAACGGAAACTTCGCGAAGGATTACTCCTGGGCCGTCGTTGAATCCCCGGCTCCGCCAACCGTAAAGGTTGAGGAAAATGCGAACGAAGTACGAATCACCGCCGGTGACGTTACGGTTTCAGCCCAAAAGTCGCCTTTGCTTATCAATTTTTCCGATCGCGCGGGGAATGCCCTTCTTGCTGACGAGCCGAGCCTGCCCATGGCCTGGGACGGCCCTCAGGTGCAGGTGTGGAAAAAAATGCCGGAAGACGAAAATTACTACGCCCTCGGCGACAAAGCCGGGCCGATGCATCGCCGCAACCGCGCCTTCACCAACTGGAACACGGATGCGTTTGGCTGGCAGGAATCTTCCGACCCGCTCTACAAAACCATCCCATTCTTTATCGGATTGCGCAAAGGCGTTGCATACGGCGTTTTCTTTGACAACACCTACCGAAGCTCTTTCGATTTTGGCAAGGAAGGACGCAACTACTTTTCGTTTGGCGCAGAAGGCGGAGAACTCAACTATTACTTCCTGGCTGGTCCCGAACCCAGGAAGATCGTCGAACAGTACACCGCCATGACCGGGCGCTCACCCCTGCCTCCACTGTGGTCGCTAGGTTATCAGCAGTGCCGCTATAGCTATTATCCCGAGTCTCGCGCCCGCGAAATTGTGAAAACGTTTCGCGAAAAGAAAATCCCAGCGGACGTGATTTATCTCGACATCGACTACCAGCAGGACTATGCGCCCTTCACCATCAACCGCAGGTACTTTCCTACGTTTGAGAAAATGATTTCCGATTTTCGCGCTCAAGGCTTTCACACCATTCTCATCACCGACCTGCACATCAAGAAAGACCCGAACCACGATTACGCTCCGTACGACTCCGGCATCAAGGACGATGTATTTGTGAAGAATCCCGATGGCTCGATTTTTGTTGGCAAAGTGTGGCCCGGTGACAGCGTGTTCCCGGACTTCACGCTGACCCGCGTCCGGGAATGGTGGGGAAGCCTCTACAAGGAATTCGTCAGCATGGGCGTCGCTGGCTTTTGGAATGACATGAATGAGCCTTCCGTGTTTTTCCGTGCGGACCAGACTATGCCTCTCGACACCGTGCATCGCCTGGATGACGGCACCACGATCGACCACCGCGCTGCACATAACATCTACGGCATGGAAAACGCCCGCGCCACCTACGAAGGCCTGCGAAAGCTCCAAGACGGAGAACGCCCCTTTGTGCTCACGCGCGCGGCCTATTCGGGCGCACAGCGGTATGCCGCTACTTGGACCGGCGACAACAGCGGCACCTGGAACCATCTGAAAATGAGCACACCCACGCTCATGAGCATGGGAATCTCCGGAATGCCTTTGGTTGGGGACGACATGGGCGGATTCTCCGGTTCTCCTCCCGCCGAGCTGTTGACGCGCTGGTTTGAAGTCGGCGCGCTCAACCCGATTTACCGCGACCATACTGCCAAGGGCACCGCCGATCAGGAACCCTGGGTTCACGGTCCGCAGCAAGAAGCCATTCGCAAACATTACATTGAGCTGCGCTATCGTTTGTTGCCGTATCTCTACACGGCCATCGAAGAGGCTTCGCGAACCGGCATTCCTTTGATGCGCCCGCTTTTCCTTGAATATCCGCAGGCTACCGAATTTTATGGCGACGACCGCGATTTTCTGTTTGGCCGCGATTTGTTTGTCGCTCCGGTGACCACGGAAATGGTCGATCCCGAAGATATCAGCCTTCCCCCTGGCGATTGGTATGACTTCTGGACCGGCGCAAAACATCCGCACAGTGAAAAACTTCAGTTGCGCCCGCGACTCGACGAGATGCCACTCTACGTACGCGCGGGGGCGATTGTCCCCATGCAGCCGGTTGTTCAGTACACCGGCGAAACTCCGGACGGGCCTCTGCAATTGCGCGTTTATCCGGGTGAAGATTGCAGCGGCTCGCTCTACGAAGATGACGGGCACACCTTTGCGTACGAGAAAGGCGAAATCCTACGCATCCGCTACTCCTGCGCAGCTTCATCGTCTTCCGTCACCATTTCGAGCAGCGTGGAAAGGAATGCTTACAAGCCTTGGTGGAACAGCACGGCGTTGACAGTTTATGGCGCAGCAGCGGCTCCTAAAGAAGTTCGTGTCGGAGAACGCGTCATTTCAGACTGGCGCTTTGACAGCCAGGCACACGACGTTACGTTCACCGTGCCTGACACTTTAAGGAATTGGAGCGCCCATCTTCAGTATTGACGTTGCCGGCGCTAATTTACCAAGAAAATGGAAATCGACTGTGCAGGCATGGAAACGTGCAATTCGCCTTCCTTCAAGTCTGTTTTTGTTCCGCCGAAGAGCAGCGACATCGATTCCACATTTTGCGCGGGCGTTCCTTGCAATGGGACCTTTAGTTCCCTTGTCTTGTCCGCATTATTGAAAGCCACAACCACGCGGTCTTCCTCAGACTCTCGCAAAAAAACATAAGCGCTCTCATCTGAAGCCAGATGCCAGAGTTGTCCTCCGCCAAGCGCGGCATGTTCGCGGCGAATCCGCAACAGTTCTTGAACATAGGAAAAAATCTCCTGTTGTTCCTCAGTGCGCCCAGCCCGCGTGAACGCGTCGTTCTTATCCTCGGCCCATCCTCCCGGGAAATCGCGCCGGTTGTCGGGATCGCCTCCTCCCGGCATTCCAATTTCGTCGCCGTAATAGAGTTCCGGAATGCCACGCAAAGTCAGCGCTAAACCGAACGCCAGCTTTAATTTTGCCAGTGAGCTGCCTTCCGCGCTCGCAAACCGCGGCACGTCATGATTTGCAAAAAACGGCACTAGCCTATCGGGATGGGGGTACAGCGCATCGTGCTGCAACACGTCGGCGATTCGACCCACCGGCGCGTTTCGCAGCAACACATCCCGCAGCACGAAGAACATAGGGAAGTCAAAGACTGTCGAGAGCCCGCTGTCAATCCCGTCGTACCGGCGCACTCCCCCAACGAAGAACGACGTTACCGCCGGATCCGGGTGAAACACTTCGCCGATGGTCGTCAGATTCGGATAGAACCGCCGAAGCCCCGCATGCCAATAGGACCAGAATTTCCTGTCCACATAGGGAAACGTATCGACGCGATAGCCATCCAGGCCCGAAGTCTCCGCCCACCACAAGCTGTTTTGCAGCAGATATTCTTCAACCATCGGATTCTCCGTATTCATGTCCGGTAAAATTCCGAAGAACCAGCCTTCCGTCAGGTTTTGCTTCATCCATGACGGAGCATGCGGATCGATCAGCGTTTCGAACGGATCATTCGTTGCAGCTTTTTCGCCCGGCTTCCCGTAAAACGTTGCTTTCAGCGGCGAGAAGGAATCCAAATGATGTTGCTTGGTGCCGTGAAACCAATCTGGCAGCGGCGGACTTGCAACCCAGGGATTGCGCCCTCCAACGTGATTCGGCACCGCATCGAAAAAAATCTTCATCCTCTGTTTGTGCGCTGCCGCCACGAGGTCTTGGTAATCTTTGAGCGAGCCCAGATGTGGGTCAACCGCATACAAATGCACGGCTCCGTAGCCGTGATAGTCCGCCGCCGCGCCATTGTTCACCACCGGGGTGAGCCACAACGTGGTCACGCCGAGTTCTTTCAGATATGCCAAATGATTCTGAATTCCTTGCAAATCGCCGCCATGGTACGCACGGGACTTTGTGCGATCGTGCGAGCCTGGCGCTTCGGACGGCTCGTCGTTGGTCAAATCGCCGTTGGCAAAGCGATCGGGCATGATCAGGTAAATCACGTCATCCGGCGACAGCCCTTGAAATCTTCCGAGCGTCGGAGCGCGCGCTGCCAATGGAAGTTCAAAAGAAGTTGTGCCCTTCGCAGCTGTAATTCTACAAACTGCCGTTCCCGGCCTCGTCTCCGCTCCGATTTTCAACCAAACAAAAAGATAGTCCCCTCCCGCCGTGGCTTGTGTGCGCGAAACGCGCAGGGTGGGCAAATTGCACGAGACGTGCGTGGCTTCCAGGTCGTGTCCGGAAAGCAATAGCATCACTTCCGGCGTGAATCCTACCCACCAGTTTGGCGGCTCGACTTTCGTCACTTGCACCGTCGAACCGGGAGAATTCTGTTGCGGTGGCGCACACTGCGCCAGCCTACTCCAGCCCAATACACAAGTAAGCACGAAGAAAATGCTTCGATGGAAATGGTGTCCCCGCAAATAATTTTGAGAGGAAAGGAGAAACTTTTTCACCGCAAGAGCATAGGCAAAAATCCCCCGCTGCACCAGTCTCAGCGTGCCATTCTAGCGGCAGCGAGCGTTTCGCTACTTTCCTCGTCTCTTGTCCCTTGCGAAAACCAACTCACCGAAAGCTTCCGGCACATGAAAATTCGGCGCGGCCGTACCCGTCGGTCTCCACGCCGAGTAAAACCGTGGCTCCTCCGATCCTTCAACACGGTAGAAATTCACTCGCCACGTCGCGGCAGGATCAAATTTTGCTACCAGGCACTTCATCGGTATCGCCAGTTCCGCAATCCAGACCTTTTTCGCCTGCTCCAGAACCACCCGCCGCTTCAACCCGCTCTTCAGGTCCTGTTTTTCTCCGGGCGCGATGTCGAGATCAATCCAGAAGCCGTTGGGGCTCACTTCGAATTCTTTGTAGCGGCGGAGATTCGACCAATCGGGTTGCAAAAAGGCTTCGGCCACGTCGCGGTCCCAAAGCTGGTCCCTTCGTCCGTTCGGCTCGGCGTCCGGAAAGACCGTAATGGCGCGATATCTCGCTCGAAAGCGCAGAAAGAGCGTTTCTGCGGTCCAAAGCAACCACACTTTGGTCTCGCGCGCGGCGTCCGGGTTTTTCCCTTGCCAGTCCGCGCTGAACTGTACCGGTAGCGCGCGTTCCCACGAAGACTGCTTCGGGAACCCTTCGGCATCGCAGGGGTCCGTCATTTGAACCACCACGGCCTTTTCGTGTTTCGGAGTTTCGTCAACATTCTTCATGGCCGCGAATCTCCATCTTTCATCGTCGGTTTCGAACTCAACTCTTTGCACACCCTATTCTTCATTCGTTCCGGCCCTTGCATTATGCCGTGCTAGCATCAAATTTGGTCCTTACTTCCACTGTTTCCTGTCGCCAAGAGAATGATCCACAGGAGTGGTGAAATGATCGAGCCCGTCAACGAGGATTTCTCAAAACCTGTCAAGCGCACACCCGAAAAATTCAAATTCCTGAAGCTGCGTTGCGATGGCGGCGTCGCCCGCATGACCCTCAATCGCCCTGAGCACAATCTTCTCAACGAAGCCATGCTTCGTGAAATGGCGGACGGCATCAGTTATGCCGGAGAGCGCGACGACATCAAGTTGATCGTTCTCGATTCTGCATGCAAAGTCTTTTGTGGCGGCATCGACATCGGCGAATACACTTCGCAGCGCGTTTTCCAGATGCTCGATGCCTTCCACGCTACCTTCGCCGGCATGCTTGAACTCGGCATACCGGTCATTACCGTCGTGAACGGTCCTGCCATTGGTGGCGGTGCGGAGCTCGCGGCTTTCGGCGACCTGGTTATCGCCACTCCCAAAGCGCGCTTTGCTCAGCCGGAAATCAGCATCGGCGTCTTTCCGCCGCTGGCGTCCACAATTCTTCCATTTCTTGTCGGCCCAAAGATCGCTCTCGAGCTGGTGCTCACCGGCGAACCGGTAACTGCCGAACGCGCTCTCGATCTCGGCATGGTCAATCGCCTCGTCCCCGAAGCGCAACTCGAAAAAACCGTTGCCGACCTCGTGAATCGCATCAACAGCCACTCCGGGCCGGTGCTTGCCATGGCGAAAAAAGCCATCCTCGGCGGCATTGGAATGTCCTTGCGCGACGGTCTGAAGCATTCCATGAATATTTTCCTCAATGAGTTGTACCGCCTCGAAGATTCGCAGGAAGGCTTGCGTGCGCTCGTCGAAAAACGCAAACCCAATTGGAAGAATCGCTGAAGCTTTCCTATTGGCTGATGTAACCGGCCCGCACGCGCACCGCGACACCCGCATTGACACACCCTCGCGTGCGGCTTACACTGAATTTTCAATTGGCAGCCGGGGAAGCGGGGAAGGCCGTGTGAATCGGCCGCGGTCCCGCCACTGTGATCGGCTCGAACAGCCGTCAGCCAGGCCACCCTCCCTTGGCGCAGAGAGCCGCGCCCTTCGCGAGAAAGGGCGAGGGCGGAAGCCCCGGGCGCCTCGCGGGGCTTTTTTAATTTGCGCAAAACTCTCGCCGCAGCCGTGGGGAGCCGTTTGGAGAAAATGCCGCCGTCGCGCCTTCATTTCGTAGCTTGCGCTGTTGTCGTCGTTTTTTTCTGTGCCGCCGCTCCGTCCCGCGCGCAGAGCGCCACAGCTTCTGCTCCCGAGCCTGAGGCTTTCCGTGAGGTCACTGATGAAACCGGCCGCAGCGTGCGCATCCCTCAGCCCGTTCGCCGCATCGTTTCCTTGGCTCCCAGCTTGACCGAAACTATCTACGTGCTCGGCTTACAGGATCGCCTCGTGGGTGACACCAACTACTGCGACTACCCTCCCGACGCGAAGAAAAAGACCAAAGTCGGCGGCGGCATTGATCCCAACCTTGAAGTGATTGCTTCCCTGCACCCCGACCTCGTTCTGGTGACCAAATCTTTCAACCGTCTCGAAACCACGCAATCTCTCGACCAGTTGGGCATTCCCTCCTACGCGACCGCTCCTCACACGGTCGCGGACATTATGTCTTCGGTAAAAAACTTGGCTGCCGTCCTCGGTGTCCCCGAAGCCGGCTCCTCGGTCGCGGAAGAAATGCAACGTCAGCTCGACGGTCTCCAGCATCGCATCGGTGACCTGCCTCCCAAGCGCGTCCTCTTTGTGGTTTGGACGCAGCCGCTCATATCGACCGGCCAGCACACCTTCCTCGCCGACGCCCTTCGCCATGCCGGAGCCGTCTCCATCGTGAATTCCTCCCAAGACTGGCCCCAAGTGAACCTCGAAGAAGTCGCTCGTCTCCAGCCGGACTTCCTGGTATTTGCGGAGTCCCATTCCGGAGATGCCGCGCGCGAGATGGCCAAGCTCGCTACCCTCCCTGGGTGGAAAATTCTTCGGGCTGTTCGCAACCGCCGTTACGCGGTCATCAGTGACGCAGTGAACCGTCCCGCGCCGCGCATCGTTTCCGCCATCGAAGACCTTGCCCGGCAGTTGCACCCGAAAGCCTTCGCGGACGAGCCCGGCGGCACAAGGAAAGAAAGCTCGAAGGAGAATCCGGCGCTGCTTAACTCCGCACCTGTTTCTCTGAGTCAACCGCTGCGGCAAACCCATCTCGGCTCGACCGGAGGCTCGGCATGCGGCCGCTGACCTTCCGCAAAATCTTCTTTCAGTGCTTCGTCCTTTTGATCATCTTGTTTTTCGTCGTCATTGTCGCCTTGAAGTTCGGTGCTGTGCCGGTTTCTCTTTACGCTCTTGGCCGCGATTTGCTTCGCGTTCTGCTTGGCCAAAGCAGTCAAATCTCGAGCGACTATGGCCTGATCATCCAGAACATCCGTATGCCGCGCATCATTCTCGGCATCATTGTCGGAGCGTCCCTCTCCGTCGCCGGCACCAGCTTCCAGGCGCTACTGCGCAATCCACTCGCGGATCCTTACGTTCTCGGCGTCTCTAGTGGCGCGGCCCTCGGCGCCATTGTCTCGCTTATCGCAGAACCTCATTTGGCGCTTCCGCCCGGGTTCGAAGTGCTGCTTACCCCTTTGTGCGCGTTCGTCGGCGCCGCCCTGACCGTTACTGCTGTTTATTTTCTCGGCCGCCGCCAGGGTCAGATTGACAGCAACACGCTGCTCCTCGGCGGCGTCATCACCGCTTCTTTTCTCTCCGCCATCATTGTATTTTTGATGAGCACGGTGAACAGCAGCAACACCCGCGGCATGGTTTTCTGGCTGATGGGCAATCTTTCCACTTCTTTTCAGAAAAGCATCTACTGGTTTTTAGCCGGCGGCTTTTTCATCGCGGCGGGAGTGATCTACGGCACCGCCAACGATTTGAATATTCTTCTTTCCGGCGAAAAGGAAGCCATGCATCTTGGCGTGGATGTTCGCCGCGTGCGCTTTGTGGTCTACATTGCCGCTTCTCTTCTCACAGGCCTCGCCGTTTCCGTCAGCGGCGCGGTGGGCTACGTCGGCCTCATTGTTCCTCATGTGATGCGCTTTATTTTCGGCTCCGACCATCGCACGCTTCTCCCCACGGCCGCGCTCGGCGGCGCCATCGCCGTGGTTATTGCCGACACTCTCGCGCGTATCGTCGTTGCTCCCAACGAGCTTCCTGTCGGCGCGGTTACGGCCGTTGTCGGCGCTCCGCTGTTCATCTACCTCCTGCGTCGGAGGCTCGCATGAGCCCGGCTCGCAGCTCCACCGCTCCGCGCATTCTGCCCGAATCCACGCGCCTGGGCGCGGAGATTCGTCTGGCGGTCGAGCAAGTCAGCTACGCCTACTCCGCCAATCCTTCGCAAGCTCCGCTCTTTACGCTCGAAGCCACAAGTTTTCAAGCCCGGCCCGGCGAAATCGTCGCCATTCTTGGCCCGAACGCCAGCGGCAAATCCACCTTGCTCCAGTTGATCGCTGGAGTTCTCCAGCCCCTTTCCGGCCGCATTCTTCTCAACGGCTTTGTCATCCATTCCCTCAGCCCGCGCACTCGCGCGCAGCGCATCGCCATGGTTCAGCAGGAAAGCCGCTTGCTCTTCCCCGCGCGTGTCTGGCAATTTGTCTTGCAAGGCCGCCACGCGCATGGGGGTTCGTTCCGTTTCGAATCCAAAGAGGACACGCTCGTCGCGCGAAACGCGCTCACGCAAGTGGGCGCGGCCGAACTCGCCGACCGCTGGATGGACCAAATCTCCGGCGGAGAAAAACAGCGCGTGATTCTCGCTCGCGCCCTTGCGCAGCAGCCTTTGCTCTTGTTGCTCGATGAGCCCACGCTGCATCTCGACATCGCCGCGCAAGTCGGCCTGCTCGATGCGCTTCGCCGCCTCTGCGCCCGCAACCGTTACACGGTGATTGTCGTTACCCACGAATTGAATCTCGCTGCGGAATATGCCGACCAGATCCTCTTGATGCAAAGCGGCCGTTGCTTGCGCGTTGGCCCTCCGTCTGCGATTTATCAGCGGGAGTTGCTCGAGCAGGTTTTCCAGGTTCCGCTGAAAGTGGAAATGCGCGGCCACGGACGTCCGCGCGTCACGATTTTGTCTGACTCTTAGCGTAGGGGCGCGTTTTAGCGCGTCCCTGTTGTTTCGCAAGCGCAGTTACATGGCTATTTTCTCGTTCACCTCAACCCTGCGGCGCTTTTCCGCAGACCACATTTACCGCAGACTTCGTGCACGGGAAGACGGTTCGTTAGCCCGGTTGAGCCGGGCCACAACGAAAAATCCGTCGCCGCCGCGCGACTGTAAGGCGGAAGCCGCCCAAGCTTTTGGGCGCTTGAAAGTCGACCGAGTGAGGGTCGCCTTGAATTAGAGTTCGAAAGCCACTGCTTTTTTGCGGGAAGGCTGCGAACCAGTGACACCGCCAAGCCAGGAGACCGGCGAAGTCTGCAGCCTGCGCGTTGTTCTCGAGCGCAGGACAACCTTCAAACTCCCGCGCGTGAGGGAGTGGAGGACAAAATGAACAGTGCTCTTCTTCGTTCTGCTTTTCTCGCTTTCGCAGTTCTGGCTTTATGCATTTCCTTGCAGGCGCAAAGCAATTCCCAACCGGCTCATCTTTCCGGCACGTTTACCGATTCCAGCGGCGGCGCTGTTGCAAACGTTCAAGTGCAAGCACGTTTGGAGGGTTCGCCGAATTTCCAGAATTGGTCTACCCAGTCGTCGCCAGGTGGAGAATATTCTCTCGAACTGCCTCCTGGCCGCTACCTCGTGCGATTCACTCATCCCTCGTTCGCGCCCCGCTACCTGGTCATCGACCTCGCTCCCGGCGAATCACACACCCTCAATCTTCGACTCGATCTCGAGCCTCTTTCTTCCAATGTCGTCGTCACCGCCCAGGCGGAACCCACGCTCTCACAAGAGCCTGCCGCTCCCCTGACTATTCTCGATCGCGGCGAAATCGATGCGCGCCAATCTGTCAGGCTTCCGGACCTGCTTCTCTTCGCGCCCGGAATTTCCATTGGCCGCACGGGTGCGGAAGGTGGTATCGCTTCGGTATTCCTCGACGGCGGCAATTCCAATTTCACCAAGGTCCTGGTCGACGGCGTTCCCATCAACCCGCCCGGTGGCGCCGTGGATTTTTCCAATCTGACCTTGGACAACATCGATAAAGTCGAAATCGTACGGGGCGCGGAAAGCGCCATCTACGGCACCGACGCCGTTTCCGGCGTCATTCAACTCTTTACTCACCGCGGCACGACGCGCGTGCCCGAGTTCCGCGCCTTCGGCGAAGGCGGAAGCTTCTCAAGCGCGCGCGGCGGGGGCCAACTAAGCGGCTTGCTCGGCGCCTTAGACTATTCCGGTGCGGCCTCTTATTTCGAAACCTCCGGCCAGGGACCGAACGACGATTTTCTCAACCGCACCCTTTCCGGAAATTTTGGTTACCGCTTCAGCGAGTCCAATCAGCTTCGCCTTTCCCTCCGCAACAACTCCAGCGAAGCCGGCATCCCCGGCCAGACCGTTTTCGAGCCGCCCAGCCTCCATCAGCGCTATGCCCTTCATGATTTCAGCTCCAACGCTCGCTGGGACTTGGCTGCCAGTTCGCATTGGCATTATCAGGTCAGCGGCAGCGAATGGTACGAGCGCCAGCACAGCTTCAATCCCCTCCAAAGTTTCTTCGCAACGGATCTGAACGCCTTCTGCCCGCAAACGAATACCACAGCCCTGCCCACCCCCGAATTTTGCGATTTCACTTACGACAGCCGTTATCAATACAACCGCGCCAACGTCGCTGCTCAAGCGACTTATCTCCTTCCGAAGCTCGGCGTGACGGCTGGCTATCAATACGAAGTGGAAAACGCTTCTATTCCTTTTTTGAACGTCGGTCACGTTCGCCGCAACAATCAGGGAGGATTCCTCGACTTTCACTTTGCGCCGCATCCGCGCCTCTCTTTGAATTTTGGCGCGCGCGCCGAAGACAACGCCAATTTTGGCACGCGTGTTGTTCCCCGCCTCGGCGCTTCTGTTGCCTTGCATGACGGAAAAGGCTTTTGGGGCGACACCCGCTATCGCGTCTTCTTCGGTCAGGGCATCAAAGAGCCGCGCTTCGACCAGCTTTACAACGATACATCTGGTGATTTCGGCAACCCTTCCCTCAAGCCCGAAGCCAGCAAAAACTGGAGCACCGGCTTCGAGCAAAAGCTCGTGGGTGACCGGCTCCTGGTCTCCGCCGACTATTTCTACAACCGCTTCTACGACATTGTAAGCTTCGAGTTCTGCACAATTCTGAACAATTTCTGTAACAACGTGCTTCCCGGCCAGACTTCGGACTTTGGCTACTACGTCAACACCGATCGTGCCCGCGCTCGCGGAACGAGCATTTCCGCCGAGGCGCGCCCTTTCTCCTGGTTTATGGTCATGGGAAACTACACCTACGACGACAGTGTCGTCCTGAGCGCGCCAAATGCATTCGATCCTTCGGAGCTTCCTGGAAACCGGCTGATCCGCCGGCCTCCGCATTCCGGCTCGCTCACCATGAATGCGGCATTTCGTCAGTTCACTCTTTCTCTCGCTGGATATTTCAGCGGCGTTCGCACCGATAGCGCGTTCCTTCCTGTGAGTATTCCGCCGCGCAATCCCGGTTACGCTCGCTTCGACATCGCCACGCGTTACACCCTTGGCCGGGGTGTCTCGCTGTACGCCCGCGCCGGCAATATTTTCGACAAGTTCTACCAGGACGCTCTCGGCTATCCCGCTCTTGGCCGCGACGTCCGCGTCGGCATGAACTACCGCTTCTCCGGCAGGGACTGAGCCATGTGCAAACCTGAGCGGCACGGGCGTTCACAATTCATCCGCTTTTCTAGCAGGGGCGCACGCTGCGGCGCCCCCATTTTGGCGCAATCCCGGCCCATGGAATGGAGGCTCTTGCTCAAGCGCATCCGGCGACAAAGGACAAATCGCGGTCACTCTCTTTGCTGAAAACTGACGACTGACAACTCTTATGCCCACACGCGAATCCATTCTCTTCTGCTGGAGCGGCGGCAAAGACAGCGCCATGGCGCTCCACTCGCTTCTCCAGCAGCAAAAATTTCGCGTGACCGCTCTCCTGACAACCGTCACTGAGGGCTACGAACGCATCAGCATGCACGGTGTTCGCCGCGAGCTTCTCCAGTGCCAAGTCGAATCCATCGGTCTGCCGCTCCACGAAGTTCGCATTCCTCCGCATTGCGTCAACTCCATCTACGAAGCGCGCATGCAGCAAGCCGTGCGCATTTTCTACGATCGGGGCGTTCGCAAAGTCGCCTTTGGCGACATTTTCCTCGAAGACTTGCGCGCCTACCGCGAAAAAAACCTTGCTGGAATGGGGATAACCGCTCTTTTCCCGATTTGGAAGCGTGACACGCGCGAACTCGTTCGCTTTTTCCACCTGCAGCGTTTCCGCGCCACCGCCGTTTGCATTGATCCCAAGGTTCTCGATCCCAGCTTCGCCGGACGCGAACTCGACGACTCTTTTTTTCGCGATCTCCCGCCCGGCGCCGACCCCTGCGGCGAAAACGGCGAATTCCACACCTTTGTCTTCGATGGCCCTATTTTCCGGTGGCCCGTCCCCGTTCGAACCGGGGAGGTCGTCCATCGCGACGGTTTTGTCTTTTGCGATTTAATGCCAGAAACACGAGGAGCTAGAAAGTGAAAATCGAAATCTCTCAGAAAGAAAATCTCATTTACCGCCTGCTGTTCGCCCTGGCCATCATCGTCGTCGCGGCCGCGCTGCGTATCGCGCCGCATCCGTGGAATTTCACGCCGATCGGCGCGATGGCGCTCTTTTCCGGTGCGCTTGTCGGTGATCGCCGCCTGGCGTTCGCGTTTCCTCTGCTCACGCTCTTCTTTGGCGACCTGTTTCTCGGCTTTTACAAGTCTGGCCTCATGCTCGTCGTGTATGCCAGTTTTCTTCTTAGCGTCCTCATCGGCCGCTGGGTCGAGAATCATCGCTCCCTGGCGCGCATCTCCGGCGCCACGCTTCTCGGTTCAATTCAATTTTTCCTGATCACCAATTTCGGCGTCTGGGCTCTGGGGAGTTCTTACCCGCACTCGCTCCCGGGACTTACGGCCTGTTACGCCCGAGGCGTTCCTTTCTTCTGGAACACCCTTGCCGGCGACACCTTCTATGTCACGGTGTTCTTCGGCGGCTTCGCGCTAGCCGAACACTTCGTCCCCGTTCTCCGCGAACCCGCGCGGGCCTCAATTCAGTGAGGCTCCATGCTGCAAACCTCCCAGCCCCAACACATCGTGCTTTGCAGGGGCGCAGCATGCTCCGTGCCGTCTCGGCACGTCTGATCGTCTGTTCCCTTCGTTCGCCGATGCTATAATGTGTGTTTCTTTATGGCGAGATCCGCCTCAGAGACCGCCTCCCTCGCGCCGGAAATCCTGGCGAAATACGAGCCCGTCATCGGTCTCGAAGTCCACGTCCAACTCCTCACCAAAACCAAAATCTTTTGCGGCTGCTCCACGCGCTTTGGGGATCCGCCGAACACTAACGTCTGCCCCGTGTGCCTCGGCCTTCCCGGCACGCTTCCCGTTCTGAACAAACGCGCGGTCGAGATGGCCATGCGCGCTTCTCTCGCCTTGAATTGCAAAGTGCACGAGCGTTCACGCTTCGCTCGAAAGAATTATTTCTATCCCGACTTGCCCAAGGGCTATCAAATCTCGCAGTATGAATTGCCTCTCGCCACCGGCGGCTGGCTTGATATCGAAGTCGGCGGCGCCACAAAGCGCATCGGCATCACCCGCCTCCATCTTGAAGAAGACGCCGCGAAAAACTTGCACGAAGGCTTTTCGCAATCCGCCAGCAAAGCTTACATTGATTACAACCGCTGCGGCACGCCACTGGCCGAAATCGTCTCCGAGCCGGACATCCGCTCTTCCGAAGAGGCGTACGCCTACCTCACCGCGCTTCGCCAGATCATGCTTTACACCGGCGTCAGCGACGTCAACATGGAGGAAGGCTCGCTCCGCTGCGACGCCAACGTCAGCGTGCGTCCGCGCGGCTCCGACAAGTTCGGCACAAAAGTCGAAGTCAAAAATCTAAATTCTTTTCGCTTTCTGCAAAAGGCTCTCGAATACGAAATCGAGCGTCACATCGGGGTTCTCGAATCCGGCGGCCGCCTCACTCAGGAAACGCGACTCTGGCATCAAGCCGAAGGCCGCACCGTGGGCATGCGCTCGAAGGAAAAAGCCCACGACTACAGGTATTTCCCCGAACCCGATCTGCTCCCCGTTCATGTCAGCTCCGCCTGGCGTGAAGAAGTTCGTCGTTCCCTTCCCGAACTCCCCGAAGCCAAGCGCTCTCGCTTTGTCGCCTCCTACGGCATTACGCCTTACGATGCCGAAGTTCTCACCGCCAGCAAAGCGCTTGCCGATTATTTCGAATCGGTGGTGAAGTCCGGCGCTCCTGGCAAAGCGGCCGCCAACTGGATGCAAACCGAGCTTCTTCGCCGCCTCAATGACTCCGGCAAAGAAATTGATGCGAGCCCCGTCAGCGCGAAATCGCTCGCCGAACTCGTCACCCTTGTGGAATCCGAACAAATCACCGCCGCCGTCGGCAAAAAAGTTTTCGCTACCATGTTCGAGTCCGGCCGCTCCTCCGCCGATATTGTTGCCGCGGAAGGCCTCGGCGCTCAAGTCAGCGATTCCGCCATCGTCGAGGCCGCACGCAATGTGATCGCCAAAAATCCGGACAACGTCGCCAAGTTCAAATCCGGCAACGAAGGCGTCTTCAAGTTCTTCGTCGGCCAAGTCATGCGCGCCACCCGCGGCCAAGCCAATCCTCAATCCGTCAACGACATCCTCCGCAAGCTCCTCTCCTGACCTGCATGGTTGTAGCTCCGGCCTTCAGGCCTGAGGCACTTTTGGAGTGCCGCAGCCCTGCTGCCGCTGATGTTTTCTGTGCCCTCGGCGACCTCTCGGTTAAGAAAGACCTTTAGCCTCGCTCGAACGCATCCGATTCACCACGGTTTCCCGCTATCGCATTTTGAATTTCGTGTTTCGATTTTCGTCTTTTGCGCCGCTCGAACAACCTGTTAAACTCTCTTCCATTCGCTCCCATGCTCAAGCCCGGCGACAAAGCTCCTCGGTTCCGCGTCCCATCCGACGAAGATAAACTCGTCGCCCTGAAAGATTTCAAAGGCCAACGCGTCCTCCTTTTTTTCTTCCCAAAAGCCAACACTTCCGGTTGAATCATCGAGGCGTCCGAGTTTCGCGACGCAAAGAAACAGTTCGACAAGCTCAAAGTCGCCATCCTCGCGATGAGCGCCGATTCCGTCAAAGCGCAAGCGATCTTCAAGGCCAAGTACAGATTCAATTTTTCCCTGCTGAGCGACCCTGATCACAAAACCATCGAAGCTTACGGTGCTTGGCAGCAAAAGCGGTTCATGGGGCACAAATTCATGGGCATCGTGCGCAGTTCTTTCCTTATCGGCAAGAACGGCAAAATCGAGGCCGTCTGGCCCGCCGTCAAAGCCAAAGGCCACGCCGCCGAAGTCCTCGAATATCTCGAGAAGAGCTAGCTGGCGCGTACTTTTCCCGGCTCAGGAAGCTTCTTCTTTGGCCACGGAGTCAGCATCGAAACACTCTTCTGGTAATCAAGGTATCGCTCTCCGTGGATGCTTACCAGATCGCGTTCTTCCAGCTGGATGGCCACCAGGATGTACGCTGTGGTCATGATCGCGAAGAAAAGGTGCGCCGTGGTCATCGCCGGGGTGCTCCAGAAAGCGATGAGGAAGCCAGCGTAAATCGGATGGCGCACGAATTTGTAAGGTCCCGGAGTTGCGAATCGCAGGCCGGTGAATTCCTTGCCGGTGAAGAAACACCAAACCTGTTTCAGGCCGAACAGCTCGGCGTGGTCAATCAGGAACGTGCCGATCAGCACCGTTAGCCAGCCCACCACGAACAGCAGGTGTAGCACTTGAATGCCGATCGGATTCTGCACCGTCCAGATGGCTCTAGGTAGGGGCTGCCAGTATCGGATCAACAGGAGCAGCGCAACGCTCGCGAAGAGCACGAAGGTGCTGCGCTCGGCGGGAGGGGGAATAATCCGCGTCCAGGCTCTCTTGAAGAACTGCCGGGCCATGATGCTGTGCTGCAACGCAAACAGAGCCAAGAGCCCCGCGTCAATCAGCAGCCGGTCGGTCCTGGGACGCAAAACACCCACGGGAGCAGCATCCATCGTATAGACAAACCAGATGGCGTAGAGAAATGTCCCAAGAAAAATGACGTAACACAGCAGCCCATAAAGCAGGATCGCAAATCGCTTCATCTTTTGACTCCTCGGGATGGAACTGCAGGCAATTTGCGCCAGTGTATAGCACGCCCCGGCGCCCGATAGCAACCCTATTCGCTGACTCCGGTCGCTGACCCCTTTGTATGTCAAAACGATTGATCCCTTTCGGCTGGGATTCCTCCGTTTTTCAAAAACTTGAAAAACTTCTGTCGTCCGGCCCTCGCTCGCGCCAATCTGCGGCATTTCGCCCCGTCAGATCTGCTCGCAGTCACCCGGCTCTCCGGGCAGGTGTTTTTTTTGGAATCCCTGGCCTTTCGGCCCGTTTCACGTCCCCGATTTCCGCCTCACAATTGTTTGCAAGGCTCGGCGTGTCCTCCCGGGCCGATGGAGGGGCAATGTCCCGCATACGCTGGTTCACTCTATTTACGGCCTGCTTGCTTGTAGCTTCCGCCGCTTGGGCAGACGACTTGGGGTTCGTCGACTGCGCCAGCCATCCGGAGAGCGCGCAACTGTTCAGTAAGGCCCGGCAAACGCCGGACTCCCTTGGCACCGTTCCGTGCGGGGAACGCTTCGCGATCTTGGTCTACGGCTTTGTCTTCTCGCGCGTCCAGACCAGGGACGGCAAGATCGGCTACGTATATTCGAATTTGATCATCGTCGACCAGGGCGGCGCGGCGCCGCAAGCGGCTGCAGCGCGCGTGCCTGACTCATCGGCATCTTCCACACCTTCCGCGACCCCGGTAGTTGCCGGTACCGCGACAACGGCTCCCGCGTACGCCCAGCCCAGCTCGAATTCTCTGCCCGTGACAACGCCCCTACCGCCGCCCAAGCGCCGAGTGCAAGCCACAGGAGTGTTCCCAACGCCGCCCGTGCCGGCAGTAACTCCGGCCGACATGGCTTCTACGCATGCTTCGGTGTCCTCGGGAGCCCAGGCAGCTCCGGTGGCTTCTCAGCCAGCCGCCGCTGTTTCTTCTGCGCCTGCCCTTGCAGCTAGCGCTCAGCCACTGTCTTCTCAACCGGCGGCGAGCGCCTCTTCAGCGCAACCGCAGGCATCCGCGCCGGCGCAGGCCGGGCCTTTGTTCCCGAACCTGCCGCAACCCCCACCGCCTGCCCTCCCTTCGGCCTCTGCGGATCGAGCTTCCGCAGCCGCGCCAGCGGCAGCCCCGGCTACCGATTCAGCTTCCGTTTCCTCCTCGGCCGCCGCGGAGCCCGCTCCGGCCCCCTTTTCTCAGGCGGAACCGGCGCAGCCCGAAGCGGCTCAGCCTGCGCCAGAACCCATCCGCCCTGCCAGGGTGCATTCGAGCTGGGAGCTTCCTCTGCCCGGCGTTCATCAGAGCTTCCGGGTGGAGCTCTTTGGCGGCTACACCTTCGATCGGGTCAGCAGCGCAGGAACCTCCAGCAACCTCAGTGGCGGCATGGGTTCGTTTGGCTACAACGTGAAACCGTGGCTCCAGCTTGTCGGTGACAGCAGCTACAACTACGTCACAGGCACGGGCGTCAAGAACGTTTTGTACGGCAACCACTTTGGCGTCCGCTACTTCTACCACCGCGTGAGCCGCTGGAACATCGCGCCGTTCGCGGAAGGCCTGGTCGGTGGATCGCGGTTTGACGTCACCGTCAGCGGCGCCGGCGGTTACAAAACTTCGGATAACTCGATCTCCTACAAGGCCGGAGGCGGCGTCGATATCCGCGTCAACAGGCACTGGGAAATCCGCGCGATCAACGTCGACTATTACCGCACCTCCTTCGGCGGCACGACGCAGAACAATTACTGGGCCTCTGCCGGCGTGCTGCTGCGCCTCTTCGGCTCCGGCGCCTCCGAATAACCCGCCTGCTCCAGTCTCGCAAAATATCGCGACCCTGCCCTTTGGAGTGCGGCAGAGTTGCTGCCGCACTCCCGCCTGCTCACACCGCTCCGTATTTTGCGATCCTCAATAAGACGCACCAGTGATTTCCCTCGAGGGTCGCCCGCAATGTAGGGATCTGCGCTGGCGCGTATTATTTTTCTAAATGGCTGGTCCTTCCAAGGAACTGACAAATCCGCCCGATCAACGTAGACTATTGCCGCCAGCTTCGGCACCGGCTATCCCGGCCAGAACAACGAGTGGGCCTGCGCTGGCGTGACGCTGCGCCCCCTTAGGTTCGGCGCCTCGGGGGAACCGAAACGCTAAACCACATGGAGAGCAACGAAGATTTCGTCCGCACGGACGGGTCAATGTCCACAAGGACTCGCGTCCTGATTGGTTTGGTAATTTCCCTGCTCCTGTCCTTTGCCTATCTTTGGTTTTTCGGTTTTCAGACCCTCATTGCTTTGGAAGCGGGCTATTTTGCGCGAAGAATGCCCGTTGTGAAGCTGGCTCCCGCTCCGCTTACGGATTTGTCGGTTTCTCTGTCGGCAGGCAAGAAGCTTTCCTACTTTGGCTATGAATTCGTGGTTCCGTGGGATGACGTTGACCAAGCAAGGACCAGGATGATCTCCGACAACAAGGCTATGATCGTCTTTCAATCCGGAAACTCTCTCTCGGTTTGGCACGGCTCGCCGCGGGCTTTCCTAAATACCGCACTATCCAACGACAAGATCGATCAAAGCACCTTGCGGCGGGTCGTCGGCGATGAAGCTCTGCAATCGGACTATGCTCTTTATCGCACCCTTCTCGACATGACGCCTGACAACATTCACCCCTTTGTCTCACCGAGTGACGCTGCCAAGCGGGCTTTGCTCCTTGTCGCAAAGCGAGTTTGCATGCCAACAGGCAGCGAGTCCGGCGTCTTTACCGTTAGCGCAGGCGAATTTTCTGGCTTTCAATTCGGCCGCCCGGGAAATCCATCCGGCGAGGTGAGCGTCAGGCTCTTTTCCGACAGCAGTTCTTTCAATTTCATTTTTCACCAGGCGGCGGGTGGTCCCACGGTCATCTCGCAGCCCGATATCAACCGTATCCTGCGCACCCTGCACTAGTCCTCTCCCCAGCCCGTCGCGAACCCGAACTCGTCAAAGTACGAACACAATGCTCCGTCAGCCACGCTCTTCTGTTCGCTTGCTCTGGGATTCCTAGTGAGTCTGGCAAAATATTGCGAGCTAGGAGGCGTGGAGTCAAACGATTGCACTGCGTCCGGGAAGCACACAGCTGGCGGAGGTTAATTGTGAATTCGGGCTTCAAGTGAAGCCTGGAACTAATACGCCCAGCGGAGCAGGACGCCGCCGGTGGTGTAGCCGGCGCCGACGGTGACGATGAGCACGAGGTCGCCTTTGCGCAACCGGCCCTGCGCGACCGCGTCGCGCAAGCCCAGGGGAATCGTGCCCGCCGTAGTGTTGCCGTACTTGTCGATATTGACCATGACTTTGGAGCCGTCGATGCCCAGGCGTTCCTCGGTCGCACGAATGATTCGCAAATTCGCCTGGTGCGGCACGAACAGAGACAAATCCTCTTTCTTGAAGCCGTTGCGCTCGAGCAAATGGACGGAAAGTTCCGCCATACGCCGCACGGCGTATTTGAAGACCTGCGAGCCTTCCTGATGCACGTAGTGCATGCGCTTCTCGACCGTTTCTTTCGTGGAGGGATGCAGCGAGCCGCCGCCGGGCATGTACAGAAACTCGCCGCCGGAGCCGTCCACGTCATGCTCAAAATCGAGGATGCCTTCGTTCGGGCCGTTGGCGGGTTCGAGCAACACGGCGCCCGCGCCATCACCAAACAAAACGCAGGTGGCGCGATCCCTATAATCGAGGATGGAGGTCATGGTGTCGCTGCCGATGACCATGACTTTTTTGTGCGTGCCCGCGCCGACAAATTGTGCGCCGACGGTGAGCGCGTAGGCAAATCCCGAACACGCCGCGGAAAGGTCGAAGCCCCAGGCACGTTTCGCGCCGATGCGGCATTGCACCAGGCAAGCGGTCGCCGGAAAAAACATATCCGGCGTGACGCTGGCAAGGACAATGAGGTCAATCTCCTCAGGATCGGTTTTGGTTTGGGCGAGCAGGGCTTTTGCGGCTTCGGTGGCCAGATGCGAGCTGGCCATGCCCTTTTCAACCACGTGGCGTTCGCGGATGCCGGTGCGCGTGCGAATCCATTCGTCGCTGGTGTCGACGATTTTCTCGAAATCCGCGTTGGTCATGACTTTGGGCGGAAGGTAGCCCGCGACGCCGGTGATTTTTGCCGCGATGCGGTGGGACATGTCTCTCCTTGGGGAAAGCTCCCTGGAACGAAAGAAATTGGATTTTATGCGATAGCGCGACGCGGTTACAAGGCGGGAGGGAGCTTTACGTCTTTATTGAAGCACTCATCGAAGCTTGCTGTTCGGAAGCGGAGCGACGAGGAATCTGCTTTTGCCTTGCTCACCTCGCTCGAGATGGCCATCAGCGCCGGGCGGTTAGCCGCCGGGCGGCAAAATTTCGTAGCGCCAGGAAACGGCGGTGGTTTTCTTGAGCATGGCCGCGACGGAGCAGTATTTGTCTTCGCTGAGTTGGATGGCGTGCTTGACCGCGGCGTCATCG
>Ga0209577_10000301_pt1 | contig 50307 bp, 46 predicted proteins | sample GraSoiAngelo_109_FD_185874 | JGI IMG/M metagenome (GOLD analysis project Ga0209577, IMG submission 185874) | Grasslands soil microbial communities from the Angelo Coastal Reserve, California, USA - 14_0903_12_20cm (SPAdes) (version 2) | ecosystem: Environmental > Terrestrial > Soil > Grasslands... | reverse complement strand
AAGCTGCGCCAGGCGGTAGCGATCGAGCTCGCCAGCCACGGCCGCGTAGGGATCCTCGTAGTCGCGGGGCTCGCCGTCCACGGTCAGGCGGCCCTGGTCGAGCCGCATGACCGCCCGCTGCTGCACCCCGAGGAACGACCAGCGGCCAAAGCGCTGACCCTGCTCGGCCGACTCGAGGAGGAACGAGGGGCCCTCGCCGCGCAGCTTGAGGTACGCCGAGACGGGCGTCTCGCAGTCGTCGATGAAGCTGTGGCGGAGCGGGATCAGCGTGTGCTCGCGGGCGAGCTCGCGGACCTCGTCCAGGCTCGGTGCGATCTCGAGCTCGGCCGGATCAGCGGCGACGGCCATTGAGCTCCTCGAAGGCGTCCGCCAGCGACAGCCCCCGCGATGCGAGCAGGACCGTGAGGTGGTAGAGCACGTCGGCCGCCTCCTCCTCCACCCGCTGGTCGGACTCGCCGGCCGCGGCGCGGGCGGCCTCGTCGGCCTCCTCGCGGACCTTGTCGCCGATCCGCGCGGGATCGGCCAGGAGCTCCGACGTGTAGCTCCCCTCGGGGCGCTCCGCGCGCCGCGCCGCGACGGTGCGCTCGAGCACCGGGAGCGCCTCGTGCGGGGCCGGCGGCTCGAGCTGCCCGTTGTGGAAGCAGGTGCGCTCGCCGGTGTGACAGGCGGGGCCGGCCGGCTCGACGAGGGCCAGCACCGCATCGAGGTCGCAGTCGAACCGGAGCTCCCGGACGCGCTGGACGTTTCCCGAGGTCGCGCCCTTGTGCCAGAGCTCGCCGCGCGAGCGGCTCCAGAAGTGAGTCTCGCCGGTGGCGCGCGTTCGCTCGAGCGCCACCTCGTTCATGTATGCGAGCGTGAGCACCTCACCGGTCCGCCAGTCCTGCACGATGCACGGGACAAGTCCACGCTCGTCGAAGGAGATCTCCTGCATCCGAATCGATTCTAAGGAGGGCCCCTCCGGCCGATTAGTCTTCGCGCGATGGACGCCACCGAGCTCGCGTTCACCGGGCTCGCCCGCCAGGCCGAGATGGTGCGGGCGCGGGAGGTGTCCCCACTCGAGCTCGTGGAGCTGTACCTGGAGCGGATCGAGCGCATCGATCCCAAGCTGGACGCGTTCCGCGTGGTCCTCGGCGAGCGAGCGCTGGCCGAGGCGAGGCAGGCCGAGGGCCGGGTCGGCGCCGGCGAGGACCGGCCGCTGCTCGGCGTGCCGGTGGCGGTCAAGGACAACCTCGACCTCGCCGGCGAGTTCACGGGCGACGGCTCGGCGGCGCATCGCGGGCCGGTGGACAGGGACTCGGAGCAGGTCCGGCGCCTGCGTGAGGCGGGCGCGATCATCATCGGCAAGACCAACCTGCCCGAGCTCGCCATCTTCCCGTGGACCGAGTCCGAGGCGTTCGGCAAGACCCGGAACCCGTGGAACACGGATCGCTCCGCAGGCGGATCGAGCGGCGGGTCCGCGGCGGCGGTGGCGGCGGGCCTGGCAGCCGCAGGCTCGGCCAGCGATGGCGGCGGCTCGATCAGGATCCCGGCGGCCTGCTGCGGCCTCGTCGGGCTGAAGACGCAGCGGGGCCGGGTGAGCCTGATGCCGTTCCCCGAGCATTGGCACGGGCTGAGCGTGGCGGGTTCCGTGACCCGCACCGTGCTCGACGCCGCGGTGTGGCTCGACGCGGTCTCGGGGCCGGCCTCCGGCGACGTCGACCGCGCCGAGCCTCCCGCGCGCCCGTTCGCCGAGTCCGCGCGCACCCCACCCGGGCGGCTGCGGGTCATGGTGTCTGCCAAGTCCCCGATCCCGCTGGTGAAGGTCTACGGGCCAGCCAAGGAAGCCGTCCGCGAGACGGCGGAGGTGCTGCGCTCGCTGGGGCACGAGGTGATCGGCCGCAACCCGAAGTACACGGACGTGCGCTCCTCCTTCCTGCCGCGCTGGCTGCGGGGGATCGCGGACGACGCGAACGGGATGCCCGACCCCGAGCGGCTCGAGAAGCGCACCCGCTCGCTGGCAGGGGTGGGACGGCGCATCGGCGACCGCGGGCTTCGCCGGGCGCGCGAGCGCGAGGCGAGGATGACCGCGAAGATCGCTGCGATCTTCGATCAGTGCGACGTGCTCGTGACACCGACCATCCCGCATCCGCCCCGGGAGGTCGGCCGCTACGACGGGCGCGGCTGGCTGTGGGCGACGATGGGCGCGGCGAACACGACCCCCTTCACCATCCCCTGGAACGTCACCGGGCAGCCGGCGATGTCGGTGCCGGCGCCGTCGCTGCATGACGGCCTGCCGATGGGCGTGACGCTCGTCGGCCGCCCGCACGACGAGTCCACGCTGATCTCGCTCGCAGCGCAGCTCGAGGCCGAGGTCGGCTGGCCGGACCGCCGGCCGCCGGTCGACTAGGTAGGTCCGGCCGTGGGCGTCGCCGGACGTGAGCGGCTCGCCCGCTGAAGCCCGGCGAGCCCGCCGATCATTGCCGAGGTCACGAGCAGGACGGTGGTGTAGCCCTGCACGTTGTCGGCGTAGCTGACCATCGCCAGCGCGATCATCACGGCCACCATGGCCCTCGCGTACGCGCGGAGCGGGGGGGCGCGCCTCGCCCGCCAGGCGGTGGAGATCAGCCCTCCGAGCGTGAGCACCCACAGCGAGAGCCCGATGATGCCGGTCTCCACGAACATCTTCACGTAGTCGTTGTGGGGCGCGATCCCCCTTGGGGCGAAGGGATGGCCTGGGTCGGCGACCTGGTAGTGCCGGTCGAAGTAGCCGAACTCCTTGATGCTCAGCCGCTGGTAGCTCCCGAAACCCTGCCCGAGGAAGGGCCGCTCCCACCCCCAGTGCTCCATCCGCGACCACTGCCCGGTACGCCACTTCCATGAGTTCGACGCGTGCGATTCCGAGCTGGTCGACAGGTCACCGAACCGGTCCTGGACCTTGCGCGCGGCGGCCGGGAACGCGAACGCCGCCAGCGCCAGCGCAATCGCCCCTCCCACGAGCAGGATGCGGTAGCGGAGAAGCCCGAGCACGAGGACGACGATCGCCGCTCCGATCCACGCCGAGCGGGTGTACGTGAGGAACAGGCACACCGACGCGGCCGCCAGCAGCCCGAGCAGCGCCAGTCGCACAGCGAGCCTGCGGGCCTCTATGAACGCGGCAAGCGTGATCCCAATCACCACAAGGAGGTAGAAGGCCAGGAAATTCGGGTGATGGAACGGGCCGCGCACCGCCGCGAACGAGCTGCTCTGGTTGGTCCGCACGGTCAGATCACCGGCCGCGTACTGCTTGAACGCGTAGGCGATCGGATACAGCGACCCCACCAGCAGCGCGCCGACGAACCACGACAGCCGCCTTCTCGTCGTAACGGCCCAGGCGGCGAGGCAGAAGGTGGCGAGGACGGATGCGACGCCGATCCAGGCGGACAGCTCGGTCGACACGGCGTCCGAGTAGCGGATGTGCAGGGCCGGCAGGGTGACGACCGGCGGCACGTTCCCCTCGTCCGGACTGGGATGCACAGGCACGCCCGGAAGCGTTAACACGAGCAGCGCGAGCAGGGGGAGCATCACCCGGCGCGGGATCCCGGCGGGCGCGCGCACCAGGACGGCCAGGCCGACTCCGGCGGCCGTGAGCGAGGTCCAGAACAGGTGCCACGGCGAGATCACGTTGACCGTGACCACGGCGAGCAATGCCGGATAGGGCCGGATCGCGATCAGGACCGCCGCGGCCACCGCCAGCCCGAGGTCTAGCGGGATGAGCGGGTGGGCGCCGAGCAGTACTCCCGTGCCCACCGAGAGCGCCACGCCGACCAGGGCCCACGGAGCGGCGGCGAGGATCCGGGGAGGGAGTCCGGCACGAGGCGGTGCGAACGCGGGCTGGCCCACCTGCCCCCTCCCGATCAGTAGTAGTAGTAGCCCGCCGACATGGTGTCGGCGCCCAGCACCACGACGCCCACCGGCTGGATGCCGGTGCTCGCGAGCTGGTACTTGAAGCGCTCGATCTCGTCGCGGCGCGAGTGGTCGAGCCGCACCACGACGATGACGCCGTCCACGCGCTGGGCCACCGGCAGCATGTCGCTGAACACGCCCATCGGCGGGCCGTCGACGATGACCGTGTCGCTGCGCGCGCGCGCCTCGCCGAGCAGGGTCTCGAGCCGGCGGCCGTTCAGCAGCACCTGCGGGCTCGGGGGCAAAGGCCCGGACGGGACCAGCGCGAGGTCGCCTGCGATTGCCACGGCCGGCCCCTTGCCGTTACGCGAGGGGACCGCGATGACCCGGCGCAGGCTGCGCTCGAGGGTGGCCTCTCCCACCAGGATCCGCGACACCCCGGTGTCGGAGTCGGTCTCGACCTTCAGCCGCTCGGAGAGCGCCGGCCTGCGAAGGTCCGCCTCGACGACCACCGGCGAGCGCCCATGCGCACCGAGCGCGAGCGCGAGGTTCGCGGCCACGGTGGACTTCCCCTCGCCGGGCGACGCGCTCGTCACCAGCAGCGATCGCAGGCGTTCGTTGGGGCTGAGCAGCCCGACGTTCGCCTCGAGGTTGTGGAAGCTCTCCAGGGTGCGCGCCATCGCCTTGGCGCCCCGCCTCGGCGTGGGGATCGTGCCGATCACGGGCACGCCGGGGAACAGCTCGCGGACCTGCTCCTCGCTCTTCACGTGCCGGTCGAGCCGGTCGCGCAGGAAGGCCAGCAGGATCCCGAGTAGCAGGCCGATGATCGCACCCGCGATGAGCGTCCGGACTAGGCGCGGCTTGAACGGAGCGCCGGGGATGCCGGCCGTCTGGACCACCTGGGCGTCGCCTGTCTGGACCTGCGACACGAGCGTGAGCTGGCGCGCCTGATCGGTGAGCCGGGTGCGCTGGGCCTTCGGGGCGTGGCTGTGCAGCGCCGTCTTGAGACGGGCCTTCACCACCGCGAGCACGGTGGCGTAGCGGCGTTTGTTAGCCGCGGCGCGGAACTTGATGAACGTCGAGGCGTACGCGTTCGCGTAGCGCGCCGTGAGCTTCGGGTTGCGGTCCTCGACGGTCATCGCGATCACGTTGGCGTCGCCCTCTCCGCTTGCCTGGACGTTGTCCGGTGCGCGCCGGAGGTGGAGGCTCTTGGCGGCCGCCAACCGAACGGCGGGAAGGTTGGCGAGTTGCGTGTCGGTCGCCGCCTGCCGGAGCGGGTCGGTACCGAACTCGCCGGGGTTGAACAGCTCCGTCGCGAGGTTGTTCTGCTGGACAAGGACCTTGGCCGTGGCCCGGTACTCCTTGTGCTGATCGTGCGCGTAGAGATACGCGCCGCCGGTCGTGGCCAGGACGCACAGCAGGACGAGCCACTTCTGCTCGCGAACCACCCGCAACTGGTCCCGAATCTGAGTAGCGAAGTCGCTTCGCGAGTTCTCAGTGGACATCTTGTCGTTTTCCCTCGTCCGGCCCGCGCGCGGGCTTGATCAATTCCCTCGTTCGGCCCGTCCGCGATCAGGATACCCAGGCTTGAGGTGCGGAACCGCCGCTTCGTGCGCGCCGGCTAGCGCCCGGCGGCGGTGCGAGAGCAGGCGCAGGAGGGGCCCGGATGCGGGCTCGGGAGGAGGCGCACCGCCCGGCGCAGCGCTCCGCCGCGGTCCCGCGCGTTCAGACACGTCCGCTCGGTTGCGGCCGGGAACGACAACCGACACGGGCAGGACATCTGGCAGGTCCAGTCGGCTCATAATGCTCCAGTGGTGAGTTCGCTACGCACGGTGGCCCGCGGCGTGCGCGACGTGTATCGCTCTCTGCGCTTCAGAGCTTGGGCCGCGCGGCTGAGGATCGACCTCAAGCGGAACGGCTGCCGGCTCGTCCTGGACGCGCCGTACGGGGCGCTGCTCGAGGACGGGCCGGCAATCCGCGCGCGCATGGCCGGAGAGGGCGACGGCACGTTCACGCTCCGGATCGGCCGGAACGTGACGGTGGGAAAGGGCGTCCGCCTCGTGATCTGGGCACTCGGGACAAACGTCCTCGAGATCGGGGACGACACCCTCGTCGACGATCAGGTGCATCTGCACCTGCGCGGCGGGGAGATCCGCATCGGGCGCGCCGCCGTCATCCGCGAGTTCGCCGTCCTCCGCTCCGAGGGCCTTCTCACGATCGGCGAGAAGGGCAACGTGAGCCACGGGAGCGTCATCCACTGCAGGGAGCGCGTCGCTCTCGAGGACCTGTCCAACATCACCGAGCACGTCACGGTGGTCGACTCGGACCACAGCCACGACGGCAGCGGCGACTACGTGCTCGACCAGCCGCTGCGGGTGTCACCCGTGTCCATTGGTCCCAACACCTTCGTCGGGGCGGGATCCGTGGTTCTGCGAGGCGCCCGGGTCGGCCCGAACGCGATGGTCGCCGCTGGATCGGTCGTCCCCGAGGGCGACTACCCATCCGGCTGGCTGATCGGCGGATCGCCAGCCAAAGCCATCCGACCGCTCACGAAGCGCGACGACTGACCCCGTACGCTTCGGCGGTGCTCGCCGCCAGCCTTGATCGACTCCAGGCGGAGGTGCCCGACGACGCGCTCGTGCTCGACGTGGGCGGCTGGGTGAAACCGCTCACCCGCGCCGACTGGGTGATCGACATCATGCCCTACGAGACCAGGGGCATGCAGGGCCACGAGGGCGCCGGCACGGAGCGCTTCTCATCGGAGACCTGGGTCCAGCGCGACATCTGCGACCGCGACCGCTGGCCCTTCGCGGATGGGCAGTTCGACTTCGCCGTCTGCTCCCACACCCTCGAGGACGTTCGCGATCCCGTCTGGGTCTGCACCGAGCTCACGCGGGTGGCCCGAGCCGGCTACATCGAGGTCCCCTCCCGCCTCGACGAGCAGACCTACTACCGGCAGGGCCCGTGGGTCGGCTGGGGGCATCACCACTGGCTGGTCGACGTGCACGACCGCGGGATCGACTTCGTCTTCAAGCATCACGTCATCCACGGTCCCGAGGAGAACCGCTTCCCGCCCGACTTCCTCGCTGGGCTGAGCGCCGAGGACCTGGTCCAGACCCTGTGGTGGGAGGGCGGGTTCGAATTCCGCGAGCGCGTCCTGCTGAGAGCCGAGGAGGTCGATTCCTACCTCGCCGACTTCGTGCGCGAGCACGGCGAGGCCGCTGCGCGCCGGCCGGGTCGCCTGCGCGCGGTGGTGAGGCGGCTCAGAGCCGGTCACGCGCGCGCGACGAGAAGCTCGCGGTAGAGCCGCAGGTGCTCCGCAGCGGAGCGCTCGGTGGAGAAGTCCCCGGCGCGCGCGCGACAGGCGGCCGCGGTGCCCGGGTCCTCCGACAGCTCCAGCGTCTCCAGGAGCGCGCCCGCCAACTCTGCTTCGCCGCCCTCGAACAGCCGCCCCACGTCGGGTCGGTCAACGATCTCTGGCAGGGCCCCGTCGCGAGTGGCTACCACCGGCGTGCCGCACGCGAGCGACTCCACCAGCACGATCCCGAAGGCCTCGTTGTAGGAGGGGAGGACGGACACCCAGGCCCGGCGGAAGACCGGCGCCACGGCATCCGGGCCGGGCTCGAAGAGCTCCACGCCGTCGGTCTCCTCCAGGCGCGACGCGGTTCGCGGATCGCCGGGACGCGGCAGGAGCAGCCGCACACCGGGTCGGTCGCGGCGCACCAGCGGCAGGGCGCGCAGGAGAAGGTCCACGCGCTTGCGACTGTCCTCTGGCGCCGCCGCGTACGCGATCGCCGGCTCGGGCGCGCGCTCTCCGCGGGGGCGGAACTCGTCGAGCCGAACGCCGGCGTTGATCACGTGCGGGTCGATGCCGAACCACCGCCGCATGCCGTCGGCCGCAGCCCTGCTGTAGACGACGACCGCGTCGGCGCCGTCCAGCGCCTGGCGCAGGATGCGCAGCCGCAGGCGCCGCGCCGCGAGCACCGGACGGGTCGGGAGACCGCCGTAGTGGAAGACCGCCGGGCGGCCGGTCCGGCGCGCCCAGCCGACGGCCGCGAGCATGTCCGTGAGGTAGAACGCCTGCGCCAGGTCGTCGTCGCCCGTGAGCAGCGACGCGTAGCTGAAGGGCACGTGGGTCATGTGCTCCTGGAACCCGCGCCGCAGGAGCCACGCCTCGGGCGGCCGCCAGTGGCGGACCACCAGGAAGCCGTCCTCCTCGCCGCTCGACGGCGCTCCAGGGTGGCTCGTGATCACGCGCGGCTTGTGACCTGAGCCCGCGAGCGCGGCGGCCAGGTCCCGGACGGTGCGCTCGGTCCCTCGCTGGACCTCCGGGTAGTAGCGCGGCGTGAGCAGCGCCACCCGCAATGTGGCCGGGTCGCGCCCGCTCACAGGAAGAGGCTCTTGTGACGCACGCTTCCGGCGGCCAGCGCCGCGAGCTCTGCAGCGTCCACCGCCGCGTGCCCCGGCAGTTCGAGCGCCCTTCGGAGCTGGCTGCGCGGATAGGGGTGAACCGGATCGAGCAGCGTGCGCAGGTACGGGGCGGCCAGAAGCGCCGCTCCCGGGCGCCGCCCCATGGCGGCCATGCCACCGATCGCCAGGAGGAGCCAGCCGTGGCGTGCCCGCCACAGGCGCCCACCCAAGGGAAAGCGGCGGCGCAGCTCTTCGTGCCGCCCGACGACCGCCGGGAGGTCACGCCATTTCCACGAAAGCCTGGCCATACCGACCGCGGTGAAGGACTCGACGGCGTGGTTCACGACAGCGTCGCGTGCGCCCACATGGGCCGCCCCGGCGGCACGCGCCCGCCAGAGCAGGTCCGCGTCCTCGCCGGAGCTCGCCAGGAGCTCGTCGAAGCCGCCCATCTGCTCGAGCACCTCCCGCGGATAGAGGATGTTGCACGTCTGGCCGAACGGGCCGGGCGGGTCGACCACGATCGTCCTGTGGTGGGGAGCAGCCAGCACATCGGCCTCGAACGGGTCGGCCCGTGTGGCTCCCTGGACGATCGCGCCGGGATTGGCGCGTGACGCCGCGAGCAGGGCCTCGAGCCAGTCGGGCTCGGGCCGGCAGTCGTCGTCGGTGAAGGCAACGCATGGGCCGCTCGCCATGCGCCAGCCGACGTTGCGCTGCCTCGGAGCGGGCCCCGATCCAGGCGGCAGACGCCGTTCTCGGAGCGACACCCGCTTCGCGAGCGGATGTTCGCGGAGCAGGCTGACCGTGTCTTCCGACCGCGAATCGTGCACCACGATCAGCTCCCAGCGGTCGGGTGGGATGGTCTGCTCCTCGAGCGCGTTCAGCAGCCATAGAAGCCGCAGCGGGCGCTCGTGCGAGGGGACGACGACGCTCACCTCAGATCTCATCGCGGGCGGAATCATGGCCGCGGACAGCTCCTGAGCGCGCCGCCGGTTATCTGCGCCCACGCGACGACTGAGTTGCAACCCTATGCCGCAATGGACCGGTCGCACACGTCGGGCGCGTGGATGGCGCGTGCGACGGGGCCGGGCGCCGCCATCCTTCTCGCGCTCCCTTTCTACGCCACCTTCATCGGTCGCAGCGCGTTCCGGATCGATGGGAAGCGCTACTACTCACTGTTCGACGACGCGATGATCTCGATGCGGTACGGCGAGAACCTCGCGCATGGGCATGGACTCGTCTGGAACGTGACCGGGCACGCCGTCGAGGGCTACAGCAACCTGCTCTGGACGCTGTGGATGGCGTTTCTGCACGTGCTCCCGATCCCGAGCGCGGACACGTCCCTGGCCGTGATGATCACCGCGGTCGCGATCCTCTGTGCAACGGTCTGGGTGGTCCACGCGGTCGCGCTCGAGCTCGCGCCGGGGACCCCTGGCGTCGCGTTCGTCTCCGCGCTTCTCACGGCCTTCCTGTATCCGCTCGTGTACTGGTCCCTGCGGGGGATGGAGGTCAGCCTCGTGGCCCTGGTCGTCACATGGTCGGTGCTTGTCGCGGTGAGGCTGCAGCGGGGCTTCACCGCGCGGCGGCTGGCGCTCCTGGCCTTCCTCATGGCCGTCGGCGTTCTCATCCGTGACGACGTGGTGGTCCCATGCGTCGTCATCGCCGCGTACGCCGCGCTCACGGCCGATCCGGACCGGCGGCGCCGTGTCGCGCTCGTGCTGGGCGGAACGATACTCGCCACGGTCGCCGCACACACGGGGATGCGACTGCTGATCTATCACCAGGCGCTGGCGAACACCTACTACCTCAAGGTGGGCAACGTCCCGCTTGGTGTGCGCCTCGGGCGCGGGGCGACGGCTCTGCTCCACAGCCTGGGTACAGGGCTTTACGCGCCCCTGGCGCTCGCGGCCGCCTATCTCGTGACCAACCGTGAGCGCCCGTTGCGCCCCCAGCACCTGATCCTCGCGATCTTCGCGGCGGTCTGCGCCTACTCCGTCTACGTGGGAGGCGATGCGTGGGAGTCGAATGAGATACCCAACCGCTATCTGACCCCGACCCTCCCGCTCCTGTTCGCCCTGGCCGCCGCAGGAGCCTGGTCGGTGGTGCGGGCACCCGGGCGCATGCGGCTCCGCGTGTTCCTGAGCCTCGCCGTGATCACCGTGATTGCCACGGTGGCGACGCGGCACTGGTATCCGATCAGCCTGCAGATCGTCCAGCCTCCGACCACCTACGAGAACCGGCAACTCGCCGTGGCAGCCCTGTTCGCCACGTGCGGCGTGTTCCTGTGGCTTGGTCCGCGGCCGCCCGTCTGGCTCGCCTCGCGCCAGGGCTTCGGCGCGGCCGCCGCGGCCGTCCTCGCCTTGGTGGTGGTTCAGGTCGTGCCGGTCAGCCGCTGGATCGACGCGAACGCATCGGGGCTCGTCATCGACCAGCAGCTGTCGAGGGAGGGCGTCCTGTACAGGCAGACGACGACCCCGGGCACGTCGGTGGCAACCACATCAGCCGGAGCGATGGGTTACTTCTCCCGCCGCCCGGTCGTGGACCTGTTGGGCAAGATGGACCCCGTAGTGGCGCGCGGCCGGCAGCGCGCGAAGGAGTACCGCCCAGGCCATGACAGGTGGAACTACGACTACAGCATCGGGAAGCTCCGGCCACCCGTCGTAGCGGGGTTCCTGCACGTGACGGCGCATGAGCTGTGCGAGATCCGCGCGTGGGGCTACCGCGAGATCGCGTACCACTTCTACCTCCGCGACGGCTATCGCGGCGTGGACGTGCCGCGGCTCGGTCGGGGGATTCGCCGGCTGTTCGGGGGCCGCCCGGCCGGCTGGCCGCCGCAGTGCAGCTGAGCTCACGCGTCGGCGTCGAGCGGAAGGAGCGCCCGAGCCGCGCGCTCGTCGGCTGCGAGGATCGTGCGCCGCGAGCGCAGGCCCTCACGGTGCACGCTCATCCAGAAGCGCGCGCGCTGGGTGCGGCGCGCCAAGCGACCGGGAAGCACGCGGGCCAGCGGCGCAAGCAGGGCGCGCCGTAACGCCAGCGTGGCGTACGAGACGCCGGCCGTCGCCCATGTCACGGCGAGCCCTCGCCGCTTGACCATCCACGCGTAGGTCGCGGCCATCCGCGTCGCGGTTCGCGCGTCCCCGAACGTGGCGAGGGTCGCGGCGCCGCCGTGGTGAATGACCCGGGCCGCCGGCTCGTACCAGACCGACCATCCGCGCGTGCGAAGCCGCCAGGCGAGGTCCAGGTCGTCGGCGTACATCCAGAGATCACGGCCGAAGCCGCCAACGGAGTCGAACGCCTCCCGGCGGATGAGGACGAATGCGGCGAACGCCCATGGCACCTTCCGAGGGCGCTCGGGATCCCAGTAGCCCTCAAGGCACAGGCGCTCGCCGAGGCGCCGGCTGAGCCGCTGGAGCCCCAGGTGGTGGGCGGCGGTGACCAGGAAGGTCGGGAACGAATAGACGGTGTGCTGCGTGGACCCGTCCGGGAGCACGAGGCGGGGCGCGATTATCGCCGCCTCGGGGTGCCGCTCCGCCGCCTCGAGGAGCGTCTCGAGGGCTCCCGGCGTCAGCTCGATGTCCTCGTTGGCGGTGGCGAACCACTGGCCGCTCGTTCGGTCGGCAGCCAGGTTGGCCGCCTGCGGAAAGCCGAGGTTCTCGGGCGACGCCACCAGGTGCACCCAAGGGAACTCGCGCTCGACCATCTCCGGCGAGCCGTCTGCCGAGGCGTTGTCGACTACCCATGCCTCCGCGAGCCCTGCGTTCACCTCCGGCTCGATCGAGCGGAGGCATGCCGCCAGGAGATCGTGCGCGTTCGTGTTCACGACCGCGATGGTGACCGGGGCTTCGCCCACGCAGTAAGCCTAGGTGCGCTCGAGTCGCGGTCGAGGCGGCGGATCCGGGGGTCCGACGCTGGTACCTTGGCCGCGCGATGACCGCCGAGGCCCCGGCAGGCGACCAGCTCGCGGACCGGGTCGCGGGCATCAACTGGTACCACTCCATCGAGCTCGCCCCCGGCGTCCTGACACCCGGATGGTTCGACACTCGCGCCATCGCACCGCGGCTCCCGATGCCGGCCGACCTCTCCGGCAGGCGCTGCCTCGATGTCGGTACGTTCGACGGCTTCTGGGCGTTCGAGATGGAGCGCCGCGGCGCGGCCGAGGTGGTGGCCCTCGACATCCCGGACCCGGATCTCTGGGACTGGCCTGCGAACACGGATCCCGATGCTCGCGAGGAGATCTCATCGCGCCGTCCGGGCGAGGGCTTCGCGCTCGCGCACGCCGCCCTCGGCTCCGCCGTCAACCGGCTCGAACGGAGCGTCTACGACCTCGACGCCGGCAAACTCGGGACCTTCGACTACGTCTACCTGGGCAGCCTCCTTCTCCACCTGCGTGACCCCGTGCGGGCCCTCGAGCGCGTCCACGACGTCTGCCGCGGCGAGCTTCTCCTCGTGGAGACGATCGACCTGCCGCTGACGCTGATGATGCCCGGTCGGCCGGCCGCGACCCTCGACCTCCGCGGCCGGCCCTGGTGGTGGACCGCGAACACCGCCGGGGTCGTTCGGATGCTCGAGGCCGCACGATTCGCGCCGCTCGGAAGGCCCCGCCGGATCTACATGCCCGCCGGGCGGGGGCAGGAGGTCCCGCCGCTGTCGATACGCCGGCTCCTGCATCCGCAGGGACCGAAGCTCGCCCTGCTCGCGCTGAAGGGTGATCCGCACGTCGCCGTACGGGCCCGGCCACTGGCCTGAGATGGCGCCGCGGATCAGCGTCGTGATACCAACGCTGGCGCGGCACGACCGGCTGGCGCTCGCGCTCGATCGGCTCGAGGGCCAGGCCGGCGGCCACGAGCTCGAGGTCGTGGTGGTCGAGGACGCGGACGCCGTCGAAGGCAATCGCGTGAGCGCCGCGATCGCGGGCCGGCCATACGCCGTGCGCAGCCTGAGAGCCACGCTCGCGGGCGCCTCCGCCGCCCGCAACGTGGGCTGGCGGGCGGTGGAGGCAGACCTCATCCTCTTCATCGGCGACGACATCCTCGCCTCACCGCACCTGGTCGACGAGCACCTGGCGTGGCACCACCGCCATGCCGCGCCCGAGATCGGGGTGCTCGGTCACGTGCACTGGGCGCGCGAGCCCCGGCCGACCACCTTCATGCGCTGGCTCGAGCGCGGAATCCAGACGGACTACGGCTCGATCAAGGGGCAGCAGGCCGGGTGGTGGCACCTCTATACGACGAATGTGTCTTTGAAGCGGGGCATGCTCGAGCGGGTGGACGGGTTCGACGAATCCCAGCCCTTCCTGTACGAGGACCTCGACCTGGGGAAGCGGATGGCCGAGCACGGCTTCTCGCTCCTCTACAACGCCGACGCCTGGGCCGAGCACCTCCACCCCACGACACTCGACGACTGGCGCCGCCGGATGGCGATGGTGGCTCGCGCCGAACACCGCTTCGTGGCGCGCCACCCGGAGCTCGAGCCCTACTTCCACCGCATGTTCAGCGAGGCGGCAGAGGCGCCCCGCGCCCGCGGGCTTGCCGCGCGGCTCGCCCCACTGGTCCCTCAGGACACACCGCGACTCGGGCGGCGGGTCTGGGAGAGCGTGGACCGCAAGTACCGCCAGGCGCTCGCCCCGGACTTCCTGCGCGCCTGGGACGAGGCCGCCGCCGAACCGCGGTACGAGCTACCCGGGCGCTCCTGAACCTCGCGCGCGCTCCGTCAGCTGCTGGCGATCCACCTTGCCGGTCGAGGTGCGCGGGAGAGAGCTCTCGATGAGTACGTCTCCCGGAACCATGTACCGCGGCAGCGCGCTCGCCGAGTGCCGCTTCAGCTCGGTCGGGCTCAGCTCCTCGTCGGACGCCACGTACGCGACCAGCCGGTGCCCGATACGCTCGTCGGGAACCGCCACGACCGCGGCCTCGGCCACGGCGGGGTGGGCGTGCAGGACAGCCTCGATCTCACCGAGCTCGATGCGGTACCCACGGCTCTTGACCTGGTGGTCGCGGCGACCGAGGAACTCGTACTCGTCGGCCGGCAACCGGCGGACGAGGTCCCCGGTGCGGTACGCGGGATCGGGATAGCGGTCGTGCAGCGGGTTCTGGCGAAGCCGCTGGCCTGTCAGTGCGGGATCGCCCCAGTAGCCCTTCATGACAGTGGGGCCCCGGACCCACAGCTCTCCGACCTCGTCCTCTTGCACGGGCCTGAGGTCGTCGTCGAGCGCGAACACCTCCTGGTTCTCGCACGAGCGCCCGATTGGAAGCGGCGCGTCGTCGGACGACAGTTGCTCGGGGACGACGTGATACGTGCAGACGTTCGTCTCTGTGGGTCCGTACAGGTTCGCGAGGACGGCTTGCGGTACCAGCGCGCGTAGCACGCGCAGGTGCTTCATCGGGAACACCTCGCCCGCGAACAGCACGATCCTGAGCGCGGAGAGGTCGGCCTCGCTCGCGGCCCTCGGGAGCAGCATGAGGGCCGATGGCACCGAGTACCACACGGTGATCCCGTGGCGCCTGATCGCGGCGACCATACTCGCCGCCAGTGCCTCCTCGCCGGCCGCCAGGAGGTGGAGGCTCGCGCCCGCCATGGCGGCGCCGTAGAGGTCGAAGATCGAGAGGTCGAAGTGGAGCGGGGCGTGGCTCGACAGCCGGTCGTCCGAGCGGACCCCGAACCGGCTCACCGCCCACTCCACGAACGACAGCCCGTTGCGGTGCGTGAGCATCACGCCCTTCGGCCTTCCGGTGGAGCCCGACGTGTAGAGGATGTACGCGAGGTCGGACTCGCAAGCCCTGGACGCGTGAACGGGATCAAGCCCGCTCACGTCCTCATCAATGTCCAGCGCGGGCGCGCCCTTCGCGCGGATCGCGTCCAGGCGCTCGCCGTCGGCACACACGAGCCGGCACCCCGCGTCATCGATCATCGTCAGGGCGCGCACCTGCGGACTGCGCGGATCGAGCGGGACGTACGCCGCGCCCGCGCGCATGATCGCGTAGAGCATCGTGATCGAGCGAGCGGACTTCGGAGCCCAGACGCCGACGCGGTCACCGCGACGAACCCCGAGCTCCTCGAGCGCAGCGGCCGTCTTCGCCACCGCGAGCTCGAGCTGCGCGTAGCTCAGCGTGGACTCTGAATCCTGCATCGCCATCCGGTCGCCGCCCGCGTCGGCCGCCAGCGCCACAAGACGGTCGAGGGTGAAGGCGCCCGCGGCAGGCGTCACAGACCGAGGTCCCGGGCCACTATCCGACGCATCAGCTGCGAGGTCCCGGAATACAGGCGCCCACCCACGGCGTCACGAAGCCGCCGGCCATCGGACATGTCGAGCGCCGCCCTCAGCACTGTCTCCGACGCGAACAGCTTCACGGCCGCCGCCCTGGAGGCACGGGTCTCGCCGTGGTCGTACGACCACGCGGTCTCGTAGAGAAGCGCGCGCGCCGCGTCGAGCGCCACCCGCACGTCAACGAGCACGTCGTTGTTGGGCTCCAGTCCGAACGCGGACCTCTTTGAATGGCGAGCGGCGGCGACCTCCTCCTCGAGGGCCCTGTCGAGGGCGCCCAGCTGCGCGGCCATGATCAGCAGGCGCTCCCACTCCATCGACGAGGCGAACACCCGCGCCCCCCGGCCGGGCTTGCCGAGCACCGCCTCCGGTCCCACGTACACGTCGTCCAGCACCAGGTCCGCCATGGGCGAGGTGCGGAGGCCCATCTTCTCCGTCGGCTCGCCGGTGCTCACTCCGGCAGCGCCGGCCTCCACGAGGAAGGCGCTCACACCAAGCGCCCCTTCGGTCGCTGGGGCGCGCGCGAACACGATGTAGAGGCGGGCGACGGGCGTGTTCGTGATGAGCGTCTTGCGGCCGCGCAGCACGTGACCGGCCCCGTCCGGCTCGGCGACGGTACGCAGGGCGAACGCATCGCTGCCCGAATCCGGCTCGGTCATGGCGTGGAGACCAACCACCTCCCCGCGCGCCAGGCGAGGGAGGAAGCGCTCGCGCTGATCATCGCTCCCGTGCCGCCAGAGCGGGACGACCGCGCTCCAGAGGTGTGCGTTGATGGAGAAGACGAGGCCCGCGTCGACGCATCCGTACCCGAGCGCCTCCAGCGCCGCGGCCGTGGTAACGCGATCGGCGCCCGCCCCGCCGAGCTCCTGCGGCACGGGCAGGCCGCAGAGGCCCTTGGCCGCGCATTTACGCCAACCCTCGTGCCAGAACTCGCCGCCCTCCTCGCGGTCGGCGTATCCGGGGTCCGCGAGCTCCTCCAGCGCGAATCGCCGCACGTCATCGACCAAGCCGCGTCGCTCTTCGTCCAGGAGCGGCGAGTGCACCAACCTGATTATCCTACGCGGCCGCCCAAGCCGGACGGGGTACCCCGATCGCCGATATCGAGCCACTCCGCGAGTTCATTCGCAAGCAGTTCCTCTTCGACGAGAACGCGCAGCTCGACGAAGGCGACCCGCTGTTCCCCGACGTGATCGACTCACTCGGCGTGATGGAGGTCGTCGAGTTCGTGGAGGAGGCCTACGCGATAAGCATCGACGAGCAGGACCTGCTCGCCGACAACTTCAGGTCCCTCGACGCCATCTCCTCGCTGGTGGATCGCAAGCGTGCCGGTTGATCGCCGCCGGATCGAGGCACGGGTACGGCTGAACCGCCTCGCGATCGGGGGATGGTCAGCGCAGACCCTCTTTGCGGCGAACAGGCTCGGCGTCTTCGACCTGCTTTGCGACGGGCGTGCGCTCACCGCGGCGGAGGTGGCCCGCGAGCTCGGGACCGAGGAGGATTCGACGGCGCGCCTCCTGGGAGCGCTCGCCGCGTTGGACCTCGTCGAGCACCGCGACGAGCAGTTCTGCAATTCACGCGCTGCCGAGGACTTCCTCGTCTCCGGCCGGCCGGAGTCGCTGGCCACCTGGGTGGCGCTCATCGGAGATTGGAACCAGACCTTCGCGCAGCTCGGCGAGTCGGTCCGCACCGGTGAGCCGGCCGAGGTCCCGGAGGAGCACCTCGGCCGGTCGCCGGAGTACACCCGCAGGTTCATCATCGGGATGCACGACTACGCGATCGGCCCCGGCCGCGAGCTCGCGCGCCACCTCGATCTGGAGGGGCGGCGGCGGCTGCTCGACCCGGGAGGGGGCCCGGGCACGTACTCGATCCTGCTCGCCGAGGCGAACCCCGGGCTGACCTGCACGGTGTTCGACCTCCCGGAGGTGGTCGAGATCGCGCGGGAGGTGATCGCCGAGCACGATCTCGAGGACCGCGTGTCGACCGCCGCCGGCGACTACCACTCGGACGAATTCCCAACGGGGTACGACGTTGCCCTCGTCTCGAACACGCTGCATCAGGAGGACTGGGACACCTGCGTCGCGATCCTGAGGAAGGCCCACGACGCGCTCGAGCCGGGCGGGCTCGCGGTAGTTCAGGCGATGTTTCTGAACGAGCGCGGCGACGGTCCGCTATGGCCGGCGCTCCACAACCTGCTCATGCTCCTCGTCTACCGGGGCGGTCGGGCGTATTCCGTCGAGCAAACGTTCCGCATGCTCGAGGAGGCCGGCTTCCAGCACCCGGAGATCCACAGGATGTCACCGTTCAACGCCGGTTCCTTCGTCACCGCGACTCGCGCCTAGCGCTTCAAGCCCGGCCTCGCTCAGCGTGCGGGGATAGGGCACGCGCCGGGCCGGGTTCCCTGAAACCATGGTCTCGGGCGGGACGTCGCGGGTGACGACGGACCCGGGGGCGACTATCGCGCGCGCCCCGATGGTGATCCCCCTGTAGAGCCCGCAGTTGTTGCCGATCCAGGCCCCGCTCTCGATCCGAAGCGGTGGACCTGTGACGAAGGATGCGCGACTGGCCGGCACCCCGTCCATCACCTCAGTCCAGTCGTGGATCGTGTCCGCGATCGTCACCCCGTGACCGATCCCGCAGTCCTCGCCGATATGGATCCCGTTCACGGCCACCAGCCGGACGTTGTGGCCCACCACGGTTCGGTCGCCGAGTCGAAGGACGACCTGACCTCGTGGCGCGTACGCCTCAATGCAAATCCCCGATCGGATCTCCACGTCGCTCCCGATCGCAACGGACGCCGGATTGATGAGCGCGACCCTCGGGCTCGCAATTCGAGAGCCCGCTCCGAACTCCGCGAAGCGGGAGGCGAGGGGGTCTCCGTGTCCGATCGCGAGCGAGTCGTCGCGGAGTCTCTCGAGACGATTGAACAAGCGTTGGAGCAGCGCCCGCCATGGGCCCCGAAGCCTCCGACTCACGCGACCGGGCATCTGTGCGCACCGTACCAGCGGGCGAGCAGGCCACCGCGTGCAACCGGCTTGCCCGGGCGAGTCGTGGGCTACGCTCCGTTCGCCCGGCCGAGCAGCGTCCCCCACCGGCGGGGCTGCCGATTACCCATGGCCAACGAGGCTCAACTGCTAGAAGCTCCGGAGGCGCCGCAGCTCGAACCCGCGGTCTCCGGGGACGGCCAGTCGCTCCGCACGCGCGCAGCGCGCGGCACGGTGATCAACGCGGCCTTCATGGTCCTGCTCCAGACCATCGGCCTGCTGAAGGGCTTCATCATCGCCGCGTTCCTGACCCGCAGTGAGTACGGGGTCTGGGGCATCCTCGTGATAACGATCGGGACGCTGGGCTGGCTGAAGGACGTCGGGATCTCGGACAAGTACGTCCAGCAGGACGAGCACGATCAGGAGGTCGCGTACCAGAAGGCGTTCACGATCGACCTGATCTCGAACGCCGGTCTGTTCCTGCTGGTCCTCGTGGCGCTGCCCCTGTTCGCGCTCGCGTATGGCGACTGGAAGCTCGTGATCCCGGGCCTGGTGATCAACGCGACCCTGCTGGGCCAGTCGCTCAAGACCCCGAGCTGGATCTTCTACCGCGAGATGCGCTACGGCCGCCAGCGTCTCCTCGACGCGGTGGACCCGCTCGTCTCGTTCGCCGTGACGATCGGGCTCGCGATCGCGGGGCTCGGATACTGGGCGCTGGTTCTCGGTTTCTTCGCCGGCGTGTACGCGGGCGCGATCGCGGCCGTGATCGCCAGCCCATACCCGATCGCGCTGCGTTTCGATCGTAGGACCGGCCGCGAGTACTTCGGGTTCTCTTGGCCGCTGATCGTCGCGAGCTCGAGCGGCATCCTGGTCCCGCAGGTCGGCATGCTCGTAGCGACCCGCAAGCTCGGTCTCGGCGCGGCGGGCGTCCTCAGCCTCGCGGGAACGGTGGGCGTCTACACCAACAAGATCGACGAGCTCGTCACCTGGACGCTCTATCCGGCCATCTGCCGCGTGAAGGACCGCACGGAGCTGCTGTTCGAGGCGTTCGTGAAGTCGAACCGGCTCGCGCTCATGTGGGGCGTTCCGTTCGGCGTGGGGATCGCACTGTTCGCTTCCGAGCTGGTCCATTTCGGGATCGGCGATCGCTGGCGGCCGGCGATCGGGCTCCTCGAAGTCTTCGGCCTCGTGGCGGCCATCAACCACATCGGGTTCAACTGGATGTCGTTCTTCGGCGCCCGCGGCAACACCCGTCCCATGGCGGTCTTCGGGCCCGTCGTCCTGCTCGCGTTTCTCGTCTTCGCCGTTCCGCTCCTCCTGCTCTACGGGCTCATGGGCTTCGGAGCCGGGATGGCGGCCATGACGCTGGTCGCGCTGGGCGTTCGGAGCTACTACCTCACGAAGCTCTTCCCTGGGTTCCAGATGCTCGTGCATGCCATGCGGGCCATCGCGCCGACCGTCCCGGCCGCAGCCGTCACGCTCGCGCTTCGCGCCGCAGCTCCCGCGCGGTCGCTCGCATGGGCGCTGACCGAGCTCGCGGTGTACCTGCTGGTGACGGTCGTCGCCACGTGGCTGCTCGAGCGCGATCTGCTCCGCGAGGCGGTCGGATACGTGCACGGCCGAGCGCGTCCCCGGTTCGTGACCGGGCGCATCGCCGCGGACGGCTAGCTTCCAGGGCTGCGCCCCAAGATCGAACGAGGAGCGATTCGGATGGAGAGGATTCAGAGCAGGCTGGACGGCCCGATCCTGGTCGAGCCGACCATCCACCGCGACAAGCGCGGGTTCTTCCACGAGAGCTACCGGCGAGGCCGGTACTCGGAGCTCGGGATGACCGCCGAGTTCGTGCAGGACAACCACTCCCGCTCCTCGCACGGGATCGTGCGCGGCATGCACTTCCAGGTTGGAAAGGGCATGGCGAAGCTGGTCCGCTGTGCCCGCGGCGCCATACTCGACGTGGTGGTGGACCTGCGCCGCGGCTCGCCGACATTCGGCGAGTGGGAGGCATTCGAGCTGAACGACGAGAACCTCCACCAGCTGTACTGCCCGGTGGGGTTCGCCCACGGCTTCTGCGTCACCAGCGAGACCGCCGACGTGCTCTACAAGTGCGACGCGTACTACGACGAGTCGATCGAGCGCGGCATCAGGTACGACGACCCCGATGTGGGGATCGAGTGGCCGGCGATCGAGCTCATCCCGTCGGAGCGTGACGCGAACGCCCCGCTCCTGTCGGAGGTCGCGGACCACCTCCCCTTCGAATACCGGCCCTGACGGCTATCGAGCGGCGGCGGGTGTCAACCCGGCGCTGAGCATGTAGTCCGCCAGCGCGTCGCGCCAGGGGCGGAGCTCTGCCAGGCCCGCGGCGTCCGCTCGCGGCCGGGCCAGGACGCCGTTCAGCGGCCGGTCGGCGCCGCCCTCGGGAACCACCGTCGCGACGGGCTCGAGCGGCACGTCGATCGCGGCGAGCTCGAGGATCCCGCGAGTGAACTCGTACCACGAGCAGTCGCCCCCGTTCGTGATGTGGAGCAGCCCGTTCACGCCCCGATCGACAGCCTGGATCAGCGCGGCGGCGAGGTCGGTCGTGTAGGTCGGGCTCAGGCGCTGGTCGGCCACAACGCTCAGCTTCCTCTGCTCGCGGGCGCGGCCGATCATCCTCACCACGAAGTTGCCGCCCTTCGAGGCGCTTCCGAATCGTCCGTACAGGCCCGCCGTCCGGACCACCAGCGCGCCCGGCGCATACGCGAGCGCGGCGTGCTCGCCCCCGAGCTTCGAGATCGCGTAGACGCTCCGCGGGGACGGCCGGTCGAGCTCGCCGTAGGGCTCGGTGGCGGACCCGTCGAACACGTAGTTGGTGCTGAGGTGAATGAGGGTGGCGCCGTGCGCCTCGCACCGCTCGGCAATCCGCTTGACCGCCCGCGTGTTGACCTCGAACGCGCGGTCCTCCTCGCCCTCGCAGACGTCGACGTTGTGGAACGCGGCGCAATTGAAGACGACGGTCGGCCGCAGACGCGCGAAGGTATCGGCGACTGTCCGGTCGTCGGTGATGTCCAGCTCGGAGCGGGCGCGCGCGTGCACCTCGACACCCAGCCGGCCGAGCTGATCCTCGAGGTCCGAGGCGAGCTGACCGCCGCCGCCGGTGACCAGCACCGGGCCGTCCGTCACGTAACCGCGTCGAGCCGACCGAGGCGCGGGCGCAGCTCGTTCAGCAACTCGAGCCACCGGATGTTGTAGTGGCGCGGGTCGCTGAGCGATGTGCGATCGGTGATGTCCACCCGGCCGAGAAGGTCGTGCACGGCCTCGACGACCGACCGGCTGGGCGAGAAGCCGAGGTGCACCGCGAGCTTCGCATTCGAGCACTCGTAGTCGCGGGTCAGCTCCGGCGCCGGGACCTCTTCCAGCTCGACCCGCCGGCCCATGAGCTGGACCGACCCTGCGACCAGCATCGCGAGCTCGCGGATCTGGTAGTTCGAGTGCAGGACGTTGAAGATCTCCCCACGCACCAGGTCGGCATCGGCCTCGAGGGCGACGATCATCGCGTCCGAGACGTCGCAGACGTCCACGAGCGGCCGCCACATCCAGCCGCCTCCGTGGAGGAGCAACCGCTCCTGTAGCAGCGCGTCCTTGACGAACGTGTTGACCACGAGGTCGTACCGCATGCGCGGGCTGTAGCCGTAGACGGTGCCGTTGCGAAGCAGCACGGCGGTCAGCCCCTCGCTGGCCAATGCGAGCAGCGCCTCCTCCGCGTAGCGCTTGGAGGTCGCGTACGCGCCGACCGGCCGGAGCTCCGCGCTCTCGTCGTGCATGCCGAGCGGCAGCCCGTCGTAGAGCGAGCACGAGGAAGCGAAGACGAAGCGCTCGATGCCGCGCTCGAGGCACGCCCGTCCGAGCGCCCCGGTCCCGACCGCGTTCATCTGCCAGTTCGCCTCGGGGTCGTACTCGGCGGTGGGATCGTTCGACAGGCCCGCCAGGTGGATCACCCCGTCGATGCCGTCCAGCGCCTCGGGCGGCACGGCGCGGATGTCAGCCTCTACCAGCTCGATGCGGTCGCGGAACGAGGCGAGCGGCCCCTCGCCCCAGTAGAGGACGTCGAGCACGCGGACCCTGTAGCCGCGCTCCAGTAGGCGCGGCACCAGCACGCATCCGATGTATCCGCCGCCCCCCGTGACGAGCACCGTGCGGCCACGTTCCGGCGGCTCGGGCGGGAGCCCGTTGCTGCGGACGCTGCGCTTCGGAAGTGGCGACCGCGAGTGTCCGTTCTTCGTCATTTCCGGTCCAGTGCTCCCCCCGCGCACGAGCCCGCGCCAGGGTACCAGCGGCCATCGCCGCCGGCGCCGCCCTGTGCGATGATCGCCAGGGATGAGCGGGCCCGCGCCGACCGTCAGCGTCGTGGTGCCGGCCCGTGACGCGGAGGCGACGATCGCCGCGACGCTCGAGGCACTCACCTCCCAGGTGGTGGACGTTCCCTATGAGGTGATCGTCGTCGACGACGGCTCGAGCGACGCCACGGTGGACATCGCGGCACGCGCGCCCGGACCGGTGCGAGTGCTGCACGAGCAGGGAGTCGGGGTCGCGGCGGCCCGCAACGCCGGCGCTGCTGAGGCGTGTGGCGCGGTCCTTGCGTTCACGGACTCCGACTGCATGCCGGTGAGCAGCTGGCTCGCCAGCGCGCTCGCCGCGCTACGCGACGCCGACCTGGTGCAGGGACCGATCGTGCCCCCGCCGGGGGCCGCGCACGGTCCTTTCGACCGGAGCCTCTGGGTGGACGAGGAAACTGGACTGCACGAGTCGGCGAACCTCGTGGTCCGCCGTGAGCTGTTCGAGCGCGTCGGCGGTTTCGAAGGATGGCTCGAGCACCCGGGTGCGCGCATAACCTCGATCGGGGAGGACACTTGGTTCGGGTGGCGTGCTCGGCGGGCGGGTGCGCGCATAACCTTCTGCCGCGACGCTGTCGTGCACCACCACGTCTTCCCGCGCAGCGCGTGGGAGTTCGTCTTCGAGCGGCGCCGCGTCCAGTACTTCCCGGCCATGGTCAGGCGGATGCCCGAGCTACGCGAGTACCTCTTCCGGCGCTGGTTCCTGAGCCGTCGCAGTGCTGCCTTCGACCTAGCCCTGGTGGGGATTGCAGGTGGGATACGCCGGCGCTCGTGCGGTCCGCTGACAAGCGTGCTCCCATACGCATTCGAGCTCTACCTGCATTCACGCGCTTGGCGGCGCCGGGCGCCGGCGATGGCAGGCGTGACGGTCGCCGCGGACCTCGTGGCGTTTCTGTCGCTCGTGCAGGGAAGCCTCCGCGAGCGCGCCCTCCTGCTTTAAGCGGCACGGACTCCTGCGGGTCCTGCGTATCCTGCCGCCCCTTGGCGACACGCGCCTCAGAGGATCTGCTGGAGCGCGCTAAGGCGCGCCGCTGGTACCACACGCTCGAGCTCGCGCCCGGCCACGTGACCGACGGCTGGTGGGACCACCGGCCGTTCGTGGACCGGTTCGGGCTGCCCGAGAGGATGGACGGCCTCCGGGCGCTGGACGTGGGTACGTGGGACGGCTACTGGGCCTTCGAGATGGAGCGCCGGGGGGCCGAGGTGGTTGCGCTCGACCTCGACGACGAGCGCGACCTCGACTACCCGCCGCGACGCCGGCCGACCGAGTTCCCGGACGAGCCGCGCGGGGCCGGCTTCGAGCTTGCCCGGCGGATCCTCGGCTCAAAGGTCGAGCGGGTGAACCGCAACATCTACGACGCGACCCCGGAGGAGCTCGGGACCTTCGACCTGGTGTTCTGCGCCACGGTTCTGGTCCACGTGCGCGACCAGCTGCTCGCCCTCGAGCGGATCGCAAACCTCTGCGCGGGCACGTTCATCTTCGCCGACGAGTACGACCCGCTCGCCGGGCTGGCGCCGTTCCCGGCGAGCAGGTATCTCGCCGACAGGGACAAGGCGGTGGTGTTCTGGCTCCCGAGCGCTCGGACCTGGAAGAAGATGCTCTACACGGCGGGGTTCAACCGGGTGGAGGAGCGCGGCAGGTTCAAGCTCAGGGCGACCGACGGGCTCGCGGTGCGCCATCTCGTGCTCCATTCGTTCAAGTAGCCGGACCGCCGGGGTCCGCAGCCCCGAGCCGCTCCAGGGCCCGCTGTATCACCTCGTAGTCGTGGGCCAGCACGCGTCCGTCCACGCCGTCCACCCCACTCCCCGGCAGCGAGTGGACCCATGGAAGTCGTCCCGCCGGCAGGCGGAACAGGACGCTCCCGTGAGCGCGGCGCTCCATTGACGCTCCCTGCGCCGCCGGCACCAGCGGGTCGTCGTCCGCGTATAGCAGGAACAGGCGCGCCGGCATCCTCGGTCGCCACAGGCGCACCGGGCTCGCGCGGGCCAGGGCGGCGCGGCCCTGACCGAAGACGGCCGACAGCGTGCGCGTGACGAATGCGCGCGTGGGTCGATCCCGCACCTCCGATGGCCACGCCGGCAGGTCCGTCGGCGCCGCGGCGGCGACCACGCAGCGAAGCCGGGAGCGCCTGACAGCGAGCACGAGTGCCCAGTAGCCGCCGCTGGACTCGCCATACGCGCATATCGGCGAAGCGCCGTAGCGCTGCTCCGCGTAGTCGAACGTGGCGAGGACGTCCGCGAGGCCGGCGCGCCCATTGCGGTAGGTGGACGTCAGCGCGCGCCAGCCCCAACCGCGGAACCGCTCGGCCACCGGCCGCAGTGCGCGCACCGCGGCGGGGCCCTCCGCCGCCCAGCCGCCCTTGTGGAACAGCAGGATGGTCCCTCGCACGGATCCGGCCGGGGGTGAGAGCAGCTCGGCGTACTCGCGGCCCACGGTCATCACTCGGAGCCCCTCGAGGGATCGCTCGTGCCCGCCGCACCCCGCGATCACGGTTGCCACGAGCGCCGCGCACGCAAGGTTGTAGCGGGAGGTGATCACCCCGGCTCGGTGGCGATCGTAGCCTCAGGCGGGCTCCCGCCGTGCGGGTCCGCCTTATTCTCCTGCCGCCGTGTCCCCCTCCGAGTACGCGGCCGGCTGCTTCTTCGCGCTCCTCACCGGCGGCGCAGCGCTTGCAACGGCCGTCCTGATCGCCCGCCGCTCGATGCCGGCGATACGCGGCTCGGCTCGCGTCGTGGCGCTGGGTCTCCTCTTCACGGCTGCGTTTGTCGTGGCCCATCTCGTGCCAGCGGCGCTGGCGGTCCTGTCGCGCTGGACGGTGGCCGCCGCAGCGCTCGCGGAGGTCACGATCGCGTGGTGGGCGGTGCGACACGGACCTGCGAAGGCCCGAGCTCCCAGCGCAGCCCCCGAGCGCAGGTCTGGATCTCGGCTGTCCGGCGCGATCGCGGCCATCGGCGTCAGCCTCCTCGGGGGCTGGATCGTGGCGGCCACCCATTCCCGCGGCGTCACCGCCATCAACTCGATCGACCTCCTGACGTTCAACCTGCCGCTGCTCGGGCGCTGGATGCAGGACCACAGCCTGTGGCAGCTCGCGGACTACTTCCCGCTCCAGTCGCACGGGAGCTATCCGCACGACGGCGACCTGGTGATCCTCGGCTCGATGCTGCCGTGGCGGTCCGACTTCCTTGTGCGGTTCGTGCAGTACCCGTTCTTCGCGCTCGCCGGGACCGCGGTGTACGCGCTGGGGCGGGAGCTGCGCGTCGGGCCTCCCGCAGCGCTGCTCGCCGCGTCCGCATGCGTGGCGATCCCGGCTATGTCCTACACCGCGTTCCTCATCGCGCTGCCCGACACCGTGCTGCTCGCGGCGCTCGCGGGAGGCGCGCTCTTCCTCGTGAGGCACTCGCGCACCGGCGCGCGGGCGGACCTGGTGCTCGCGGGCCTCGGGTTCGGGATCGCGTTCGGCACCAAGTGGTACGGACCGACCACCATCGGCGTCGTGCTGGCCGTCTGGACCGGTGCTTCGTGGCTCGCGGGGCGGCGAGTCCGCCGAATCGTGGCCGACGGGGGGATCCTCGTGGCGCTCACGCTCGCATTGGGCGGCTTCTGGCTCGTCCGAAACGCGATCGAGTACGGGAACCCGGTCTTCCCGGCCACCGTTCGCGCGTTCGGCGTGACCCTGTTCTCGAGCCCGCCCGACGTCGCCCGGCGCCAGGTCGGTTTCACGCTCGCCCACTACATCGGGAACGCATCCGTCTGGCGGCACGCGATCTGGCCCGGGCTCCGCGCGGCCTTCGGGCTCGGTGGAGCGATGCTCCTCGGCGGATCCGTGGTCGCGGTCCTGGCGCAGCTGGTGCGGGTGGTGCGCCGCCGCGCCGCGCGCGAGACCGTGCTGGCCGTTGTGCTCGCGGGGACGGCGCTGCTCCTCACGGCCCTCTACCTGGTGACGCCCGACTCCGCGCTCGGCCCGCCGGGTCATCCCGACGTGCTCCCGAACGCGCGCTACGGCATGCCCGCGATGCTCATGGCCGCCCCCGTGCTCGCTTGGCTGGCGGGCCGGATTGGAAGACTCGGACTCGCCCTCGAGCTCTTGATGCTCGCCGCGATCGTGGACGCTCTGGGTCGCCGCGGGCTGAATACGGGGACAGGCGCCGCGCTGCTGGCGTCCGTCGCTTGCCTGGCCGTGATCGGCGCCGTACGAGCGGCGCGGCGCTGGCCCTGGCGGTCCCTGCTGCCCGCGCGCCGGCCGGGACCTTTCGCGGTGGCCGTCCTCGTCCTCGCCGTTGCCGCCGTCGGCTACCGCGAGCAGCGGCAGTTCTTCAAGTACCGCTATCGCGACGACGTCACGTTCGCCCATGTGACCGCGGCCGCCTCGTCCGGGCATCGCGTGGCCGTCGACGGGCTCTGGACGCTCGACCTGGAGGCCCCGGTATGGCCGATGTACGGCCCGCGGGCCGGGAACCGGGTGTTCTACGCGGGGTACTTCCACCGCGGCCAGCTCCGGCGGTACTCCAGCTACGGCGCGTGGCGCGCTGCGCTCCAGCGTGGCCGCTTCGACCTGCTCGAGATGGGGTCGCTGCCGGCGCCGGAGAGGGAGTGGCCCGTGCGCGCCGGGTTCCGGGAGCTCGCCCGCTCGCCGCGGTTGCGCCTCTACGCGATCGGTGGCTAGGTCACGGCGATCGGTTGCTAGGTCACTGCACGCGATTGGGGAGCAGCCGCCCGAGCTCCGTCGCCCACATGACGATCAGGTCGACGGCCGCGATGAGCGCCTCTTCGCGTCGACCGCGTAGCGAGGCGAGAGCGCTCCGCGCGGTGCACTGGAAGGTCCACTTCACGAGTCCCGGCCAGCTCCCGTGACCGGGCGCCGAGCCCGGGTACTCCCGGTTCAACCACGCGGCGCCCGAGCCGTGGCGCAGCCGCTGGCGGACCAGCCTCCGGAGCGTCCGCCGGCTGGCGTGAACCGACGCCGCGCCCTCGCGGGACTCGATCGACCAGCCGGCCGCGCGGAGCCGGTAGCAGAGGTCCGCGTCGCCGCCGGAGCGGATGTCCTCGCGGAAACCACCGACCTCATTGAACGCCGCGCGTCTCACGGCGCAGCTCGCCGTCTGCGCGTACCCCCACGGGCCTGCGAGCGTGTTGTGCTGGCTCATCGTCGAGCGATGAAGCCCCCACCGGATCGCCGCGGTGGCGCACTCGCCAGGGTGCGGCCCGCTGTCGATCAGCCGCCCTGCGACCACCGCGGTGCGCTCGGCCGGCGCCGGATCGAAGAAGCGGTCGAGCAGGTCGGGCGGCGGCAGGACGTCGGCATCGAGCATCACGATCCATTCGCCCGTCCGCCCCTCTACGCCGCGATTGCGAGCGAAGTACGAGGACCGTCGCTCGGGCGCCGTCAGCACCCGGGTCCGTCCCCGCACCGCCGGCTCGGCCGGCCGCCGGCGGTTGTCCACAACCGTCACCGTGTCCTCCGGCAGGAGCTCCAGGCGGTCGAGACCGGCGAGCAGCTGCTCGAGCTCGTCCTGGGTCCCCGCGAACGGAACGACCACGTCGATCCGCGGCCGGCGGCGACCGGAGGATGCTTGTGGCGCGGTCTGAGGCATAGAACTCGTCACAGAAGGGAATCTTGCCCTGCAAGGGGAGGACGTGCGCTGGACCATCGCAGGGACGTGGCGCATCACCCGAGACGGATAGTTATCGTCGCGACGGAGGCGACCCGGGGGGGGCGCTGACACGAGGAGCTGACCGTGATCGGGAAGACACGGAAGCCGCCAGAAGATGAGTTGGCACTGAGCAGGGACGTGGCGCCGCGCCCGAAGCGCGGGCCCGCTGCGCCATTCTCGTTCCTGTTTCCGCCTGCACGCCCGGTTCGTCCAAAGGGAGGCAGCGGCGAGCTCGCGGACATCCGCGAGGGCTCCCCGACCTGGACGCTCGCGCACCGCGACAGCGTCTTCCGGCGCATGCTCGCCGTCGCCGATGCCTTCTCCGCGGGGGTGGCGGTCACCGTCGCAATCCTGGTCGGCGGCGACCGGCCAAAGCTGGGCGTGGTGGCCGCGCTCCCCCTCGTGATCCTCGCTAGCAAGGTGGCGGGCCTGTACGACCGCGACGAAAACCTCATCCGCAAGGCAACGCTCGACGAAGCGCCCGCGCTCCTGCAGATGGCGACCACCTACGCGCTCGTCGTCTGGCTCGTGCAGGGCGTCTTCATGGAGGGGATCCTCGGTCGCAGGCAGGTGCTCGCCCTCTGGGTGTTCCTGTTCGTGGCGCTGGTCGTGAGCCGCGCCGTCGCCCGGCGGCTGGCCGTCTCGATCACCGAGCCCGAGCGGGTGCTCGTGCTGGGCGACGCGGACGAGTGCCACGAGCTCGAGCGCGTGTTCCAGCGTAGCCACGCGATCAACGCGATGGTCGTGGGCCGGGTCCCGCTACAGGAGGAGAAGGCTGGGGCGAACGGCGGCAACGGCCACGGGAGGCATCACCGCCCCCTCGGGACATTCGGCGAGCTGGCCGACCTGATGCTCTCGCAGCGCATCGATCGGGCCGTGATCGCGGCAGCCGCCTCGCCGAGCGAGCAGGTGCTGGACAAGATCCGGCTGGTCAAGTCGCTCGGAATCAAGGTGAGCGTGCTGCCGCGGCTCTTCGAGGTGGTCGGCTCGTCGGTGGACGTCGAGGACCTGGGTGGCGTCATGCTTCTCGGGCTGCGGCGCTACGAGCTCACGACGTCGTCGCGGTTTCTCAAGCGCGCACTCGACATCTCGGTCTCTGCCGCGGCCCTGTTCCTGCTCGCGCCGGTCCTCCTCGCGATCGCCATCGCGATCAAGGTCACCTCGCCGGGCCCGGTCCTGTTCCGCCAGAGGCGGATCGGGAGGCACGGCAAGTCCTTCCAGATGCTCAAGTTCCGCTCGATGTACGACGGCGCCGACGAGATGAAGCCAGAGCTCCATGCTCTGAACGAGGCGGACGGGCTCTTCAAGATCGCGAACGACCCTCGGGTCACGCCGGTGGGCCGCCTATTGCGCCGCGTGTCGTTCGACGAGCTCCCCCAGCTGGTCAACGTGCTGCGCGGCGAGATGAGCCTGGTCGGCCCGCGCCCGCTGGTGGGCGACGAGGACGCCCAGATCAAGGGCTGGCTGCGGCGGCGCCTGGACGTGATCCCTGGCATGACCGGTGTCTGGCAGGTGCACGGCTCCTCGCGCATCCCGCTCCGGGAGATGGTGAAGATGGACTACCTGTACCGCGCGAACTGGTCGCTCTGGCTCGACCTCAAGATCCTGCTGCGCACGGTGCCGTTCGTGCTCTCCCGCCGGGGCATCTAGCCCCGTTCGGTCCTCAGTCGCGCAGGGCCGGGATTCGCGCGTCCTTGGGCGGCCCGGTCGGAACGAGGCGCGGCGCATCGGGCGGGCCCGCGGCCTTCGCCGCGGCCCGCCGGCCGGCGTAGGTCCCGGCCAGCTCGCCGAGCCGCCGGTGGCTCAGCCGGGCGCGCAGCATCGACCGGCGACCGCCCCGATCGGTCCACCACTCGCGAAGCAGGTCGCGCAAGCCGTACGGCGGCAGCTCCACGAACATGCCGAATCCGACCCACTCCCGGCGCCAGCGCGCGTAGCGCTCGCGCGGCGACTCGTCGGAGTGGTCGTGGTCCACGCAGAGCGCCGGATCCACGATGGTCACGTAGCCGCGCCGCAGCCAGTACCAGGCCCACTCCTTGTCTTCGGTGCCGGGCATGTCCTCGCGGAACGGCCGCTGCCGCCATAGGGCCGCCCGGAAGCAGCCGTTCACGTTCGAGTAGCCCCAATGCGGATGGCGGGCGGCGTCGGCCGCGTCCTGTACGCGCGGCCCGGCCAGCCGGTGCCCCTCCGGGTCCCCCTCGTAGCCGCATACGCAGGCGACTTGCTCGTCGGCGAAGGGCGCCACCACCCGCTCGAGCCAGCCCTCGTCGCGGGGGAAGGCGTGCGCCGACAGCGCCACGATCAGCTCTGCGCGCGCGGCGGCAGCTCCGGTGTTGAGAGCGCCCCCGTAGGTGAACGTGGCTGCCGGGATCTCGACGACGCGCGCGCCGCCCAAACGCGCGATCGCGACCGTGTCATCGCTCGAGCCCGAGTCCACCACGATCGTCTCGCTCCGTGCGGCGATCGTCTGCGCCGCCAGGAGCGACAGCGTCCGCCCGATGCTCTCGGCCTCGTCCTTCGTCCGGACGACGACGCTCACGGTCGGCTGCTCGCTCATCGCGCGTCCACTGTGACAGCACGCGGGTCGCGGGGCGTCCGGTCCCAGCTCGTGGGCCCGGCGCCCGTCGCGATCCGGATGTAGGTCCGGAGCTTCCGCGCTGCGAGGAGCGGCGCACCGAGGAGCGCGCGGTAGGCGGCGGCGGGGGCCCCAACCAGAGCAAGCGCGCCGACCACGTGGATCGCCTGCGCCGCGAGCCCTGCTGCCGCCATCAACGCCGTGCGCCTGCACCCAGTCATGGCCGCGACCGCGCCCACGCCAGCCCCTGCGGCGGCCAGGACGGACTGCGGCGGGACGAGGACGTCGAGACCCGCAACGGCCTCGTCGAGGTTCCCCTCCCCGAAGCCGCGAGCGAGTAGGCGCGGTGCGTGACGGACCAAGTCGAGGCGTCCACGCTCCCACCGTTCCTGCTGGACGTCCTGCGCCGCCCGGAGCGACGGCATCGGCGAGGTGACCGCCGCCTCGGCCACGAAGGTCACCCGTTCGCCGGCCTCCACCAGCCTGATGTGCTGCTCGAGGTCCTCCACGAGCCCCGTCGCGTGCCACGGCACGCGTTCGAGGAGCTCGCGCCCGAATGCCATCCCGGTGCCGAGCAGCCCGCACGACACCCCGAGAGCCGACCGGCCCCTCGGGCGCACGTGGTTCATCGACGCGAACGCCGCGTAGCGAAGGCCGGTCGCCACCGAGGCGCCCGGGTTCGCCACGAGGTACGAGACCTGCATCGCGCGCGCTCCCCCGGCCATTCGGGCCGCGACCGCGGCCAGCAGGTTGCGGGAGGGGTGGCAGTCGGCGTCGAGCACGACGACGACCTCGGCGTCTGGCCGCTCGCGCAGGAGACGCTCGAACGCCCAGCGAAGCGCGTGCCCCTTCCCCCTTAGGTCCGGATCTGAGCGCTCCCAGACCGTGGCTCCGGCCCGGCTCGCGATGCGCGCGGTTCCGTCCGTGCAGTTGTCGGCGACCACCACCGCCTCGACGCGCTCGGCCGGATAGTCGAGCCCCGCCACCGCGCCGAGCGTCGCCCCGACCCTCGGCTCCTCGTCGTGCGCGGGGATCAGCAGGATCGCGCGCGGCGAGTCGGGCGGTGGGCCTCCGCGGTGGCGCGGGCGCCGCGCGTCGCGAACGGCGGCGGCGAACAGCGCGAGCAGGTAGAGGTCGGCCGCCGCGATCGCCGCGGCGGACAGGATAAGCGCACGCCGCGCCCGGCTCACGGACGCCGCCGCGCGGATGCGGATCGTGCGAAGAGGTGGGCCAGCCGCGCAGCCGAGGTGCGCATGTCGTGGCGCTCTGCCACGCGCTCCCGCCCGGCACGGCCGAGGCGATCGAGCCTGCGGGTCGACGTCGTCAGGGCCTCCCGCATCGCGCCGGCGAGCGCGTCGGGCGACCCGGGAGCCACGAGCCAGCCGTTCTCCCCTGGTCTCACCAGCTCTGGGATCCCGCCGACCGGGGTGGCGATCACCGCGCGGCCCAGCGCGAAAGCCTCCATGATCGTCACGGGCAGCCCCTCCGCGAAACTGGGCATCACGAGCGCTCGAGCGTCCGCGATCAGCGCCGCGACCTCCCGGTGGTCGAGCGCGCCGCGGAGCGTCACCATGCCCTGGAGGCCGAGGGACCGGATCCGCCCTTCGAGCATCGGTCGGAGCGGACCCTCGCCCGCGATCGCCAGCTCGACCGGCGCGTCGCCGTCCTGGACGAGTCGTGACACCGCATCGATCAGAACGAGCTGCCCCTTCGCCGGCTCGAGGCGTCCAACGCTCACCAGCAGCCGGCTGTCGGGGGTGCGGCGTCGCTCGCCGTCCAGCAGACCGGGAGCGACCCCGCAGGGTACGACCTCGATCTTGGGCCAGTCGGGTGCATCCGCCCAGCGCAGCAGCTGAGCGCGTGCGTAGTCGCTGATCGCCGCGGTGAACGACGCCCGGTGCACCTTCACGTCGAGCGCGAGGCTCGGGGCGCGGTCGAACTCCTCCGGACCGTGGACCGTCATGCTGAACGGGACGCCGGTCATCGCCGAGGCCAGCATCGCCACCGACGCGGAGCCCTCGGCGATGTGGTCGTGGAGATGGTCCACGCGCAGCTCCTCCAGGCGGCGCGCGAGGTACGTGGCCTCGAGCAGGTACGCGGCAGGCCAGAGCCGCCCGCGGGCCCCCGGACTACCGATGCGCACTGCGAGCGTGGCGGCATCTGCGAACGCGCGGGGACGGGTCGCCGCCCGCCGGGCCGCGAGCGCCGCCAGCTCGGCGAGGCCCCGCTCGAGGACGTACTCGGTGCTCGCGCGTTCGGCGGCGACGCCGTCGTCGACCGATGTCTGGGTCGGGCGCCGGATCGAGAAGGTGTGGACCCGGTGGCCGAGTTCCCGCAGTGCGCCCACCTCCTCGCGGATGAACGTGTCGCTCGCCCGGCCGTACTGGCCGGTCACGTATGCGATCGTCATCCCGTCGGCCACGTCACACCGGCGCTTGGGCAAGCGATCGCCGCAGCCCCTCCTCGAACGGCACCCGCGGCGTCCAGCCGAGGGTCTCGCGCGCCGCCTCCGCCGAGTGCCGCAGGGGCCGGAAGCGCGCCTCGTAGCGCGGCGGCACGAGCAGGCCGGGAAGTCGTCCCCCGTGGCTGAACGCCCTCCTCGCGATCGCGCTCGCAAGCCGCGCCAGCGCGAGCCCGGCGAGGTAGGGCACCGGGACGGGGCGCACCCCCGGTCGCTCGCGGCTGAGCCATTCGCGGGCGTAACGCCATGCGACCACGTCGTCGCCGTCGACGACGTTGAACGCGCCTCCCGCACCCGCCGGCTCCAGGGCCGCCGCCACCACGCAGTCAGCGCAGTTGTCCACGTAGGTGAGCGGAAGCCGTGCCCGGGGCGCGATCACCAGGTGCAGCGGGCCAAGCGGTACGCCCGCTGCCGAGATGTCCATGCGGCCGGGTCCCCAGATGAACCCAGGACGAAGGACTACCAGCTCGAAGCCCGAGCGCTCCGCGGCGCTGCGCACGACGCGTTCCTGCCAGACCTTGGCGATCGCGTATCCGTCGCGCTCGTACAGGCGCGCACGCTCGATCGGCGTCCGCTCGTCGAGCACGGCGGTTGCAGCCGACCAGTCGTAGACCGAATAGCTCGACGAGAGCACCAGGCGGCGGACGCCCGTCCCGGCCATTGCCTCGACGAGACGCTCGGTCGCCCGCACCGTGCCGGTGAAGCGCTGCTGGTCGTCGCCCTCCCGGCGGGCGGCGAGATGGACGACCACGTCGACCCCGTCGAGCGCCTCCCCGAGCTCATCGCTCAGCAGGTCGGCGTGGACGACGTCGACCGATCGCTCCCAGGGAAGGCCGGGGCCAGGCGCGGCTGGACGCACCAGCACCCTCACCTCGCAGTCGCGGTCCACCAGGGCACCCACAACGCGCCGTCCGAGGAAACCTGTAGCGCCCGTCACCAGGATTGTCACGCCGGGGTGGCCGCGGCTTCGGCTATGTCCGCGGCCAGCCGGTTCACCTCCTCGACCTGGGCCAGCGAGACGGGCGGCTCGGCACCGACCGCCAGCGCGCGGTAGGTCTGGGCCAGGAGCTCCCATAGTCCTTCGTACACACCAGGCCCGCCGCTCAGCTTCCGCACCACGCCCGCGACGGCCGCTCGGGCGGCTCCCCCGGACTCGCCCAGCTGGTTGAGCAGCGGGTCGAGCGGGCGCGGGCCGCGCCGCGCGCGCTCGAGCGTGAGGCGCGGCTCGAACAGGTTCGCGGCCGCCCGCATGCGCGAGCCGTGAACCCTCAGCCAGAACCCGTCGGGCCTGCTGTGGGCGCTGAACCGGAGCGTGGCGGTGGCGTCGCGCGCGTCCACCAGAGCGACGAGCTCATGCTCCCGCGTCACGACCGCCACACGCCTGTGCGGCCCGCAGAAAGCGTGCGCGAGCGAGGCGAGATGCGGCAGGAAGTCGCGTTCGTGGGCTCCCAGCCCGCCAGCGCCGGTGCCGCGCGCCGAGCTCCTCTCCCCGTCTTCGCGCCCGAGCACGTCCAGCGCGAGGTCGACCTCCACGTGACGCACCTGGCCGAGCTCCCCCGTTGCGGCGCGCGCGAGGAGATCCCGGACCTGGAAGTTGAAGAGGTAGTTGTAGTCCTCGATCAGCACTCCCTCGCTCGAGCGCGCCTGCTCGATCAGCGTGACCGCGCGCTCGTGAGTGTCGGCGAGCGGTTTCTCGACGATCACCGCCGACCCGGCTGCCAGCGCGCCGGCCGCGATCTCGAAGTGCGCGGCCGGCGGAGCGGTCACGTGCACGACGTCGGGCCGGGCCTGCTCCAGGAGCTCCTCGTGGCTCGTGAAGGCGGCCGGGACGCCGAACCGCTCCGCCGCCGCGGCCGCCGCGGCGCCGGACAGATCGGCCACGGCCACCACCTCGGCGACCGGCAGCTCGGCAAGGCAGGCCAGGTGCTGGCGGGCGATGGAGCCCGTCCCCACTATCGCTGCGCGCAGCGGCGATCGCTCCATCGTCACGCGGCTGTCTTACCAGAACGGGCGCTCCAGGCGGTCCGTACTGTTGGCTGCGTGCGGACGATCCTCGTCACCGCGACCGGCGGTCACCTCACGGAGCTGGTGCGGCTCCGGCCGAGGCTCGGCCTCGAGGAGCCGCCGACGTGGGTCACGCCCGAATCGGACCAGACGCGGACGCTCTTGCGCGGCGAGCGGATCGTCGCAGCCCGCAATGTGATCCCGCGCGACCACACCGCGGTCGCCCGCAACCTCCCGCTCGCGTGGCGGCTGCTCGGGGACGGCGAGGCCAAGCGGGTGATCAGCAACGGCTCCGGGATCGCGCTCTCGTTCCTGCCCCTGGCGCGCGCACGCGGCCACGAGGTCCACTACCTGGAGTCCGCGGTGCGAACCGTCGGCCCGTCGATGACGGGCAAGCTCCTCGCCGCGGTTCCCGGGATCCGCCTCTATACGCAGTGGCCGGCCTGGGCCAGCGCACGCTGGCGCTGCCCGGGATCCGTCTTCGACGCATACACACCGGTCGCCGGAGACCCTCCGGCCGACCGGCTCAAGGTGGCCGTCACGCTCGGCACCATGCCGTTTCCCATGCGGCGCCTGGTGGAGAGGCTCGTCCAGATCATGGACGGCAGGGCGAAAGTCGTGCTCTGGCAGACGGGGCCCACCCCGCTCGACGGCCTGTCGATTCCGGGCCGCCGAACCGTGTCGTACGCCGAGCTCCAAGCGGCATTTAGAGAGGCTGACGTGGTGGTTTCCCACGCGGGCATCGGCTCTGCCCTCGACGTGATGGACGCGGGGCGGATGCCGCTCCTGGTGCCGCGGCGCCCAAACCTCGGCGAGCACGTGGACGATCACCAGTTCCTGATGGCGCGTGAGCTCGCGCGTCGCGGGCTGGCGCACGTCCGGCACGCGGAGGAACTGACCTTCGACGACCTGGTCGCCGCGGCCGGCGCTGGAGTGACGGCAGCCGTCGACCCGCCACCGATCGAGCTCCGCTGATGCGCATCGGCTCGTGTGTCGCGATCATCGCGACCGCAGCGGTCGCGGCCGGATGCGGGGGGTCGGCGGGCAGCGCATCGCGACGGCCGTTCGGCCCGAACAGCCCCTGGAACGCGCCGCTCGCGCGCAGCGCACCTGTCGACCCCCGCTCCCCGACCATGGTCACGGACCTCATCCGGCAGATCGCGCAATACGGCGTCTGGATCAACACGACGAGCTACTCGGTCCCGATCTACACGGTTCGCAAGGGTCAGAAGCCCGTCCACATCCATCTCGACATCCCGGGCCGCGATCACGCCTGGAACAACCCGATGTTCACGAACCTGCTCGACGGCGCGGTCCTGCAGCGACAGCTGGACGCGGTGCCCGTCCCGCCAAATGCCCGCGGCGCGGGGGGCACCGATCACAGCCTGGTCGTGTGGCAGCCGTCCACCGACACCGCATGGGAGCTTTGGGAGGCTCGCGACCTTCCACGCGATCCCCTTCGATGGCCGGACCCGACGCCCGGCTGGCACGCCATGTGGGGGGCGCGTGTCGACCACGTGTCCACAAGCAGCGGCGTGATTCCTGCGCCGTTCGGCGCGACCGCGTCCGGGCTTTCCCTGCTCGGCGGGCTCATTCGGATCCACGAGCTCGAGGCCGGGCACATCGACCACGCGATAGCGATCGGCATCCCCCAGCCGACGGGCGGGCGTTTCGTCCCGCCTGCCACGCGCACGGACGGTCGCCACCCGGAGATGCCGGTCCCCGAGGGGACCCGCTTCCGGCTCGATCCGAGGCTCGACGTGAACGCCCTCCACCTACCGCCCGTCGCGAAGATGATCGCGCTCGCTGCGCAGCGCTATGGCCTGATCGTCCGCGACACGGCGGGAAGCGTCGTCGTCTTTGCCGAGGACCCCACGCCCACGGGCTCCAACCCGTACCCGCGGCTGTTCGGGGGGCTCTCGCCCGGCCAGATCATGATCCGGTTCCCGTGGTCGCGGCTGCAGGTGATCGCCCCTGGCAAAGCCGCCTGAGGGCTGTCAGAAAGGGAACCTGGACGGATGTTCTAACCGCCGGGGGCCACCCGGAAGGTAGTGGGGACCGCGCGCCGATGCGGACGCCATGCGGGTTCGCCCTCCAATCCGTACGCGCCGACGCGTCGCCGCCACCGTCGCGGCTATCACCCTCGTCGCAGCCGGCCTCGCCGGGACTGACACCGCGGCCGCGCGTCCGTTCGGACCGCTGAGCCCGTGGAACATCGTGCTGCCGGCGAACGCGCCGCTTCAGCCGAACTCGCAAGGCATGGTCGCGGACCTCGTGCGCCAGGTGAACGAGCGCACGCCGTGGGTCAACACCACGAAGTGGTCGGTCCCCGTCTACACCGTGCCCGCCGACCAGCCCACGGTCCGCGTGAAGGTGGATATCCCCGGCGTGGACAACGCCTGGAACAACCCGATGTTCACGAACGTCACCGACGCGTTCGCGCTCCAGACCGAGTTCGACGCGGTGCCGATCCCGCCGGACGCACACCCGTCGGACGGCACGGACCACCACCTCGTGGTCTGGCAGCCCTCCACCGATACGGCGTGGGAGTTCTGGGAGGCCCGCGACGTGCCCCGCGATCAGCTGCCATGGAACGACCCCACGCCGGGCTGGCATGCCATGTGGGGGGCGCGCGTGGATCACGTGTCCACGAGCGACGGCGCGAACCCGGCGCCATACGGCGCGACGGCGTCCGGACTCGCCCTGCTCGGCGGGCTCGTACGCATCAGCGAGCTCGAGGCGGGGCACATCGACCACGCGCTCGGGGTCGCGATCACGCAGCCGGAGCGCGGTGTGTTCGTGCCACCCGCCACGCGAACCGATGGGGCGTACGACGGGCCGAACGCGATCCCCGAGGGCACCCGCTTCCGCCTGGATCCGAACCTCGACGTGAACTCCCTCCACCTTCCACCCGTCACTCGGATGTTCGCGCTCGCCGCGCAGCGCTACGGCCTCATCGTCAGGGACACCGCCGGCAACATCGTGATCTACGGCGAGGACCCCTACCCGACCGGGTCCAACCCGTACCCGCAGCTCTTCGGCGGGCTGACGCCGGATCAGATCATGAGGGCGTTCCCGTGGAACCGGCTGCAGGCGATCACCCCGGACGCGAAGCCGGTGGCGACGCCCTCGCCGTCCCATCCAAAGCCAAAGCCGAAGCCGCGGCGCCACCACCCCAAGCCGCACCGGCATCACCACCGCCGACCGCATCCACGGCGTCCCTCGCCCGCCTCGCGCTCCTACGCGTAGCGGGCGCAGCCGTCTGACAGACTTCGCCGCCGCTGCGGATCGCCGTCCTGACCGACCTCTTCCCCGAGCTGTCGGAGACCTTCATCGTCTCCGAGCTGGCGGCGCTGGCCCGTCTGGGTCACGAGGTGCGGGTGGAGGCCGGCTACCGCGCCGAGCGGCCGAACCCGGCCGCGGAGGGGATCCGGGTGACCTACCTCTCGGAGGACGGACAGCGCCGGCAACTTCTCGACGCGGTCTGGCTCGCCGCCCGCCACCCGCTGCGCTGCCTGGCCGACCTGCGCGACCGCAGACGCTGGCGACGCGAGGAGCCGGTGCGGTCGCTGCGCGCCCTCGCACCAGCCGCGCGGCGCGCGGCGCGCGGTGGTGACGAGCATCTCCACGCCCACTTCGCGGCCGGCGCGGCGCTGGACGCGCTCCGCGTGTCGCGGCTCTTGGGGATGTCCTACAGCGTGACCGCGCACGGCTACGACATCTACCTCGAGCCGCGCAACCTGCGCGAGAAGCTCGAGCGGGCCGCGGTCGCGACGAGCGGCTGCGAGTACACGGTCCGCGACCTGCGCGCAGTGGCCCCCCGCGCGAACGTGCACGAGGTGATCATGGGCGTGGACGGCGACGCCTTCGCCCGCACGCTTTCCCACCCCGCCGGCCGCACGGTGGCGGCGGTGGGGCGGCTGGTGGAGAAGAAGGGCTTCGCCCACCTGATCGACGCCGCGGCCGTGCTCGGCGGGACCGTGCCACTCGACCGCGTGACGATCGTGGGCGACGGTCCGCTCCGCGCTCAGCTGACCGATCGGATCCGGCGCCACGGGCTCGAGCGCACGGTGATGCTCGTGGGCGCGCTTGCGCCCAGCGCGGTGCGCCGGCTGCTGGAGGAGGCCGACCTCCTCGCAATGCCGTGCGTGATCGCCGCCGACGGCGACCGGGACTCGATGCCGGTGGTGGTCAAGGAGGCGCTGGCGATGGAGGTCCCAGTGGTGGCAAGCGACGAGGTCGGCCTCCCCGAGCTCATCCGGCCCGAGTTCGGGCGCCTGGTGCCGCCGGGCGATGCGCAAGCGCTGGCCGGAGCAATCGCCGACCTGCTGGCGTTCGACGCGGCGGAGCGCGCCGCCATGGGCCGGGCGGGGCGTGCGCACGTACTCGAGACCTGCGACGTGACCCGCGAGACCGCCCGCCTGGTGGAGCTGATCGAGTCCGCTAGACGTTGAGCCGGCGGAAGAGCGGGCGCGGGAGATGGCGCAGCGCCGACATCACGAAGCGGAGCGGTGTCGGGACCCACACGGTGTGAGCGTTCCGGCGAAGCCCGTCGGCGATGGCCTCGGCCACCGCGTCCGGACCGGTGCTCAGAGGGACGTCGTCGAGGCCCGCCGTCATCTTCGTGCGCACGAAGCCGGGGCGCACGACCATTACGTGCACGCCGCTTCCGTGGAGCCGGTCTCCCAGCCCCTGGGCGAAGGCGTCGAGCCCGGCCTTGGAAGAGCCGTACACGAAGTTCGACTTCCGCGCGCGCTCACCCGCCACCGAGGAGAGCACGACGATGACCCCGTGCCCCTGCTCCCTCATACGCTCCGCCAGCGGGATGCACACCGAGACCGCGCCCACGTAGTTCGTCTCGACGGCGTCGACCGCCGCGATGCCGTCGCGCGCCAGGTGCTCCTGGTCCCCCAGGACGCCGAACGCGACCAGCGCGCAGTCGATGTCGCCGGGCCCCTCGAACACGCGATCCACGAGCGGGGCGTGCGAGGAGAAGTCCCGCGCATCAAAGGGGACGACCTCCACCTCGGTGCCCAGCCCCCGCAGCTCGTCCGCGGCGCCCTCCGCCGCGGAGGGATCCCGCGCCGCCAGAACGATCCTCCGGGTACGGCCCCGCGTCAGATTGCGCGCGGTCGCCAGCCCGATCTCCGACGTGCCACCCAGCACGAGGAGCGACTGCACGCCGCCGACCGCGTCCCTCACGTCAGGTCCAGGCGCCGCGCCAGGTCGGAGCGCATCACGCCGGCCGGGTCCGCCCGCTCGCGCACCGCTCGCCACTCCCCGAGCCGCGGGTACATCGCGGCGAGCATGTCGGGCCGCAGCCGCGAGTCCTTGGCCAGGTACACGCGCCCTGCGGCGCCCGCCACGAGCTCGTCGAGCCCGTCCAGCAGGGCGCCCAGGCCGGGCAGCGCGGCCGGTACGTCGAGCGCGAGCGTCCAGCCCTCTATCGGGAACGACATCAGCCCGCGCTGAGGGCCGAAGCGCTTGAGAACGGCCAGGAAGGACGGAGCACCGGCCCCACTCAGCCTCTCGAGCGCGCCCCGGAGCGCATCCTCCCGGCCATACGGGACCACCAGCTGGTACTGCAGGAACCCGCTCGGCCCGTAGATGCGGTTCCAGTTGCGGACCGAGTCGAGCGGATAGAAGAACGAGCTCAGGTGCTCGAGCCGGCCCACCTCATGCTCCGGCGCGGCGCGGTAGTAGACCTCGTTGAAGACACGGACGGTGGAACGTCGAAGGAGGCCTGGCGGCGTCCAGGGCGGCGCGGCCAGCCGCACGCCACCCGGCGGAGCCAGTGCCGAGTCGCGCCGCCCGTTGCGGAGCAGCTCCGCCGGGGCGTGATCGCCCCGGATCAGCACCGAGCGCCCCAGGCTCCCGCGGCGCGCCAGGCAGTCGATCCAGGCTACGGAGTAGCGGTACTCATGGTCGCGCTCGGCCATCCGGCCCATGACGTCGTCGAGATCGTGTGCCCGCTCGCGGTCCACGACCATGTAAGCGCTCTCCACGCGCAGCAGCCGCAGGGTGGCCGAGAGCACCACGCCCGTGAGCCCCATGCCGCCGGCCGTGGCGGCGAAGAGGTCCGGCTCGTCCGTGGGGGTGACCGTGACCAGATCTCCGCTCGGCGTCAGGAGCTCGAACGCGAGCACGTGATCGCAGAACGAGCCATCGCGGTGGTGGTTCTTGGCGTGCACGTCGGCGGCGATCGCCCCGCCCACCGTCACGTGCGCGGTCCCGGGCGAGACCGGAACGAACAGCCCCTCCGGGAGGAGCTCCCGGGTGAGGTCGTGGATGCTCATCCCCGCGTCGACAGTCACGACGCCCCTGCCGGTGTCGATTTCCCGCAGCTCGGCGAGTCCGCCCATGGCGACCACCCGTCCGCCCGCATTCTGGGCGGCGTCCCCGTAGCTGCGTCCGAGCCCGCGAGCCAGCACGCCTCTGGGCCCGGCGCCCGCGAGCGCCTCCGCGAGGGCCTCCCGCGAGCCGGGCTCCACGAGCTCCGCGCGGCTGGGTGCGGTGCGCCCCCAACCGCTCAGGAGGACGTCGCGCGCCCCGGACGCGGCGCCCGCGTCAGTAGACGTAGACACCGGCTCCGAAGATCGCGGCCCATACGGCCGCGAGGATCAGGAGCGTGCGGTCCCCGAGGACCACGTCCTCCGGCGCGCCGCCGTAGCCCTTCTCGAGCAACATCGCGTAGCGGAGGATGAAGGTGACGAAGGGCACGATCGAGAGCTCGTAGAACGGAACGGTCTCGTTCTTCGGCGCCATCTCGAACGCCCAGAGGCAGTACGCGGCGACCGTCACGCCGGAGGTCATGGTCCAGACGTACTGGAGGTAGTTCCTGGAGTAGTCCCCGAGCGTGGGGCGCACCTCGGCGCCCTCCTCCCCGAGGTCGATGTGCTCTCCGTGGCGCTTGCCGGACACCACGAAGAGCGAGCCGAACGAGGCCACGATGAGGAACCAGCGCGACAGGGGCACGTCGGCGGCTACGCCGCCGGCCACGGCCCGTAGGATGAACCCCGACGCGATCGCCACGATGTCGACCACCGCTACGTCCTTGAGCCAGAACGTGTAGCTCGCCGTGATCGCCACGTAGGTACCGAGCACGATCAGGAACGTCGGTCGGACCAGCGCGCCGACCGCGACACCCGCCGCGGCCAGCACGATCCCCAGCGCGAGCGCCAGCGGCACCGAGACGGAGCCCGCTGCAATCGGCCGGTGGCGCTTGGTCGGGTGTAACCGGTCTGACTCGAGGTCGCGCACGTCGTTCAGGAGATAGGTGGCGCTGGACACGAGGCAGAACGCGACGAACGCGAGCGCGACCTTGGCGACGATGTGGCCCTGGGAGAGGACGCCCGCGGCACCGGGCGCCGCGACCACGAGGACGTTCTTGGCCCACTGCTTCGGCCGAAGCGAGCGCAGTACTGCGCGCAGGGAAAGAGCAGGGCTTGCGAGCGCCCCCGGAGCCGCACCGGCCGGGGCTGCCGGCTGTGCCAGCTCTTCGACCGCCGGCGACCGCGTTTCCAGGCCTTTCACAGCCGAGCCAGTGTACGGGGCGCGGCGGGCCCTCCCGCCGGGCCTGCCGCTGACGTCGGGGCGACCTCGTAGACGCTCGCGCAGCCGAACGTTCGCGTCCTCGACACCGCGGGCGCGAGACGCGCGAACGGCGCGGCCGGGTGGCCGCAGCCCACGAGGATGAAACGCGCGTGCGTCGACCTGATGAACGCGATCGCTCGCTCGCGCCTCAGGTCTCCGGCGAAGAGCAGCTCGCTCGCGCGCACCCGCTCAGGGAAGTGGCGCGTCCAGGAGGGATGGCCAACCCAGGTCGGCCGGCCGGTGGCGGCCGGGACAAATGGGGCGAGGTCGTACGTGGACAGGACACCGCCTGGGGCATGAAGGGAAGCGAGGTAGTCGAGCGCCCGGGTCTCGTCAGAGCGGAGGTAGTACCCGCTCGCCTCGCCCCCGAGCGCGCGATAGATCGTCTGGATCGTGCGCGCCGCGCCCGGGACCGTCACCACGACCGCGAAGAGGGCGATGGTCGGGGCGGCAAGGCGCATCCGGCCGAGGCCGCGTACCGCGAGCACGGCGAGCGGAAGGCTGACCCCCTCGAACGCGTGCTGCGGGAAGGAAGGGCTCAAGACGAGATACACGACCAGCGCGGCGAGGGGCCACGCGCGGAGCATGAGCTCGCCGGGGGAGCGATCGACGGCGCGAAGGCCGAAGCACGCCGGCAGTGCAAGGGGCACGACCCCGGCGGTCACAGCCCACCACGGCACGTGGCCTCCGAGCGCGTTCTCGTGCGCCGCAAAGGACCAGGCCGCGTCCGCATGCGACAGCACGAAGTAGTAGACGAGCGGCGCGAGCAGGGCGACCAGCGGAGCTATGAAGCGCACCTGCCGAAGCACGGCGCGATCGAAAGCAGCGACAGCCAGGACCGTGAGCAGGAGGACCTCGCCCTGCCACGGGTGCAGCCATGACACGGCGGCACCGCACCCGGACACCAGCAGGATCAGCCGGAGGGTCCTGGGGGGCGGCCTGCCCTCCGGCACGCGCCAGAGGCGCTCGACGCCGAGGGCGAAAAGCGGCATGAGGCCGAGGGCGATCGCCGTGGGCAGGTATCCCCACGTCGCCCCCGCCGCGAACAGCTCACCCGAGAGGTTCGAGATCTGGTACTGGAAGTGCGCTGAGCCGATCGAGGCCCAGCTCACGAGCGCGGCGATCGGAGACGCAAAGAACATCGCGGCCACGAACGCCGCGACTCGCTGACCCGTGCCCGGCAGGAAGCGAGCGACGTAGGAGCGGAATCCGAAGAAGAGTGCCATGACGGCGATGGGCTTCCAGAGGAGAAACGCCATCTGAATGCCCACGCCGGCACGCCAGGCGAGGCCGCTGAGCAGGAACTGCGGGTGCAGGAAGACGTGGGAGCTCGGGGCGAGGTCGAGGAGGTTCGCCGCGAGCAGGTGGTCTCCAAACTGCCGGATCCAGGACATGTACTGGAACTGGTCGGCTGGGAAGAGGCCGTCGGCGCCGGTGAAGACGAGGCCGTGCTCGAGTGTGTGGCTCAGGAGCTTCGCGAGCGGCACCACAGAGAACAACGCCAGCCCCACGAAAGCCGCGGCGGAGAGCCTCCGCTCGAGCGGATCAGTGGCGTGTGAAGACATGCGCGCCGGATCTGACGCGGGCGCACCCGCCCGTCAGCTGTGCGGAGGCGCGGTAGCGCCCGGAGCTCAGGCGGACGCTCAGCTGGAAGCGCCCATGCCTCAGCCGTGCGCTCGGCGTGCTGACCGCCTGCCAGCCGCTGCGCAGCGACCGCTCGATCCGGATGCGAACGAGCGCCGGGCAAGCGCCGGCACGCTTTGCGACTCCGCGCAGTACGACGACGCCCGCGCGCTGGCGGACCCCGAGGGTCAGCGTCGGCGGACGGTTCCATTTCTCGATCACGCGCTGCGCCGGCTCCCCGCGCGGCGTGTAATCGCCCGACGACCCCGCCGGCGGGTTGGCGGGCCAATCCCACCAGTACACGCCGGCGACCCACGGCTTGGCGCTGAACACTTCGTAGAACGCCTCGTACGCACGCGCCTGCGGCCGGGCGTCGAGCGGCCAGTCCCAGCGGACCTTGTTCGGCTCGATCGCCGTCCCGTCGCGTGGGTAGTAGCCGATCTCGGTGAAGAGGATCGGCCGCCTCCAACGCCGGGCGAGCGCCTGCAGCCGGTGCACGTAGCCGCGGTGGTACCACGCGTGGACGAGCGCGGCCACGGACGGATTCGGATCGTGCGCGGCGAGCGGCATGTACGCGTCCACGCCAACGAAGTCGAGTGCGTTCCAGAAGTCGATCGGCTCGGCCTCCTGGAGGCGGTTGGCCGCGTATGTGAGCTCGCCTGAGAAGCGCGCTCTCAGGTCGGCGATCAGCTCGCGCCAGGCGAGCGAGTACCGCGTCATCGACTCGTATTCCGTGCCTACGACCAGGATGTCGGCGTGCGCGCGCTGGGCCATGTCGGCGTAGTGCTCCATGAAGACCCTGTAGCTCGCGAACCAGCCGGGTACGTCGGTGGGCTCGATGTCTCCGCGCCAGCTTCCGTCGAGCACGTCCACATGAGGCTTCATGACGACGCGAAAGCCACGCGCCTTAGCCGCGCGCATCGCGTGCAGGACCCCCGCATCCGCGGGGGTCCGGGAGGGATCCGGCGCGATCACGGGCGAGACCCGGTTCGCCATGTACCACGTTGGGACGATCGCCACGCTGTCCGACCGCGTGGCGCGGAGCGCGTCCAGCGATGCATCCGTCACCGGGCTTCCGTACTCGTCGGTCGCCCAGGACGTGAGCGAGGCGCCCTTCTGCCAGCTGGGTGGGACGGCCGCGACTGCCCCGCCCGTGTCGACGAGCGCGACCAGGAGCGTGATGGCTGCGAGAAGGCGAAGTCGTATACGCCGGCCCCCTGCCGAGCGGCTTGAGAGGGCTACTTATATCTCAGCGTCAGGGGCGAGCTCCAGCGAGCAGGAGTTGATGCAGTAGCGCTGGCCCGTGGGATCCGGGCCGTCGTCGAAGACGTGTCCCAGGTGCCCGCCGCACGTGGCGCAGACCACCTCGGTGCGGACCATCCCGTGGTTGCGGTCGGGCCGCAGCTCCACTCCGCCCTCGCCCATGGGCTCGTAGAAGCTGGGCCAACCGGTCCCCGAGTCGAACTTGGTGTCCGAGCTGAACAGCTCCGCCGCGCACGCGGCACACCTGTAGACGCCCTTCTCCTTCGAGTACACATACCGGCCCGTGAACGGCGGCTCCGTGCCCTGCCGCCTGAGCACCTCGTACTGCTCCGGCGTGAGCTCCTCGCGCCACTCCTGCTCCGACTTGACGACCTTCGGGGTCATTCGCACCTCCACTCGTGGCCACCTGAAGCGTAGTCCGGCCTCCGCGGCGCCTGTTACAACTCCCGGCCATGATTCGCCGTGTCGCCGCGATCGTTGTGCTCGTGCTGGTCCTGGCCGGCTGCGGGTCCAGCTCGAAGAAGTCGGCCGGTGGCGGCACCACGGGCTCGCAGGCCGGGACGAGCACAGGAAGCGTCCCGCCTGTACAGAGCAAGGGTGGACTCGGAAAGGCGGGCTCGCCGGCGCAGCCTAAGACACCGCCGGTCGCTCCCAACGGCGACGTCATCAAGATCGGGAACTTCTTCGCGTTCAAGACCGCTTCGGGGCAGCTCGGCTGCGCATACACGAAGAACCCCACCACGCTCCGCTGCGACACCCGGTTCGCGACGAGGTTCACGCGCAGGCCCCCCAGGTGCGAGGGCGAGTACGGCCACTCGTTCGAGGTTTCGCCGAACGGCCACGCGAGCGCGATCTGCGCGGGGGACACGGTCCTGAGCGCCGCCGGGGCCAGGACCATCCCCTACGGGCACGCCTGGACGATCGGCCCGTACGCCTGCACCAATCAGACCACGAGCCTGACCTGCACCAACAACCAGGGCCACGGGTTCCGGCTCTCGCGCACACAGCAGCTCCTGTTCTGACGACTCCGGCGCAGTCAGCGCGGACCCCGAGCTCCACCGCGCGCTGCGCGAGCCCGGCTTAGACTCGTTGATCGCTTGGTGCCGATTGAGGTAGCGACGCGGGGTACGCGGGAGCGGATCGCTCAGCGGGCTGCGAGCCGCTCACTACAGGACAGCGCTCTGGTGGCGGGGACCGGCCTGGGGATGTTCCTCGTATTCCTGCTGGTCAAGGACAGCCTGACGGACGACGCGTACATCACGCTCGCCTACGCGAAGAACCTGGCCCTTCATCTTCATTGGGGCCTCATCCCTCAGGAGGTGTCCAACTCCGCGACGTCGCCGCTGAACGTGTTCCTACTCGGCGCGGTGTCCGCGGCCACCAGGATCGGCGGCGGCGTTCATCCGATCCTTGCCCTCGGCATCGTCTCCGTAGGACTGGCGATGGTCCTGGCGCGGGCCTGGACCAGGGTCGCGCGAACGCTGCGGCTGCCGTTCGCGGCCCCGGCACTGGGCGTCTCGCTGATCCTGCTGAATCCGTTCCTCCTGTCGGCGGTCGGTCTCGAGGTGGTGCTGATTCCCGCCGTGCTGATGGCGCTGCTGGCAATGGCCCTTGAGGAACGGCCCACCGCGTTCGGGGTGGTGGCCGGACTCGCGCTGCTCACGAGGCTGGACCTCGTCGTCTTCGTACTGCTCCTGACCCTCGCGACAGGAGCGATTCGCCGACGGTGGCCTCGCGCGCTGGTCAGCGCGCTGATCGTGGCGGGACCGTGGTTCGCGTTCAGCTGGGTGGCACTGGGGTCGGCGGTGCCGGACACACTGGTGATCAAGATGTCGCAGGGCGGTCTGTTCGGCGTCTGGACCTACGTGACGGGCCCGGTCATGTACGCGATCGGCCAGCCGCTCGAGGTGGTCCTCGCGTTCGCCCCCGCCGTCGCCGGCCTCTTCGCCCTGGCCGGCTGGCTCGTCCTTCGGGCGTCCGCGCGCCTAGTGCCCACCGAAGGGCTTCCCTCGCTGGGTCCGGTGGCGGCCGTCGGGGCGGGCGGAGTCGCCTACTACCTGACCTACTCGGTGTTAAGTCTCGGGCCGTACCACTGGTACTACGTGCCACCGGCGATCGCGCTGTCGATCTTCCTGGCGGCGGCGGTAGGCAGGTGGCTGATCCTCGCCCGGCACAGCTCCTGGCTCCGTCCGACTGCACCCATGCTCGGGCTCGGGTTGACCGGGCTACTCGCGCTCGGCAATCTCGGCGTAGACCTGGGGCAGGGGCTTCCGTGGGACTCGCCCGTGATATTCGGGAACTGGGCGAGCGCGCGCGACTACACACGCGTGGGCGAAGCCCTGCACCGCCGGATCGGCAGTGCGACTGTTGCGAGCCCTGGCGAGATCGGCACGCTCGCCTACGCCTGCGACTGCGCGATCCTGGACCAGTTCTCCGACCGCGGTGCCCTGGTCCAAGTCGTGAACCAGCACATCGCGAACGGCGGAGCACCGGCGCGCCTGCTCCTCAAGGTCAACTACGCGTGGCTAGATCGCAGCCAGCGACCACGGCCGCTCGACTACCGGCTGCTCTACGAGCCCGGACCTGGTTCCGGCCGTGACATCTGGCAGGTGTGGTCGGCTGCGCGGGGTGTCGGACACTTCAGGCTGGTGCCCGTCGCCCATCGTTCGTCCTGAAGCGGCACCTACTCGATCCCCAGCCGATCGAGCAGCGCGTCGTCGGCGCGCCAGCCGCGGCGCACGCGGACAGAGAGGTCCAGGTGCACGCGCCGTCCGGTCAGCGCCTCGATCTCGCTCCGTGCGGCCGTGCCGACCGCTTTGACCATGCCGCCGCCCGCGCCGATCAGGATCCCCTTCTGAGACTCCGTCTCCGCCCACACGCGGGCCTCGACCACGAGTAGCCCGTCGTCCCGCTCCTCGACCTCCTCCACCTCGACCTCCACGGCGTGCGGCAGCTCGTCGCGGGTCTTCGCGAGCACCTGCTCGCGGATCAGCTCGGCGATGCGGACCCGCTGGGACAGGTCGGTTCGCTCCTCGGGCGGATACAGGAAGGGCCCCTCCGGGACGAGCCCGACCAGCTCTTCCACCAGCTCGGGCACGCCGGCCCCCGTGCGGGCGCTGACCGGGAAGACCTCGCCGTCGAGGCTGAGTCCCGCGGCCGCCTCGAGCGCGGCGGCGGTCCTCGCCCGGTCCAGGACGTCCACCTTGTTGACCGCGATCGCAACCGGCCGCCTCGCGTTCGCGATCGCCCGGGCGATGAACCGGTCGCCGGGCCCCACCCCCTGCTCGCCGTTCAGGATGAGCAGCGCCGCGTCCGACTCGGCCAGCTCGTGCTCCATGCGCCGCTGCATCCGCTCGGTGAGCGGATCGCGTGGCCGCTGGACGCCGGGGAGGTCGACGAGCACGAGCTGCCAGCCGTCGTCTGTCGCGATCCCGCGGATGGCGCGGCGCGTGGTCTGGGGCCGGTTGGAGACGATCGCGACCTTCTCCCCCACCAGCCGGTTGAGCAGTGTCGACTTGCCGACGTTCGGCCGCCCAGCCAGCGACACGAACCCCGCCCGCGTCAACGGAGCTCGTCCATCACCCGATCCTGCAGAGCGAGCATCTCGCCGTCATCGGTCTCGTGGTCGTATCCGCACAGGTGCAGGACGCCGTGCACGACCGCCTCCACCGTGTCGTCCGAGCGCGCCTCACATACGACCACGTCACCGAGCTCGCGCGGCCCGGGTGCGGGGCCCGCTCCGTCGACCGGAAACGAGAGCACGTCCGTCGCCTCATCTCTACCGCGCTGCTCGGCGTTCAGCCGCCGCATCTCGTCCTCCTCGACGAAGGTCACCGCCATGTGTCCGTCGGCCACGCCCGCGGCAGCCAGCGCGGCGTCCGCGGCCTGACGCACCGCCGCCACGGAGGTCCCACGGATCTCGACCTCGACGGCTATGGCTTCCGCTCGCGCGACGCGTACTCGTCGTACGCCGCCACGATCCGCTGCACCAGCTTGTGGCGAACCACGTCCTCGCCGCCGAAGCGCACGAACTCGATGCCCTCCACCGACCCGAGGATGTCGCCGATCACCACGAGCCCGGAGCGCTCGCCGCGCTCGAGGTCGATCTGGGTGATGTCGCCCGTCACGACCATCTTCGAGTTGAACCCGAGCCGGGTGAGGAACATCTTCATCTGCTCGGGGCTCGTGTTCTGCGCCTCATCGAGGATGATGAAGGAGTCGTTGAGGCTCCGGCCCCGCATGTAAGCCAACGGCGC
>Ga0209577_10000300_pt1 | contig 50323 bp, 51 predicted proteins | sample GraSoiAngelo_109_FD_185874 | JGI IMG/M metagenome (GOLD analysis project Ga0209577, IMG submission 185874) | Grasslands soil microbial communities from the Angelo Coastal Reserve, California, USA - 14_0903_12_20cm (SPAdes) (version 2) | ecosystem: Environmental > Terrestrial > Soil > Grasslands... | reverse complement strand
AGGCGACTCCATGTTCAGCAACTTTGCTATGGCCTCCAACTGCTCATTCGAATATCGCTCAAGTTCCAATCCGAAAAGCATATCAAGATCGTCAACGCGTATTGCAAGCTCCTCGCCATCCTCATCTGTCACAACCAAGAACTGCTCGTCGCAGTCGCAGGACGTGTATATCTCTATCCAGTCGTGACCTGAAAGATCAGAAGCGACAAGCGGTTCGCGTCTTCCTCGAATCCAGACTGTAACCTCCCAGCGCACAGCGCAGAGGTCTGGTTCCTCATTGTCGTTGTCTGCGAACTGTTTTGACGGGCCAATCGTTTTAAGATCGAACGGAGGTGGATCCATCTCTAAGAGAAAGCGAACCATCTGAAGTCTCATACCGTTCATCCAGACGTGGTGCTCAAATACACTGCCAAACTCGAAAAACCGGAGCGGTTCGGTGCGGTCACGGAATGCACTGATGATATTGTTCCCACACTCTTCGGAAACAGGCACGAGAATCGGTTCAGCGCGATCTACAACGAAAAACTGCAAATAGTGCATAGGCGTTTAGAAACTAACGAGCTAAAGCTCAGCCGCGGCTCAGGTGAACGCAAGTGGCAGCTGGTGGAAGCACGCTAGCTACATTCGGCACTCGAGGGAACGACGCCGTCTGAGCCGTTGGTTACAGGGCCTGGTTAGGCCGCGCCAGGAAGACCACGATCCCCGCGATCACGATGTCTGTGAAAACGTGGACTATCCAGGGAGCGAACATGCCGCCAGCGCGTCGCCGAATGAGGCCCATGAGCAGCCCGTAGATGCAAGCGAGCCCAACGCCGAGCCAGCCGCACGGAAACCCTCTAATATGGATGGTCCCGAAGGCAATGGCCTGCAGCACAAGAGCCGCGAATCCAGGCCCGAGTGATCTATCCAGCGCGTGCAAGATGACGCCGCGATAAGCGCCCTCTTCGACAGCTGCGTTGACCATCGAAAAGATCAGGCCGCCGGCAATCAGCAACCCCAATGGCCGGTCAGGCACATAGTCTTTGATGATGTCCGCAAGGTTTGGATGCAGAAGAAAGTACCAGCTGAGAAGGGCGGCCGCCGCGAGGAGCCATGCGGCCACAGATAGGAAGCGGACGGTCGCGTCAAAAGATCCCCATCGAGCCCATGTCGCTGTTCCGCGCAGCCAGGGTACACCGCGTACGACCCCCGCATAGGAAAGCAGACCAGCGCCCAAAACGATCAGAAAATACCGGACTCCGGACAAGGCCAGGCCAAGGCAGACCACGCAGAAGATCGAAAATGGCGCGGCTGCTCGACACCGTTTGTACCAGGCCAGCACGGCCAATAGCGCGGTTCCACTCGCAGCGACAATCGCTACCTCGGAGGGAACCAGGGGGGCCGCTGTAATAAGCAAAGTGACGCTGACCACCAGGAATGCATCAAGTTTCTGAAGGCTATGGATTGCGGATTGCTCTTGAAGGATTGACACCTTGAAAAATTTTTGACGGCCTAACTGCGATTCGACGAACGTTGGTTTGGCTTATTTCGGCGTTTGCGAAGGAAAGCATCAGTTCGTCGCTAGCAGGGCGGAATGGAGGACGCAAGCCGAAATTGCCGGATCAATGAGTAATCCCAATCGAGGCACGAAGCTGGGCGAAAAGACGGCCGATAGATTGACTCGCTCCGCGGCCGCTAGCTCGGCCTCCGGCCTTCCCGTCTATGTTGCATCTTTCCAAGTGGACAGGACGGAGATGAAAAAGAAAGCTGCGATGGAAAGGTTCGTGAAACCGCCAACAAGCACAGCGCCAAGCGGAGAGGGGACCCGTTCGGCAAGCGGCGCCATCAGCGAAAGAACTCCGAAATTCGCAAATACTGTCCAACGAGGATAACGGGTCTTGCCCCATAGAACGAGGATGAGAAGCAGAATGGCGGCGACATAGGCTGGCACCTCTGCCATCTGATATGCAAAGTACCAATAGTCCTTCAAAGCAGCAATCAATTCCGGTGCAACTCCTCTAAGTGCATCTGAGTATTTCATCGCCAACCCACGCGGAACCCACAACGCGTGCACGGCGCTTCCGATGATCATGGTTGCAGCCAGGGCCAAAAACGCAACGCGCCCGAAAAACGGACTACGAGTTATCACGTTCCCTCTCACGTGCCAGCACCCAATTACACACAAGCAAGCCGCGATCGGTCCGACCAAGCCGCCGACAAACAGTCTCAGGCAAGAACTTTCGCGCAGCACTTGTAACATGCCGTCGTGAAATTGCGCCCCGGATCCCCAATAGCCGTAGAACAGCATGTCGCCGGCAAAAAATAAGAGCGCGCCCGCAACCCCGCCAAGGCCAGTCGCCCTATTCACTGTTTCGTCCTTCATTTGTTACTTGTGATAGTGGCCTAACGAGACAGAGCTGAGCGACCGCTGGCGGCGGCGAGCTTTGTTTTCACGTTATCCTTCATAACTCAGCCTTCAGCTTTCAGTACGGCGGCCAGCGGTTGGCTGGAGCGATTGGTTAGGCGCGCTTTAACGACAATCATAGCCCCGTTAGTCTACGTTATTGCTGCGTAATCCGTGAGGAGTAGTGGTTGGCAACCAAACGCCAGTGCCCGTGCTGCTTTACCCATACCCTGGTAAACCGAGTGTCACGGGGAACAGCTTTGCCTTTGTCTTGTCCAACCATTGTTGAGAGGCCAGTCTCCACCGCGGTGTTTTCGTAGACGCGCACCTGAACCTCCTGGGTGGTGATAGACTGAAATTTCAAAGCACCCGACGTGAAATCCGAAATAACCTGCGCCTTGGTTCTCACTGTGCCGCTTGGTCCTACGCCGATGAAATCAGCAGCGTAGATGCGATCAAGGGCCGCCACATCAGCACTGATCTGCGCTTGAATGCGTTCATTATCCAGTTGTCTTATGGCCTGCTGAACGCTGCTCCTTTGATCTCTGCTTGCGCTCTGCTCTTGCCCTAGGGCGATAGACGTTGCTGTAAGGGCCAGGGCGGTTATAACGAGTGTTCGACTCATGAAGAATTCTCCTTTATATCATCTGTTTAGACTCCCCTCAAAGAGGCAAGGACTGATGCGATTGTCCAACCCTCAATATAGTGAGTAACTGTGCTGCGAACTCTGATAGCAAAAAGACGGTAGGCGATGGCACAGACCTAACGGGAATAACTGATTTCGCGCCTGTTTCGTCATCGAGTGAAAGCAATTCCTCGAAAAAGGAACGATTAAAAAGAGCAGGAACACCGACTGTCTCCGCATAGCTGGAGGCTATGACGTCTTTCTTTGTTGTCTCGTGCGTTGCGATCAAACGCTCGATGAAAGGCACGTTCACCGCCGGTTGATCGCAAACCAGCAGAAGAATTGCCTCAACATCCGGCGCGTGACTTATCAAGGCCTGCACACCACTGCGCATCGAACTTCCAATTCCGCTTCGCCAGTTTGTGTTTCGAGCTTCTAACACGTTCGCGTGCGCTACCTCGGGATGAATTGTTTCGCCGTTGCTACCGATTACGACCACAACTGGTGAACATCCCGCTTCGCATGCTGCGTCGATGATGGTGCGAACGAGTGTTTTACCGCGAAATGGGAGCAGCTGTTTTGGCTGCCCGAACCGGGACGATCCACCAGCAGCCAGAATAACCGCTCCGATGTTTTGCATTCGTTAGGCAAGTAATGCGCCTTTTATCGGACTGTGGATTGACATTTTACGCTCGCGGAGGGATTCGCCGGAAGCGCCGGCAAATACTCGCTGAATCTCAGAGACGATCGCGAGCGCAATTTCCTCCGGAGTCTCCGCGCCCAGATCAAGGCCGGCAGGTGCAAAGAAGCCGGCGTTGACGACGATTTCGCGCTCAAGGAGATCGTTCATCAATTGATCCCGCCGCTTGCGCGGGCCAATCAATCCGACGTAACGCAAATTTAGTGGCAGCAATCTTTGGAGCGCGGCAAAGTCGCGTCCATAATTGTGCGATTTTACAATCGCGGCGGTCCACCGGTCAGGGGCAAACGCCAAGGCGTTTGGATCGACAAATGTATTCATTTCCCAACCTAGCAGTTGGCCTAACGAATGAAACGGGATGTTGTCGGGACCGTCGCCGAAAATCCAAAGCCGGATCGGTGGATCAATTTGTTGCATTAGCTCATGCTGCTGCTCTTGCTCATGATCGAATTGCGCAATGCGAGTTCCAACCTTTCCATCGCTGAACCTTGTAATCGCAAAGCAAAGGCGTCTGGCATCCAGATTCTCTGCCAGATCCACAAAGAATTTCTCGCGCGCATGCTCGATGAGGACGTCGATCCTGCCGGCGCAGCCGAACCGGCGTCGTGTATCGAAACTGATCAGCGCTGGTTCACCAGTTTCGAAAACTTCGCGTGCGCGCAGCTTCACTTCTTCTTCGAGACATCCCGCACTGAGCGAACCGATCGTTTTGCCGTCAGGCCAAATCAACATTCGTGCGCCGGGGCGCCGATAGCTCGAGCCTTCTACACGCACCAAAGTCGCGAGTGTGTGTGAACGCCCCGGGCGGTTTGGTTGGCACCGGCTTCTTCGCCGCCACTCACCCAAAATGTCGTAAATATCCTTCATCGTGCAGGAGAATACTCCGTGCGCTGACCCGATTTCGCAATCGAAACGATCCAGCGAACTCCGTCTGACCCGATTTCTCGGTTAACTGTCAGAGCGAAGTTTGAACACGCTCGACTGCGTTGGTGTCTTGAATCGAGGTCGGAGTCACCATCATTGTCGTGGGCAAGATCGACTTTACGGTTAACGGAACCAGACATGTAGTCGAAGCCGATGATGATACTCCATTGCTTTGGCTCATACGTGACAATCTCGGATTGACCGGCACGAAATTTGGCTGCGGAGTTGGCGTTTGCGGCGCATGCGCCGTGCTCGAAAATGGCGAAGCAGTGCGCGCCTGTCAGATTCCCGCGTCAGAGGTGTCGTCTCGCAGTTTTGTTACGATCGAAGGACTGTCGTCGGACGTGAGTCATCCGTGTCAGCGCGCGTGGCTGCAAGAGGAGGTCGCGCAATGTGGATATTGTCAGGCTGGAATGATCATGACCGCGTGTGGGTTGTTGCAGCAACATCCCGATCCGAGCGACGAACTGATCGACAACGTAATGTCCGACTCAGTTTGTCGCTGCGGCACATATCCCCGAATTCGCAAAGCGATACGACGTGCGGCGAACGCAATACTAACGAAAAAACCGTGATCACTTCGCGTCGCAGGTTTTTGAAAACGGCCGCCCTTAGCGGCGCATCGCTCGTCATCGGTTTTAACGGACGACGTTTGCTTCAAGCGACCGATGCGAGTGCCGTGGGCTCATTTAAGCCGAACGGATGGATCTGCATCAATTCCGATGGCACGGTCATTCTGACGATTGGTAAATGCGAAATGGGTCAGGGCGTCCGCACATCATTGGCCATGATTTTGGCGGAGGAACTCGAAGCAGAGTGGACGCGGGTCAAATTACTGCAGGCAAAACCGTCAGCTGACTCCGATCTCGGAACCGGCGGAAGCGACAGCGTGGCGAGCAGTTGGAAACCGTTGCGGCGGGCGGGAGCAGCGGCGCGCGAAATGCTAATCACCGCCGCGGCCACACGATGGAAAGTCGATCGCAGCAGCTGCAAAGCGCTGCACGGTGCGATTGAGCACAGCGCGAGTGGCCAGCGTCTCGAGTACGGTTCGTTAGTCGCAGAGGCGGCCAAAGTGCAATTGCCGGAGAATCCGCCGTTGAAGAACGCGGGCGATTTCAAAATTATCGGCCGCCGCACCGCGCGCATCGATGGACCCGACATTGTATCTGGCAAAGCGCACTATGGAATTGACACCAAGGTTCCGGGAATGTTGTACGCGTCGCTCGAGCGGCCGCCGTTCTCAGGCGCGAAAGCGAAGAGCTTTCAGGAAATCAAGGCTCGGGCTGTTGGCGGTGTGAGGGCAGTGATCAAATTGCCGCGTGGAATCGCTGTCGTCGCGAATTCTACCTGGGCGGCGATCAAAGGCCGGACCGCGCTCGCGGTGGAATGGAGTGAGCCGCCAAAAGACGCTTTCGATTCGGACACCCATTGGAAAAAGCTCGAAACGGCGTCACGCGAAACGGGATTTGTTACCCGCAAGGAGGAACCGCCCCCTGGAACAGGCGCGGTTACAAGAACAATCGATGCCACCTATTATTACCCTTTCTATGCCCACGGGCCGGTTGAAACCATGAACTGTGTGGCCGACGTTCGAGAGAATCGCTGCACGATTTGGGCTCCCACGCAGGCGCCGGAACGATTACAAAAACAAGTTGCTCAACTGCTAGGTATCGCACCGGCCGATGTGGATGTGAACATCACTCTGATTGGTGGTGGATTTGGCCGACGCCTTGGAGTCGATTATGGAGTTGAAGCAGCGGAAATTTCGCGTGCTGCCAAAGCTCCGATCCAGCTTCTCTGGTCGCGCGCTGACGACATGAAGCAGGGACATTTTCAGGCGGCATCCGTCCATTATCTTTCGGCTGGATTTGACTCGCAAGAAACCCCTCTCGCGTGGAAACACACCAAGGCCGGATCGTTTCATAATATTTCGCCGCTCGATCCAAAAGAAATGCGCGACGCCGCGTGGTATCAGGACTGGTCGTGGGGGTGCTACGATGTTCCGTATGCGTTTCCAGCAATCCAAACGGCCTACGTTGCGGTCGATCTACCAGTAAAACATGGGCCGTGGCGATCAGTTTTTGCGCCATCAAGTGTATTTGCCCGCGAATGTTTCATGGACGAGGTAGCAGAAGAGCGAGGGGCAGACCCGCTCGCGTTTCGCTTGCAAATGTTGAAAGGCGCCGACGTGATTAAGGCCGGCGCCACGACTGTCGATCGTCGGAGGTTGCGTCGTGTCCTTGAAATGGTTCGGGAAAAATCTGGCTGGAACGGGGCTTCAGTTAGCCAGGGCTGCGGTCGCGGAGTCGCATGCAACGCGTACGCCGGGCGCACTTACATCGCCTACGTTGTGGATGTCTCGGTCGACCACGAAAACAACGTCCGCGTCGATCGGGTGGTGGCTGTCGTTGATTGCGGCCTCGTTGTTAATCCGGTCGGCGTCGAGCAACAAATGGAAGGTGGAATCATTTGGGGTATTTCGTCGGCGCTAAAAGGTGAAATCACGTTCCATCGCGGAATGGCACAACAAAGCAGTTTCGCTGATTTCGGCGTTGCACGGATGCGCGATACACCGGTAATAGAAATACACATCGTTAATTCGGATGCGCAGCAACCTTTCGGAATGGGCGAGCCACCGGTGCCGCCGATTGTTCCCGCGATCGCGAACGCGGTTTTTGCAGCAACTGGAACACGGATTAGACGACTGCCGATTCGGCCCGAGCAACTCAAACACGGCGTCGCCTAACGAGTGACGTTGTCGATTAAATCAACCTGTCCGGTGTGATTGGCAGATCGCGCACGCGCCTTCCAGTTGCGTTAAAAACTGCATTGGCGACTGCAGCCGGCGCGCCCACGATTCCAATTTCACCAATGCCGCGCGCTCCGAGGTCGGGCATGTGCGGATCGGGTTCGTTGATGAAATCGATGTCGAATTCCGGCGTGTCCGCGTGCACTGCGACGTGATAATCAGCAAGATTGGGATTGACGATGCGGCCGGTTTTTTCGTCCGGTATTGTCCCTTCCATCAAAGCCGTGCTGATACCAAACAGCACTCCGCCCACGATCTGGCTGCGCGCCAGGCGCGGATTGATCATTCGCCCCGTGTCGTAAACGCCGACAACGCGTTTCACTCGTACTTGTCCCAGAAGGTCGACATGCACTTCGACGAAAAGCGCGCCGTACGAAAAAAACGAAAACTTTTCCCGCTCTTCCTTGTTCGGTTCTGAATTGAACTCTGCCTGAATTTGTTCCTGGCCGGAGCGGGAGAATAGATTCGCCAGCTGAGTCGAGTCGTTAGGCCAGTTTCCTGCAAGATCGACAACTTTCTTTTTCAATTCGCGGCAGGCGCCCATCACGGCCGGTGCAACGCTAGAGATCAGCCAGGAACCGCCGTTATTAGGCGCTTCGGGAAATTGCGAGTCACCAAGTTCGAAGCGGACCTTCTCGATTGGAATGCCGAGCGTATCGGCAGCGAATTGGGACATTGCCGTGTACGTTCCCGTCCCGATTTCATGTGTGGCGCTGCGCACCGTCACCGTTCCGTCGGTGTTTAGAATCGCCGTTGCCCCGGCTTTCTGTTGACCGGCGGGATAAATTGCCGTCGCCATTCCGAAACCGATCTGCGATCCATCTGGTGCGCGGATCGATCCTGTTTTTTTATTTCGTTTCGACCAGCCGAACTTTTCCGCGCCGCGTTGGTAACATTCACGCAGCTTCTTATTCGACCACGGTTTATTTTCGTATTCGTTAGATTCCGCGTAGTTGCGCAGCCGGAAGTCGACTGGATCGACGTCGGCCTTGTGTGCGAGCTCGTCCAGAGCGCACTCCAATGCAAAGACGCCCGGTGCCTCACCGGGTGCGCGCATCGGGCACGGCGTGGTTAAATTCAGCCTAACGAGTTGGTGCGAAACCTCGACGTTCGGACATGAGTACAACATGCGTGACATATTGCCGCATGGCTCTGTGTATTCGGAAACGGGAGAGCAATGCGTAGTCGTCGCGTGCCGCAACGCTACGAGCTTGCCAGCTTCGTCGGCGCCTAACGAGAAGCGTTGTTCTGTGTGCGCACGTTGACCTGCAGAATCGAACATCTGCGGACGGGTGAAGGTGATCTTCACAGGTCGCTGCACGAGTCGCGCGGCAGCGGCTGCAAGCAACGTATGGCTCCACTGAAATCCTTTCGAGCCGAACGCGCCTCCGATGAATTTGCAAACAATGCGCACATTTTCGGGCGGTAATCCGAACGCGTTTGCGACGATCTTCTGCAACTGTTTGATGCCTCGGGTTGATTCGTGGATAAGCAATCGGTCCGACATCTCCCACTCCGCCGTCGTCGAAGTAGTCTCGATAGGATTGTGATTTTCAATCGGCGTCGAATAGACCGCTTCAATCTTGTGCGCAGCAGTCACGAGAGCGCTATTCACGTCGCCGCGTTTTGCCTGCAACCTTTCGCGACCGATAAATTTTTCGGGCTGGACCGGGCTCACATCCGCCAGGCTCACGAGCGGTGGTTTTGCATCGTATTGTACGCGCACCAACGATGCGGCATGCGTCGCTTGCTCGAAAGTTTCAGCAATGACGACGCCGAGATGCTGCCCGACCCAATAGACATCGTCGTCCTGCAACGGCACACGCGATTCGCCCGGCGCGCCGTTTTTCGTCAGATTGTCTGGATATGGTTTGAAACGCGGCGCATTTTCACGGGTGAGAATACCGACAACGCCCGACGCGGATTTCGCGGCCGACACGTCGATCTTAACAATGCGACCGTTAGCGATCTCGCTTTGAATCAGCGCGCCGTATGCAAGCTTCGGTCGCTGGAATTCCGCTGCGTAAGTCGCCGTGCCGGTGACCTTGAGTCCGCCATCGAGACGCGTGATTGGCTGCCCAATGAGTGTCGGGCTCATGAGGTCATCTCCGCAACAATGTTCAAAGCGCGAACAATGCTTCGTTTGGCCAACTCGATTTTATACGAGTTATATTTGTACCCTTTTGCTGCAGCCAGCTCGGCTTCCGCCGCGGATTCGAAAGTTCTCTCATTCGCTTCCTGGCCAACTAGTTTTTTCTCCGTGGCATTCGCGCGCCACGGTTTGTGGGCCACACCTCCAAGCGCCACCCGCGCATCTTTGATTTTTTTATTTGGAGCGAGGTCCAAAGCCGCGGCGACGCTGACCAGCGCGAATGCGTAGCTGGCACGGTCGCGCACTTTCAAATAATGGGAGCTCCCCACAAACGGGATCGCTGGAAGATCAACAGCAATGATCAATTCATCGGATGCCAGATTTGTGTCCCGCTCAGGCGTGTTGCCCGGAAGACGGTGAAAGTCACGGAACCCAATCTCTCGTTCGCCATTTGGCCCGACGACGCGGACGATCGCGTCGAGCGCAGCCAGCGCGACGCACATATCGCTCGGGTGCGTTGCGATGCATTGCTCGCTCTGTCCGAGAATCGCATGAATACGATTGTAACCGTCGAGCGCGCCGCAGCCGCTGCCTGGTTTGCGTTTGTTACATCCCGGAAACGCAGGATCGTAAAAGTAATAACAACGCGTCCGCTGTAAAAGATTGCCGCCCACGGTTGCCATGTTGCGCAACTGCGGACTGGCTCCCGAAAGCAGCGCCTGGCTCAACATCGGGTAGCGCGATTTAATCAGGTTGTGTTCTGCGACATCCGAGTTACGCGCTAGCGCGCCGATGCGTACACGTTTGTCCGGCAGCTCCCCGATTTGCGCGAGCGACAGGCGGTTGATATCCACCAATTCGTTAGGTGTCTCCACGCCCATTTTCATCAGGTCGATCAAGTTTGTGCCGCCACCCAGAAATTTTCCTGCAGGCTTGCCGGAGATAGCCGTGACCGCCTGAATCGGATCGGTTGCGCGAGAATAAACGAAGGGCTTCATACGAGGAAAAAAGGCGGCTTAACTCTGTCCGCCTCTCCCCTTGTCGAAGGGGAGAGGATTGAGGTGAGGGGATTTGTCAGCAGGAAGAGGACGACAGAGCGAACCCTCACCCTACCCTCTCCCTCGAGAAGGGAGAGGCGATGTGTCTGGGTGCAAAGTGATGAAACAAAACGATTCGGCATCACGTGTGTAGCTTGTCTTTTACCTCCTTAATGGCCGCTAAAATGTTCGGATACGCGCCGCAACGGCAGATGTTGCCGCTCATCCATTCGCGAATTTCGTCATCGCTATTGGCGTGACCTTCTTTCACGCACGCGACTGCCGAACAAATTTGCCCCGGCGTGCAGTAGCCGCATTGAAATCCGTCGTGGTTGATGAACGCGGATTGCATCGGATGCAGCTCGTTACCATTCGCGAGTCCTTCGATGGTTGTGATCTCGTCGCCTTCGTGCATCACCGCGAGCGTCAGACACGAATTGATTCGCCGCCCATTCACGAGCACGGTGCAGGCGCCGCATTGGCCGTGATCGCATCCTTTTTTTGAGCCAGTAAGTTGCAGCCGCTCCCGCAACCCGTCGAGCAACGACACGCGCGGATCAACATCGAGCGCATACTTCTTGCCGTTAATGTTTAGATTCACTTTAACCGAATCGCTCGTTGCCTCGGTTGCGGCTGCTAAGACAGACTGATCGACCGCGGCCGAGCCTAGAACACTTGGTCCAATGGCAATCGCAGCGCTCGTGCCCGCTACTTGCCTGATGAATCGTCGGCGGGTTTCCCGATGGCCGAGCATCGAAACTTCATTGAGCTCATCGTCTTCAGATTGAAAAGGGTCCCTTGATCCCCCAGCCATGCTTAAGAATTCGCATGAGACCTGGAGAAAGGTTGGCAGACTTTCGATGCTTCCCTCTGCGTTCGCTTATGAAAGGGAGAATCGCCGAAAGCCCAACACCGAACATTCAACAAGAAAGGAGAGCGGGTGAAGGGAATCGAACCCTCGTTTACATCTCTGCGCATGGACAACTCGTTAGGACGATGTAAATCGGACGTAAAAGAACGTCCTTGCACGCTTCCGAATGTTATGATTTATGTCCGGGCGGTGCTTATGGTCAGTATGATGGAACAACACCTCATCCAGGCTTCGCCGATCAAAGATTTCGCCGCATTCTGAGCACGTCGCGAAGTGCTCTTTTTCGTCAGCCGGAAGCTGTTCGTATTCGTCGGCAGTCATCGCGGCGCGGAGGGATCGCGGCGGAAGGTCCATAACCGCAGGCCGCTTTGTGGCTCAACCATATCTACTACTCGGCGAAACCCGAGCCGTTCGTATAAACCGACGTTCGCCGGTTGCGCTGTTTCCAAGTAGCACGGCTGGCCAGCCGTATCCGCGCGTTCTATGATCGGCTGTAAAAGCGCCCGCCCAATCCCCTTGCCTTGCTTCTCGGGGGCGACGCCCACCACCATCACATACCAATGTGCCGGCGGAACGTCCCGATGGTGGTAGGGATCGATTGCCGCCAGCACGGAAAAGAATCGCTCGGCGGCAGCAGCGCCAAGGACAGCCGGCAACTTGTCCAGCCCGGCTACGGTCGCCCGCTCGGGGGTGACCTCCCACGCCTCGGGTCCAAGCCACACGGCCGCGCCTACGGGAGAACCTGCCGTTGTTAACACTTCCCCAAAATTGAGGCCGTACCGGAGTAGCGACGCAAAAAGTCCCGGCGATTGTGCGGCGCGTTCCACAGGGTCCGGCAACACATACGTCTGAAGCGGATCATCTTGAAACGCCCGCGAGAGCGCCGCAGCCGCAGCTGGTAAATCGCCTTCGCGTAGAGCAACAATTTTCGGAGGTGTCATTTGTGCTGGTTCCCAACTACGTCCGATGCCGCCAGTTCCGCCGTCTAACGAGAAAGAGATAAGCCACGGCAGGGTGTCATGGCAAACACGCTTAACTCAATTCGGAATGGGGCCGTTGGTTTCTATCGATGGGCTAGGCGTTCTCATGGCCATTCCTACGGGGCGAGACGATTCGGGGTGGATTCCGAAAGAGTGGAAATTCCACTGCCACGCAGTCGCAGACAAACTCGACCGGGCGGGCCTGAGTTGTCGATGAAGCCGTCTTTATGGGCGTTTTACCCGTCGCGCTTGTCTGTGAAGCAATGTTTGTGAGCCACTCCAGCAGAACCCAAGCCAACAAACTCCGGCGGCAAACGCACCAACTACATCGCTCAGATAGTGTGCTCCGAGGTAGATTCTGCTTAAACCGACCAGAACGATAATTAACGCGGCGGTCAAAAAAATGGTAATGCGAGAGCCGATTGACCTAACCAATGGGGCAAGAAATAACGAGAGAAGACCGCACAATACCGTAGCTCCCATGGTGTGACCACTGGGAAAGCCGTAGTCGTTCAATGTTATGAGTGGATTTTCGAAGACTGGTCGATGCCGATGGAAAAGATCTTTGAGCAGAACGTTCAGCAGTCCCGCGCCCGTCATTGTGACAACGAAAATCGAGAGCCAAGTCCAAGATTTTTTCAACATTAGGATTAACGCAATCGCCACAGATGCAACGGTGAGAAACGCGACTGACCCTGGGAATGAAGCAGCCTGCGCAGCGACGGTTAAGCTAGGCGTGGCGTGTTGATGAAGCCATTGTGCGACGGTTTCATCGGTCCGCACAATCGCTTCGTTGTGCGATACGTCTTCTGCGATATCGGCGAAAAACCAGCCCGACATTAGAATGCTAAGCAGTCCGACCGTGAGGTGCAGCAAAAGACGACTTCCTGGAGAAAGCCCCGCCTTCGATGAGTTATTCGGTGTGTCAGTCATGTCTCTGGATCATCTGACTCGGTCGCCCGCGTCCGTTTTGTTTCCTTAAAACGCGGACGCTGCTGTGGATCGGCCGCCAGCAGCGCTTTTGAACGAAAAATACGCGCACCCTTGGAGAGGAAGAATGCACGAAGTTCCGCTGTGAAAAACGACGAGTCGTCTTTTCGGGGATTGAACTCGAGAAGCAGACGGCCGTTCGGATTTAGGAAGCGTGTCCGAATATCGTGGATGAAAAATTCCCAATCGGCGGTCGACCATTCTTCCTGCTCGCCGTTGGCGGCGCTACCCAGGCGGTGAAAACAAACGCGGTGTCCGGTGACGAGGTCGAACTTCATTCCCAAGTTGGGTAGGGGGATACCGGACTCGATCCGTGTGATGACGCGCGGCACTTTCAACAACGCCGTTGTTCCGCGAAAGAGCAGTTCATCATCGGTGTCCAATCCGAGCGCGTCGTGTCCGAAGAGACGGCAAACGTAAAGAAAGAAGCCAGCGCCGCAGCCCAGATCAAGAATACGCAACGGCGGTGTGCGATCGAGCCACAAATCTTGCGCGCGCTCCACGTTAATTCCTCGAATCGATTGATCGGCGGCGAACCCGGCCGAAACGGATATTGTTCGCGTAGTTTACTCATCTTTTCGCGATCGACCGTCGCGAGAATTTTTCTAGCGCTGACCCGATGGAGCAAACGAACGGAGTGTTCCCACACGCTCTCCAGCGCCTGAACCGAAAAGAGCTTTCGAATTTTATGCGACAGTCGCACCGTTCAACGATGCAAGCGCGCAGCCTAAAAGTGTATGTCGGATCAGGCCTATTTTTTGCGTCGGGCTCCCCCTTATACCTAACGAGTGTCTCGGAAAACGACCTTGCCGAGCCGTCCGCTAGAATCGTTTTCGGAACAAACTCAGAGGATAAGCAAACGTATTAAAGCAGGATATGGTCAAAGTTCGTATGAAGCCGATTAAGGGTTCGATCATCACCTTGGCACTGGCCGCGAGCTGGCCACCCTTCAATTTGGGGGCGCAGCAAAGTGAAACGGAACTGCTTAAGCAAGCACGCGTGACGAAGCATCAGGCTAAAAAAATTGCGCTGGCTAGAGTTAAGCGTGGCACAATAAAGTGCGTCGAGCTTGAAAAAGAAAACGGAATGCTGATCTGGTCGGTTGACGTTGCGCAGCCGGGCAAGAAAGACCTTACCGACGTTTGGGTAGATGCCACAACAGGAAAGATCACCGCAGTTGAAGTCGAGACCCCCGTTATCGAGAAGAAAGAAGTAGCGGAAAATAAGCTCAAAAAATGGCTCTCACGTCATAACGCCCACTGAAACGTCTTTCGTGGGAAACGCAGACTCAACGCCGGGAGACTCGAAAACTCTACAGCCCCAACGGTGCGGCTTTATTTCAATTGGGTGCCACTCGATCAATGGCAGGGCGACGAATGAGACGGGGCGACCCGCTTGACGCTCAACAGTCAGTTGTGTCCCGTGAGGGCATCTGCACTTTCACCGCGGTCGACTCGCTCGAAAACGAATTCGCCGTGGACTGTTTTATACGTGTGCGTGCTCCCGTAGCCGTCAGACGATTCGAAGGTAACTTTGAGGGTGGCTGGCGTTCCATGCAGCGCACGCTCGTATTGATATTTCAGAAAAATCCGCTGACGCCCACCGTTCTGGGTTGGATCCTGACAGAGCACGCAGTTCTTAAGCCTCGTTTCTATCCGAATCCTGCGGGCGGCTGCACCCTTATTCTCAAGGGGGAGAATGACCTTCAGGTGAACTAAGTCACGGAGTCGGACGCGGATGCGGCGTTGGGCGCGGCCGTGGTGTAGGAGTTGGCCTCGGCGTAGGTGTAGCCGTTGGTGTCACCGTGGGTGTCGGTGTAGGTGTTGGAGTGGGCGTTCCACCACCTCCTACGAAATTGAATTTGCCGATGCGGGTGTGCCAGTCGCCGCTTTGGGCATATTGGTTGATATGCCAGAAGTCCGTGCCGTTGGAGGGATCGACCTCTGTCCTCGTATAATCCCCCCAGCGGGGGCCGCTAGTCTGCGCGCTGATCCCCGCAAACATGATGCCTTCTCCTTGCCCCAGGTCGCCTAGGGGATCACCTTCGAGACGTCCAGCGTACCGGATAGAAGGGAAGATTGTCGAGCTCGAAGTAGAATAACCTATGACCGTGTTTCCGCTTTCATCGACCGCTATGCTGGGCATCCAGCGCCATAAACCGTCGCTGCCATTGCTCCAATCTTCCTGTTGCACTGGCGTAGCCGGAAAGTTACCGCCGGTAACATCAAATTGATACCAGGTAACAACCGTCGGTCCGTTGGGGTAATTCAGCATTGTGGTCTGGTCCGCCCACAATGATTCTGTGCCGCCAAGATTCTGGTAAACAACCGGTGTCATGATCTTGTCACCCACGGTATCCAGTTTTGTCGACGTTCCCTGCTGGGGCACAAGGTCGTATGTCTGAGCGGTCCACGCTTGAACGAACGGGGCGACTGTAATCTCGGCATTCGGCGTGTGGTCGGCACCTACACCGAAAGTGGCGTTTCCCGGGTTGGCAAAATCGACATGAAAGAACCGGGCGTGCACCTGGGTCAAAACTGCCCCGGGGATGGTCGCGTCGACAGCGAGCACCATTTCATCCCTCCCCGCAGGTGGCGGATCGCCGGTGCGAAGGTTAGCAGCGACAAAGCTATAGGAATCGCCCACGCCAGCGAGCCCGAGTGTAAACCCGATCGCGTTAGCTGGACCACCCGCTAGCACGCTGGCGCGGTCGAGCGCGTAGGCGCGGACACCATCGAACTCAGTAAAACTGGCAAACAGGTTCATCGTCAGGAAATAGGCGTTTTGCGTCCCGCCATCGTTCCAGATCGCGAACTTCGGATAATCACCCAAGAATGTCGGGTTCGCGGGGTCCACCTGTATGGCGTAGAAGGCCCAAGGGCCAGCCACCGGGTCGGGGCTCTGCGACACAGCAATGCACTCCCAGAATGAGCTGCCCGGAAACGAGGGAAAAGCGAAATCGGTCATCAGCCAGCGATCTGCCTGTTGATCGTACATAACGTATGGGTCGCCATCATTTTGGTTACTGCCGCAAGGTGTTCCTGTTAAGGGGGCAAAAAATGTGTCGTAACCAATCGGGCCTGCCAGGGTGTTTCCGTTCTTGTCAAAAATCTTGAACGATTCGTTTATTGCTTCGACGTAATGGTTCGGGCCGACATCGCCCTCGCTGTCAGAAGGCTGACAACCGCATAAATCGCCAATCCCCTCAAATGTCAACAGCGGACCCGGCATCGTCGGGGCTGGGCGCCACAGATTTTTGAGCAGTGCTCGGACATACTTCAGTCCAGAAGTCCCGTATCCTGACGGGGCACTTGTCTGCGCCGTATTCAGGAGCACATAACGTGTCAGACGTCTCTCCTCGTGTTCCTTTCTGGCCGGAACATAAGGAATGCTTCGCAAATCCTGGTCAATGAGGACCGGCCCGATCATTCGTATGACATCCGGAGCCTGGGTACCAGGAGCATCCTGCGTCGCATTAAACCGAGCAGGTTGTTGAGAGGCCTTGGTTCCGTTCGTCTGGGCGAACACGCCAGAACCAACCAGCGCCTCGAAGACGGCGAAGAGGCAAAGAGCTGACGCAAGTAAAAAACGAAGGTTAAAGAAGGCAGATTTTGAAGTGGATTTCTTTTTCATGGTGGAGCTTGGGTTATTTATCGACCAACCACCAATGAACACGCACCGTGCGAGCCGCAGCTAAGTCGTCGTAATCGAAAGTACGCCAAGGAGGAGAACGGCGACGAGACGATTAGTGTTTATCGGTGGTTATCTCGGATTACACGTTTTTACCGAAATCCCCTGAAATGCGTCAATTGTTATTTTTCGATTTTTCACCACGAACGCTTTCACTTTCCCAGCCTGCGCGCACATCCTCTGGTCTTTTGGCGAGCGCGACTTCGCCGATCCCTGCGCGTCCTGTGGTCCAAGCTTGAATCTTCACCACAACTTCGCCGCCCAATTCCTTCGCTGCGGCGACAACCTCGGCTGGATGACCCGGTCGAGCTTCAATACTGCCTAAGAGCTTTGAATACGGCCGCGGCGGAGGCGGCACGTTCCTGCATCACCGCCGGGCGTCGCAGCTTGTGCGCGGTTCCAAACAATGACTTGCGGAAGCTTGCGCGGAACGCACTGCAGGATCTGGCTCGCACGCTTTCCAAGGGCAATCACGAGTCGTGCATTCAATTCGGCGACAAGGGGGAACGCATAAAGTTCCATCGCGTTTCGCGCAACGAAATCACTGAAGTTTGACTTGGAATCAGTCCGCCAGGGGAGGCAATTCGAATACGCATGATCACAGTAACCGGCAAAGCCTTCTATGACATCGGCCATGCGCCAGTAGATCATTCAAACCGGCGAAGCAAGCCTGAAGGCTATGCGGTATGGGAAATCCATCCAGTGATGGCGTTGCAGGTCGTTCAGTAAATCGCCTTGCAAGCTTGCCGCCCCTTCTGATAGGCAGGCGTGCGTGAAACTGAGGCGGACACTGCTGACTGCCGGTGTGTTCGCGCTGTTGGCCATGATCTACGTGCCAACTCCGCGCGAGCGAGGTGTCCATTCAGCGGGCTATCGCTTTATCTTCTCGGGAGAAGATACGAGTATCGCGTTCTTTCAATTGCTGGTAAACGTCGTGTTCGCGGCGCTCTTGGGCGCAATTCTGGTGACCATTTTGGTACGTATACCGAAGCGCGCTCTGTACGCGATGGCGCGATGCATTCCAATTGTAGTAATTGTAGCGGTTGGTGTCGGAGTCTTTGTATTCACTGAGGCCGCAGCTAACCGTGCTCAGCGCGATGAAAAAAATGGCCAAGAGGCGTTAGTTTTGTACCCCACAGAGTTACAATGGACGCTCACAAAATTTCGGAACGCTGCGACCAATTGGCGACTTGCGTTGCGCTTTGATCAAGCGGCGCGAGTCGTGAACAGGATGAAGGAGCTGCAGCGACACCCCGGACCGCAAAAGGGGAGCGGCATAAGCTTCGACGACCTGATCCCGCAATCCCGCACACCGAATCCATCGACCGAGCAGTTTCAAACGGCGCCGGAGGCAAGCGCGTCCGACTTTGCCAAGCGTGCCGCGAAGCTACGGGAACAGGCCTTGCTCGACCTTGACCCGCAAGTGTTTTCACCGAGAGGGTCGCGTCCCGCAACGGAACAGTACCCGTGGAAAACGAACATTGTCACAACTGTTTTCTGGATAGGTGAACCGCGAAGCTCGGAAAATCCAAAAGCTCACGTCAAAAGCGCATGGGATGCCAATTGGGCAGCTAATTACGGTGGCGTTGATACCCCGGATTCGTCAGCGCGGCGCAACTATCTTCCGATCGCATTCATACCGCGCCAAAATCCGTTCTACTGCGCGCTGCCGTACAACGATGTAACTGACAATCGCAAATTCAAACCAGAAGCATCGGAAGTTGTTCCATGGTTCAAGCGAGGTTACACGGGAGAAGGACAATCGCTGTGTTGGCACCGGTGGGTTGCCATTCGTAAAGGCAATCGTACTTGCTATGCGGAATGGGAGGATTGCGGCCCGTTTCTCACTGATCATTTTCAGTACGTCTTCGGAAACGAGCGTCCCAAGCCAAATGTTAACCACGGAGCCGGTCTGGACGTTTCACCAGCCGTTCACGATTATCTCGGACTCGCGCCAATCGACGTCACCGACTGGCAATTTGTTGAGGTCCGCGATGTGCCGCCCGGCCCGTGGCGAAGCTATGGCGAAAACAACCATTTCGTTATCGCTCGCCGTCTGATGGAACAGAACTCGCAACAGAACAACGAAGGCCCGAAAAATTAATCAATCGAGGTACCGAATAACGACATACGTTGAGCTTCGTCTGGTAATCGGGACGGTCATAGAGGATCCGAAAGCCGTCGCTGAATTGCCGTAACCGTAGGCGCTCGCGCTGCTCGCTGTGTAATAACCCGCCAGCTGTGAGGCGCTCGACACAAAAATGACCGCGTTGCCCCCGTTCTGGCGCGCCTTCTGAACAATATCGTGCTTCAGCTGGGCCATCGGGATCATACCGCCCGGCCTTTCATCCTCGATCATGCCCAGTACTTTGAAGCGCCTGGGTGGATCGCCGCGAGTCCAGATATCCATGCCGTCCACGACTTTTCGCGTGCCGCCGTGCCCTTGAACCACGGAATTTCCGCCCTCCCACGTTTGGAAGTCGGTGCTTGTGCAGCTGGCCAGGGCGAATGCAAGCGCCAGCAACAGCGCGAGTCTGTAAATCATGCGCGCTGTCCTAACGAGTCCGCCCGCGCACTACAAGCAAAAACCCGCCTTCAATGGATATTGGCGGACGATGGCGGAAATCACGGGACGTGTTATGACTTTAGCTCACCACTGTTATGACGAACGAGGGTATTTACCCAGTAAAACCACAGGTAAATTAGCGGGTGAAGGGAATCGAACCCTCGTGTGCAGCTTGGGAAGCTGCCGTTCTACCATTGAACTACACCCGCATTGGTGATTTTCGATTTTAGATTTTCGATTGCCGATTGCAACCGAAACAAATGGCAATCATTGCCAGGAAATCACGTCGTCGGACTGCGCGCCGCTTATCGGGTTCCTGTAAACGTTATTGCCGTTCGTTCCTAGCGTTTGGTCTTTCCCACGCGACCACGTAATTACTCCCATTGGGACGGGATCAGGCCCAGCCCCTCCGGTGGTCTGTGCACCATAGGGGTTGGCAACGGCGTTGTCGTAATTGCCGTCGATCCTAACGTTGTACGGAGTTCCCCATGGATCCACAAAGTCGCCGATGGCTACTGAAATTCCATTGATGGCTGTCGCCTGCAAGGCGATTCCGGAGCGCGGGTTGCCCGGATCCTTCACACTTGGTGGAGAAATAAAGACAATCTGCCGCGGATTTTGAATCGCTGCGGGAGTTGCGCGCAACTCATTAAATAAAGTATTGTTTGCAGTGCCGCCGGGGCCGTAGGTCGTGTCGACCGTAACCAAAGGATACTTTCCATAGTCCGTGTAGTAAGCGTTCACCGCGTTGACGATTTGAGTCAGATCGTTTTTCGCCTGGGTCTTCTTCGCCTGGTCCTGCACGGCGCGAAAAGCGGGGAAGAGCAGGCCGATTAGGACCGCAATAATTGCGATCACGACAAGCAACTCAATGAGGGTGAATGCGTGCCGTCCCTGAGTTGGCGTCCGCCGCGGCGGGCGCCCTACAATTCGCTGTTGCATCGCAGCTTGGATTATGATGCCCCGAAAAGGTTTTCACAATCATTTCGTCAAAGTGTTTCTCCTCTGTCATGTCCGCCATGGCGGATTCGTCCTGTGGCGAATTGAGCGGAGCGAAACAGTTCGGACTTTGGCTTTTACGGATCGGCGCTTCGAAATGATCAGAAATTCTTCTCCCGCAACTGCGGGAACAGAATGACAAGGACGCATACCCAGAGTCGCTAAAGTTTTCATATTTCATATTACTCTGTAGACGTATTAATCTTTTTAACTCACTCCCATCTCTTCATTTGCTCGGGGAACGGGCATTGCGCGCAATCGGAATTGTCCTGCATGCAAAAGTCCTCGTAAATCTGAAGCAAGCCCTGCTGGTTCACGACAGTCTTCAGGAATTGTTTTCGACGCGGATCGTCTCCGAAAAGACGGGTCGCTCCTGTTTCAAGCCGTCGATTCGATAATTGCGCCGGGAGCTTCGCATATTCAGCCCACACATTTTTCTCGAGTGAACCGGATGGATCCAGATCGTGTGCCAGCCAGAATGGAAACAATACATTGGCCAGGATGTCCGCAACGCGCGCTTCGCCAATCAGGGCCATTTTTTTGGGCGCCGCTTTAGACGTGAGGGTGTAGTGAAAATTCCAAAACGGATGATCCAGCGATTGAAAGAAATTCTGGCCTGCGCTGACGCTGCTCTTGCCCAAGGCGCGGTGAAGACGAGGCCAGTCATGCGCCAGGATTGCCAGCGCAGCCAACCGGCGCTGTGGATGATTCAACGGCCGTGTGCTACTGAGGCGCCAGATTTTGCGTGGCAAAATTAGCCGCTGCAATTCGTCACGATGCGGCCACCAGCGGTCCCACAACTGGCGCACATATTCGCGTGTCGATTTTTTATAAACATCAAGATCGGCGATTTGCAGGAAACCAGCCACGCCAAACAACATCGATTCGATATCCGACGTCGCTTCGCGCAATAATTTCAATGGCAGCCGCTGCGTGATCAGCGTGAAAGGGAGCTTGTTTTCCTTGTAACCAAGCGCGGCGGCCACTTCCTGAAAGAGTACCTCGTCGCGTCCACGATTATCAATTTTGTGGCGAATACGCGCAGCTTTTTGTCGCAACCGAAATTGCGCTGCCGCTGCCAGTACGTTGCAAACACGTTCTTCCGCCAAGTCTTTGAGCGGCGCCTGACAGCGGCCCGGTCGCACCAGAGGAATATTCGCGCTGAAAGCGTCTGGGAGAATTGCCGGATCGATTTGTAGCTGTGGCACATTCCGGTTGGATTTTGTTCGCGTAAAGAATTCGCGGTCGCTTCTCTCGACGAACACATGCAACACAGTCTCGTCAAAAGCCGGATTGGTCGCGTGACCGTGCGTTTCCCAACTGCGATCGAGAAGATCAATCTCGATGCAACCGCGAATGGGATTCCCTCCGTTGATTCGAATGGCTGCATCACGAAAGTCCGGTCCGGCTTCCCGGTTCCACGTGCCGAATTGGACGACGTCGATTTCATCGCCAGCGGTGCTGATGAAGCGTTTCCCGAAATCTCCGGCAAACCAGCGAGCCTGCAGCTCCAGCTCGGATGGAATTCGGGGCGAGACGAACAGCGCACGCTCACGAACACGATGTGTGTCGCGTAGTTGTGCGTAACGATCGGCGAGCGACATCACGCTTCAAGATTATGAGAAAGGCGGCGGCAAATGTCACGCGCTGTATTCTGCATTTCTGAGGAGCACAGGCTGGCAGCCTGTGCTCCCTAAAAACGACGCGAGGCGCCTGTACTCGAGCTATACGTTACCCGACTGAACTCGCCGACTCGATGCTCACTTGCTCCTGCAACGCAGGTTCGCTCAGTCGCCGGTTCAAATCGTGAACGATCTGTTCCACCAACGCCGCATGCGGCCGAGCGAAGATGAACAAGTATTTGGGACCCTTTCCTGCTGCAGGAAAGATGACGAGGTTCTCGGAGAGAAATTTCGGTTCACGAGCCACGTTTGACCCCTCCAGATCGATCGCGCGCGCGACAGGGCGCCCGCCTTTGCGTGCGACAAAAATGAGCCGGCGTGGCTCTTCATGCGTGGCCACCAGCGCTCCGGACAAATTTGCCGGAATCCGTCGCCCGCGTCCACTAACGCATGGTACGGCCCATTCGATCGTTTCGCCCAAAACATTTTCTCTGCCGAACACGGGCGCGAGCCGCGCCGGCAAGGTCGATGGTAATTTCACCGGTTCGTCATGATCGGCCGGTCCATTCAGTTTTCTCCAAGCCAGCCAGATTTTCACTTTCATCGCACGCAAGATTCTTGGCGCAAAATAGAAGAACGCGCCGATACAGATCAGAAAGATGACCAGAGCAAGAACGGGATTGAAATGCACGAGAGCGAGTCCACCGAGCACTGCCGCGTCCTCGCCCAGACTCAGCCCGATATTTGAGAATGGCTCCGGTGACGAGTTACTCGCTAGCCGCGTAGCTGCCTTTGCGGTGTGCGCCACCAGGCTTGTGCCACCTGCGAGCAACGCCACGATTACGGTGTAAGCAGGACTTGGATGGCCGAGCACCTGGATTGCAAGCAGGGCACCGCCAATGGGACGAATCACGGTGTGAACAGCGTCCCATATCGAATCGACCCACGGAATCTTGTCGGCGAAGAATTCCAGGAAATAGAGAATGCCTGCGATGGTGATGATCCACGGGTTACCGAGGACGTCGAGGGAATGGTACTGCGGCGCGAGCGTGATCCAATGAAAGTGAATAGCCAACCCGCTAACGAAGACCGTCAGGTAAAGATTGATCCCCGCAAGCGCGGCAAGACCCAGGGCGACAGCAAGCAGATCTAGTCTCTCCACGAGAAAAATATCGGCAGGAGCGAGTCAATGTCACGCGCAAGCTAGGCTTGGCGCAAATGACGAAATCCGAATGTCGAATGACGAAATCCCAATGACGAAAAAGAAGTCGACGGATCTTCCGTTTCTTCGCAATTCGTCATTCTTTCGAGCTTCGTCATTAGTCATTCGTCATTTGCTTTAGACATTAGACATTCGTCATTCATACTGCGCCATGCTTGATATTCGCCTGATTCGGGAGAAGCCGGATTTTGTTCGCGAACGCCTTGCAACGCGGGGTGGGGGAGACGATGCCAAAATCGACGACGTATTGCGCGTGGACGTGGAGCGTCGCCAGACTGAAACTGCGTTACAACAATTAAACGCAGATCGTAAACGATCGAGTAAAGAGATCGGTGGGAAAAAATCGCGAGGCGAACCGACAGGCGAACTCGAGCAGCATGTTCGACAAATCGGGGAACAGATTGCTGATCTGAACAAAAGGGCGACCGTTGCTGAAGAACAGCAGAATGATTTGCTGCTTCGAATCGCAAATCTGCCGGATGAAAGTGTTCCGACCGGCAAAGACGCAGCGGCCAATCCCGTCATCCGCACGTGGGGTGAGAAACCGCGATTAAGCAAACCCGTCGATCATGTCACGCTCGGCGCGAGACTGAACCTCCTGGACATGGAACGTGCTGCGAAATTGAGTGGCAGCGGTTTTATTTGTTTCACCGGCGCGGGCGCGAGGCTCGAACGCGCGCTGATCAATTTCATGATCGATTTGCACACACGTGAGCATGGTTACATCGAAATTAGCCCACCGTTCCTGGTCCGGCGCGATTGCATGATCGGCACATCGCAGCTCCCAAAGCTTGAAGCGGACATGTACGGCTTGGAGGAGAACCAAATCTTTCTTGTGCCGACAGCGGAGGTTCCGCTTACAAATCTTCATCGCGATGAAATTTTTGGCGTTACCGATCTTCCCAAAAAATTCGTTGCTTACACGCCGTGCTTCCGGCGCGAAGCCGGCGCAGCGGGCCGGGAAACACGTGGCATCATCCGCGTGCATCAATTCGACAAGGTCGAGCTCGTTAAAATCACGACGCCGGAAAAATCGTACGACGAACTGGAGTCACTGACCGCTAACGCGGAACGCGTACTCCAATTGCTCGGCCTGCATTATCGAGTGGTCGAGCTTTGCACTGGCGATTTGGGTTTTGCAGCAGCCAAGAGCTACGACATTGAAGTCTGGTCGCCGGGACAAGATACGTATCTGGAGGTATCAAGTTGCTCAAACTGCGAGGAGTTCCAGGCGCGCCGGATGCAGCTTCGATTCAAGGACCGCGATGGGAAAAACCGGTTTTGCCACACATTGAATGGCTCTGGCGTGGCGTTGCCCAGATTGTTTGCAGCGTTGATCGAGAGCTATCAGCAATCGGATGGTTCGGTGCGAATTCCGGAAAAATTGCAACCCTACTTCGGCAGTGAGAAAATTAACCACGAATGAACACGAATGGACACGAAAGAGGACAAAGTGCTGTTCCGAGACGAGGTCTTTCAGATCGTTGGTTGTGCAATTGAGGTCCTAAATACGCTGGGCCATGGACTGGTTGAGAAGCCATACGAGAACGCGTTGGTCGTGGAACTTGCCCTCCGAAAGATTCCATTTCGTTAGCAACCGACGTTCGACGTCCTCTACAAAGGCCACAAGATTGGCCTGTTCATTCCAGATCTGATCGCCTTCGATTCGATCGTTGTAGATACAAAGATAATTGACCGAATCACCGACCACGAACGTGGACTGATGTTGAATTATCTGAGAATCACAAACTCGCGTGTTGGCTTGATACTTAATTTCAAGCGGGCCAAACTGGAGTGGGAGCGAATTGTTTTATAATTCGTGTTGATTCGTGTCCATTCGTGGTTAGAGGCCGAGGCCGCCGGTGATTTTGCTCATTTCTGATTGCGCGAGCGCCTTGCCTTGTTCCACGGCCTGCTGAACCGCGCCGAGAACCATTTCTTCGAGAAATTCCACATCGTTTGGATCGACAACTTCTTTGTCGATCTTGATGCCGAGAACGTCACCTGCGCCGTTTGCTATCACTTTGACTTTGCCACCACCAGCGCTCACTTCGACAGTTTTGCTTTCGAGCTCGGCCTGAGTTTTGGCCATTTGCTCCTGCATCTTCTGCGCTTGCTTCATTAGCTTGTTTAGATTCATACGATTTTTCTTGTCATGTTGAGCGGAGCGTAGCGAAGTCGAAACATCTCTGAATTTCCGCCTAAAGTAAGAGATTTGATTCGCTCACGTCCCGTTCGCCTAGCCTCCGGCCTTCCCGTCTATGTCGCGTTTCCCCAGCCACTCCATTCTCGACTCCGCTTCGCTCCGCTCAACGTGACAAGAAGGAACATAGCCTCGGGTCAGGATTTTATTTGAGCGTTGAACATCTCGATCGCTTCCTGAATCAGCGGATCGTCCTTAAATGACTCGGCTGACTTCCCTGAATCGGAGCTCGACCCCCCGTTTGGCACGATTCCCTCCCGGGCCACAAATTTCACTGACCAATCGCGCCCGGTCGTTTCCTTGAGGAGCACTTCAAGTTGCCGGCGATTATTTGCGCTGGCCAGTGCTTCGACCTTTGATTTGTCTTCCGGCGCATGACCCAACAAGAAATTGCGTCCATCGATTCCAATCGGACGAATGGATTCCGTCAATGTTCGCAAAAATCCTTTCGCAGGAATCTTCGTAACCACGTGCTCCCAGACTTTCTCCGGCTCGACATTTGCAGGCATCTCCTGCACGCGTGCCGCGCTCTCGCTGTAGCCGCTGCCTGCTCTCGAAATATTTTCGGAGTCGCTGACGGCGGCCTTTCCGGCGGGTGAATTTTCGCCGCTGTGGTCAACGCCCGCGGCTACAGGTTGTGCGGAGACAGCCGGCTGTCGCGAACCGCCGCCATCGCGAAGCTCGCCAAGTTTTTCGATTACTTCGTCCAACGTTGCTTGTCCCAAGCTTTGGATGGCCCTGATGATCGCCACTTCGAAATGAAGTTTCTTGTTCGGTGCCCATTTCATACGGCCTTCTGCCGCGGCAAATTGGTCAACCAATTCAAGCAAGCGGTCCGTCGTAACCAGCTCGGTATGCTCCCCGAGCGATGTTTGCATGTCCGCCTCGACGTCTTCCTTCAATGCGTCCGGTTTCGCCTTGAATACAAGCAGATCGCGCAAGTAAGAAATCAAATCCGACATGAGACGCATCATATCTTTCCCGGCGTCACTTTGCTGATGCAGCAGATCGATCGCGCCCGGAGTTTCAGCTCGCAAAATTCGCCCCGTCAGATCGACAACTGTTTGGTCGCTCGTGAATCCGAATACATCGAGCACATCGTTCTCGCTGATTTTCTCCCCGCAAAATGCGACGAGTTGATCGAGCATCGATTCCGCGTCGCGCAAACCACCCTCGGCTCCACGCGCAATCGCGTGCGCAGCTGCGGGTTCGAGCGAGATTTTCTCTTTTCCAGCGATGAATTGCAGATGTTTCGCGATGAGGTTTGCCGCGATGCGGTGAAGATCAAACCGCTGGCAACGGCTCAAAATGGTCGGTAACACTTTCTGCGGCTCGGTTGTAGCGAAAATAAATTTCACATGCGCGGGCGGTTCTTCGAGAGTCTTTAAAAGCGCATTAAACGCAGCTGGCGACAGCATGTGCACTTCATCGATCAGATAAATCTTGTATCGCCCCTTGGCCGGAGCGTACCGAACGTTCTCACGAAGTTGTCGCACATCTTCAACACTGTTGTTGCTGGCGCCGTCAATCTCGATGACGTCAAGGCTATTGCCGGCGGCAATCTCGCGACAGTTATCGCATTCGCCGCACGGCGTGACGGTCGGTCCCTTTACACAATTGAGTGACTTCGCCAAAATCCGCGCCGACGCCACGCGGGCCAACAAACAGATACGCATGAGCGAGCCGGTTCTGCGCGACCGCATTCTTCAACGTGCGCGAAACGTGCGCCTGGCTGACCAGATCGTCGAAGGTTTGCGGCCGATATTTTCTGGCGAAAACCTCGTAATTCACTCGCTCAATCTAAACGGGAAAGTTGATAGTTGGTAGTTGATAGTTGATTGATCGCAATGGCCTCGCAACGGTTCGGTTTCGTGCTCGTGCTCGTGCTCATGCTCGCGCTTGAATCTGGCGCGCGCGAGCCGATCAGGCGTCCGCCAACCACGCCTGTTGTTGAAAGCAAAACAGTTCGCGCGCGGGATCTTGGGATTCCATTTGAAGGAACACCGGGAAAGTTCAACTCAATCACCGATGTGCCTGGGGTCGAAGTCGGCTACACGACGTTGATCAGCGGCGAAGGAAAATTAGAAGTTGGCAAAGGGCCAGTGCGCACCGGTGTTACTGCGATCCTACCGCGCGGGCACGCTTCACTGAATGATCCGGTCTACGCCGGGTTCTTCAGCTTGAACGGAAACGGCGAGATGACCGGCACGGCTTGGGTTGATGAAAGCGGATTTCTCGAAGGACCGATCATCATCACAAACACGCACAGCGTCGGAGTCGCGCGTGACGCGGTGATTGCCTGGCGCGTGAAGCACGGCGCAGCCGACAAGACTGGCTATTGGTGGAGTTTGCCTGTTGTCGCGGAGACGTGGGACGGTTGGCTCAACGACATCAATGGTTTTCACGTTAAGGCTGAAGATGTCTGGCACGCTCTCGATAGCGCGCACGGCGGCGCGCTGGAAGAGGGGAGCGTCGGCGGCGGGACAGGAATGATCTGTTACGAGTTCAAAGGCGGAAACGGGACGGCATCGCGCAAGGTCGAGATGAAAGACGAAACTGGCGCGCGTCGCAGCTTCATCGTCGGCGTTTTTCTGCAGGCAAATTTTGGCCGACGACCGCAGTTGGTAATCGCGGGTCTCCCCGTCGGCAAGGAGATTCCCGGCGAAGTTTATAAAGAAGAGAGCGGCTCGTGTATCGCTGTCGTCGCCACGGATGCGCCACTGCTTCCGAATCAATTGAAACGACTTGCTCGTCGTGTGTCGCTCGGCCTGGCGAGGACGGGAACCATTTCGGGAAACGGATCCGGCGATTTGTTCATCGCGTTTTCAACCGCGAATGCCGGTGCAGCCAATCCGGAACCCCTGACACACTCAGTCCAGACAATTCCTAATGATCGTCTTGATCCGATTTTCGCTGCTGTAGTGCAAGCGACCGACGAGGCAGTCGTGAATGCGCTCGTTGATAACGAATCAATGACCGGGCGCGACAATCATCACGTCGAAGCGCTGCCGCACGATCGGCTGCGCGAAATCATGAAGCATTTGCGATGAGTCCTGAACTGGTATCTCCCAGCACTGTAGCCACGGCGCTGTGTCGCCGTGCCGATAGCAAAAGGTCATAGCGCCTCGGCACAGCGAGGCGGCTACAACATCGATGAAAGCGCTCTAAATCATCGCGATCAAAATCGGCACAACTTTCGTGGCAGCTATCTCCAAAATTTGAAGTGTTAATTTTTCAGCGCGTTCCTGTGATTGCGCTGGTTGGCCGTCGACAAAAACCCTGAGATCGCGTTTTTGATTTTCTACGAAGAAATCGAAATCCTCCTTGTCGATCTTTCGCTCTTTTAAAAGAACAAGACGCTCTTCAAGTTCCTGCGCGTTTTGGCGGATTAGCTCGCTGGTGTCGCCTTTCGCTTGCGCGAGTAAATCCTGAAATTCCTTCATCGAAGCCGCAACCGATTCATCGGTGACCTGGTTGAGCGCTGAGTCGAGCTCGGATTTCCGAGATTTCTTGCGTTTGGGTTTACCGGCCGAGGGCATGGTCGTAAATCTTGTTAACGTCTTTCTTCATTTCGCTTGCCAGCGCAGGACTCACCTTGCCGCGGCTGGCTTTGCTTCGCAGATGGGCTGCATCGGCGTCGAATTGCCCTTTAAGATCGACGAGCACCGGACGACGCGCCGTGAATTTCTCATTGGCGATTGCCTGCTGAAACTTCGCGTTTCCCTCGTTGACTTTGGCATCGAACGCGGCGGCGTTAAAACGTTTGCCGGGCACGGCAAACGCATCGATAAACGCGAGTTCAAAATTTCGCAAACTTTCGATTTGCGTGTCGCTTCCGGGCTTACTGAAAGTCGCAGTACCGCAGCTCGTAATGGCAATCGCTGTCGCGCAAAGGAATACGTTCCGAGCAATGAAATTCTTCGCGATATTTGAGTTCATAAGAGCCGGGGTCGTTAGGCGTCGATCTTGCTCTCGTTCGCTTTGGCATGTCAAGACTTGAAGCTTTCGTTCGCGATTCGTGTTCGGTTGCGTGTTCGGATGACCGGCTCGCTGATGTACCCTGGTCGCCTCGCCCTTTGGAAGGGAGAGGGGGAGGGTGAGAGATATTCGAGGTAACTAATGCAGATGGTCCATGACCCCTCACCTTAGTCCTCTCCCCTTTCCCAAGGGGAGAGGCGATAAGTTACACGCAGTTATCATCCACTCGCAGCCATAACGCCATGAGCGAGGCAAACTATTTTGCTGCTTGCTGCAGCGACGCCGGATCATCGAGTAGGATCCATTCGATTACAGATACTGGCAGACTGCCATTCTTGATCAGGTCATCGTGGAATTGACCGAGCCGGAAATTGTCGCCTTGTCGGTCCTTGTAACGGCCGAGCAGATTCATGATCTGCCATTTGCCGATGATGTAGCTGATCTTTTGTGTTGGACTTGAAGCCGCCCCCGCTGCTTCACCCTCGGCCGCTTCGCGATCCAGTCCCCCGGCATCCATGAAATATTTGACCGCTTGCTCGAACGTCCATCGGCCAGTGTGCAGATTCACGTCCACTCCAATGCGCGCCGCGCGGTAGCGCGACAGGCGCAAAATTTGTCCCTGAGCCGGCGAGTCGTTCGGATAGAGACCGGTGCGCATCAACATTTCCTCGCCGTAGAGTGCCCAGCCTTCAATGAACACTGTGTCGTCATGCTGGCGGCGAATCTCGTCGCTCAAATGATTCGCGATCGAGAGCTGCATAAAGTGTCCGGGAATCCCTTCGTGCCCAAGGATCGGTCGTGGGTCTTCAATTGCCGCGCGAATATAAAAATTCTTTGATTCAGGATTGTAGGTGGGAATGAAAAAGAATCCGGTTGGATCCTTGTCGTAAACACCGGGAGGATTCATGAAACCGCCTGGGCTGGTTGGCTTGAAAGCCTCCGGCAACTGTCGAATTTGAAACTGCCCAAGGTAATCAGGCAAAGAGACGAGATTGTGTTCCTTTAGGAAGCTGATCATTTCTGTTTCGCGGCTTTCGTAGGTTTTCAGGAACGATTCCTGGTCGGGCGGAATGTGAGCCGCCCGTTTCGGATCGGGATCGGCTAATTTCGGATCGGACAAAAGTGCCTCGAGCGCGCGATAACGTGCCAGCTCGGCCCGCCCAATCGTCTCTACTTGCGTCGCGTCGAGCGGCAGAAGCAAAACGTGCTTCAGATAATAATTATAGTTTGCTTCTCCCATCGGCGAGAAATCGACCATCTTCGGCAGGCGTTTCTCCAGTTCGTCGGCATAACCATGCACAGCAGTGAGAGCTCCGTCGCGTGCTTTGATCAGGTCATCGTGCTCGTTAGGCGAGAGCCCTACGTCGAGGGCCATCAAACTCTCATTCAAAAGCGGATCGATTGAGCGCGCCGATTGGATCGCCAGTTGCGCGTAAAGCTTTACCGGGTTTTGCAAATTACTCAGGCCTTGCTCCAACAATGCCGGCATTTGTTTAAGCCGGGCCGTGGCGGCAAGCGCGCGGTTTCTGGGCGTATCGTACTCTTTTTTCAGCAGAGAAAAGATCCCATCGGTGCAGTCGCCGACGTAAACTTGTGGATTTGTCTGCTCGAATTTCAGAACGCGATCTCCAAACGCGACGTTCTCCAATTGCGCGCGGAACAGGATCCAGTCGATGCGATCGTTCTTCGGCCAGTTATCGGTCTTCATCGCGCGCACTTTCTCGAGGAGCGAACGCACATGTTGCGCGCGCTCCGCGATCTTCGCGGGCGAGTAATCCGTCAGCCGGCCGTCCCACGTATGCAGTCCGGCCTCGCTGCTCCTGACCGGATGATTCTCGTTCCGCCATGCGTAATAGTCGTCGGCGATCTTGCGAAGCTCAGTTGCGGTTGCTCTCTGGTTCTTGAATGCGTCGTTGCTTATCTCGGGCGTCGACTTCGTAATTAGTGCCTTGTTTGAAACATCCGGGTTACGCTGAGCAGGCGACTGGGCGCGGCCAACACCGACCGCTGCGATGAGTAATGTAAAACCGACGGCTGACCAACGAGCCTTACGCATGAGGCGAACTTTAATGCCGACCGCCGAATCGCAAAACGCAAAGCGATGATGCTGTAGCCCCAGATCGGCTTGTCATGCAACAGCTGGCGAAGGCAGACGATCCTGGTCGTCACACATCGGCGGAATCCAACTCTTCGAGTAACTGCTGCTTCAGATGGCGGCGCGCGGCCTTTTTGATCGCCCGCCGCTCAGCGGCCACTGCCTCTTTTTCCGCCTGGCGTTCTCTTCGTGTCCGCCTTTCGATCGACTGCGCCAGATGCGAAATTTTCGGGCGGCGCGCGCCGACTCTTTTCTCCTTTGGCTTTGCGTAGGGATTCACAGAGACAGGTCAGCGCTTCTTATTCGCGATAAATAGAATGGGAATAGCCACAAGTTGAAGAATGACCGAGAACAGTACCACAGCCAGGATCGATTTGTCGTATAGCAGACCCATCGCCGCGCTCCCTAAAAACCATGCAATCCCGTATCCGGTATCAAACAAGCCAAAAGCAGTGCTTCGTTTCTGTGGCGGAATAACACCAGTTAGCATGGCTTGAAAGAGCGAACCCTGCGCGCTCATTCCGATTCCCCAGAAAATCATTCCAACCAATGCGAATATCGATGTGCCTAGAAAAATGAACGGCGCAGCAGCGGCAGAAACCAAAAACGCGAACAACGACACATTCGGGCCAAGCCTGTCAAACAGTCGGCCCAATGGAATGGATGCAAGCGCGCTGGCTGCCATCGCAACTGCATAAAACACGGGGATCAGGTTTCCTGGCATGACGTTTGCCTTTTGAAAGTGAAACCCGATTAATGCGAAATCGGCGAATCCCGCAGCAAGCAACCCGCCCGCCACCAAATAGATCCAGTAGGTCTGTGTGAGATTCGTCGGAGCAAGGGTGTGTCCGGCGCCTGCTTCCAATTCGTGGGGTCGCGGGTGAAGAAGCCGCGCCAGAACCAAAGTCGCAAGACAAAGCAACGCAGGAATGAGCAGGACAGCAAAGCCGGTTCGATATCCGCCGTTGAGATAAAGCACCAGTGCCATGAGTAACGGACCGATCGTCGCGCCTGCCTGGTCGAGTGCCTCGTTCAGTCCGAATACCCAGCCAGCGCCGATTGACCTGCCAGCGTAAGAAAGCATTGCTTCCACCGTGGGTTTGCGAATGCCGCGACCAACGCGCTCCGAAATCACGAGACTGGCGGCGAGTGGCCATTGTCTGGTTAGCGCAAGCGCGGGAACCGCGAACATGTTGATCGTATATCCCAGGAAAGCGAAGACCCAATGTTTATGCGATTTGTCCGCAAAATATCCCGAGACCGATCGCAACCCATAGCCCATTAGCTCGCCGAGGCCTGCGACAAAGCCGACAACTGCCGCGCTCGCGCCTAACGAACCAAGAAACGGACCGACGATTCCGCGAGCGCCTTCATAGGTGAAGTCGGCAAAGAAATTGGCGACGCCGATGATGAGGACGAAATGTAAGGCCGATCGACTTTTCATTTAACCACGAATGAACACGAATTAACACTAATGAAGCAAGGGAATGCCTAAGGACGAATCTTGACCTTCGTCAACTGGCGAAAAACCGTTCATCATTCGGATTTCGTTATTTCATTTAATTCGTGTTTATTCGTGTCCATTCGTGCTCGAGAAATGAAGACTCTCGGAATCATTGGCGGTCTCGGTCCTGAAAGCACCATTGATTATTACGGAAGAATCATCGCGCTTTATCGCGAGCGCACCGGCGACGGGAGTTATCCGCAATTCATAATTAACAGCATTAATCTCAAGAAGGGACTCGATTTCATGGATGCGAATAACCTGACCGGGATGGCTGATTACCTGGTGGAGGAGATTGGCAAACTCGCGCGAGCCGGCGCAACCTTTGGTCTGATTTCGGCAAACACACCGCACATCGTTTTCGAAGAGGTCGCGTCCAAGTCGGCAATTCCATTGATCAGCATCGTCGAAGTAACCTGCGAAGCGGCGAAAGCGCGAAAATTGAAACGGCTCGCCTTATTCGGAACGCGCTATACCACGCAGGCAACTTTCTATCCGAAGGTTTTCTCGCGGGAGGGTCTCGAGCTTTTCGTGCCAGACCCGGAGGATCAGGTTTACATTCATGACAAGTATCTGAATGAATTAATCCCGGGAAAGTTTCTGCCAGAGACGCGCGCTGGGCTTTTAGCAGTTATCGATCGCATGAAGGCAAAGCACGACATCAATGGTGTTATACTTGCTGGAACGGAGTTGCCGCTGATTCTGCGCGATTCAGAGCACGACGGGATTCCGTTTCTTGATACCACAAAAATTCACTGCGAAGCAGCAGTGATTGAAATGCTGTCCTGAACGGTGTGTCAACGCGGAGTGCGATGAAAGATAATTCGAACAGGGTCGTCACCCTGCTTCTTCTTGGCTGGCTATGCTTTGCAGTCGGGCTGAGTGGCTGGTTTCATAACGCAACGGCGCTGTCGGTGGCGGCGACAGTGTGGACACTAACTGTGCTCGTCTTGCTCGGGTGTTGGAAAGTCACGACAATCAGACGCTGGGCGCTGAATGTCGATGTTCGATGGCTGGTGTTACTTCATGTGACACGGTTATTTGCCGGCGCTTACTTTCTGGTTCTTTGTGAGCGCAGCCAATTACCGTGCGCATTCGCACGAGCGGCGGGGTGGGGCGACATCGTCGTTGCCGTCCTGGCGTTGGTTGTAGTCGGCGCGATACGCGCCGAATTCGCGAAGGCGTTTTTGCTTATCTGGAACACGATAGGTCTTATTGACATCATTTTCGTTGTCTTCAGTGCGCTTCGGTTTGGCTTAAACGACTGGCAGTCAATGCATGCGCTGCGGGAACTTCCACTCAGTCTTCTGCCCACCTTTCTGGTGCCGCTGATTATCGCGTCACACGTTTTGATCTTCGTTCGGCTGGGGCGAACGCGAGTCGATCAGTAGTAACATCTGGCAAAGATAGGTTAATTGAGCGGTCAAAGTTCGAAGGGCCGATCTGCCGAGCGTGAACCAGCCACGCTACCACTGAGCCGACGGTCCGATTCTACAAGCTCGAAACTGCACTTTACGGGGGTATCTAACGCGCATCATCGAAAGGTGTCGCTATCCGAGAGTCGTGACCGGTCATAATTTTTCATTGTTACAATAGGAATCGGACGTGTGTGGCTCCCAAGTCGCTGCGCGACCTTCTGCGCAAAGGGCTGGGCAGTAGCACTAGATCAGAGACGGGCGTCTTTGGACGATTCTTCAGCTTTGTACCGAACTTCGCTCGGTAGCTTCCGTAGAAGGACATTAGGAGGCGCGATGAACTCTTCAGGTACTTCCGTCTGGGCACGGCCCCTGGAGGAGCCGATGCCTTGCCCAGAATGTGGGTCCACATCGCGTGTAACACGTGGTCTCTGTCTGAATTGTCTGCTCCATCAGGGTTTTGGAGATGATGCTTCCAGTGATGAAACGCTCGAGAACCTGCTAGCTCAGGTGGATTTGCGCGATCCCGATCGACGTCTGGGCAATTATCAGATTCTCGAAGAAATCGGGCGCGGCGGGATGGGAGTTATTTATCGGGCCCGCCAACGGCATTCGCGACGCGTCGTCGCCTTAAAACGAATTTTGGCACATGACGCCGATTCGCAGGAAGCGTTGATGCGTTTTCGCCGCGAAGCGCAAGCGGCGGCGCGCCTGGATCATCCAAACATCTTACCGATTTACGAAGTCGGCGAGGATGAAGATGGCCTTCCGTTTTTCAGCATGAAATTTGCCGCAGGCGGCAGCCTGCGCGACGCCGCACCGGGTTTGCGCGGAGAACCGCGCCGCAGCGTCGGCCTAATGGGAAAGGTGGCACGCGCCATCCAATACGCGCATGCCCAAGGAATTCTTCATCGTGATTTGAAACCCGGAAACATTTTGTTTGACGCGCATGGCGAACCGCTGGTGAGCGACTTCGGATTGGCCAAATGGCTAGAGCCAGGAAGCGATGTGACGCGCACGCTGATGATTTTCGGCACACCTGGTTACATTGCGCCGGAGCAGGCCAAAGCTTCATCTTCGAGTTTAAAGCCGACCACAGATGTGTACAGCCTCGGCGCGATTTTGTTCGATCTGTTGGCTGGTCGACCACCATTCCTGGGTGAGAACGTGCTGGCTGTTATCCAACAAGCTGCCGAAAGGCCGGCACCAAAACTGCGCTCTGTCGCGCCCGCGCTCGATCGTGGTCTGGAGACCATCTGCGCAAAATGTCTGGAGCGCGAGCCAGTCGGACGTTATCAATCGGCTGGCGATCTGGCTGAGGATCTTGAGCGGTGGCTCGCAGGCCGCGTTATCGTCGCACGACCGATTTCGGCCCCAATGCGTTCGTTTTACTGGTCTCGGCGCAATCCGGTTCCTGCGGCAATGGCTGTGCTTCTGCTGGCCTTGGGAACGGCTCTCGGGATAATGACTTGGAAAAGCGAACGGCTCCATCGCTCGACAAATATTGCAATAGCAGTACTGCCCTTTGAAAATCTTAGTCAAACTAAAGAGAGCGCATTTTTTGCTGACGGTATCCAGGATGGCATTTTGACCAAGCTAGGCCGTGTAGCCGATCTCCGAGTAATTAGCCGTACCAGCGTTATGGCATATCGTGGCGCACGTAATACCCGGCAAATCCGGCAAGCATTGAACGTCTCTTATGTGCTCGGAGGAAGCGTCCGCTGGGAGGCGGGCAGAATCCATTTAAACGTCCAATTGCGAGATACTCGCACTGAGAGTCAGGTTTGGGCGGCGGAATACGATCAGGATTTGGCTAACGTGTTTCGAACCCAAAGCGAGATCGCGCAGGAAATCGCAGATCAGCTTGAAGCCAACGTTTCAGCTGTCGAGCAAGCCGCCATCAAAGAGCCACCGACCTCGGATCTCATTGCCTATGATTGTTACCTTCAAGCGAGAGACCGTCTTCTGTCTCCATTTAGCAGTAGGGTGAGGGCGGAATTACTCCAAGCCGTCGATCTACTCAACCAAGCTGTTAGGCGTGATCCCTCTTTTTTCCAAGCCTATTGCCAGCTGGCGTACACCCATGATCTGCTTTACTTCCTTGGCTTCGATCATAGCTCTGCGCGTTTGGCGTTAGCGGAAGCGGCAATCCAGGCCTCGTTTCGCCTCCGTCCTCAAGCCGGGGAAGCACACCTGGCACGCGCAGAAAATCTTTACAGAGGACATCTCGATTACAAGGGAGCCCTGGCTGAACTCGAAGTTGCCAGCCAGACCCTGCCTAATTCTCCGAGCGTATTCGCCCTGAAGGGTTACATCCAGAGACGGCAGGGCACCTGGGAAGAATCGACGCGAAACTTCGAGCAAGCGATTGATCTCGACCCGCGCAACTTTTACACGCTCCAACAGGTCGCGATCAGTTACGGACTTCTGCGGAGATACACTGAGGAAAAATCCGTGTTAGATCGCGCGTTATCCGTCGTGCCAGATGATGTCGACACGAAAGTAGCGCGCGCGTCCGTGGAATTTCACTGGAAAGCCGATCCAAAATCCTTGCATGAAACAATCGATTCAATTCGGGCTACAAAGCCGGCCACCTTGCCGAATATTGCCAACGATTGGCTGAGTTGTGCGCTGGCGGAGCGCGACGTCGCTGCAGCTAAAGACGCATTAAACACATTCGGCGAAGTGCCCCTGACCGACTACGCAGTTCACTTAAATCGCCCGCTAATGGAAGGCGTTATCGCTCGCATGGCAAATGATGACAAAGAAGCGCAAGCAGCATTCACCGCGGCACGCGCAGAGCAGGAGAAGGTCCTTCAAGCTCAACCAAATTATGCCCCAGCGCTGTGCGTCCTTGGTTTGATCGACGCCGGCCTCGGCCGGAAAGAAGAAGCGTTACGCGAAGGCCGAAGCGCGGTTGAGCTTCTTCCTGTGGAAAAAGATTCAATCAACGGCCCACTTATGATCGAGTATTTGGCGATGATCGCTGCGTGGGTTGGCGAGAAAGATCTCGCCTGTAAACAGCTTGCGATCGCCATCCGTCCGCCGAGCACGGTCAGTTATGGTCAATTAAAACTACTTCCGTTTTGGGATCCGCTGCGAAACGATCCGTGCTTTGAAAAAATCGTCGCCTCGCTCGCGCCAATTGAGATAATACCAACAACGAATCGGGAGAATTAGAAAAAAGAAACGGCGACCTGTTAGCTAGCGGCTTTACACAATGATGACGGCGCTAAACCGATCGACAACGTGGTTCTCGTTAACGGATGGCTCTATGGCATGACGACAGAAGGCGGCGCTCACAATCAAGGAACCATTTTCAAGGTCAGTCCATCCACCTCGAGGCCGCGTCCAACTCCGGTGCCTCGACCAACACCGCGGGGCTAGTCGCTAATGCCTCTTGCAATGAAGGAGTACGACGACTCGAAACGTGTTACCGGAATCGGCGGAATTTTTTCAAATCATTAACCACGAACCGACACGAATTGACGCAAATAAAACCGTTGCCCGCGGCGAGAAACTGTTCGTACTATTCGTGCTTATTCGTGGCTGCAATGATCACCAATCACGGTCCACTAGTCACTTCTCACCGTCAAAAAACTGGGCGGTGAGGGTTTCGAACCCCCGACCCTCTCGGTGTAAACGAGATGCTCTACCACTGAGCTAACCGCCCTGGAGCCGTTTGACTGTAGTGGGAGGCGCTGCCGCCTGCAAATTTGCGAAAAAGGGGGCAAGGCGACCCCACCAAGATCGAACCTTAACCGAGACGTGAGCCCTGCGAGTTTCGAGAGCACCCTTGACCACCGAACTTCGCTTGATATGTTCATTAGAACATGGGACGACTGACACAAAGCCTTCTGTTGAAACTTCGACGACCCCGGATACGTCTGCCGCAGCGAAAACCACGCAAGCATGCGCAACAACTCGAACTCAACCTATGGGCGAAACGTCGTTAAAACCTCTCCAGGCGATCTGAGAGACAATCCGGGAACGGGCGGAATTCGATCATCGCTGACAATCTCAGCAAAGTCGGTTTCAGTTGGGGCTGTCTCAGCGATTGATTCTAACGGGTAAGCGATCTCGATTGCAGACGCACATCGCGGTGACGATGATAGCTATGGGAAATCCGCTGGTTGTGAAGGTCCTCGATCTCGTAAAAATAGCGTTGACATTGTTTATTGGCGAAAGGCAGAATCACATCCGCGCTAAGTTCGTTAGGAATCTCCACCAATAGCCTCGACCTGACCCTCTTTCCCGCAGGGCTAACCATGAACGAGAGGGTTCGTTTCTCACAAACAATGTTAAAATCACCAAATTCAATTCGTTGAATCCTGAAAGGAAAAACATGAAAACAATCACGAATATTATCTATCCGCCGTTCGCGCTGCTCGCGTTCGCATGCTTTGCGCTTTCACCGCAAAGCAAAGCAGCCAATACACCAAACACACCAGATCCAGGTCCTCTCCCCATAAGCAACACGACTGATGGGCAGCTTGCCCTTTCGGGCGTCACCGGGCTATACAACTCGGCATTCGGTATATACGCGCTCCTAAGCAACGGCGCGGCCAGCTTCAACACTGGTGTTGGCGCTGACGTGCTCTTGGTCAACACCGCGAATGAACAGACGGCTATGGGCGCTGCGGTGCTTTTCAGCAACACTACCGGTATAAACAACACTGGGGTTGGGGCGTTCGGCCTTTTTTTCAACGGGACGGCTAGCAACAACACGGCGATCGGTCATCGCGCGCTTGAAAATAACGACGTGACCGCAGCCGGCCTTGGCAACGGCAACACGGCAGTTGGCGCTCAGGCGCTCACCCAGAACATTGATGGCCCCTTCAACGACGCTGTCGGTGCCTTTGCGCTCCTTAATAACACTGACGGATTCAGCAACAACGCTCTTGGCGAGAGCGCGCTGTTTAGCAATATCCACGCCTCTGGCAACACGGCCATTGGTGATGCCGCACTCGCGTTCAATGACTCGAGCGGAAACGGTCTTGCGAACAACAACACGGCAGTTGGCGCTGCGGCGCTCTTCAATAACGTTGATGGTAGTGAGAACACAGCCTTGGGTACAGGAGCAGGACAAAACGTGATCGCTGGCTTCAACAACACTTACGTCGGCGACTTCGTTGGTGCCCTCGCCGCCGACGAAAGCAATACGATTCGCATCGGCGACCTCTCGAACGGGAACGGGGCCGGGTCCTTAGCCTGCTTCATCGGTGGTATCTTCAATAACTTCCAGCCTGTTGGCGGCAGCGTTGTTGAAGTTACTCTGGACCTTGCGACTGACGAGCTCGGCTGGGATGTTGGCCCGAATCAGGGTGGTAGTGCACCTAGTGTACCTTCTCGTAGCGCACCTCTACGTCGTAGCGCGCCCGGCGCGCCTGCCCAGCGCTCCGCCATGCTCAATGGCACGGTTGGCAAAGTTGAGAAGTTGGAAGCAACGGTCGCGCAGCAACAGAAACAAATAGACACTCTCACAGCCCAGCTCAGAGAGCAGGCCGCGCAGATCCAAAAAGTGAGCGCCCAGGTTCAGATGAGCAAGACCGCGTCACGAGTGGTCAACAATCAGTAGGGCCTGACAATCTCAGCGCCGGTTTCAGCTGGGGCTGTATTTCAGCGGCTAACTTCAACGGGCGAACAATATGGATTGCTGACGCGCATCGCGACAACGGAAAGCGTTTCGTTGCACATGCGGATAAAAAACTGACTGCGTTTGTGGAACTTGAATCGGTGAGCCGTGCTTGCAGTGGGTTTCATCGAGAAAATCGCTAGAGCCGATAGCAGGCCTGTAGGACGACACCTGACAGACTAAAGTTCAATAGACGGCTGTCGGGGATCCTTGTAAGATTCGATTACGTCATCCGACGTTTCAACTTATCTTCGGCACGGCTGAAATAAGCCCATGGGGCTGGATCTTCGCTGAGACACCGTTTAGCGCGATTTCCAGATCCAACTGGAGCCCCGAGTCAGCCGAAGTGAAGCCGCTTCTTCAAAGCGTCTCGTGAGGATGGTTCCTGGTCCCGCGCGGAACTGGATTGCAGTTAATGCAGTTCAACAATTCAACCTCAACAAGAAATGAAAACAAAAAATATGACAACTCTACACTTAGCAAAATCAATCGGCCACTTACCTTGGCGGCGCGGTTATTTTCTCACCCCGCTCGCGCTCGCCTGCTTTGCACTTTTGCCGATGGCGCAAGCAGTCACGCCAGCACCGGACGGAGGCTATCCCGGCGCGAACACCGCTGAGGGTAACAATGCGCTTCTCAGTCTCACAACCGGTACGGACAACACCGCCACCGGTTTTCTCGCGCTCCAGAACAACACAACCGGCAACTTCAACACGGCCGACGGTAGTCAGGCGCTCAATACCAACACAACCGGCAGCTTCAACACGGCCACCGGTCGTGCTGCGCTTTTTAGCAACACCACTGGCAGCGACAATACGGCCGACGGCCGACATGCGCTCCTCATCAACACAACCGGCAGCTTCAACACGGCAACCGGTGATTCTGCGCTCAATAACAACACCAGCGGCATCCAAAACACGGCCAACGGTGCTGGTGCGCTCCAAAACAACACCGGCAGCTTCAACACGGCCATGGGTTTTCGGGCGCTCTTTGCCAACACCACCGGCCAAGCCAATACGGCCGTCGGTTTGCGTACGCTCTTTAACAACACCACCGGCTCCGACAACACTGGCATCGGTACCAATACGCTCTTTAGCAACACAACCGGCTCCTTCAACACGGCAAACGGTTTTCAAGCGCTTGAGGCCAACACAACCGGCATCCAAAACACCGCAACTGGTGTTAATGCGCTCCAAAACAATACCACCGGCCAGGACAACGTGGCCACCGGTTTGCAGGCGCTCCAATTCAACACCACGGGCCTCCACAACGTGGCAACTGGTGTTAACGCGCTCATATTCAACACAACCGGCGGCTTAAACACAGCCACCGGTGGTGGTGCGATGGAAATGAACACAACCGGCATTGAAAACGCGGCCCACGGTTATGCAGCACTCATTAGCAACACCACTGGCAACGATAACACGGCCGACGGTCATTATGCGCTCTTGAACAACACCACTGGCGCGGGCAACATCGCCTTGGGCGCTTCAGCCGGTGCAAATCTCACCACGGGCAGCAACAATATCGATATCGGCAACGCAGGTGTTGCGGCCGAGGCCAGAAAAATCCACATCGGAGTCCAAGGAACACAGAACGGCGCCTTTATTGCCGGTATTAGTGGGTCCACGGTTGGCGGCGGCACAACAGTTGTGGTGAATCCCGCAGGTAAACTCGGCGTGGCGCCCTCTTCGGCGCGCTTTAAGGATGAGGTCAAGCCAATGGACAAGGCGAGTGAAGCAATTCTTGCGCTGGAGCCAGTCACGTTCCGCTACAAGAAAGAAATCGATACCCAAGGCACTCCGCAGTTCGGGCTTGTGGCTGAGGATGTGGAAAAAGTGAACCCCGACTTAGTGGCTCGCGATGCCGAGGGGAAAGTGTACACCGTTCGCTACGAGGCGGTGAACGCAATGTTGCTCAACGAGTTCCTCAAAGAGCATCGCACAGTGCAAGAACTAAAGTCCACCGCTGCAAAACAGGAAGCGATTATCGCGCACCAGCAAACGCAGATTGAAGCCCTCACTGCGGGACTACAGAAAGTGAGCGCACAGCTTGAGGCAAACAAACCTGCGCCGCAAGTAGTCAACAATCCCTAGAGCCGCGTCCGCCGCAATAAAAGCAGCGTTTCACAATCAGCCGTCACGCTTCACCGCGCGGCGGCTTTCTGTTTTGCCTCGCTTCAACACTCTCTTTTGAAATCGCCCGCGTGCTCGTGCGTCTCGATCACGTTGCCAGCTTCATGGTAACGCAAACGGCAGCGCATCGAAGATGAGATCAAAGCCGCGTTTATCTTTGGGCGGTCGGATTTCGTAAACGTCGAAGGAACCCATTAGTTGGGATCGCGAAGGAACACGGATTCAAGTTGAGTTTCTACAAGCAGGGGCTGTGCGCCATATTTGAAAAAGAAGGGCGTGCGTCGCGTCGATGATGCGCCGTTGACCCGCAAGCTGTTCCGGTAATTCCGAAACGGCCCACCTAATCCAAGCTCAAAAGCAAGGGTTATTTCGACAGGAAGCGTCGCGCCAAACCGAGCGCGGCGAGGGCGGTCCCAAGCAACATTGCTGTCGTGCCGCCGTCCGGAACGCTAACCGTCGACGGAGGCATAGGATGGCGAGCGGCACTGGCATTGTGGCTGACTGCGAGCATTACGGCGCAAATGGCCGCAGAAACGATTACGAGTTTGTTCGAGAGAGTGTTCGATTTCATACGTAGTACAAGTAGCAAGCTCTGTGCCGAAGCGAAGCGTTTGGGCAAAACACTGTAAGCGTCCATCCGCTAATGAATTAGCATGGGGTCCGTTTTCGCTCTTGAAAACCGGATTGTAAAGTAGTCCGACGCGAAACACCCCGACGCTTCGACAAATATTGGGTAAAACAAATTAAGCTGTCGCTGACTGAAATTGTAAGATGCTCCGACATAAGGTATTCCTACGACTCATTATCAGATAGGATGGTTGGCCCAAGACCCAAGAGCTAAAATTGAAAGGTATTCCGACGGACTGTAAGGCATTCAACAGAGGAGCATGCAACTTCACCGGCAGGTTTGCTAGCTCAGGAACGGCAAGGCTCTGAATCTAACATTCGCAAATCCAAGGTACGGAGAGAAGGTCTTGGTCATCGCAGTAACTTGATGGGTGAGCCATAAGCGGTCGTCATGTGCTGCCCGATTGTAGTAAGCAGACTGGGAATTTGGATCAAGCCGGATGCATTCGTTGAGATCGGCAATAGCCTTGTCCATTTCATTCTTGCGAAGATAGACCCATCCCCGGCCGGCATAGGCGTCACTCAGCTTTGGATTAAGGCGGAGCGCTTCAAGCATCATCACGGATCGCATTGTCGAAATACCGTTTGAAAGCGCAGGCCGCACCACGGTTTAGATAGACGAACGCCTCTGGTAACTACTAATGTTTTCACGCAATGCCGCGCTGTGCCGCTCGATCGCAGTGTGGTAATCTCCCAAAGCGAACGCGTGGTAGCCTTCACTGGCCAGTTTGATGCCTCGCTGAAAACTGATAAGAAGGTAAGCGCCTACAGTTGTACTCGCCAGCAACAGAGCGACAATCAGAGCCGCAACAATAATCTGTGGACGTCTACGCATTATTGAAGAAACTCCCTGCCTATCATTTCGACGCGTCGGATTGTAATGCTGGATAAGACAAAGATACCAACTACTTTTGCGGCCCGTTCATATCAGCTTGTCATTGCCGTGTGCAGAGCGAAAGAGGTAGGGAATCGAGGCCGTGTGAAGCATTGGAGGGACCCAAACCTGTTAAGCATACCGGGCGCTTTTGATGCGATTATCAATTCTCTACTAAGGCTGCAAGTTAGTGGAGTGGAAGCATTGCCCTTGTTGCTCAGGATCGGACAGATCAAAACTAGAGCATGGCCTGATTAAGGGATGCTTGTAATCTTCGTTTCATATTGTAGCCGTGATCCAAAAGTAAGCGTGAACGACACCTAGTATTCACGTCAGCTTGGCGAGCACGATCACGCGCCCTGTTTTTCTCAATGTTTCGCCAGTAAGAGCCTCTGACTTTGGCTCGGTTTTCCCGCTTCCACTCAGCTATTTTCGTGATGCGCTTGCGCGCGTGCTTGAGGTCGTTTTCTATGACGACGATTTCAGTCATCAGTGGGAGATTTAATCACACCGCGGCGCGAGTCGTAAAGCTTCCAAGCTTCGCAGATGAGATCGGCACAGCAAATTTATCGGACAACATCATTTACGCGACACGGGGGCAACAGACGCCGGCAGGAGCCATTGGCTAACGTTTCTGCGAATGCCCGGAGTCAATCGTCAAGGGCAAGCGCATATCGTGTCCACCGCACGAACTTCGCCGTCGTTCCTGACCGGTTGATGTACGACACCAGATCGCCGCGCACCTTCATCACGATTACGAACATGGCTTTCCATTGATCCGCAGCCTGCGAGCATCAGCCCAACGATCAACATCAGTATTGTTTTCATTTGTGTTTTCTTTGTTGATTGTCGCCGCATCATTCCCTATCCGGCAATCAAAAACGGTTCTAGGACAGCCACAGAAGGGCCGGGGCGCGTCGATCCGGGCTGAGACTCGTTGATCGCGAGACGTTCTACCTAGCCAGAGGTTTTTATCCACTTTTTTATCCGCTCGTTGAAAATGTTCGGGATTATTTCAGGAGCACATGAGATCATGCACCTTTGAATTTCGCGAGGCGTAGAGCGGATCAGAGCACATTTAGATATTTGGGAAAAAGAGCCTGACAGCGGTGTAAACGAGATGCTCTATCGCTGAGCTAACCCCCATTGGTAAGCGGGATGATACGTGAGTGACTGGTGAAGATTCAAGCTTATCGCTCTTGTTCAGATTCATTCTTCAACACTTTGCAGCCGACAACAGCAAAGCTAACGCTGCCGCCCACGCAGTCGATAAAGCGATGGCCACCTTCGGCAATAGCATAGTCTGTGTCTTCATCGCCTTCTGGCGAATGCTTGCGAATAGTCGCCCGCACCATGTGGTGCTTGTGCATATTGTCGATGTATACCTCTGCAAAACCCGCGTTTTTTCCACAGCTACCCGGCACGACCCGAATCCGTGCACAATTGGCGAGGTCGCCTGACTGCGCTGCCGCGTCCGGGTGTGGCCTCTCTACATTACCTTGGCAACCAATAAGGGCAGCGAGCGCGGCGGCGGCTAACAAAATGGTTTTCACGCTTCGCTGGTTTTGCGACCCGGCGGAAACAGCGTCAAGCCTATCACCACTATTCAAAAATCAGCTAGCCCGAAACGCTGAGCAATCTCCTGGGAATTTTCGTCACTGCGCAGGGTGGCTTTCAGTTGCCCTCTGAACTCCTGCTCCAGCGGATCAACGATTGAATGGTACGCCTTTTCGGCGGCATCCGGCTCTTGATTACGGGCGCGCACGTATGCCGCGTATGCTTCGCTTCGCGCTCGGCTGTATTTGATGACTGATTGCGCGACCAAGCGCCATTGGCTCTCTTTGGCGTCCGGCGTGTTTAAGTACTGATCCGCTGCTTGTGCTGCTTGTTGCGCCAACCAAATCTCGCGGGTTTGACAGGCATTGCTGCTCACTTCGCACGGAGTTGTCGAACGGCACGCCTGCTCGAATTGGCCTAAGGCTTGAAGCATCGTTTCTTTCTCATCTGCCCACACTAGCGCGGGTATCAAGAGAATCAGTGCTGAGAGTGCTAGTCGTTTCATGTCCTGCATTTAATCACAAGGCGCGGTGATTCGCAAAACGCGCAGGATTCGTTGATGACGTTGGCGCTTTATGATTGACGCCGCTGGCAATCAATTCGGCATTCTAGCGCGATACTGAGACTGCAAAGAGAACACCTGTGGGAGCCAGATCAAGTGAGGATGACTTGGGCGAATTCGTTAGGCCGTCGGTGTAAATGAAATCCTCTACCACTGAGCTAACCGCCCGCAGTCGGTTGACTGCAGTAGAAGGCGTGTCGCGTGCAAACGCGAAGCCGCGGAATGAATGCTTCTGGTCGCTCCTTTGAAAAATAATCAACTGGCCCATCTCGCGGGCAGCCAATGCTTGAGGTGATCGTCTCGAAATTTCTTGAACCAAGCGCCTCCGAATATATTGGATCGACGACTGGAAATTATGGCTTTCCAGTCGAGTTGCCCTATGGCTGATATCGGAAATTCTCTGGCAACGCGATAGTTCCGCGCATCGGCGATGCAAGACTTCCTTGCCTCGAGGTAGTGCTTTGTTGTCCGCTGCTCGGCAAGCTGCCGTTCGTCCCAGCGTCGTTTGCGAAGTTGTCGATAGACGAATGTCCTAAGGCTATCGGGAATCCGATCGCGATCCATCAAAAGAACTTTTCCATTCATTGTTTTCCCTCCAATGGTTCAATTAGGAGTGCGATAGAAGGTTTCCGATCCGATCGTCACTCCTAGGTTGAAACACAAATGGATCGAAGCTAACTCGGCGTTCGGATGTGCCTGGCCAGGGCGGGGGAGCTGGAAGGAGGAGACAGATATCTTTTCTCGGACACAAGACACACTCATTCGCGCACCGCGCGTTATTTCTACAAAAAAACCGCAGGATTCACAGGATCCTGCGGCTTTTACTATATTGATATCCGGCGCGTGGGCCGAGTTAGTCTAAAAGGACCACGTGATCAATCGCACGGAAATCGCTTGTGTGTGCGTAATAAACACGCACTCGAGCTCCAGGTTTGATCGTTGTTTGAACGACTTGACCAGTCTTGTTCAGAACATGACCACGTCCGTCGAGGACATAACGAGCGGGATTTTTCGCGTTGTCCTCGCGAATGACCAGTGTTTTGAGCGGCTGATAACTGGCAGCCGCGCCGTCCTCAGCGGTCATTTTGATGATCGTTCCCGTGACAGTTACTGGTTCTGTTGTTGTCTGTTTCTTGTTGGTTGAGCTCGGCTGCGCGAATGCCAATGGAGCAAGTAGCAAGCAGGCGAACGTGACGATTACTTTTTTCATGATGTCTCCTCTTAATGTTGATTGTTAATGTTCTACCGGCAGGAGTTTCCGGACGTAGTCTGAACCGAACAAGAGCCAGTTCGCGTCTTTGCCACAGGCCACTTTTACCTCGCTGACAGTTAGGCTAGGATAGGCTAACGAATGTGCAGTATTGTAGGCCACGGCGCTGGTGCTACGCCGAAGCTAGCGGAGGCGGGTGTTGCTGTGCTGAAGCGGAATAGCGAGAGCACGGAGCGGCGAAGCCGCAACCGAAAACGTTTAGCCCGCGAATGACGCGAATAAACGCTAATGCCGAGCCAAGGAAGCAGTGGTTTAACAACAGCCGAAGTTCGGATCGTTTGGGCAAAGCTGTCTTCTTTTGATTCGCGTCAATTAGCGTGATGCGCGGGCAAATCTTCGCAAAATGCAACGAAGTTCGTCCATAACAGTACAGTACAACAAGCCCATGCTTGATGGTTAGTGACTCGTAGTTAGCACCACATTTAGGCGTTGCTCAATAGAGAGACATGAAGCATGAATGTGGGTTTCGCGATCAACCAGAATGAAAGAGCATTACTTCGACGATTTAAAAGTAGGTGACCGCTTCAAATCGGAGCCGTTAGACGTCACCGAGAAGCAGGTCATCGAGTTCGCCCACAAGTTCGACCCGCAGATGTTTCATCTGAACCGGAAAGCTGCCGAGCGAACACTTTTCAAAGGACTCATCGCGAGTGGCTGGCACACAGCCGCGATCACGATGCGCCTGTTCGTGCAGACATTAAATTTCGCTGCAGGTGCGATCGGTTTAGGAGTCGATGAACTGCGTTGGCCTAACGCAGTGCGACCCGGCGACTTGCTTACTGTTGAAACTGAGATTCTCGAGGTAAGGCCATCGCGGTCCAAGCCGGGGTACGGCATCATTCGACTGCGCAACGTGACTACGAACCAGCGTGGCGAAATCGTCCAGACGATGATGGCAAACGCGATGCTGCCAAGGCGGGCCAAGGGCTAAGACAACGAGACTACTGACCACGGACGACGAGACAACAGGACCAAACAATTATGAGAGATTATACGAAAATTGAAGCTTGGAGACTGGCGGATGATTGACTGTGGCGGTTTACGAACGGACACGCTCCTTTCCCAGAGAAGAAATTTACGGCCTAACGAGCCAATTGCGTCGAGCTTCTTATTCTGTTCCTGCCAACATCGTGGAAGGCGCCTCGCGTGAGAGTAAGAAAGATTACCTTCACTTTCTTTACATTTCGCGGGGTTCGTTATCGGAGGCTCAGTATTTTATTCACTTGGCACAACGGCTCGGTTATTTGTCGTCTGAAGAAGCTGCTGCGCTGCGGCAACAAACGAAGGCGACATTTGGTTGCTTACACGGGTTGATTCGAGCGGTCGAGAAAGAAACCGGGAAACTCGGCAAAGTGATCGCCAGTGTCACGAGCCTCCTCGTGATCGGGCTTGTGCGCTGGTCGAGTGGTCAGTTGCCCGTGGTCTCGTAGTCTCTTCCCCTCTCACTGATTCACCATCTGCATCGCCCATTCCGGATAACGCGCACCGGCGACGGCTTGATGAGGGGCGACCTCATCGATGCGGGCCAAATCTTTCGCGGTGAGAACGACATCAAGCGCGCCGACATTTTCCTGCAAATATTTGCGGCGTTTAGTCCCGGGAATCGGAACCATGTCGTCTCCCTGTGCGAGCACCCAGGCGAGGGCTAATTGCGCCGGCGTACACTTTTTATCGCGAGCGATTTCTTCAACTCGCTTCACAAGCGCGAGGTTGCGCTGGAAATTTTCGCCTTGGAATCGAGGCGAAGTGCGTCGGTAGTCATCCTCAGGCAAATCTTCAAAGCGTTTGATTTGCCCGGTCAAAAATCCGCGGCCCAAAGGACTGTACGGCACGAAGCCAATGCCCAGCTCGCGGCATACACCAAGAACTTCTTTCTCAGGATCGCGCGTCCAAAGCGAGTATTCCGATTGTAACGCCGTGACTGGATGAACGGCGTGTGCGCGGCGAATCGTTTCGGCACCTGCTTCGGAGAGACCGAGAAATCGAACCTTGCCCGTCCGCACAAGCTCCGCCATCGCGCCAACGGTTTCTTCGATCGGTGTCTCCTGATCGACGCGATGCTGATAATAGAGGTCGATCACGTCAACGCCCAGTCTGCGCAAGCTTTGCTCGCAGGCTTTGCGAACATAATCTGGTTTTCCGCTGATTCCCCGGTGGTCCGGCCGGGCGGGATCGCGGAGGATCCCAAACTTTGTCGCAATGATTGCATGCTCGCGATGACCGCGTAGTGCGCGACCGAGTAGCTGCTCATTTGTGTGGGGCCCATACATATCGGCCGTGTCGAAGAATGTGATTCCGAGATCCAGCGCACGCTGAATCGTCGCGATAGACTCCTCATCGTCGCGGTCGCCATAAAAATCCGACATTCCCATGCAACCAAGACCGATTGCCGAGACAATTGGACCGCCGCGTCCGAGTTTTCGCTGTTTCATACGTGTTGAGATTCGGTTATTACATTCGCGGTGGCCTCACCATTTGTGGCTGTTGCGCTTTGAAGGAAGACTAGCATTCTTCACAAGCTTCGCTTTGTTGTCATCTGTCTGTCGACCTTCGCCTTCTTGAGTGCGCCTGGGGTGGGTGAAGCGGGACCCTTCGAGGATTTTTTTAGTAAGCTACGCAGGTCATTTTCGCATCCGGCACCACCAAAGCCGCGATCGCCGCAACCGCGCCAAAGTATGCGCAAGCAGAACAATGAGGCTCCAGCAAGCGATGCTTCAGATGCTTCGAATATTTCCAACAGTCAGGCTTCACCAAGTCCGACGCCGGTTCCTGCACCACCGAACCGGAATAACGTCCGCGTAGCGAAGGCAACAGCCATAAGAAAAAACCCAAAGGGCGACGTGCCTTATGGAATTCCGGTGCCCGGAAAACAAGGCCTGGTTACCAGTCCATTCTCGCCAGACAGCGGTTATATTGATGTCCGGAGTTTTCCGCCTGGAACCGAAGTAAAAGATCCTT
>Ga0209577_10000297_pt1 | contig 50449 bp, 35 predicted proteins | sample GraSoiAngelo_109_FD_185874 | JGI IMG/M metagenome (GOLD analysis project Ga0209577, IMG submission 185874) | Grasslands soil microbial communities from the Angelo Coastal Reserve, California, USA - 14_0903_12_20cm (SPAdes) (version 2) | ecosystem: Environmental > Terrestrial > Soil > Grasslands... | reverse complement strand
GTGACGGCGGCGGTGTCGCGCACTTCGGGTTCAGCTGGAATGGGCGTATCACGCATAACTCCATCGTGTTCAACCAGAGCACCAACCCGACACTGACCACCTACGGCGGCGGGCTCATCGTCGAGGGTGTGGGTCCGGACGGTACTCTTTGCGAGAACAGCACCACGCTGGACCTGGATTGCCCACCTCAGCTTCCTGACGGCATCGGTCCCGGCCTCACGATTGATTCCAATCTCATCCAGGGCAACACCGCCGAAGGTGGCAGCGGTGGCGGCTTGCGGCTGCAGAAGGTGAACGGAACTGATGTGCAACGCAACCCCAATGATTCGAGTAAGTGGTACTCAGTCACTGTCACCAACAACGTCATCGTGAATAACGTTGCCGGGTGGGGCGGAGGCGGAGTCTCGCTCCTCGATGCATTGAATGTGACCTTTAGCCACAACACGGTCGCGTCGAACGACAGTACCGCTACCGCGGGTGTATTGTTCGACTCAGTCAACGCCCCGAACGCCAACGTGCCGCCACCGGGCTGCGACCCGACAATAACTCCACCTCCCGCGGCGTGCACCAACGCGTCGGTCACTACGTCGAACTTCATGGTGGCTGGGCTGCAGACGGAAGTAAACAGCGGCCAACTGTCTGGCGTAATGACCAGCCCCAACGTGACCTGCCCCGCAGGCCATCCAAATTGCACGAAGTTTTCAAACCCGCTGCTGGATAAGAACATATTCTGGCAGAACCGCTCGTTCCACATCACTACCGGTGCCATCCCGGCACCGGGCCTGGAGACCACCGTCCAGCTGGTTCCGGCGATGACGCAAACCACCACGGGCTCTTGTCCCAGCGGAGCGACGTATTGGGACATTGGCATCTATGGTGATGGGTCAGCGACCAATCATAGCTCGGGATTTACCCTCAGTCCGACGAACTCGATCCTGAGTTCCGGCGGTTACGGCGGCACCAACCGTTCGTCCAACCCTGGCTTTGCAGCCCAGTATTGCAATGGTTCACGCGTGCCTCCGGAGATTGCGCCGACCCTCTGCAGCGGGGCTAATGGCAATGCTAATGCCCAGGGATGCGTGCAGCCAGGAACAGTGGGAATATCCATTACCGTGCCTCCGGGCATTACTGATTCTACGTACGCCGGTCCAGCGTTCAGCTTGACCCCTGCGGCAACGGTGGACGAAGGCAGCAACTGGGTTAACATGTTCTACGGTCCGCTGGCTTTATCCAACACGAGCTTGGCCCATACACCGGGTACTCAGCCAACGCCACTCGGTAACTACAGCGCCGGGGCGGGAGTGAACGCGGGAGCTAAACTGCCTCCACCGTATCCGAATCAATAACCATGATTAACTGGCGACAACCCTATCAGACGATGCTGCTCGCGGGGCTACTCGCGAGCAGCATTTCTATTTCTTGTGCTCTAGGCCAGGCTGCCGAGGGGAAACATAAGGTTGGCGAATCTCAGCCGCCGGTTTCCCCAACTCTGAAGGTTGTTCCGCTCTCAGTTCTAAGCCAGCGGCAGGCTGAATACTACAGGCGGCGTTGGGGCATCGACGATATCGTTGTCAGGGAAACCGCCTCGGGTTCCTTGATCCGGTTCAGCTTTCGTGTAATCGACGCCGACCGGGCCAAGATACTGAATGACAAGAACGTCACTCCGTATCTCATCGACGAGAAGAATGGCCTTGCACTCCAGATTCCAGCGCTAGAACAGGTTGGGCAATTACGCCAAGTAGCCACACCTCAAAATGGCCGCGAATACTGGATGGTCTTTTCCAACAAAGGCCATCAAGTAAAACCCGGAAATCATGTGACCGTGATGATCGGTACGTTTCGGGCGGAAGGTTTGGTGGTTGCCAGTCAGTCTACCGTCCCCGTAAATCCATGAGGAGAGTAAGCCATGATCTGGAGAAAAGGTTTTCTCTGTTGCGCATTCTTATCACTGGTCAGCTGTTTGGCAGTGAGAGTCGATAGCCAAGCGGCTGCGGGGAAGTTATCGGCGACGGAGATCGCCGACCGGAACGTATCGGCACGGGGCGGGCTACAGGCGTGGCGCGCGGTACACACGATGTCCTACTCCGGCAAGCTGGAGGCCGGGGGAAGAGGGAATCTACAACTGCCGTTTCTTATGGAAATGAAGCGGCCACGTAAGACGCGGGTTGAGATTGAGTTTGCCAATGAGAAGGCCGTGCAAGTCTATGACGGGGTGAACGGATGGAAGCTGCGGCCATTCCTTAATCGCAGAGACGTGGAACCATTCACACCCGATGAATTGAAAGCGGCTTCTTTGGAATACGACCTGGACGGCCCGCTGGTGGATCATGCGACGAAAGGCATCCAGGTGGATCTTGAAGGGGTGGAGACGGTAGAAGGGCACGATGCCTATAAACTGAAACTCACCGCCAAAGACGGACAAGTTCGGCATCTTTGGGTTGATACGCAGACGTTCTTGGACGTCAAAATCGAAGGTACCCCGCGGCGCATGGATGGCAAGATGCGGCCCGTGGAGATTTATTATCGTGATTACAAGGCTGTGAACGGTCTGATGGTTCCCTATGTTCTCGATACTACGGTGCAAGGAGTCAGGCAATCGCACAAGATGACCATTGAAAGCGTTGTGGTGAACCCTAAGCTGGACGATTCACTCTTCACGGCGCCGAAGTCCAAATCGGCTTCCCGGTGAAGGTGCGCCCTCAATGCCGTGCCCGCAGAAACGTTGCAACTGCCCTTTTGAATACTGCAGAACAGAAACACGAAAACGACGACATCCTTCCGTCGGATGTGGGCCCCGGTTCGCATGCGCAACTGAAATCCGCAAGTTCACCTAGCCTGACTTTCCTACTTAGAGCTTGGTTTTCACCAGCTGAGGAGGCGAAAAGGCCCATTTGTAGCGGGTTTTTGAGGTTCCAGCCCGAGAGGAAGGGTGTATATACTAACCGGCCAGAAAACGGTCCAGCTGGAGAGTCCGGAAAATCTGTTGCTGTTGAGGATTGAGGCGCGTGAGGGTGCGCTCAGAGCGGGGCCGGCCTCCCGAACGAGGCTTTTCGCCGCTTTGCGCAGGATAGTAGTTCGTGATTTCCTTGATCCCTTTGAGTTGCTCCATCAGACGGGACTGCGTAATTGCGACTCTCGCTTGGCTCACGCGGCGGTGCAGCAGGGAGACCAGCGTGAGGGCCAGAACACAGGAAAAGGCATGGACGCGGAGCATGTGGTCGGTCCAATGACGGGGCGGGGAGAAGCGAATGCAGTAGGGATCTTTCATCTCTCGGAAGGCTCGCTCGATGTGATGTTGGCCGCGATAGCCAAAGATGATTTGCTCGTCGGTGAGATCGGTGCGATCGGTGAACAAAATCCTTTTGCCCAGAACACGCTCCTTCAGTTTCCGGTAGGCTTCCTCATCCGTTCCAAAGGCAATCCCGAGTCGCCGGCGTTTGCGCGTGACCTGGCCCCAAAGAAAATCCTGGATGTACTGGCCGGAAAGAATGGTGTCCAGATTCTTCTGAATATTCGTTACCGTGTAGGGCTTGCCCCGCCAGCCGGGTTCATGGCTGCGCACGATTCGTTTCTGGAGATCGCGCAGGGCCCGCATCTTTTTGGTCAGATGCTGCCGGATGCCCCGGATCTGCCCTCGGAGCAAGGCGCGGCTGCGGGTGATGACGATGGTGCGTTTCCGCCCAAAGACTTCCTTCTCCGTGCGATACGCGCGCACCCCGGCGAAGGCGGGATCGTCCAGGGCATGAAACTGCTGCAGAGGAATGTCCAGTAGATCTTGATGCTGGGAGGGCACCAAAGACCCAATAAAATGGTAGGGAGAGTCGTCCAGTTCTTCGAAGTTTTCCGTCGAATTGTTTCCCTTATCGAAAACCAGGGTGACGTTCTCGCATTTCCCGCGGAACATCTGGTAGCGAGAGACCAACTCATCCAGAACCCCGCTGAAGGTGACCGAGTCGTTCTGGTTGCCCTGGTAGACCTGGGAGAAGAGAGGAATATGAAAATCCCAGGAAACCAGCAGGGCCAAGCCCACGATGCGTAGATCGGTGCGTTTGCTCTTGGCGTGTCCGCGCTTGGCCAGTTTCGCGGGGTTCTCCGAGGAAAGAAACGTATCGAAGTTGGTGGTGTCGTAAAACAGCGCTTCCAGACCCACTCCCCATTCTTCCACCAGTCGCCGCGTGAGATCTTCTTCGATCCGCGCCAGCTTCTCAGCGTCCAGAGCGTGCAGGTGATCCCAAAAGCGCTGGCTGCGCAAGGCCGCCGGGGGCAGCGGAAGCAGCCGGACCAAGATGGTATTGCGATACCAGGCGGCGAGTTGGCGTTTGCTCGTGGGGGCCAGGGCGCGGTTCAGGGTGGCGAGAAGCAGATACTCGCCCACCGAAGGTCCTTGTTTTCGTTTGGGGGCCTGGGCGTCGATGGTGCGCACTACGTCGAGTTGTTGGGCCAGGTCCCAAAGTGCCGCGGTGGCGCCGAAATCCCGCTCCTCGGCGCACAGGGGACGTCCCGGAGCCTGGGAAAGAAGCTCGAGCAGTTTCCCGGCGGTCCCCAGATGGCGCAAGACGCGGAGGCGGGGATGTCCGTGCTTATCGCGATAGGATTCGACGAGGCGCCAGTAGTGGTTGCCGCGTACGACGTAAGATTGCAGGCTCGGCATGATTCGTATATACAACTCGTTTGTGTGGTTGTCAAGGGAAATCGCAATAGGTTGTGGTGCGGTTTCTAATCGCTATAATACTGGATTTCTAAAGGTCTGCAATCCGAGACGGCGAGGACGCCACCAGCTCGTGATTCGTATATACGGATGGCGATGCACCGATCGCGCAATCGAACCATTTGCCCGCCATGACGTCAGATGCGCGAAAGGGCCGTCTTTATTGGTGATTTCGATGATCTACTCAGGAATCTGCGGGCAAGGGAAGAATGCAGACACGCCTTTTGCTACAGTTAACCCGGAAGGTCAGGCTAGGAAAGGGCCTCACATGAACACGATTGTGAAACGCGTGGCGGTTGGGGCTGGATTCCTCCTTCTGAATGCGCTATCGGTGCTGGCTCGCACGCAGAGCAATCCGCCGAGTCCGGCGCAGACCCCGAAAAGGGTAATACCGACGGTTCGACCGAAGAAACCCACTCCGCCACCGGACGATTTCGACGGATTCACGTTCACAGATGAGCAGAAAGCGAAGATTGAGCAGATTCACCAGGCTATGAAGTTGCGCATGGATGCCGTGGTCAAAGACGACAAGTTAAATGCAGACCAGAAGGAGGCGATGCTAGACGGGTGCCGGCGCATGGAACATAATGAGGTTTTCAAAGCGCTGGCGCCGGAGCAACAGAAAGAAGTTCGCAAGAAAATGCTTGCCTGGCGCGAGGCAGCGCGAGCAGAGTATCAAAAGAAGCAGCAGTCCGAATCCCAGCCCCAGCCTTAATGAAGATAGGAAAGCCGTGATGCACGTCTCGAGTTGCCTGCCATCGGTTGTGAATTTTACGGCTTGTGCGGTTTGATCTTCCTCCTTGGTGGCGGCGGCTGTGATGGCCTCCGATCTAAGGCTTGGCTCCGCTTTCGTTCTGCCTCAAACTCGTCGCCTGGCAGCCAACTGACCAAGTTGAGCTGCAAAGCCGCCTGCATCCCGAGCTCATAACCAAACGTTGCCAACTTTGCATCGCCTGTAAAGTCCATCTGCGGCATGTATTGGTCGGTCGGTTGGTGATAGCGGTGCTCTACGTAGTCGCGCTCCTGCGTCTCGCCCCATGCGGCATCATGTCCCTTGAACTTCACTCCTTCGGAAATCGAAAAAGAGGGAATTCCCGCGCGCGCCAAACTAAAATGATCCGAACGGTAATAGTAGCCTGCTTCGGGATGCGGGTCTGGGCGAATCGCTAGCCCAAGGGCCTTCGCCTTGGCCTCCACGGTGGAATAAAATGTTGTGCGCTCTGCGCCGTTTACTTCCACTTCCTCCGGATCCCCGATTGGCCCCAGGGCGTCGTAGTTCAAATCCAGCGAAATTTTCCCTGGCGGCACAGGCGAATGCTTTGCAAGGTATTCCGAGCCAAGCAGCCCCTGCTCTTCCGCAGTCACGGCCACAAACAGAATGGTTCGCTCCACGGCTACGGATGACTCCGACCATACCCGGGCTAGTTCCAAGAGCACGCCGCAACCGGTCGCGTTATCAACCGCACCGTTGTAGATGTTATGGCCTTTCATCTCAGGATCGATCCCTAGGTGGTCATAATGCGCCGTATAGAGGACCGCTTGTTGCGACATTGGACCGCGCGATGGCAGTGCCGCAAGGACGTTCCTTGAGACGAATGGCCGTAATTGACTGGCAATATGGGCCTGCAATCTCACCGGCAATTCTATCGGCTTGAAGTCTTTGGACTGCGACTGCTCAAAGAGTTTGTCCAGGTCCAGCCCTCCCATGGCAACGAGTTTCTTGGCGACTTCTAACTGGATCCACGATGCCGCTCGCAATTTGGGCGTGGCATCTATTTTCAGGTAGGAACGTTCCTTGCCCCAGGAGTTCCGCACTACTTGCCAACCGTAACTTGCCAAGTCGGGGCGGTGAATAATGAGCGTGGCCACTGCCCCACGCCGCGCCGTTTCTTCGAACTTGTACGTCCATCTTCCGTAATACGTCAGCGCTTTTCCTTTGAAAAACTTTGGGTCGTCGAACGCGGGCTCGTTCACAAACAAGAGCGCGACCTTACCCTTCAGGTCGGCCCCCTTGTAGTCGTCCCAGTTGTATTCCGGCGCATTGATGCCGTATCCCACAAAAACGATCGGGGCATCGATATAGGCTGTCTCGGTCTGGCTTTCATTGTTGGTTACGAAGTCCTCGAGATTCTTGAGCTTGATGGTTCCGGCGCTCGAGGCCAGATTGAAGGATGTCTCGTCGAGCGTTTTGACGCCGACCATTGGAACTTCGTGAAAATAGGTCCCTTGATCCCCAGCTGGTTTCAATCCGTATAACGCGAATTCAGTCGCGATGTACTCGGCGGCGATGTCCCCGCCACGCTGGCCAGTTCCACGCCCCTCCAGGAGATCGCTACTAAGGAACTTCACATGGGCCCGAATCTTTTGCGGATCTGCTTGAACCGAGCCTGCCTCGGGCTTATTCGTCGTCTTGCTCGCCTGAGCGTCTAGGTGGGGGACACGTATGGCGACCACCAACACAATGGCCATCAAAAGCTTCAGCTTTCGCATGATCTCATTTTCCTCGCAAACGTTGGGATGAAAACATGCTGGAGATGCTGGAGATCAAAGTTGCCCGCGCGTAGCGGTTACAACCCTCCCGTCGGCCCGCCTGCACGGTTAGTCCGTGTTCGTTAGTTCGACACCAAAATGCTGAACCGGCTGTGGGAGCCACCTGGCGCAGGTGCGCTTCCGCAGGACTCTGAATCATTCTTTCGAAGGATTGCCCGGTTGATGCTGGTGAGCAGCGCCTCCTGGCTCCGGAGGAATCACGCCCCCACAAGGTCCTAGCTCTTTCTGTGCCATCGCTCCCTGGCGCTTTGCTCTTTCTTGATCCCGTTCTGCTTGACAGGCCTTGAAAGCCTCGAGTTGCTTCGCGGGGATGATCTTTGCGAATTCCTGCTCCGTCTGCGCATTAATCTCTTGGATCTTTTCACGCCTCTTTTCCGCGGTCAATGCGGGATCTGTGCACACGGCATTGATCCTTCCTTTCGCGTTGTCTTCGATGTGCCATCGCTGGTTCACCAATTGAGGGGCAATGCCGGCCACACGCCAGCACGGCGCTTGGCGCTGCCGGTTCACCCAACGGGGCGAAGAAGGAGGAGCCTGCGGAGGAGGCTGGGCCGCAGGGGCCTGCGGCGAACGATGCACCGACCGGTCCATCCGAGCATTCCCGAGCGAGTGCGCAACGACAGACACTGTTAACGGCAAGGCCATGACAGCGAAGACTCCTATTCTTGAGGCGCGCATGCTTAATCTCCTAGAATGACATCCGCTCGGAAGCGGAAAACTACGTGCCAACGCTTATGGTTTGCACCACGTTAGGCCCACCAAATGGCTGGAGCGCAAACCCCGTGCTCGACATAATATACATCATGAATGAGGCATGGTTCCATTTCACGTGTGAACCCCAGTCGGCACCGACGCAACCAGCGATCGACATCCGAGTGCCCAAGATCATGGTCACCCAGATCGATCGCGATTGCGTTCGAACAATGCGTCAACCGCAACTTGCAGCCCGGCCCACTCAACACTTATCGCGGTTGGCTCGAAAAGAAACGGCAGGTACGCAAAGGAGAGAAAGGAATAACGCTTTGCACGCCCATGCGATGATGCTCCGCAAGAGCTACAGCCAGAACAGAAACAGAGAGCCAGAGCTTCGAGAACCGCCTTCGCACTGACCGACACCCTTCATTTCGCCGCTGGGCTGTACCGTTACCGATGCGCGGAGTCCGCACGGGGTTTTATTGCTAATCTTCCCCACGCACCCCTTGACAATCTACAATCAGTGTTGTAGATAACCATAGTATGGCGAAACCGAACGATCTCGTCCAAGGAACTCTCGACCTTTTGATCCTGAAGACCATCTCGCTTGAACCGAAGCATGGCTGGGCCATCGCAAAACGCATTCAACAAATCTCGGGCGAAGTGCTGCAAGTCCAGCAAGGCTCGCTTTACCCGGCCCTGCACCGCCTGGAACAAAAAGCCTGGATCAAGGCCAAATGGAAAGAAACCGAAACCGGCAGGCAAGCCAAATTCTATTCGTTGACCGCTGCAGGGCGCGCTCAGCTTGAGAAGGAAGCAGCGAATTGGAGTCGTCTGTCTGCGGCGATTAATCTGGTCGTTGAGACAACCTAGGTGGCGAAGTCATGGTGTGGGCTCGTCGATTCTGGCTCAAGTTGCAAAGCTTATTTCGTCGCAATCGAAGTTCGCAGCAATTAAACGACGAAATCCAATTCCATCTCGACCAACAAATCGCAGAAAATCTCGCCTCCGGTATGAGCACCGAAGAAGCCCGCTACGCCGCCATGCGCGCCTTCGGCAACCCTGCGTACCTCAAAGAACAAACCCGCGACACCTGGGGCTGGTTCTGGCTCGAGCAAATCGCCGGCGACCTCCGCTACGGGGCACGGATGTTACGACGGTCTCCCGGATTCACCTCCGTAGCCGTGCTTACGCTGGCGCTCGGGATTGGCGCGAACACCGCAATTTTCAGTTTTGTAGATGCCGTGTTGCTGCGGGCGCTGCCGGTCCCGGAGCCGCAGCAACTCGTGGTCTTCGAGTGGACGGCGCACGCGAAACCGAAGTTTACCGGACACAGCGCTTATGGCGACTGCGCCATGGAATGTTCTCTTTCGGGGCCGTTCTATGAAACGGTGCGCGCGAAGGCCAGGAGCTTCTCCGGGGTGGCGGCGTTTGCCGGGCCGCTGGAGATGGACTTGAGCGGAAACGGACCGGCGAGCATAGCGCGGGGAGAATACGTCTCGGGAGATTTCTTCTCGACGCTGGGCGTGAAAATGGCGCTTGGGCGGCCGCTGGGGCGGGAGGATGACTCGCGCTCGGCTCCGCCGGCAATTGTCCTGAGCTACGGCTACTGGCAGCGGGCGTTCGGAGGGGACCGCTCCGTAATTGGACGAACAATAAGGCTGAATAACACGTCCGTAGTTATTGCGGGAGTAGCTGAGGCCGCTTTCACGAGTCTGACGCCTGGCAAGACGCAAGATTTCTTTCTGCCTTTCGCGCTGTCGGATCGCGTGAGGTCAGAGTGGTGGGGAAACAACGACAGGTACAACGATCCCGCGACGTTTTGGGTGGTGATCGTGGCCAGGCTGAAGGCGGGCGTTTCGATACGCCAGGCACAAGAAGAAGCGAGCGCCCTCTTCCGAAATGAAATGGTGCACGGAGCCAAGCCGCTTTTGAAAGAAGCAGATGAGCCGGCAGTCCGGCTGGAGCGGACAAGGCAGGGCCTGAACGACGAGACGCACCGGATCGCTCCGATGCTCTATGTGATTACGGCCGCTGTGGGGCTACTGCTGTTCATTGCTTGCGCCAACGTAGCGGGTTTGATGCTGGCACGTGCTGCGAAACGGCAGAAAGAGATGGCCGTGCGGTCGGCCCTGGGAGCTGGCCGTCGGCGAATTTTACGGCAACTGCTAACCGAAAGCGTGCTGCTCTCGATGCTCGGTGGAGCGCTGGGCGTGTTTGTGGCGGTGTGGGGCGTCGAAGCCATCACCAAGCTAATTTCGAGCGGCTTTGGCGAAGTGTTCCCGTACGTGGTTCGGCTGGACTGGCATGTGCTGGCATTCACGATTGGCGTAACCTTTGCGACGGGAATTTTGTTTGGGCTGGCTCCCGCGAGGAGCGGGGCGCGAGCAGAGCTAACCGCAGGACTGAGAGAGAACGAGTTGTACGTGGGAAGAAAACAAGGGCGAGCGGCGCGACGGTTGCGGCTGGGAGACGCGCTGGTGATGGCGCAGGTCGGTCTGTCGGTGGTGGTGCTTACCGGAGCCGGATTGCTCGTTCGGACGCTACACAATCTTCACGAGTTGAATCCCGGATTCGACACGCGGAATATCCTGCTCTTTGGGATTAATCCGACAATCGCGGGATACAACGATGAGCAGAGCACGCAACTCTACAGCGACCTGCAGGAACGGTTCGCAGCCCTGCCGGGTGTGGTTTCGGCAAGCTATTCGGAAGATACGCTGCTAAGCGGAGGCTGGTCCGGCTTTGACGTGCATCTGGATGGCGCGCCACCGAACACGAATGTGGATACGGCCGTTCTGCACGTAGGGCTCAATTTTTTCTCGACAATGGGCATTCGGATGATCGCCGGGAGGACGTTTACACCTGCGGATTTTGCTGCTGCCTCGGCGACGAATGGAGCGATTAAGGCGGCCGAAGAACAAGGCCGAGCGGGAAGCGGAAGCGCTGGCAGAGTCTCACGACCCCAGGCTGCGCCCATACCAGTGATCGTCAATGAAGCGTTTGCGCGGAAGTTTTTTGCTAAAGAAGACCCCATCGGCAAGCACATGGGAAACGCCGAATTCGAAGGCGAGCCCGCGAAGGGCCCGCGGCCGGGCTATTCGATTGTGGGAGTGGCCGGCAATACCAAATACGCCGACCTGCGGGGCGAACTGAGACCGACGATGTACCTGCCGCTCGTTGCGAACAGCGCGCATTTTGAACTGCGTAGCACAGGAAATCCTAAGGCCCTTATAGGGTTGGTGCGGGACATGGTCTCGCGAGCGGACAAGAATCTGCCCTTGTTCGAAGTGCGCACGCAGACCGAGCAGATCGACGAGTTGCTCGTTCAGGAGCGCGTGATGACACGTCTCTCGAGCTTTTTCGGACTGCTGGCGCTGATACTCGCGTGCATCGGACTGTACGGCCTGCTTTCCTACGACGTAGCGCGGCGCACAAGGGAAGTGGGCATACGCATGGCGCTGGGGGCCGAGCAGGGCCACGTTTTGTGGATGGTCGCGCGCCGAGGAATCACTTTGGTCTTTGTTGGAGCGGCAGGGGGAATTGGCGCGGCGCTAGGTGTAACGCGATTCCTGGCCAGCATGTTGTATGACGTGCGAGCGAATGATCCCGCGACCATTGCCGGAGCGGCGGCACTACTCGGGCTGGTGGCGCTTGCGGCTTGCTGGATCCCGGCGCGGCGGGCGATGCGAGTGGATCCAATGGTGGCCCTGAGGTACGAATGATCCATCGTGGAGGGTGAAGTCATGGTGTGGATTCAGCGATTCTTGCTCCGGCTACAAACTCTATTCCGTCGCAACCAGAGCACGCAGCGGCTGAACGACGAGATGCAATTCCATCTCGACCAGCAAATCGCCGAAAACCTCTCCACCGGCATGAACACCGAAGAAGCCCGCTACGCGGCCATGCGCACCTTCGGCAATCCTACAGTGCTCAAGGAAGAAACCCGCGACACCTGGGGCTGGACCCGCCTCGAACAAATCGCCCAGGACGTGCGCTTTGCCGCCCGCATGCTGCGCAAGTCTCCCGGCTTCACGGCCGTCGCCGTCCTCACCCTCGCCCTCGGCATTGGCGCAAACACCGCCATCTTCAGCCTCATTGATGTCATCTTGCTCCGCCCGCTGCCCGTTCGCGATTCAGATCGCGTGGTCCTCTTAAATTGGGAGGCCCACAAACAACCTCAAGCCGATGGATACAACAGCTACGGGTTTTGCGATACCGGCAAGCAAGGTGCGGAGCCCGAGGGTTGCTCTTTCTCGCGCCCGTTTTTCGAGCACCTCCACTCTCACGGGGGGACCTTTTCTCAATTAACGGCTTTTGTGGGCAGTCCGGACATCCACATGGATAGAAACGGCGAGCGAACAAGAGTCAGCGCTCCGCTCGTTTCCGGAGAGTTTTTCCAGACCATGGGTATCCAGGCCGCATTGGGCCGGCTGCTACAGCCGTCCGATGACCTTGCAAAGGCTCCACCGGTTGCCGTCCTGGATTACGGCTATTGGCAGACTGAATTTGGCAGCGACCGCTCGGTCGTTGGCAAGACCATAGACCTGGACAACATCCCCGTGACGATCGTCGGTGTGGCCGAGCCAAATTTCGGCGAGATGGTCCCCGGACAAGGCTGGGACTTGTGGCTGCCGCTTAGTCTGTTTCCGCGGATGAACACCCACTGGTCTGCCAGCAACGAGGACGAGACCCAGTGGTGGCTCACCATTATCGGTCATCTCAGGCCGGGAGTTTCTCTCGCGCAGGCCCAGACCGCCGTGAGCGTCTTTTTCAGAAACGAAATGCTTCATGGACCGACGCCGCTCTCCAAAGAAGCAGACGATCCGCGAATCTCTCTTGTACCCGTGCAAAAAGGCCTCATTGGCAATCGCTGGCGCTATGAAAGGCCTTTCTATATCTTGATGACCGCAGTTGGCATCGTGCTACTCATTGCTTGCGCGAACGTCAGCGGATTAATTCTGGCGCGCACGGCCTCGCGGCAAAAGGAAATTGCCGTCCGGCTTGCCTTGGGTGCAGGCCGCACTCGTGTCATCCGTCAACTTCTAGCGGAAAGCGCTCTTCTCTCGTTGACCGGGGGAGTGATCGGTGTTTTCTTTGCCTATTGGTCGCTGGCAGCGCTCCGCTCCAGCGACTGGCTCGGTTCCATCCATGATTTTGGCGTTCGTCCGGACGTGCACTTGCTCGTCTTCATGGTCTCGGTGTGCGTCCTCGCAGGCATTCTTCCAGGACTCGCACCGGCATTGCGCGGCACACGATTAGATTTAACGCCCGCGCTGAAGGAAAACTCCCCCACGCTACCGGCGATTTCGCAGCGTGGCCGGCGGTTCAGTCTTGGCAGCGCCCTTGTCGTCGCGCAAGTCACGCTCTCGATGCTGGTGCTGGCTGGCGCCGGCTTGCTCGTTCGAACACTCGCGAACCTAAAAAGTATCAATCCGGGCTTTGACACGCGCAATCTTCTGCTCGTGGAACTCGATCTTAAAGACAATGAGTACAACCCTCAGCAAGCGCAGAACCTGTACCGCGAAATTCAGAGCCGGTTCAGCTCGCTTCCCGGCGTGATCAATGTGAGTTATTCGTCAGAGGCGCTTCTCAGTGGCGGCCTGTGGAGCGGCGACATCGCCCTTGAGGGACAGAAGAAATTCGTTGAAAGGAATTTGCTCTCGGTCGGACCGCGCTTCTTTACTACCATGCGCATCCACCTGCTGGCGGGCCGCGCTTTCACTCCAGCCGATTTCGGTTCCAAGCACAAAGTGGCGATTGTCAACCGGGCTTTTGTCGAGAAATATCTGGAAGGCAGCAGTCCCATTGGCCTCCATTTGGGTGCGTCGAAGGACGATCCTGGCACGGAAATTATCGGCGTGGCTGGCGATGCAAGATATGACGATCTGAAAAAGCCGGTCGAACCCACCGAATACCTTCCCCTTGAAAAGGGGCGAGTCATCTTCGAGCTTCGCACCGGGGCAGCACCCGAGGCGCTGATCCCTGTCGCTCGGAGCGTTATCCAGCAACTGGACACTCATCTTCCTCCGCCCGTTTTCACGACGCAGACCAAACAGATTGATGGCTCCCTCTTCCGCGAGCGCCTGGTCGCTCACCTCTCGAGCCTTTTCGCCTTGCTCGCTTTGGCGCTTGCCTGCCTTGGCCTCTATGGCCTGCTTTCCTACGAAGTGGCTCGCCGCACCCGTGAAATCGGCATTCGCACGGCCATGGGAGCTCAGCAGCGCGATGTCCTCCGCCTGGTTGTGGGGCAAGGCATTGCTCTCGCCCTTGTCGGCGCCGTCGCAGGCTTGGCGGGATCTCTTGGACTGACGCGCTACCTTCAGAGCCTGCTCTACGGTGTTCGCCCGACCGATCCGGCAACGTTTGTGAGCGTGGCTCTTCTTCTCACGCTGGTTTCCCTGGCCGCTTGTTATATTCCCGCGCGCCGCGCTTCGCGCGTCGATCCTATGGAGGCTTTGCGGTACGAGTGATCCAAGGTAGAAGGTGATGTGATGATGTGGACTCGACGATTGTGGCTCGGGCTGCAAAGCTTATTCCGTCGCAACCGAAATGCTCGGCGATTAGATGATGAAATGCAATTCCATCTCGATCAGCAAATCGCCGAAAACATCTCCACTGGCATGAGCCCCGAAGAAGCCCGTTACGCAGCCATGCGCGCCTTCGGCAATCCTACGTACCTTAAGGAAGAAGCTCGCGACACCTGGGGCTGGCTCTGGCTCGAACAAATCGCCCAGGACCTTCGTTACGCCTTGCGGCAACTAGGCCGAAGCCCCGGTTTTACTCTCGCGGTGGTTCTTTCGCTTGCTCTTGGGATTGGCGCCAACACGGCGATCTTCAACCTTATCGATGCTGTGATGTTGAAGATGCTGCCGGTAAAAAGTCCCGAGCGCCTTGTTCTTCTGGACTGGGTTTGCCCAAAAAGGCCGGCCGCCATGGCCGTCCAGTCCGGCTATGTGGATAACAGTGAGACAGGTTGGCGCAGCCCGTCGTTCGCTTACCCAAGCTTTGAGGAGTTTCGCGCGCAGAATCACGCCTTTGCCAGCATCTTCGGATTCACCCCACTGAGCCATGCCACTGTCAACATCGATGGTCAAGCCGACCTCGGGGAAGGCGAACTCGTAACCGGCGATTATTTCACCGGTTTAGGTGTCTCGCCGATTCTGGGCCGCACCCTCAACGACGAAGACCAAAAAGCTAGCTCCCCGCGCGTCGCCGTCATTAGCTACGGCTATTGGTCGCGGCAGTTTGGGAGCAGCCCAGACGTCATCGGCAAACACATCGCCATCAACCTCGTGCCCTTTACCATTGTGGGAGTCGCTCCGCCCGAGTTCTTTGGCGTCCAGCCTGGTCGCGCTATCGACATTTGGGCCCCTCTCATAGACGATCCCAAACTCCTGCCCTTGGGTCTGGATAACCGCTCTCCGTTCGCCTCCCGAGACTGGTGGTGGCTGACGATGATGGCGCGGCTGAAGCCCGGCGTGACGGAGCAACAGGCGAGCAGCGAGCTGGATGTGTTATTGCAGCAAAGCGTCAGCGCCGCGGCAACCGCACCCGTGCGGCCCGAGACCACGCCTCATATCCAGCTCGAACCAGCGAGCAAAGGCCTCTCTTTCTTGCGATCACAGTTTTCAAGACCGCTCCAGATTCTGATGACGGTTGTAGCCCTGGTGCTCTTGATCGCCTGCGCCAACGTGGCCACGCTGCTTCTTGGCCGATCGACCGCGCGTCAAAAGGAAGTGGCGGTTCGCCTCTCGCTCGGCGCTTCCCGGCCGCGCCTTTTGCGACAGCTCCTTACCGAGAGCCTCTTGCTTGCAGGTCTCGGCGGCGCGCTCGGCATACTTTTTGCCAGTTGGGGAAGCCGTGTCCTTTCACTGTTGATGTTCAGCGGCGGAGAGCCGCTCCATTTCGAAACGCAAAGGGACGCCAGGGTTCTGGGCTTCACGGCGGTGGTTTCTCTATTGACAGGCATTCTCTTTGGTCTCGCGCCCGCCCTGGGCACAACGCGCGTCGAATTGACGCCGGCCCTGAAAACTGGAGCAGGTGCGGTTGCGTTTGTCACACAACGAACGTGGCTAGCGCTCGGCAAAACCCTTGTCTTCTCGCAAGTGACCTTGTCCCTGCTCCTATTGATCGCCGCGGGCCTGTTCGTGCGCACGCTGCAAAATCTGCAGAATCAAAATCTCGGTTTCAACCAGAGCCAATTGCTTCTGTTTGCTGTGGACCCCACCAAGAATGGCTACGAGGGGCAACGGCTTATTGATTTTTATGGGCGGTTGCTCGAACGGCTTGAGGTCTTACCCGGCGCCACAAATGCGACCATGTCCACCAATGCTCTCGTTTCCGGCTGGCAAAGTCATTGGCCTGTCTCGATTGAAGGGCTCAAGGCCGATCCCGGGAAGGATATAGGCGCGGATTGGAACAACGTCGGGCCATCTTTCTTTGAGACCATGGGAATTCGCCTGCTCTTAGGCCGCGGCGTCGAGTGGCGTGACACCTCGAATTCTCCCAAAGTTGCCGTCGTAAACGAAGCGTTCGCGAACCATTTCCTTGACGGCCAGGACCCCGTTGGTCATCGGTTTAACTTCGAGAGATTTGACGGCGTTTACGAGATTGTCGGTTTGGTTGAGGACGCCAAATATGCCAAGCTCCGCAACGCGCCTCGTCCAACCGTCTATCTTCCTGTTAGCCAAATGCCCGTCCCGCTAGGCGATGTTCATTTTGAAGTGCGGGCCGCGGCCGACCCGCTGTCACTTGTTCCTTCGGTCCGCCGCGTCGTGCGCGAGCTAGACAGCAACTTGCCGCTCTCCGAAGTCAAAACGCAAACGGAGCAAATCGCGGAAACTCTCGTTCAGGAACGGCTCTTCGCACAGCTCTCCAGTTTCTTTGGCGGTCTGGCCGTTCTGCTTGCCTGCATCGGTTTGTATGGCTTGATGGGATACATCGTGACGCGGCAAACCGGCGAAATCGGGATTCGCAGGGCCCTCGGCGCCGAGCGGCTTGATATCTTCGCAATGGTTATGCGCAAGGTCCTCGTCATGGTGGCCCTTGGCGTTTGCGCCGGCGTACTCGCTGCGCTTGCGGCAACTCGTTTGATTTCCAGCTATCTTTTTGGGTTGAAAGCTACAGATCCACTCACGATTTTCCTTTGCTCGCTCCTAATGCTGGCGATCGCCACTCTGGCTGGCTATCTCCCCGCGCGCCGCGCCGCCAGCGTCGACCCACTAGTGGCGCTGCGGTATGAATAGTTCGAGGTGGAAGGTGATGTCATGATTTGGGCTCGCCGATTCTGGCTTAAGTTGCAAAGCTTATTCTGTCGCGATCGAAGTGCCCGGCGGTTAGAAGATGAGATGCAATTTCATCTCGATCAGCAAATCGCCGAAAACATCTCCACCGGCATGAACCCCGAACAAGCACGCTACGCGGCCATGCGCACCTTCGGCAACCCGACCGTTCTGAAAGAAGAAACCCGCGACACCTGGGGCTGGACGTTTTGGGAGAGTATCTTCAAGGAACTGCGCTACGCCGCGCGAACTCTGCGCAAAAGTCCGGGGTTCGCCGCGACCGCGTTTCTAACTTTGGCGCTGGGCATCGGTGCGAGTACGGCGGTCTTCACCGTCGTGGATTCGGTGCTTCTGAAACCGCTTGCCTTTCACGAGAGTGGCCGTCTAGTCGCTTGCTGGGAAAGTGTCCGATTTCTAGGGGATGATGCCACTGGCCCCAATCCCCGTCACGTCGAGGTCTGGCGCCAGCGCGCCACCGCTTTCAGCGGCTTGACTTACTTGCAGAACACTGCCATGGGGCTCGCACTGGGCGCGGAACATCCTCGCCTCACCAGCGCGGTTGTCAGCATTCCGAATCTCTTTGACATTCTCCAAGTGCACGCGCTACTGGGCCGGACGTTTATATCGGAGGATGGTGTCCAGGGCCATGACAACGTTGCGGTTCTGACTTACCCGCTGTGGCAGGAACTGTTTCATGGCGATCCCGGCGCGGTTGGCGCCAAGATCCGCCTCGGCGACGTTTCGCGCCAAGTAGTGGGCGTGCTGCCCGCCAACTTCCACTTCCCCAATGGAAGCGCCTTGCGCTCGTTCCGGCGCGCCGACCAGAGCGTGAACGTCGCGCCTGATCCGGCCATCTTTATCCCCGCCGCGCTGGATATCACGCAATTCGCATGGAACGGAAATTACGGCAACTGGATCACACTCGGGCGGCTGAATCCGGGCGTCACACTGGCACAGGCTTCGGCCCAGCTCAACACGATCCAGGCGCAAATCCTCGGCGACCCGGCTTGGCCTGCTGATCGCCGCCCCGGCGCGCTGGGGGCCCGGGTCCAGCCAATGCAAGAAGCTATCGTGGGTGGTTCCCGGACCGCCCTGTGGCTCCTAATGGCCGCCGTGCTCGGTCTGATGCTGATCGCGTGCTTAAACTTGGCCAATGCGCAACTCGGACGCGCGCTGACGCGCGGCCGCGAATCAGCGGTTCGCGCTGCACTGGGAGCCGCCAAGTGGCGCTTGATGTGGAGTGTGCTGGCCGAAAACTTACTGCTGGCAGCCTTCGGCGGGGCGACCGGCATTTTGCTGGCCAAAGCCGCTTTGAGTCTGTTCCTGCGCTATACCCCCGTCGGCCTGCCGCGCCTCTCGGAAATCCATCTGAATCTCAGCGTGCTGCTTTTCTCGATTCTGCTCACGTTTGGCGCAAGCCTTCTGTCCGCCTTGTTGCCCGCGGTTCGGCTCCTCACTATCGATCCGCAAGCATCGCTGCAGCAATCGAGCAGCCGCTCGTTTGGAAGCCGTCAAGGTAACCGCGTGCGCCGATGGCTGATCGGATTGCAGGTTGCGGGTTGCACCACGCTTCTACTCGTCACAGGACTGTTCTCGAAGAGCCTGCTTCATCTGCTCGCAGAAGATAAAGGCTTCGATACCACCGAGGTGGCAGTGGCCGAGGTCCGCCTCACTCCGCAAAGTTACGGCACAGACCAGAGCCGGGTGAATTTCGACGACGCGGTCCTCGCCAATCTGCGTGCTATCGCAGGCGTTCAGACTGCCGCGATGGTGAGCGCCATGCCGCTCGGCGGAGAGTCTTGGATCGAGTTCGTGCAACGTGTGGACAAGCCCGAGATGGAATCGCCGTTGATCAACTTTCGTTGGGTGAGCCCCGGATATTTCGAGACCACCCGGCAGCGGCTTGTGGCTGGGCGCTTCCTCGAAGAACGCGACCGCAATCTGAGCAACGTGGTCCTCTCAGAAGGCGAAGCCAAAGTGCTATGGGGGAACGAGGACCCCATAGGCGGGCAGGTCAAAATCGAAAGCCGCACCTTTACCGTGATCGGAGTCGTGGCCGATTCGCACAACACCTCTCTAAAAACGCCTCCCGCCCGCATGGCCTATGTCCACTACAAAGACCGCCCGCCTTTCGCTACGTACTTTCTGATTCGCGCCCCGAACACCGGCGGACTACTCTCCGCCATGCGCGAGGCGATCTGGAAGTACGACCCGGAAGTTACCATAGCCCGCGTCAAAACGCTGGGCGCGCAATTGACGGATTCGCTGGCCACCGAGCGCTTTGAAACCCTCGTGCTGGTGTCCTTCGGAGCCGCCGCTCTATTGCTGGCCATGCTCGGCATCTACGGCGTCCTGAGTTATTCGGTGGTCACGCGCAAACAGGAGATCGGCGTGCGCATGGCACTCGGGGCTACTCGCGCCAAGGTTTATGCGCTCACCTTCGCCGAGGCGGGAGTGCCGGTTTTTGCGGGCGTAATCGTTGGGCTGGCTGGCAGCTTGCTGGCCGGCCGTGCCGTACAAACAATGCTGTATGGGACTCGGGCGGTCGATCCTCCAGTTTTCCTGATCGTGACGGGTCTCTTCCTGCTTTCAGCCATGGCTGCGGCGTTTCTGCCTGCGCGCCGTGCCGCTTCGGTTGAGCCCATGGAAGCCCTGCGATCGGAGTGACTTACTCCCCTGGCTGAAGCCAGGGGCTTCTCAGTCAACAGCACCTGCCGCCCCTGCGCGGCGGTTGTAAGGCCCTGAAACTTTACTAGAGTCAGCATTCGGCGCCACGAATACAATGGGATTACAACGTCACTCGACAGTTAAGGCCGCGTTTACTGTATGGAGCGAAGACCTTCCTTACCCACTCGGGAAACGTATTCGTTGTTTTCACCAACTCCCGCAATGAAACGCGCTACGAGCCGATGTCCCCTGCCATTCGGTTTGTTGTCATAATCGGAAACGCTTCTTTGAGGTGGGCTTCGTGGAAGTGGTTTTACCCGCACCCATCGGTCCCAGAGCTTGCTGCTCAGGGATTTCAGCGAGATTTACGTAGATCATCGACCCACTGCAAAAGGGTCTCATTGGAGATCGAATCGACCTCTAGAGCCTGAAGGCCCATGCCTATTTTCGGCTTCAACACGCGGACAAGGGCGACCATCATCACGGCCCGGTTTTTGTGCTTCAGTGTAAGGTGGACACGCGTTCCAATTTCCATTGATTCCTGCGTACAGACAAAGCATCCAGCAACGGAAAGATCTGAGCTTACGCCTTTCACGCGAGTTCCGGACTTTAGATCCACAATTTCGGCATCGGCTGCAAACGGATACCGAGGCGTATATCGCCGGTAACGCGGGGCAGTTTCGATCGTGGGCTTGCCGCTCGACTCTGATCGTTTCTGGGACAGCTGAGCCTCGATCCGCGCAAGAGCCACAGGAAAGTCGACCGGTTTTGTAAGATAATCGTTGGCACCTAGAGTTAAGGCCCTGACAATGTCCTCCCTCTGGTTCCTTGCCGTCACCATGATGATGGGCAGCTGACTGGGTGAATAATCGTTGCGCAGCGCCTTTAGAGCATCAAATCCGCTGATTTGCGGCATCTCGATGTCCAGGAGCACTAAATCCATTCTGCTTTCTTTGACGCGTTGCACCAACTGCTTCGCATTTTCCGCAACATCGACGAAATAGCCGCTGCGTGCCAGCCGTCGCGCAAGCATATCCCGGTTCATTTCATTGTCATCCACAACCAACAAACGACTCTGCTGCGGATTCATGAAAGTTTCCTCGCAATCTGGCTCTCTCTGGCAATCAGGGACTAATCTAGGCATGCTCTTGACCCTTTTACGGAACGCTCTGATTATAAGGGTTGATTTTGATTGACAAAATGGACCGTTGGTACAGTCCCTCTCTGCCGCTCTCTTAACCACCTGCGAAAGTATAACGGCGAGAAAACGAAAAGGCAGGAGCCTCCCCGCCGCACTCTCGAGTCTCTTCGTAACTACATGATTGGACATCACTTACCGAGACAATGCTCAAGTGTAAGGTCATGAGCGGAAGAGGCCCAAATGCCCAAACCAATGGTTTAGCGAGCGGTACTTTCAAAGCTCAGGAGCGTGCTCTTTTGGCTTGGTAATTCCTCGGAAAGCACATTGCGTGGCGGGGCAACTTTTAGTATTTTTTCAAGCCCCGCGATTCAATCTCGGTATTCAACTAGGAGACTAGAGACACGCGGTTCCCATGCGCGAATCGAAGGCCCAATCTGGCCAACCTGATCTTGAAGAACAATTCCGCCTTATGGTGGAATCGGTCAAGGACTACGCGATCTACATGCTGGACCCACATTATCTCGCGCGATTAGTTCGCGACTCAGGTTAAGGAGTTCTACTTCTGTGGATTGCTCGAGTCCTTGAATCCCCAGGGAATGACCACGGTTATTGGGAAACAGGCCGCGATAGGTTACAGGCAAGAGGCTACAGGCACAGAGGGAATCGCTCCTGTCGGTCCTCGAGGTCCTCGAAGATTGCCATGCTGGGCGCTTGGATTTTGAGCTAAACTGGGGAAACGGGAAAAGAAAAATGGCGCTTGATTGGTCACAATGCCCTGCCGTCGAAAGCATCCCGGGAAAGGTAAGCGGCGCCTGGGTACTCCGCGGAACCCGCATGCCGGTCTCGGTCATCTTTGAAAATTTGGAAGCGGGCGCTAACATCGATGACATTATGAATTGGTTCGAAGGGCTGGATCGCGACCAGATTAAGGCCGTTATCGAATTTGCCGCCCGTAGTCTGGATGAAACTCCTTCGTCTGCTGTTAGCCGCTGATGTTCGTCCTCTTTGACCAAGGCACCGCAGTTCCTATCCGTCCATTCCTCAAAGAACACACAGTCCAAACAACCGCGCAGCGAGGGTGGGACAAGCTCAAGAACGGCGAATTGCTAAAGGCCGCTGAGGACGCCGGATTTAATGTGTTGGTCACTCCCGACAAAAATATCCGCTACCAGCAGAATTTGACGGTTCGCACAATCGCGCTCGTTGTGCTGGGCAATCCGCAATGGCCAATACTGCGCCTGCATGTGGAGCGTGTCGTCGCTGCGGTGAACGCGGCGACGCCGGGCGGTTACACGGAAGTCGAAATACCCGAACGCTGATACCGGTCCCAGAAAGGCGCCGCCGCTCTTTTCCTTTTTCTCCTCTTGCAGTGCCCTGCGCTTGTATCAGTTCCGCATGAGCGCACTAATTCTTACTGGTGGTTTATGGGCGGTTCTTCCAGAAAAACTGCTATCGGAGCTAACCCAGGCGTATGTTCACTCTAAGTTGTCAATTCCGCGGTTGGGACTGGTTCGGCTGGTTAGAATCCCGCACTGTCACGGCCGAGCCGCACAATCAGCTCCCTCACCGCACTTTCAATCAACTTGAATGGGAGCTCAAGTTCCTAGACCGTCGCGAAGTCCAGAACTACAAAACCAAGCGGACGGGCCGACCTCGCAAGTGTAGCGGGCAGAGGATATTTGCCGTAAAATGAAGGAAGGTTAGCGCAATGGCGAAGGCCACGATCACGATTCCGCTGGACCCGCAGACGGCGCGGGCGTACGACTCCGCCGCTCCAGAGCAGAAGCGAAAGATGCAGGCACTGCTGAGCCTTTGGCTGCGCGAACTGGCCGCTGGTGAATACCCGTCGCTACAGCAAGTACTCGATGACGTTGGACGCAAAGCGAAGGAACGCGGACTTACGCCAGAGATGCTGGATTCCCTCTTGAAAGGCGCGTAGTTGCGCTGCGTTTTCGACACGAACGTCTTGGTCAGCTCCTTACTCCTGCCGGATTCCAAGCCTCGCCAAGCACTTGACAAGGCTCTGCGAGAGGGGAAAGTGCTAGTTTCCTTTGCCGCGCTGGCCGAGCTCTATGACGTCCTGAGCCGGAAGCAGTTCCGCCGCTATGTGGATGAGGAAGAGGTGCGATCCTTTCTTGCGGCGCTGACGCGCGAGGCGCAGTGGATAGACGTGGAAGCGCGGATAAAGGCTTGCCGCGATCCAAAGGACGACAAGTTCCTCGAATTGGCAGTGAGTGGACAGGGAACGCATATCGTCACAGGTGACATTGACCTTCTTGTGCTAATTCCTTTCCGCGGGATTGAGCTTCTTCCTCCTCACCGGTTCTTGGAAATCAGAAAAATAGAAATTGGAAGAGGAAAAAAAAGATCACTTCCGACAAGATCGAAACCTTCGGTCGCTGCGCTTGGGGTGACTGTGCCTATCGAAAACCTCGTCTGGCCCATTACGGCTTCCGCAGGGCCCCATGTAATATGTTACACAGCCTCTTTGCATCTTGTTGATTTCAAATGTGCTTCTAGTTTTGGCGAGGCACAGCCCAACTTCCCCGAGTAGTTCTCGCAATTCCGGTGTCACTTGTGGGGTCACTTCATTTCGCGGTTCCAGGCATATCCGGGCACATCGTGGCACGTCGCTGGATTTCATCTTATTGGATTAGCATGTGTTGGCACGTGGAGGCGCATACGGTCGTGCCCCGTGCCCCGGAGTGGCCTAAAAGGCGGAGTTTCGTATTTCGAAACTCGCTCTTCGTGGAAATAATATCTCGGGAGTCAGGAGCCACCCTTGGTGCTTTCTCACTCGGCCGAGGGCTCAACAACCTTGACTACCCAAGCGTATAGACCTGGCAGAGTACGTGGAAGTTCGACTCTGACGTCGCCCTCATTCTGTGACCAGACGAGCGGTTTGGAATCGCCGAGCAGCGAGAGTTTCGAGTTCCGTTTTAGCGCTAAGGATTTAAGTACAACGCTGGACGCTTTCGGCCGGCCAAGAAGAATAACGTACAGAGCCGCGCCTTTCTGCGTGAAGCGAACACCGATCCCTTCCTCCGTTTGGCCGGTGGCTCTTCTCCAAGCGTGCGTTCCGTAGATGGCTTCGCCATTTTGGTTCAGCCAAGTTCCCAAGGCCTTCAGCCGTTCCATTTGGACCGCCGGAATCGTGCCATCCGCCTCCGGGCCAACGTCCAGCAAAAGATTCCCGTTCTTGCTCACGATGTCTACAAGCAGATAGATAAGCTGGTCGGGGGCGATCGTTTCTGCTTCCCCCTCGGCGCGGTTATAACCGAAAGATCGGCCAAGCCCGCGGCATTCTTCCCATTTCTTCGGGCTGATGTGCTCGAGCGTTTGGTACTCCGGCGACGTGAAATCCGAGTGCTGAACTCCAAAGCGGTCGTCAATCACTCCATCGGGGACCAAGTTGTAGTATTCGGCCATGATTTCCAGTGGGTGGCCGGACCTCGGATAATCGATATCGTTCCAGAGCACTGCGGGCTGATAGCGGGCAATAAGCTCACGCACCTGCGAGTCCACGTATTTGCCGTAGGCCTCGCTCTGGGGTTTCACCTTCTCATAATCCGCCTTTTCGCGAATGGGGCCGGGCACAAACGTCCAGTCATATCCACCAGAATAATAAAGGCCCATGCGCATGCCCTGACCGCGGACGGCGGTGGTCAATTCGCCCACAATGTCACGCGAAGCGTGCTGGCGGTCGGCTGGCAGCGTGGGATTCGGTGTGGAACTGGGCCACAGCGTGAAGCCGTCGTGGTGTTTGGAAGTAAGCACGACATATTGCGCGCCTGCATCGCGAAAGAGCTTCGCCCAAGCCTGAGGATTCCACTTCTGGATTTCCTTGTCGAAGATCGGAGCAAAATTGTAGTAGTCATAGTCCGCACCGTAGTGCTCGCGATGATAGGCCTGGGTGGGAGAGCCTTCTAGCCGCATGGTGTTGAAATACCACTCCGCATAGGGATTGTTCTTAATGTAGTCTTGCGAAGGGAAGTCGTGCTCCGGATGCACTAGCGGGGCCCAGCCCGGCACGGAGTAGAGTCCCCAGTGAATGAAGATCCCGAGTTTGGCATCGGCATACCATTGGGGAAGCGGATGGCGATTCAGCGAGTCCAGCGTGGGCTCGTAGTGCGGGCTTGTTTGAGCGCGCAAACCGGCAAGAAAAAGAAGCGCGACAAGCAGCGGCGCCAGACGGACAAGCATTCGCTTTCTCGGAAAAAACATCCCATCTCTCCTGACCCTATGAAAATTCGATGCTCCAGAAAGCCGGGCGGTCGGAAGCCCTCAGGTCTCCGTACACACAACACCGGAGAAAACGACACCGTGCGTCTGGCCTTTAGGCTGTATGAGTCCTCAGAATATGAACTTGGCACCGAACTGCAATTGCCGTGCGGTATTCGCGGCGCTCGTAACCTTTCCAAAATTGGCGGTATTACTGATGTCGTTTCCGGGCTGACCGAATATCACGGTATTGAAGAGATTGAAAGCCTCGGCACGAAATTCGAAGCGGCGGGCCTCTCCGAACCCGAACTGCTTGAATACCGAAGCATCCAGATCCCAATAAGGCGCGGAGCGCATGGAATCCCGACTGCTGTTACCGAAAGTGTAGAGCGCGGGCACGGCGAAAGCGCTCGTATTAAAGAAACAACTCTGGCTTCCTACCGGGCTGCCGTTGGGACAGCTTCCGGAGTGTGGATCGCCAACCAGGTTAGCTCGTTCATACTGATCCCAGGAGACGTTCCCGGTGTTTGCCAGATCGCTGGCTCCCCAGTAGACACTGAAGGGCAACCCTGAGTGCGCGCTAAAGATCCCGTTGACCTGCCAATTGCCCAAGGCATAGTCCAAAGCAGAGTTGTGGATGGAGAAGCGTCGCCCCTTTCCGAGAGGGAGGTCGTATACCGTGTTCACCGCCAATATATGCGTCAGGTCAAACCCGGAGGGGCCGCGGCTCCCTTTGATGTTGTAAGGGTCTGTCAGGGAGTTCCCTTCGACGCCGAACCATCCAGATGACCCCTCGTCGAGTGATTTCGAGTAGGTATAGGAAACTTGATAAGACAACCCGCCCGTATACCGTTTCTTGAACTCAAGCTGCATCGCGTCGTAAGTCCCACGCCCGATACTACGGTCGTAGAATGTTGGACTTATGTAAGGAAATAAGGCGCGGGATTGTGGATCTCCCGGCCCCGGTGTCAAAGCCGTATTGTAATATCCGCCGACGTTGAGCCGCCGGGACCGAGAACCCACATAATCCCCTTCGAGGGTGGTAGATGCGTTCAGCTCGTGTTGCACACCAAAGTTCCACTGCAGGGAATACGGGTTCTTGATGTACGGATCATAGAACCACTGCACTTGGTTAAACGGCGTAGGGGCCGGGAAGAAACCCGAAGTGGTCCCAAAGGGGTTTTCCGCCGGCGTAGTCGGCGGCCCAGTCGGCGGGTTCAAGTTGTTCGCGATGAGTTGGCCGATGTCGGGCCAGGAACCTTCGATGTTCTGGGCCATTTGAGAAACGGCGGCCCAGTTGTCATACACAACGCCAGCGGCCCCCCTTATGGCCGTATCGTTTGTGACGCGATAAGCAAACCCGAAGCGAGGCCCAAAGTTCGCGTAGGTGTTATGCGCGATCCTGCCTCGCGGGTCAACCACCACGTGGGCTGGGAGTGTGCCAGCTGGTTCGCCTGGGATGTCCGGGATACACGGGGCATGGCCTCGCACACTGCATGGCGGTGGCACAACCTGGAGCACGTATTCCCCCGTACTGAAGTTAATGTCACCAGTCTCAATTCCTCCTTGCTGACCAATAGTGGCATTCGTGCCGTAAGGAGGAATGTAGGTCACGTCATAGCGCAAACCGGAATTTATTGTCAGTCGAGACGTGGCCTTCCATGAGTCTTGGAAAAACCAACTCATCACTCCTCCCAGGCGTGTCTGCTCGTTCACGTTGCGCCGATTCGCGCTATCTGGGACGCCCAATAGGAAGGAGGCCAAGGGCGAGCCAGTACCGCTCGGACTTTCCGGGTTATCCGTTTGCCCACCGGCGAATCCCAATTGCGGATACGCCAGGGGACTCGCGAAACGATTACTGGTAAAGCTACCGCCGAAACTCAAGGTATGAGCGCCCCTGGTCTTCGTGAGGGTCGCGCTGATTTGGTGGCTGTCGGTGGCCCTGGGGTTGTTGGATATGATTTCGCCTCCCCCTGAGAAACCGCCTATACCTGGGTTGGGGACTAGCGAACCATTGGCAGCTACGAACCCCCCAACAAAGCTGGTCGAGAACCCAATGGTGTTGAGGAGGTTGGCCGGAAGATTCGTAAACCGAGTTGCAGAGTTGTCTTGGTTCGTGGTGCGGGCGTATTGCGCCTGGAGCATGAGGCTTGGGCTAAAGATATGCAGGTAGCTGCCTCCCCAATTCCTTCCTGGAATTTCATGTTGGTTTATTAAATGAGGGAGCCCTCCGCTTCCGGTTACCGTACTATTGATGGCGCTATAGCGAAACCATAAGGAGTCCTTTGGGCTGAAGTTCTGATCCACGCGGATCGTATATTCATTTTGCGTCTGATGTGTTGGCGTGGTGTCGAAGGCATTGCTGTTCGTCCCTGGGTCGTAAGGTCCAGCAGCGGGGAAAATGGCCTTAGCCCAAGCCACCATGCCCTGGTCAATCAGACTTGCAGGGATTTGGTTTCCGGAGAAGGGATCGCGAAGGTAATTGCCGGGCTGGTTTGGGTCTGGTCGAGTGGTAAGCGGGTTGTAGGCTTGGGGTTGCACGGGAAACCCGCTCAAATCTCCGTTTAGTTCAGCGGCAGTTGGTACCAGCAGTGGATTTGTGTTGTCCCGGGTATAGCGGAAGCCTTGATAAGCAACAAAGAAAAATGTCTTGTTCCTGCCTTTATAAGCTTTGGCAATCCAAACGGGTCCGCCAAAAGAAGCCCCAAACTGGTTCTGGCGAAATGCTGGCGACGGTTGGTCGGGACGCAGAAACGCAGGACGAGCATCAAAGGCATTATTTCGAACGTATTCCCAAGCGCTCCCGTGGAATTCGTTGGTACCTGACTTGGTAACCACATCCACCACGCCGCCTAGCACCGACCCAAACTGAGCATTGTCGGTGTGAGAGACAATCTTAAACTCTTGAATGGCATCAATAATGGGAGGAACGGAATAGGTACTTTCGATCGAACCGTAGTTGTTAAGCCCGTCGGTCAAATAAAAGTTGCTTCGATTGGTCATCCCGTTGATGGACGGAAATTGAAATGAAGCGCCTAAACTTATCGGCGCCCCGAATCCGCCGCCGGCTCCGCTCCCGCCGCTCTGGGCCACATCGACTGGCGCTACGCCCGGCGTCAACTGGAGGAGTTGCGTAAAGTTACGGCCATTTAGGGGGAGATCGTTGACCTGTTTCTGGGCGATCACTGTTCCCAGATCTGCCGTAGAAACCTGCAATTGTTCCGCACCGGCTTCGACGGTCACGACCTCGTTCTGAGCTCCAGGCGCCAGGGTAACATCAATGGTTGCAGTCTGATTTACACCCAAATCAAATTCCGCCACACGCTTGGAGGCAAAGCCCGGCGCGTTGACGGTTAGGGTGTACCGCCCCGGTGTGATATTCAGAAAGACATATCCCCCCGTCTCATTGGAGAGGGTTGATCGCTCGACAGACGTCGCCGTGTTCTGCAAGACCACGCTGGCTTTGGTGACCACGGCGCCGCTCGGGTCGCGAACCACGCCATTCAACGACGCTGTGGACAGTTGTGCGAACGCGAACGGGACGTGGGCCAAGTGCAAGAGGAGAACTGCAAGGATCGCGACGAGCAACGCGCGAGGATAGTTGTTAAGCAGGCGCCCCAAAGCACTGAGCATGACGGACCTCCGCGTGCGTAAACGCATTCAGGGTCTTTAGTGGCCTCAGCTATACCGGAGCAGAATTTGCATGTCAAGCAGAATTTCACATTTTTAGATACCGATTTTGATATATGAAATTTCGGCCAGAGGCGGGCTATCCGTTTAGCGCTTTCTGATGTAGAATCCCGCGTGAATTCATGGCCCGGCAAAGGGTCCGTCAACTCTCGTCCGACAGTTTTTTCTAAAGGGACAGAGGTTAGGACAATGAAGACCCGTCGAAGACAAGCTCAGCCCGTTGGAACGCTTAGCAAGACGCTCAAGATTTTGGAGCTGATCTGCGATTCTCCCAAGGGCCTGCGGCTTAAGGAAATCAGCGAGAAAACAGGATTTAACAAGAGCACCGCCTACCGTTTCCTTGCTCATTTGGAGCGGGAAGGCTATCTGGTCCGCAACGGGTCGCAATCCTACGTTTTGGGAATCAGGTTCATGGAAATGGCGGCGCGCGGCCATTGGGTGGAGGGTCTGCGCTCGATTGCCTGGCCGTTCCTGCTGGATCTGCAACGCTTGACAAGCGAAACCGTGAATCTGGCCCTTCTTGACGTGGATGCGGTTCTTTATTTGGAAGTCCTTGAAAGTCCGCATGCATTTCGTCTGGTCTCTAGACCTGGCATGAAGCGCCCTCTCCATTGCACCGCGCTTGGAAAGGCCCTTCTGGCGTTTCTCTCCGAGCCGGAGCGCGAGCGCCTATTGAATTCTCTAGCTCTAGAGCGCCAAACAGCGAAAACCATCACCACACGCGCCGGACTTCGCAAAGAGATCGCCACGATTCGTGAACGCGGCTACGCGATTGACGACGAAGAGGTCAACGTCGGCGCGCGCTGCGTTGCAGTGCCTGTTTTGGATTCCAGAGAACGCGCGATTGCCTCAATCAGTTTGGCCGCCCCGGTAAGCCGTATCCCCCAGACCAAGATTCCTTCCCTGGCCAAGGCGCTTCAGCGCACCGCCACCGCCATCTCTGCAAGAATCGGCGCTCGAACGCGGGAAACTGGCAAGGGGAAAACGGCGATGGATGCCGACCCGTTGCTGCACGCGGGATTCGCGTTGGGGTGAGCACGCTCGTACAAGGCCGGAAAGGGAACCGTATTCCACTGCTCTTTTCCGCCTTGGCGTTTTTGTTGTGCGAGCTTTCGGCTAATGAGCTTGCCCGCGGCCAACACCAGACAACGGCCTCGACGGCGAGCGCCTACGGGCCGCTAAAGCAGTCCTATGTAGGCTCTCGCGCTTGCTCGCCGTGCCACCGCAACATCTATGAACGTTTCTTGCGGACCGCTATGGGTCGTTCCATTGCGCCCGTCACGGGCGCATTGCTCATGAGGCTTCACCTCCCTGCGTCCATTTTTATCAAAGACGTGAATCAGCATTTGGACGTTTTCTCACGCGACGGAAAGTTGTATCAGAGCCAGTATGAAATGGACGCAGAGGGAAAAGAAATATTCCGGGATACGCACCAAATCGATTGGATCATCGGCTCGGGAGCGAATGGTTACGGCGGGCTGGTTCGAAACGGCGATTATCTTTTCCAAGCGCCTCTCTCCTTTTATTCGAAGCCACATACCTGGGATTTATCGCCCGGGTACGAATTCGGGAACTACGGCTTCAATCGCCCGATTCTTGCCGGCTGCATTGTCTGCCATAGTGGACGCCCCGCGCCAGCCTCGGTCGGAAACGGCCGGTTCAAAGATCCTCCTTTTCTCGAATTAGCGATTGGCTGCGAAAATTGCCACGGCCCTGGATGGGCCCACGTCACGGCAATGCGCGCCGGCAAGCTCGACCAAGGGAGGCGGTCCATTGTCAATCCGGCAACTCTCCCCCCGGAATTAGCAAATAACATCTGCATGTTCTGTCATCAAACCGGGGACGTGCGGGTATTGAAGCCCGGCAGAGACTATCAGGACTTTAAGCCAGGCGAGCCGCTCGACAGCACACTGTCCATCTTTTTGCTTCCGCCAAAGCCCGGGGCGCCGCCCGAGTCTGAGCACCTCGAGCACTACTATTCCATGACCCTCAGCAAGTGTTACCGCAGCACTCAGGGAAGACTAGAATGCATCACCTGCCATGATCCCCATGTGGAGCCTTCGCCGACAAAGGCTCCCGGGTACTTCGCCAAGAAATGTTTGACCTGCCATACCGAGCAAAGTTGTGCCCTTCCTTTGGAAACCCGCCGGGGGCACCAGCCGCCCGATGCCTGCTCGGACTGTCACATGCCCAAGAAAGCCATCGGCGTGATCCTGCACTCGAGCGTCACCAGCCATCGCATCCTGGCACGCGAGGACGAACCACCTCCGGAGTCCGCTTATCACCAAACCACTCCGGCCTTGCCCGACTTAATTCATCTGAGCGCAATTCGCGGAGAAACAGCGCCGCCGCGTTTAGTGCTCCTTCAAGCTTATGGCGAGCTGATGGACAAGTTTCCGGAATACCGCGACCGGTATTTCTCGGTCTTAAACGAGCTTGCGCAAACCCGGCCGGAAAACGCGCTTGTCCAGGCGGCTTTAGGACGCAGAGATTTGCGCCGCGGAAACTTCGCTTCGGCGGTTGCTCACTTGCAGCCCGCGATGAAGCTGGACCCTTCCCTTCCGCTGACCTATGCCGATCTCGCCGAGGCGTTAGCTCAGCTCGGCCAAAAACAGGAAACCGTTCCCCTTCTCGAGAAAGCTATCGAGCTCGATCCCTTCAACGCCGCCCTGCAAAAAACTCTGGTCCTGCGGCTCATTGAGTTGCGCCGGTACTCCGCTGCCCAAACAACTTTGGAAAATTACGTCCAGACATTTCCTCAGGATTCCTTTATGCGCCGGATGCTCATGCGCGCAAAGGCCTCGGCAAAATGAAACCCTCGAGACGCGTTGGATCCGATCAGCCGCTTACGCTCATGGCCACTGGTCTACTGGCGGTTACCTGGCTGATTTCCTCGAGTCTCGGCTCGCAAGATTCTGCGATTCGTTTCGAGAACCGGCAGAAGCACTCCGGCGTCACTTTTGTGCTTGAAAATAGCACCACCCCGGACAAACCCATCATCGACAGCACCCTGGGCGGCGTCGCCCTACTCGATTATGATAACGATGGCTGCCTCGACATTTTCTTTACCAATGGCGCGCGCATCCCAAGCTTAGTCAAGGATAGCCCGGCGTTTTTCAATCGTTTGTACCGCAACAATTGCGACGGAACATTCACAGATGTGACCGACCGCGCGGGCGTTCGCGGCGAGGGCTACAGCATGGGCGTGGCCGCTGCCGACTACGACAATGACGGTTGGACGGACATCTACGTTACCGGAGTCAATCGCAACATTCTCTATCACAATAACGGCGACGGAACTTTTACCGATGTGACCGAGCGCGCCGGAGTCAGCGGTATCGCCGCTGACGGCAAAAAGCTCTGGTCCGTCTCAGCCGCATGGCTGGATTACAATAATGACGGCCTTTTGGACCTTTTCGTTGTGAACTATCTCGACTGGTCCTTCGCGAACTCGCGAGTGTGCGGCCCAACGCCGAAGCGCATCTCGTGTCCTCCTTCCTTGTACAAGGGCGAGCAGAATTTCCTTTATCACAACAATGGAGATGGGACGTTCACCGATGTTTCATCGGATATGGGCATCTCCGAGCAAATCGGAAAAGGCATGGGCGTGGCGATTGCCGATTACGATGCTGACGGCTGGATGGACGTGTTTGTCGCCAACGACAACGAACGGAACTTCCTTTTTAAAAATATGGGTGGCCAGCGCTTCAAAGAAGTCGGCGTTGAGGCCGAAGTGGCGTACACGAGCGATGGGGTACCCGTCTCAAGCATGGGAGCCGATTTTCGAGACTGGACCAATACCGGCAGGCCTGGCATTTTCGTGACCGCCCTCGGAGGCGAGACCTTCCCCCTTTTCGATAATGAGGGCCATGGCTTCTTTAGCGAAGAGTCCTACCCCGCCGGCATTGGATTCGAGAGCTTTCAGATGAGCGGCTGGGGCGCGGGCATTTTCGATTTCGACAACGACGGTTACAAAGATCTCTTCAGCGCCAATGCTCATGTCAGCGAAAACGCGGACATCGACCCGGGGCAGCATTACCGTCAGCCGAACGCCGTGTTCCGCAATCTCGGAAACGGCAAATTCGAATTTCTTGGCGCTGGCTCTGGTTTGCAAACCCGTGCGGCGCACCGCGGCGCCGCCTTCGGCGATCTCAACAACGACGGGAAGATCGACGTGGTGGTCTCCGCGATTCACGATCCCGCAGAGCTTCTCTACAATTCATCCGCGAATCACAACCATTGGGTCCTGATTCAGTGCATCGGAGTAAAAAGCAATCGCGACGGGATCGGCACCCGAATCAAGTTGACCGGGGCGTCGGGCCTGGTACAGTACAATCACGTCACGACCGCCGGCAGCTATGCGAGTTCCTCTGACAAACGCGTCCACTTTGGATTGGGCCGCGATCGATTGATCCGCGAAATCGAGCTTCACTGGCCGAGCGGCCGCGTGCAGATCCTTCGGGACGTGAAGGCGGACCAGCTTCTGAAGGTTACTGAACCATGAGAGCCGCGCTGTTTTACGCTGCATTTTTGTCTGTAGCTTGCGTGCGCGGAGCCGCCGATGACTGCGCCGGCGCAGGCTCGGCATTGACGCTAGTTTTCGATCAGTTGGCACATGGCGAAATCGCCGCCGCAAGCCGGCAGCTTGCGCCCATTCAAGCAAAGGTTTCCTCTTGTCCCGATATCGTTTTGGCTCTCGCGCGCATCGCTGAGGCGACCGGCAACCCACAAGAAGCCAACAGCTTGTATGCGCAATTTTTGCAAATCGCGCCGGCAGATCTCCGGGCTTACACCTACTTCGGGCGCTTTTTGATTGGGCAGCATCAGTACCAACAGGCCGATACCTTGTCCGCTTTGGCTTTAGAAAAAGCTCCGCGCGACCCCGGCGTGATGGCTCTGCGGGGACAAATTCTGGACATGCAAGGGCAGTCGGAGGAAGGGCTCTCTTTGCTCGAAACCGCCTTCGCACTCGATCCCAACGACGCCGACACAGATTTCTATCTGGGAACGCTCTACGATCGGGCCAAGCGGCCGGCCGACGCCGTCAAGTGCTTCAGGAAGGCCATTGCGATGGATCCCGAGAATCCCCGTGCCTACGACTACCTGGCCCTGAACCTTGAGCCACTCGGAGAGGTGGCGTTGGCCGAACAGGCGTATCGCAAAGCGCTCGAGGTCAACCAGCCAGGTTTCCATTTTGATGCTTTCCTCGATTACAATTACGGGCGGTTTCTCGCGAAGCGCAGCGACTTGCAGGCGAGCAAGGTTCATTTTGATCGCGCCGTCCTGCTCGCTCCGGATGTCCGCGCAGTGTGGTATGAGAGGGCCAAGCTGAATCTGCAGCTCAAGAATTACGAGCAAGCGCGCTCCGACGCGGAGAGAGCCGCGACCCTCCGAGATCCTCGAGGCATCATCATCGACTTGCAGATTTATTCCTTGCTGGAACGAATTTACCGGCGTCTGGGCGATATGGAACTGGCGCAAAAATACGCCGCCCTGGCCAGGGAAACCTCCGTGCCGGCCCGCCGCGAGGACCGCTAACTGGAGCTTGCGATACAAGTGGCTGTTCGGGTCGCACCAAAGGCTACGGTCGTTCAGCAAATGCGCGTCTCACGGTTTTTACCGGGGGTGATCCTTTCCTTCTGCTCGATGGCTTCATGTGCGGTTCGCTCCACCTTTGGCGCGCAGACCGCTTGCCATGGGCCGGCCGACTTGGAAAAAGCCATTGCTTCGAACCCCACGGCGCCCGCCTACGACGCGCTGGGCGCTTATTTCGCGCGGCAGAACGACGCTGCTTGTGCCCTCAGCGCGTTTAAGTCCGCATTGCGCTTGCAGCCAAGATCCTGGGAAGCGCACTACAACTTGGGAGTGTTCTTGCTCGAGCACGAGGAAGCCGGTAATGCCGCCGCCGAATTTCGCACCGCGGTAGTCTTAGGTTCGGGAATCCCCCAAACGCATGCCGGGTTGGGCATGGCTCTTCTGCAACTCCAACAATTCGACGCCGCGATTACGGAATTCAAAGCGGCTCTGAAAATCGACGCGAAGTTCGTCCCCGCTCTGGATGGACTGACGAAAGCACTCATCGAGCAGAGGCGCTATGCGGCGGCCATCGCTTACCTGCAAAACGCGCCCGAGGACGAACAGCTACAGCTCAACTTGGCGATCGCCTACTCCAAAAACGGGAATACCAAAGAGGCCGTTCAACTGCTCACGCGGATTGTCAAACAGGACCCGGCTTCCGCCCAAGCCCACTCGAATCTGGCCATCGCCCTCACAGAGCAAAACCGCTACCGCGAAGGCGCTGCAGAATTCGCTCAAGCTTTACAACTGAATCCCAGTGACGACGTGGCTCGGGCTTCTTATCTTAAGGCGCTGGCGATCCTGGCGGATTTCAAAACGGCGCTGCCGATTGCGAAGGAATTTCTCCGGCGCCACCCCGACGATTTTGAGGCTCTTTTCCTCGCCGGGTTTATCAATAGGAATCTCGAAAATTATCAAGAGGCGGAGCGCACCCTCTCGAACGCGGTTCAGTTCAAGCCGGACGACTACGATGCGCGCTACAACCTGGGCTTCGTACTGGCCAAGCTAGGGAAAGCGGTCGCGGCGCGAGAGCAGCTTGAGAAAGCTCTGCAGCTGAAGCCCGGCTCCCGCGAGGCGCATTTCCAATTGGCAGAGGTTTTGCGGAAACTCGGTGAGGAAAAGGAAGCCCGTGAAGAACTGAAGAACGTCGAGGAGAGCTCCGAGCAATCCGTGCAACGCGACATCGCGGGTGTCAAAGCGAACCAAGCCAACGAATATCTCAAATCCGGCGAAGTTCAGCGCGCCGTCGATTCCTACCGGGAAGCAATTCAGGAAGACCCCAAAAACGTTCGCACTCAATACAATCTCGCCTTGGCTTTGGACCGCATGGGCGATGTCGCCGCGGAACGCGGCGTGCTCGACAAAGCGGTTGCCCTCGATCCTGGTTTCGCTCCTGCGCGAAACCAACTGGGCTTCTTACTGCTGCAGGCGGGAAATACCGCCGAGGCCGAAAAGCAGTTCAAGCAGGCTATCTCGCTTGATCCCCAGTATGCCGAAGCGCAGAACAACTTGGCCGTGCTCTATGGCCAGCAGGGCAAAACTCGAGAGGCAGAACGCTTGTTTCGCCTGGCGGTCGAGAACGATCCCCATTACGCGCAGGCCTATTTGAATCTGGGCCTGGTCTTGGCGGGCGAATCACAATTCGCGGAGGCCGAGCGTGCATTGGAAACAGCCCTGCGGCTCGAGCCTAGCAACACGAAAGCGCTCACCGGGAAAGCCATGGTCCTCGCACGTACAGGAAAACAACGCGAGGCCATCGAATGTTTCCGGCAAGTCGTGGCGTTCGATCCCGGGTCGGCGGGGGCGCATTTAAACCTGGGAATCGCGCTTGCGGACGGCTTCGACCTCCAAGGCGCATTGTCCGAGTTTTCCGAGGCTGTTCGTCTCGAGCCAAACTCCGCCGCGGCCCTCTATAACAAAGGCCGGGCGCTCTTAGATTTGCGCAGAAATGATGAAGCGAAACGCGTACTCGATGCCGCGACCCGCGCAGGCGAAGCGCCGGGGGACGCCTGGTATTTGCTGGGGCTCATTGAGAGGCAATCGGGAAATGACCGGGCCGCCATCGCTCTGTTTGAAAAAGCGTTGCAACTTCAGCCCGACAACACCGATGCCCTGTTCAAATTGGGTCAAGAACTCCTGCACACGGGCGATCAGACCGGTGCGATCGCGCGCTGGCGCAGGGTTGTTGAAATCAATCCGAATTACGGGGAGGCGCTTTACAGCCTCGCCCGCGTCCTGGCTAAATCCGACCCGGATGAATCCAAGCGCTTGCTGGCGAGATTCACCGAGCTGCAGGCCCAGCAGCACGTCATGGACCGGGCGCAGACCCTCGGTAATTTTGCTCTTGCCTCAGCGGCCGCACATGATTGGCCGGAGGCCATCTCTCAGCTGAAACAGGCTCTGCAAATTTGCGGGAACTGCCGAGCCCTGCCACTCCTGCACAAAGATCTCGGCTTGATCTACTGCCGCTCCGGCGACCTCCAGAATGGATTGACCGAATTGCGCGAAGCACAAAAACTCACTCCTCACGACCCAGACATCACAACCGCACTTGAAATTCTCGATGGCATAAGGAAGTAACCGGGTCTGCACGCCAAAACTTGCGAACCGTTTGAGCCGATGCCATACCAATCCCGCGCACGCACATCCGGCGATCGCAAGCACAGCTAAAAAACGCATGTATAAGAGAAGATGCCGCCGAACTTGCGGCCACGATTACGGCAAGCTTCAAAAGGAGAGCTCACATGACGAGGAGTGATACCATAACTCCCGTTTTCGTCGAGTCAACCGACGTTGCAAGCGCTTAAACTGTGTCGAACACTTAGCCATAGTCCACGCGTTCTCCGGGCACGATCGCTCGCAACAGGAGGCCCAGCCCACGTGACGAGTTGCGGTGCCAAGAGTTGTCGAGCAGACGAACGCCGTTTCACCGCCAGCCGGCGGAACTTCCTGAAAGTCGGGGCTCTCGCGGGGTCCTTGCTATTCTTCCCTACCCCTCTACTGGGGTCGATCCTCTCCGATGAACGCACCGCTTGGTACCGGGATGCCAAGTTCGGCATGTTCATCCATTGGGGCCCCTACTCACTGGCCAGTGTCGAGGCCTCGTGGCCAATCATGACCCCGAAGCCGGGCGGCATCACGGAGGCGGAATACGTTGACCTGCCAAAACGTTTTAATGCGGAGAAATTTGATGCGCGCGCGTTTGTAGAATTGGCGCGCTCCGCTGGGCAGCGGTACATGGTTTTCACGACCAAGCATCATGATGGATTCTGTATGTTCGACAGCGCTTACACGAGCTACAAGATCACCAACACGCCGTACGGCAAGGACATAGTCGAGCAACTCTCTTCGGCGTGCAAGGAAGCGGACATGCCGCTCGGCTTCTATTACTCGCCTGCTGATATGCACCATCCAGCCTTTCGGGACACCTCGAAGCCGGCCTCGGTGAATTGGCATGGAGAGCCGACGAGGCCGGAGTGGCCGATTTATCTCGACTATATGCAATTGCAGTTGACGGAATTACTCACCAGGTATGGGCCGGTGGCGCTGATCTGGTTTGATGGGCTGAATGACCAGCAGAAGTACGATGGCAGGCGATTCCTGGAACTGATTCACCACCTGCAGTCTGCAACCTTGGTCAATGATCGCATCGGCGTACCGGGAGATTATGCGACGCCTGAACAATTTATTCCCAAAGGGATTCCCACGAAGGACGTTCGATTCAATGCTGTTGATTCTAGGGTTAACGAAAAACTCCGGCCGGTCGTGCCAACACCGGAAGATTTCCAGCTCTGGGAAACGTGCATGACCATCAACAATCAATGGGCATATAACGAGCATGATCGAGGTTTCAAGTCCGCACAATTCCTGACCCGTAGCCTGGTCGAAGTTGCCAGCCGTGGAGGAAATTTCCTGCTCAACGTCGGGCCCCGTCCGGATGGAACCATACAGCCGGAGTTTCAGGAAAGGCTGCGCGCGATCGGGGACTGGCTCTCCATAAACGGAGATGCGATTTACGGTACGAGCTATGGGCCGGTGCAGGGAGTGGCCTCCATTCGAACTACCGCCAAAGAGAATAAGATATTTGTTCACGTCTTCGAGTGGCCGACCGGGGCTCTGGAAATAAGCGGGATCAAACCTCGAGTACTTTCAGCGCGCTTGCTGGCAACCGGGCAGGCGGTGGAGTTCGCTCAAACCGAACAGACGACCAGGTTGCACCTGCCGCCACAAATGCCTGATCGCGACGTCACGACAATTGCGTTGATCACCGCATAGGCTGCCGACGCTTTCGCGGCGAAGCGGAGCTCATCGAGCCCTGACCGCATGAAGTTCCAGGCAGCGAGTTGCTGGCCTGCGCATACGGCATCAGTCCGGCTTTGCCACTCGCGGCCGATAATCGCTCTGGTCTGACCTCCGCCGCGCTAAATTTGCGCAATTCCCTAGCCAAATCAATCCAGATGAAAGACCTCTTCCATGTTCGCCCACCACTCGCCATCCGCACGAGAATCGAGCGGACGTTGCATGGGTCCCATTATTTTCCACCACTCCTGGGTCTTAGGATCTGCCGCCATTTTCGCCATGTCCGTGCGAAAATCAGTGCCGTGATATTCGAAATACCCGAACAGCAGGTCGTCCTTCAGAAAGATAGAATAATTACGAATATTGCAGTCATGGATCGTCGCCAACACTTCCGGCCAAACTGCAGTGTGATATCTCTTGTATTCTTCGATGAGCTCAGATTTCACGCCGATAACCGAACCGTAACGCTTCATTGACGGTGCTCCTCGTATTTGGTGACAGCCAGGTCATCTCGAATCGATGACGTGGGTTGCCGATGCCCAGGCGCTTCAATATAGTCGAAACTCGCGTTTGCGGCAGAGACGATTTTCGTCGGCATCAAGGCCAATGAGAAACCATCAAATCACCGGCATCGAAAGCAGGGACGTGCGTTTTCCGCTTCCTGAGGGCGCGGGCAGCGACGCCGTACATTCGGGTTCCGAATACGCATTCGCCACAACCCTGATCACCACCACGACGGGATACTACGGTACCGGCATCGTGCTCACGCTGGGCAATGGGAATGAGCTCGTATGCCGGGCGATCGAGATGTTGGGGAAAAGGCTGGCCGGCCGCGATGCCGAAGAACTTATGGCCAGCTTCGGCGAGACCGCCAGGCTACTCGCAGATGACCCACAACTTCGTTGGCTCGGGCCGCACAAGGGAGTGGTCCACCTGGCGCTTGCGTCGATCACCAATGCCTGCTTTGATCTGTGGGCCAAGCTGCGCGATGTCCCCCTTTGGCGCCTGCTCCTGGATCTTACTCCCGGGCAACTGGTTAAACTTTTGGACCTCAGCTATCTCGAAGATGTTCTGACCAGTGAAGATGCCGTCTCTTTCCTTGAGAGCGAGATGCCAAAACGCGGGGGGCGAGAACCCATTCTGCAGCACGGCTATCCGGGGTACGATACCTCGGTCGGCTGGATGCAGTACAGCGACGAGAAGGTCAAGAAGCTTGCACAACAGGCTCTGGACGGCGGCTTTCGAGCTTTCAAATTGAAGGTTGGTTCAGCGGATGGCATCCGTGATTTGCGACGTGCCTTCATGCTGCGGGAGCTTGCCGGTTCCGACGCGATGATCATGCTGGATGCCAACCAGCAATGGACGTTGCCGGTGGCACTGAAGATGTGCCGTGAACTAGCGCCAATGACGCCGTACTTTGTCGAGGAGCCGACGCATCCTGACGACGTCCTAGCGCACAGAATGCTAGCCGAGGCAATCGCACCCACTCGAATCGCGCTTGGCGAACATGTCCCCAACCGCATTCTTTTTAAAAATATGATGCGGGCTGGGGCGCTGCATTTTGTCCAGGCCGATTGCACCCGGCTTGCAGGCATCTCCGAGTTCCTGGCAGTAAGCTTGCTCGCGCGAAAATTTGGATTGCCGATCGTCCCCCACGTGGGAGACATGGGCCAGATTCATCAGCATCTGGTGCTCTTTAATCATGTCGCGTTGGGAGACGAGGTACTGTTCCTCGAATCGATTCCGCATCTTCGAAAGCACTTCATCACTCCGGCCCGGGTCGAGAACGGCGTTTATATCACACCAGAGCTAGCTGGCAGTTCGTCTGACCTCCATGGCGTTAGGCCAGCCGTAGCACCCGTATCGCGATAGCTCTCGAGCCCGCCTCACATTAACAAACCCACCAGCCCCCGAACGTCGGCCTAGTCTCGGCTTCCCTCAAGCAGATCGCCGAACGGCTGAGCCGCGGCGGGTTTATAGGGTGTAGGACAAAAGCTACTTGACAGGGGGCCGGGAAGGTGAGAGTGTCTCACCTACTGAAAGGATGTTGTAATCAGTAAAACACCGAACGTTTCCAGCTCATGGTAAAGCTTGCACGAACCACCTCCGGGAAGTATGTGGTGGAAGCCGTGGCGAAGGCCCTCGACATCCTTGACGCCTTCGCCAACGAAGAGCTGACGCTCAGTGAACTCAGCCTACGCGTCCGGTTAAACAAAAGCCGCACGTTCCGGCTGTTGCACACGCTCGTGGGACGTGGCTATCTAGCGCGTAACGCCGAGGGGACGCGGTACCGGCTGGGCCTGAGACTGCTGGAACGGGCCGCCAACGTGCACCGCAACATCAAGGATGTGGCGCGCTTCGCGATGCGGGAGCTCGAGGAACGGTTTAACGAGACGGTGAACCTGAGCGTGCTGGATGACCGGGGCAACGTGCTCTACCTGGATATTGCGGAGAGCTCGCGGCCTTTCCGCATGACGGCCACGATTGGCTCCCGCATGCCCGCGCAATTCACCTCCATGGGGAAGGCCATGCTTGCGCATATGCAGATCGACGATCCCACTTCGCCAAACCACGCGATGATTTCCAAGCTGTTGCCACGGCCTACGCGCGCTTTTTACCGGGAACTGGAAGCTATCCGCCAGCGCGGCTATGCCATCGATCGCGAGGAGAACGAGCCCGGGGTCGGGTGCATCGGCGGGGCCATCTTTGATGCCAACGGCCGTCCCGTGGCGGGCATGAGCGTTTCCGGAGCGCTGCAGCGCATTCTGTCCAAAGACAAAGAGAAGACAATTGCGGAAGCGCTTCTGGAGGCCTGCCGGGCCGTCTCAAAGACGTTGGGATTCGAAGAGAGACGAGTTGGGGCTTCCGCGCGGTGGCCGGCCAGGTCTACCCGTGCAGTAAAGCCGGGTTTTCAGGGCAGCAAGGGGATGTCGTGCGCGACAACGGCGGAGTCACGTTAGAAAAGGCGGCATGGAGGCTGCCGGTAGCTCGGCGCACGGATGGCTATTATCGCTCGGTCATCTGTGGATTGCTGCTTGTTTCCAAGACCGCGCACCGGTGGACGGGCGTATGGCTGGCCGGCTTGGCCGCCGCTACCCACCAGGGCTGGCCGGCAAACATTTTCACCACCGCGTCGGACAGGTTTCCGCGGCACGTGGTCGCGTCGGTCGTCGGCTTCGGCGACATGGCGGGCGCTGTGGTCGGAATGCTCATGGCAAAGATCGTTGGCTACATTCTCGAGTGGACAGGCTCGTACCTACCCCGGTTAATCCGCGCCTATCTCGTTGTACTTGCTCACGTTCATGTTCTTGCTCCCAAACTTCAGCCTGTTCAGGCGGCGATCGAGTAGGACCGCGTTCATCAGCAGTCGGTTTGGCTCGTAGGACATTGTCCTCGAGTCGCTCCGGCATGTGCAGCGGGAGCCTGTCGGATCCCAGCATGAGTGGCGCGCTGAGCGAAGGCGGATTTGTTAGCTCCGTTGTGAATAAGGAGCGGGAGTGCAACAACAAGAAGCAAGGAATGGACAATCCGTCGCCTGCTGACATGAGGATCAGCGAGGCAAGAAAGGGGCGAAGTTTTATGAGGAAAGTTCTTTTTTCTGCGGTAATCCTTGGAATGGCAGTTTGCCTGTCCGCGCTGGGCTTGATGGCTCAAGCACCGGTCGGTCAGATATTCGGCACAATTCTCGATCCAACTGGGGCACCCATCGCCGGAGCTTCGGTGGTTGTAACAAACCTTGCCACCGGGCAGACCTTCGGTCTCAAAACAGATGCTTCGGGCGATTACGTGGTGCGCGAATTGCGACCGGGCGAGTATTCTGTGACCGCCTCGTCGACCGGTTTCAAGCAGGTGGTGCGCACTCCGATCACCCTGGTGGCTTTTCAAGATTCACGCGTGGATGTGCCCCTAGAACTTGGAACCACCAGCGAGAAAATTACGGTTTCGGGGGACGCGCCGCAAGTGGACACACGTTCAATGGTGTTAGGCAGTGAAGTAGATAACAAGCTACTGGCGGAAATGCCCATCGGCGACCGGAACATCATCGAGACGATCAACTACACCCCAGGAGTGGAACACGTGACCCCTGGAAACAACGTCAACCGCAACCAACAGCGCGTGAATATTGAGGGCAACCGCTCGTACTCGACCAACGAGCAACTCGATGGCGCCAGCATGTATTTTGCTCATCGCGGCCAAGGGCTCGAGCTGCCGGCTCCGGACGCCATTGAGGAGGTGCGGGTCGTCACTTCGGGCATTTCCGCCGAGTACGGGCGGGGCACCGCCGTGTTCGCGGCGGTAACCAAGTCCGGGGGTAACCAACTGCATGGCACCGCCTGGGAATTTATCCGCAACGACGCGTTCGACTCGGTGCCGTATTTCAGCTTGAGGAAGCCGCTGCTGAGGTCACATGACTTCGGCGCCACGGCCGGGGGGCCAATCATCAAGAATCGGCTGTTCTTTTTCACTGAATATCAGGGACTGCGTATTCATCAGACCACCCTGACCTCCACGCCGTTTCCGCCGACGCAGGCAGAACGTAACGGAGACTTCAGCGCTTCCACTCCGGCGCCGATTGATCCGATGACCGGCCAGCCGTTTCCTGGGGGTCAAATTCCCACCAATCGCTTTGACCCGGTTGCGGTCAAGATCCTGAACATGATTCCGCAGCCGAATTTGCCGTCGGGCGCCCTTTCCTTCTCAGGTCCGAATCCGATAACCGGCAATGGTTTCGTTGGCAAATTTGATTTCATCGCAACGCCAAAAGATCAGCTGAGTTTCCGCTGGTTCTGGGATTACCGGCACGGAATCAGCCCGTTCCCGGCCAGCCCGAAACAAAGCATTCCCGATTATTCACCGGCGCCGAACAGTCAAGATCCCAAGACGGCCACGGTGAACTATGTGCGGACGTGGAATCCCACGCTCATTTCGACAAGCCGCGTCTCGTTCACCAAGTGGGTGTATAACGAAGGCGATTCAGTGCACACTAGCTTGGCGGACCTCGGCGCAACCAACTTCCAGGACCAATATCCGACCCACCGTCTCCCGACCATCACGGTAAATGGACGCTTCAGTGCCACAGCGCCAACCATTGATGAACGCATCGGCGTGGATTACGGCGTGGCGCAGGACTGGGATTGGATGCATGGCTCTCATGAAATTAAGTGGGGAGGGCTGGGAGAACGCATCAGTTTCAGCCATCCCAATAGCACCACCTCCAACGGGACGTTCACCTTTGACGGCAGCATTACGAAAAACCCCGTGGCGGATTTCCTGCTCGGAACGCCGGTAAACTTCGTCCAGAGTTCCCCCAATATGACCTCGGGTCATTATTACATCCCGGCGTTCTATGGCCAAGACACCTGGAAGGCCACGAGCCGCCTGACCTTGACGTTGGGCCTGCGTTGGGAAATCTACACGGCCTGGCGGGAGAACCGGGGGCAAGACGCCATGTACATTCCCGGCGTTCAGTCGACGACATTTCCCACCGCTCCCCTCGGCATGGTTTTCCAGTCCGATCCCCCGTACACCTACCATACCGCTTGGATTAACCCGGGTCCGCGTGTGGGCTTTGCTTGGGACATCTTCGGCAATGGCCACACCTCTTTGCGGGGAGGCTACGGGATCTCTTATGACCCATTGGTTGCCGAACCCCTGATGTCAGGACAGCAGCCGTTTACCCTGTCGCTCACGGTAAACAACCCCGGCCCACTTTCCAATCCTTATCAGAACACCAGCAATCCATTCCCCTACGTGGTCAATCCCGGCGCGGCGACATTCAAGACGCCTCTGCAATTGAACGATGATCTGGTTGGCAACTTCCGCCCGATGTACGACCAGAACTTCAGTCTGACCATCGAGCGGCAGCTCACCGGGACTTTCGCTGCCCAGGTCAGCTACGTGGGCAATATTTCGCGGCATGGCTATAACGGATACGAGACAAACCCGGCGGTCTATGGGCCCGGGGCCACCACAAAGAACACGGACGCGCGCCGTATTTACGCCCCTCTCTATGCCTCAATGGTTGGCTACTCTTCGAACTTGAACAGTTCCTATAACGCCTTGCAGGCGCTCGTCACCAAGCGCTTCTCTCACGGTTTGCAGTTCCAGGGCCACTACACCTTCTCCAGGGCGATCGACCAATGCTCTACCGAGGTGATCGGGAGTTGTGTGCAGCAAAACCCCTACAATCCTGCGGCTGATCGCGGCCTCGGAGACTATGACCGGACCCACGTGGGCGTGATCACCTACATCTACGAACTCCCGAGAATCTCTCGGGTTCCGCGCTTCCTCCGCCAAGCGGTCGGAGGCTGGCAAGTGGCTAGCTATCACACCTTTCAGTCCGGAAATCCCTTTACCGTCTTTACCGGTAGAGATGCCTCGCTGACGGGTGTGGGAAACGACCGGCCTAACCTAGTTGGCGATCCGAATCTCCCGGACCGGCCCTTGTCCGCGCAACTTGCGGAATGGTTCAATACGGCCGCATTCGTCGCCAACAGTCCTGGCCAGTACGGCAACATCGGAAGGAATACGCTGCGTGGGCCGTTCGACTGGCGTTGGGACATGTCCGCGAAGAAAGTGTTTTATCCGCACGGCGAGCGTTTTCGTCTCGAGCTTCGCGGCGACGTCAACAACCTGTTGAACCACACCGTCTTCGACGCTCCTGGCGATAGCTTGGCATCCCCCAAATCCTTCGGGGTTATCAGCAGCACCGTGGTTTCCGGGCGCGTAGTGCGGTTGGGTTTGCATCTGGACTTTTGAAGGGAGTCCAGGGCAAGCAGTGCGAGGGAAATTGGGGAGGATCTTAGGGTCGTCCTGAAGAATGCGGGAGTGCTTGTTGCTGGCCAATCACGTTGGTTCTGGAAGCGCGGCTGTGTCCAGGAATGCGTGTAGTTGGCGTCAGCCAAAGTGCGTCTTCGTGCCACCTGTCGTTCGCCAAAACTCCAGCCGAGACCCAAGACGGGGCGGTTCTTGGTGGAGTAGGCAGGCGGTTATCGGTTCGATAGAGCAAGAAGACTCTGGAGGGGGCCAACCCGCGTGCGCGTGGAGCGCACATATATATAAAGGACCGGTCGAGAATCGATCCGGACTAGGCCGCTCGATTATGATGGTGCAGCCATCCGAGTCGCTCCTGTGAAAAGACTCGACCCGAAGCTTGGGAACGAATTCTGCCCTCAGGTGTCCCCTTCTCAAGTCCAAGATGCGTACGGTCTTCATGATGGTAACGAACGTACTCGGAGGGCAAGCGCTTCAGATGGCGTTCATTCAGCGCAACAATGTGGTCCGGATCTCTCGGTGCTCGCTTCATCCAACGGGAGATAGTTCTCTCGGAAAGGTCAAAACCGAGCATGCGGAGTTCCCCATGGATCCGCGGCGCTCCGCAGGTTGGGTTCTCAACGACCATACGAAAGATTAATTTCCGAACCTCCTTCGGTGTTGGTCTTCTTCCGACCGGCCTCCGGACTCTGGAGATCAGCCGCCAGTAGATTCGAAAACCAGCCCGGTGCCAACGGACGACGGTTTCCGGCGTGACCAGGATGAGAGAATGTTTCCAAGCCGACCAAACCCACCGAGCGATCACCCAGAAAAGCTTATCGAAGAGGCCGAGACTTGGCCGGGGATGTCGACGCTTGAGCGCGACGAGTTGTTGACGCAAAGCGAGATTCTCCAGAAGGAGAGTTCGCCGCTCACGAAAGAAGCGGACCAGCATTCCCAAGCAGAGCGCGACGAAGCGAAACATGGTCTGGATTTATAACAGAATGGCGATGGGAGGGCAGCAGGTATGTTATTGATTTCACGGCCGGCTGGAGTTCTGGCGAACCACAGGTGGAAAAGGCGGGCAGTGGGGGTTGTTTCTTTTTTGGATTTTTCACTGCCCGCCATCGCTGAATCATCGCATGCGCAACGGTGTGTATGCTCCCACTGTTACTCAGCGACGAACCGCAAAACAATTTCTCTCATGCTTGGTGACAACTACGTTGGTTGCCTGTGCTCGGCCCGCTACTCCAGTTCCCGTAACGCTTCCTTGCGGCAAATCGGCTCTAACGCGAGGTTCCACCGCGCCGCGCAATGGCGGGCGTAATCGCGCTCGGATGGCTCACGAATTGCCCCTCGCTCTTTCTTTTCGACATAAAGCGGCCGGGCGACACCAGGAAATTTCAGGTTAAGCCAAGCCCGAAAAAGCACGATCTGCAACATAGTTTCCATTTGGGCCAAATCCGTGACAAGGATGATCTGCACCGCCGCTCCCATTTACAGCGGCGGTGATTGGCCGTCTGTCAGCGAACATGATTTTTTTGCGTAAGACTTTACCTACAGCGTTGACAGGGGCCACAGCATCCCCGTCAGCCGTCCGAAAGGGCGTGCCTCATGGAAGCCGAAAAAGATTGGCACCTCACAAAGCGCTATGGGTGTCCGCAGTGCCGCAAGCACTACATCATCCCGGACTGGAAGCAGAAACAGAAACCGAAGTGCCGAGTGTGTGGTGTTGAGCTTCGCGCCGATGAACAACAAGGCGGACCATCGCCGCCAGCCCAAGGCCGAGCGGCGTAATCGGGGTCATCGGTAACTAAGACGTTCGCCGCGTTATCGGAAGCTCAAGGTTGTTGGCAAATCGCCAATCTGGCTCTTGAGACCCTAACCTCTCTAGCCCATGCTCCTATGCTTAGGTTGCTGCGGCGGCAAGCCTTTGCCACCTTCAACACGAAGCTTAAACGCTAAGTGGTTGTCTTTTCTATGACTTTTGCGCATTCCCGATCAGGGTCTGCGGAGGTTTTCGGCGGCGATCGTTCCCCACGCTTGTCGCCCAGCTAGCATCAGCCGCCAAACGTTTTTTTCGATCTTCTGCTCCGCTAAGTAGTCTACTGCCCGGCAATGAGGTCTTTCCCCGATTGCGGGGGGAATACATGTAGAAAAGGATGATAGGGTGGGGTGTATTGGAGCGAGGCGAGTTCTCGTAGTCGACTACCTTTGGAGCGCCCAGCACCGGGGTGAGGAGATGCCAGCGTTTACGCTTCGTCACCGCTTATTTTTCGGAGTCTTTTCTTGCAAGCGGGTCGAATGAACCATGACGCGCAATGAGGTGTGCTATGGCTGACCCCAAGGAACGTTTCTCTCCCGACAACAGTTCTGGCGACCAACCGTCGGAAAAACGGCCGGGACGCTCGGAGAGGAGGGGCGGAGGTTCGACCGATTTCGAGGAAGCTCAGCATGAGAAGTTGCTCGAGATGGGGCTGTCCTTCCGCAGGATAGTGGAAAGGACAAGCGAGTACGCCATCTTTGCGCTTGACCGTGAAGGGCATGTTGCCAGTTGGAATGATGGTGCAGAGAGGATCAAAGGATATAAAGAGGAAGAGATCATCGGCCAGCATATGTCGCGATTTTATACGGCTGAGGATGTCCAGCGTGGCCACCCCGCAAAGTTATTGAAGATCGCGGAATCGCAGGGACAGGTGACTGACGAGGGTTGGCGTGTGCGCAAGGACGGCACGATCTTCTGGGCAGACATCAGCATTACGGCATTGCGAGACAAAAAGGGGGTACTCCAAGGCTTTGGAAAAGTTACGCGTGATGTGACGAGGCGTAAGCGAGCAGAAGAAGCTCTGGGGGAATTGTCGTCGCGGTTGCTCGAGGCACAGGCGCGGGAGCGAGGGAGGATCGCGGTTGAGTTGAACGACAAGACCAGTCCAAGGTTTTCATCGTTGCTCGCAAAACTGTACCAATTACAAAAGCGAACTGAGGGATCGAGCGACGATACCTTACAGTTGGCCCGGGACAGTATTTCATTGGCCGAATCCCTGTCCAGGGATATCACCGTCGTTTCTCAATTTTTGAACCCGCCTCTGCTTGATAAAGAAGGTTTGTTGGCGAGCTTGCGTTGGTATCTCGAGCGGTTCGCCAGGCAGACGGGAATCTCCGTCGACATCGATTTTCCAAAAGAACTGAAGAGGTTCCTGGAGCCCGCCGAGCGGGCGCTATATCGCATCACCCAGGAGTGCCTTACGGATATCTTTGGGCGCTCAGGGAGCTCGCGTGTCAACGTACGGCTCTTCGTCGATCAAGAATTTCTGACACTTGAGGTAAACGATGATGGACTTGGGTTATCTCCATCTCTGCTGGAGTCCCTCACGAAAGGGACTGGCGACTTGAGGGTTAGCATAGCAGGCATGCGGGAGCTAATGAAGCAATTCGGCGGCCATCTAAATGTCACTCCATCAGACTCGGGCACGTCGTTCACGGCGATTTTGCCAGTTGGGAGAAATGCTGCTGTGTTTCCCGACAGAGTGGTACATGATGACCGGTCGAGTGGGCGAGTGGGCAAGGAAGTATCGGTAGCACTTGGCCGGTCGGATCATCCGGAGCCAACCGAGAAGGCCATATCTCAAAATCTTAGTTCTCATGGGATGCGTCTGACAACCGAACATGCCTGGTGTCCGGGTGAGCAAGCGCTGGTTAGCTCCGCGAGTGGCGTGCGCACCGAAGCAAGAGTCGTTTATTGCGAGTACTTGGGAGCGGATAAGTTTGCCGTCGGGTTGGAACTTGTAAGGCCTGTAGTAAAGGTGGGCGAGTCCGGCTTAGCTTGAGGGTAATTAATTAGCGGGGGGCTCGGCAAATTCCCTGGTTTGGGGTTATGTCGAGCTGGATGGTACTGCTCAGCGTAACCGCTCGTCATCGAATCGAAAAGCTCGAAAACGAAAATGAGAAGCTGCGTCGAGAGAACGAAAAGCTTCGGCATAAAAAGGAACTCGTCGAGAAGGAAAAAGAGAAACTGCGGCAGGAGCGCGACCGGCTGAAGGACGAACTCGATCTCGCGCGACGGGCGGCGAAGCGTCAGGCTGCGCCTTTCTCCAAGGGCCAGCCGAAGACCGATCCGAGACCGTGTGGTCAAAAATCCCAGACGTATTGAAAAGGCTTGGTTTCCGGTCTCGTAATTTTTCGCACAGCTGCTTTCTGAAGCCTCAAGAGCACGAGCCATTCCCGCCGTGGTAAGTCACTTCGGCTGTGTCAATTAATCTCAGAAGACTGATGTGTCAGGTCTCTGGCCTGTCTTCATACCGTTGAACTTCCGCCGCGGTTTTTTGCCGTGAAATCGAGGCCGAAGGCTGTTCTTCCCCTCTTCCCGCAGCCTTGGATAAACCGAACCTGCAAGGCTAGCGGAAAGCAGTCCTTTTCTCTCTCGCAAGAGTTCGGCTCCCGTTCATTCAGCTTAGGCCCCGGCTCCCCAGCCCCAAGCCAGTTCGTGCCGCATTTGGGGCCGGCGCTGGGTATAGTGGCGCCGATGATTACGGCGGGGATCCATTGGGGCGACTGGCGACATCCGCTGTATGTGCTGGTCCTATATATATATATATATATATGGCGCTCCAGCCGTACATCATGAAGCGGACAGCCAAAGTGCCGATCTGGGCTTCGATTCTGGCGCCGATTGTGCTAGCGTTCGTGATTCCATTTTGGGGCGTGTTTCTTGCGCCGCCGCTACTGCCAGTGGTTTGCGCGTACAAGCGTCACCTGGAGCAAGGGAGCAGAAAAGCTAGCGAGTTCGACTACGCTCTCAGACGCGCCCGTATTCTCCAGATACTTGAGTTGAGCATTGAGACTGGAGGCTGATAGTTGTGGCATCTC